>Ga0206831_1003_pt1 | contig 106222 bp, 84 predicted proteins | sample Alteio_BWOrgCont_73_FD_152876 | JGI IMG/M metagenome (GOLD analysis project Ga0206831, IMG submission 152876) | Enriched cells from forest soil in Barre Woods Harvard Forest LTER site, Petersham, Massachusetts, United States -... | ecosystem: Environmental > Terrestrial > Soil > Temperate forest >...
ATGATGAATCACTGGCAATGCCATTGCCAAATTCACTGAGGATTTAAAACTGGCGCGCAAATCTTGCCAAAGGATTTCGGGCTGGTCAGGAATGCCTGTAAGTCTAATGTGGGCAATCAATTGTGGCGAGGTAAATACAGGGGCGTCTTGCCATGCGCGAGCGGCTGTTTCACTTTGGAACGGAGATTTCTCTGTGATTTTTTTTCGTGCTTCCCAAATTGGAGTGAATCACATTGAATCTGTGCCAAAGACGAATTTCTCGCGGCTTGGTTCCTGCTTAGTTGGGTATGCTCTCATCCATATCGCTGAGGTAGGCGAAGAATTCAAACTCTTCCGCAGGGTAGCGCACAATGCCTCCCTGGTCCGAGGCCATCTGGCAGTAATTGCCCTGTGATTGGCAAACCTCTAATAGGCGCTCCTGCAGGGAGGTGCTGGCGCGGCGAATTTCATCGAAGGTGGCCAGCCGGTCTTGCGTGGACGGATTCATGATCACAGGTTTCATTGGAGGATCTCCTGGTGTTGCAACTGCGCTACGGCTTTGGTCGCGTCGCATACTCTTTGTGAATCCTCTGCATTATTGGATGCAGGTCTTGCGCCTAAAGATTCCCTGGAGCGCGGATGCATTTGCTCCAGCCCCATCCGGCAACCTCCCTGGGAACCCATCGGCAGAACACCACGGACCCGATAGGCCACTGGAACGGAACCGATGGACTGCTCCGGAGCCAGCAAGCGAACGAAGACCAAGGCTCCCTCAGGCAATTGCCATTGCAAGTGCACCTGTTTTTGACCGTCGGAGGTCCAAAGCAAATCGGTGCGCTCCACGAAGAAGCTGTTATCAAGGGCCCAGCCGGAAATTTCAATGCGGTAATCGCCGGGCGCGTTGAATGAGTTACCTGTCGATCTCTTATTCATGCCGTTTCTAATGCAGATGACTGGCCAAATTAGGAGATTTTACTTTCGTTGAAAGGGAAGGATTTATGCGCTTTCAATGCTAGAACGGTGGATGCTGAAATTGTACAAGTTGAGACAGCAGTGCAATTTTGAAACAGATCGGCGGCAATGAGGAGAGGGAGGCCTTACCAAATTTCTTGTCTTTGCGTGCCCGGCGTTCTAGCCGCTATGGACGCCGGCGTACAACGTATGCAGCGCAAAGGAAAAGACAGGCTGGAAGATTCTGTCGAATACCGTCCACGCCACGACCAATCCCAGCAATGCAAAGTTCCTGGAATGTTGCACGAAATCCAGATAGCGAAGGGCCAGGCCTTCCGGCAGCAGCACCATGATTCCGGAGCTTCCATCGAGCGGCGGGACTGGCAGCAAATTGAACGTTCCCAAAAGCAAATTCAGAACGAAGAGGATACTCAGCGCGGAGGTGAGAAAAGTCGGTCCCGCACCATTGGCAGGGGCCACCAATCCCGCATAACCGCGAATTAGTTCCGGCGCTTGAAAATAGCCGGCTGCCAGGCCGATGCGAATGGCAATCGCGGCCAGGATCATCAGTGAGAAATTGGCCGCCGGTCCCGCCAGTGCCATCCATGCCGACCGGCGCGGATACTGCCTTTGCCAAGCAGGGTTGAACGGCGCGCTGGCCCAGCCGATCATCCAGTGCACCATCGCGAAGGAGAGGATCGGGATCACGACCATCCCAAACGGTGAGCGCCGAATGTGCGGAATGGGATTGAGCGTGACCTGCCCGCCCTCGGCAGCGGTCATATCGCCGCCCAGCTTGGCCACCAGCGCGTGCGCAGCCTCATGGCAGGTGGTCGAGAATAAAAACACCAGGTACCAGATGGCGCCCAATGCTAGGTCAGGTGTGTTCATAGCTGCATCAAATGAAAAAATGGCTCCGGGGCCTGGACTCGAACCAGGATAACCAGCTCCAAAGGCTGGCGTGCTACCAATTGCACTACCCCGGAATCGTTCAGGGCCAAGATAGAGTAGCGTAAGTGATGGAATCAGTCCAATACAGCATTGGGGTGCAGTGCGAGGAGACCCAAAAAGCGGCTGAAGTCCGTAGTGTTTGGAGTTAGAATATGGTCCACATGGTGCACGTACATGACTGCCGCCAACCGTGCGTCGTGTACTTGGACTCCCGACACCCCATATTGCACTACGATTTTCCGCCACTCGCGATAAACGGCTTCTTTGTCCGGTAAGAGACTCATACTCGATTCTATTACTTGTACGACTCGGTCGGCCTCCGCGATGGACAAACCTAAGCCATTCCGGATGGCGGGTCGTGTCGCAGCGTTCCAAAGTTCCGCAATATTTTGGGCAGTGAAATAAAGATTGGTGCCTTGCCCGGCTAGCCGCGCAAGAGCTGAGTCAACAAGATCGTGTTGGGGGTCGGAGCGCCTTGAAATTCGCAGTAGTATGTTCGTGTCGACTAAACACGACGAAACGTCCATCTAATTATGGTCCTGATAAATCCACTCGCGTGAGATGGTTTTCGGGAGAGGCGGAATCTTGTCCGAGAACTGAGCGAGTGAATCAAGCCATGCGCGGATCTCTTCCGGGGTCCGTGGCTGGCGCGTCTCACTCTTTACCGCCGTCAGTCGCGCTAGAATTTCCTGGACGTAGACTTCCACTTTCAGGCCCCGAGCTCGGGCCCGGGCAGCGAGTTCTTCGGAAATTTTGACGCTGATTTCCATATATGAAATCTAACACAAAGTAGGTGGGTCGGCGACTCCCGCGGTGCGATGTCTACAACCCCATTCCGCTCAGATTATCCCGGGTTCGATGCGGGCGCCAACTTCGTCATGCGTCACAAACTCACCTCGGTCGAGCTGGTCCAGCCCCGTCTTAACTTTTTCGCGGAACCATGCATCATGGTCGAGGTAATGCTCGATAAGCTGCCGGGTATATTCCTCCGCGCCGCTATTATTTTCCGCGGCAATGCGTGCTAGCTTCGCCTGGAGTTCCGGGTTTAGATTGACTTCCATTCAGCAAGGCTAAGCATTTGGATAGTGTGTGTCAAGAGAAGTCAACTGGGGCGGTTAAGTATTTGATCGAGGCAGAACCAACTGCCGACATTCGGGTCATATCACACGTTTACCTGTTTGCGTGTCGATGACCACGACACCTGCTTTTCGGTAGCGCTTCCAACCCTCTTGCTTATTAGATAGCCGATTATGTTCTTTGGCAGTGACTGTGCAACCAATCGCTTTTTTCAGAATGTCATCAATTTCTTGCGGTGCGGCTTTCAATAGTTCCGTGATCATTACTTTTCGTGGGAATACATGTTCATGACGCAATTTTGCCTTATCCCGACAGTCCAATGCGCCCTGTGATTGAAAGCGAGTCTTGTGTTTAGGAGACTCAGATTCGGTGATCTTCCATAGCAAGACATTTAGCAGCTGCCGATAATGGGTTAACAATGCGTCTGGCTTACCATCCGCCAACAGATATTTAATAAGAACCACTGCGCTGCGCCTGCGTTCTTCAGATCGCGGGTGAGGTTTGAACATTATTCCGGAATCATACGGTGGCAATGATCAAACGCACAAGACTCGTATCCCAAGTTTGGCCCTTTCGCGCACGTTCACTGCACCGGATCATACGCGGCGATCGACCCGAAGTAGGCCACGTAGACGCGATGCGTGGCTGGGTCCACCACCAGGGAGTGCCCGCCGAAGTGCGTCGGCGCATCTTCCAGGACTTGGTACTGATCGGCGGATTGCTGCTGGATGACGGTCATGGTGCCAATGCCGTTTGCCGTGTACACGCGGCGCAGACCTGCATCGTATCCCGCGCCATCGACTCCCGCGCCGATGGGAAGATCGGCGACAATTGCTCCGGTCTCGGCGTTCATGACGATGAGCTTCTTGTTGCGCGCGGCGATGAACAGGCGGTGGTCGGCGGCATCCAGCGCCAGACCCGTGGGTCCCTCGCCGGGATCGATCTTGTAGCGCTTGATCACCGCTTGTTTCTGCGGATCGACGACCACCAGTTCGCTGGTGTCTTCCAGGTTTTGATAGATCAGACCCGTAGCGGGATCGGCCTGCGGATATTCCGGTTCGCCGCCCAGTTGAATATTGGCAATGACTTTCTGCGTTGCGGGATCGAGCAGCATGCCCGTCTTTCCATCATGATTTGCGATGTACACCAAATGCGCCTGCGCATCGTAAATGATGGCGTCGGGAACGTCGCCAGCGGGAATTTTTCGCAGCAGCTTGTTGCTGGTCAGATCGAATACACCCACCACGTTGTCGCCGCTGGAGGATGCGAAACCGAGGTTGCTCTCTGAAACGATGGCCACTCCATGGACACGTGTGAGTCCTTCTACCGTGGCAATGCTCTGGTTGTTGGCGGTATCCACCACGCCGACCATTCCGCTGCTGGCGTATCCCGCGTACAAGTGAGAGCCGCTGATTGTCATGTAATCGATGAACGGCCGCCCCACTCGAAATGGCACAGGAATGGAAATAATCCCAGCAGTCTTCATGGTCTTGCCGGCCGGACGCGTCGCAAGATAAATATTCAGCGCAACGATTGCCAAAATAATGAGAGCAATCACCGCGCCAACTGCCTTCAGAAGAAATTTCAGCAACTTTTTCATACTAACTCCAATGATACGGTGATTGAACTCATGCGCGCAGCTCAACATTGGCCGACGCAGGGATGGCCTGCCCGTGAATACGCATGCGGACACAACTTTGTTTCACGGAACGAAGTGCCCGGCAAGATTTATTGTGTGGAAAAATCCCAATCTGCCCGTCTTGGCAGATTTCCCGACTAGGATTGTATGGATAGGGGCCAGGCGAACCGTTCACTTCGGGATTCAGCGGCAGGCTTAAATTGCTACCCCTCCTGTACTTCCTGTACTTAAGGGCAAGGTCCGTACAGGCTACCTTCCTGAGAAAGCCTGACCTTCATCCTCCGAAAGTGCCATGTGAGCAAGTGCTAAAATTTTTTAGTCACAGCGCACTGGAAACATTGGAACACCATGCGCGAGTCATTCCGGTTGGATTTGCTCGATGCCCAAAACGACGATCATCAAACGCACGCCTGTCGGCCGATTTTCATTTTGGGCATTTCTCGCGATAGTAGGTGCATTTCTTAGTTTCTTGTTTGCGGTCCCTGGACGTGCTCAGACTTCACCCGGCCCTCTTTCCCAACCCCATCAATCTTTGTCCGGCGCGTTGAGTTGCTCGAAGTGTCATGAGTTTGGCAGCGGGGCATTCCAGCTGAAGTGCCTGGAGTGTCACACAGAGATTCGCGATCGCGTCGCGCAGCGGCGCGGAATGCATGCGGTTTGGCTGCCCGCAAAGGTGACTGGCAAAGACTGTGTGAGCTGCCATTCCGAGCACAACGGCGCAAATTTCCCGCTCATTCATTGGCAGCCCAACCGGGAAGCCATAGATCATGCCAAAACAGGCTTTGCGCTTACTGGCCGGCACGCAAAGCTCGGTTGCAACGGTTGCCATAAAGCTGAAAATATCCAAGCTGCTGCGCGCTCAGGCATTTTGATTAAGGATTTGAATCACACATACCTTGGGTTGTCCCGCGATTGCGTGAGTTGTCACACGGACGAACACCGCGGTCAGGTTGGCAAGGATTGCGCGCGCTGCCATTCGGCGGAGACGTGGAAACCGGCTTCCGTATTCAATCATGCCAACTCAAAATATCCGCTTACCGGCGCACATGAGACCGTTGCCTGTGATAAGTGCCATGTTTCGATTCCCGATGCAAAACCTTATGTGAAATACACAGGCCTGTCCTTCGAAAAGTGTACCGGCTGCCACACAGATCCGCACAAAGGAAGCTTCAGCGCGCCATGCGAGTCCTGCCACAACACCACCAGCTGGACGCGAGTAGCGCAGCTCGAAGGCTTCGATCACTCAAAAACGGATTATCCTTTGGTTGGAAAGCATCGCACTGTGGATTGCTCCAGTTGCCACACTCGCGGGGACTTCAAGACGCCGGTGGCCCACGCCAAGTGCGTCGATTGCCACACTCCAGACCCGCACAAGGGCCAACTCCAGGCACGCTCGAGTAAAGGCGAATGCGCGGAGTGCCACACGCTGGATGGGTGGAAGCCAAGCACGTTCGGCGTGAAGGAACATTCCACGTCGGCGTATCCGCTGTTGGGCAAACACGCCAATGTAGAGTGCTCCAAGTGCCATTTCCCCGCTGGGCGCGATATCGTTTTTAAGGTCAAGTTTGGGCAATGCCTGGATTGCCACAAGGACGTCCACGACGGCCAATTTGCGAAGGCTCCCTACGAGAATCGCTGCGAATCGTGCCACACGGTCACCGATTTTCATCGCTCCAGATTTACGGTAGCCATGCATCAGAATACGCGCTTTGCGCTCGAAGGCGCGCACGCTGTGGTTCCTTGCATCGGATGCCACAAGGTAGGAGCAACCGGACGCGTCGATAATATCCTGCCGTTTCACTTCGAAGACCAAAGTTGCGCCGCTTGTCACGAAGATCCGCACAATGGGCAGTTCAAGGAGGGCATGGCCGAAAGTGGAGCCAACGGCAAGCCGCTGGGCTGTGAGGCATGCCACAATGTAAGGTCCTGGACCGATGCGAAAGGGTTCGATCATTCAAAAACACAATTTCCCCTGATCGGCGCACACAATGCCGTCGCTTGCAGTTCCTGCCACCTGATTCCCGCCGGGGCGCGCAAACCGGTATTTAAAGGTACCCCTGTGGAGTGCCAGGATTGTCACGCGGATGCTCACGGGGGGCAGTTCCTGCAAAATAATAAGACACTCTGCAAGGATTGCCACAGCTCCGAACGCTGGACACCATCCACATTCGATCACGACAAGCGAACGTCGTTACCATTAACGGGAGGCCACGCCCACGTATCCTGTGACTTGTGCCACACCCAGACCCGGCCTATCGGCAACGAGGATGTGATCGTCTATCGTCTCGCTCCATCCAAGTGCGCCGATTGTCACCGAACGCCGAATAAGTCGACCATACCGGTTCGCTAATTTGAAGTGCTTAGGCCTCAGATGACCGCGGCAGTATTCTCGACGAACCGCTATCCCACTTTGTTGAGTCAACTGACCTTCAACTGCCCTGTGGGCCAGTAGTTCCTCCATGCGGACATAACTCACACTTTCGATGTGTATACGTGTCCGCCAAGCGGCAGTGGAGGCGGATCGCGAACAAACGGGGGCATCTAGTAGTGAGACGCGCGTTCATCGAAATCCTGAGCGGGATGCTTTTTCTTGTATTGCATCCAGCGATTACTTCCGCGTCGCCTCAGAGAATCGCGACCCCGAATCCTCATGGCGACTTGTCGATCCCCTGTGAAAATTGCCATAGCGCCGCTGGTTGGTCACCGATTCGCGCGCTTCCTGAATTTGATCACGACAAGACCCAATATCCGCTGCGCGGCGGTCATAAAAGCGTGACCTGCACGCAATGTCACGCCAGCCCGAACTTCAAGGACGTCCGAAAGAACTGCGCCGATTGTCACGCCGATATTCACTTGCGTAAATTTGGCGCGGATTGCGCCCAATGTCACATCGTGCAGGGCTGGTTCACGACCCGTCAGCAGGTCCGCAATCACCAAAATCTTTTTCCGTTAATTGGCGCTCACGCCGCAGTCGAATGCGAGGCCTGCCACAAAGCGTTTGTAGGGGGGCAGTACCGCGTTCTCCCCTATTGTTCGGCGTGTCATGCGTCTGACTTTAAGAAGGCAACGGACCCCAATCACGTTGCTCTGAATTTTTCGGAAACCTGCCAGACCTGCCATTCGCAGGATAGCTGGCTCGGCGCAAAATTCCCTCACGGGCAGTCCACTGGCTTTGCGTTGACCGGAGCGCACGCCACTCTCGACTGTAAAAACTGCCATGCGGCGGGGAACTATAAGGGCGCGACGTCAAATTGCTTCGCGTGCCACGCCAAGGATTTCCAGAAAGCCAGCGCGCCGCGTCACACTGCTGCGGGTTACTCAACCGCCTGTGCCACCTGCCACGGGACGGCTACGTGGATCGGCGCCATCTCCCCGCAAGGCCGGGCTCCACTTCTGACTCCTAAGAGCGCGGGTGGCCGCTGACATGAGAATCGCAGCCATCCGATCTACGGCATTGCTTGTGCTGGTCTGGGTTTACGCAGGCCTCGCGTCTCCCATTGCTTGGGCGCAGAATCCGCCGGCAATTCTCTTTCATGTACTGCACGTCGAGGACACTTCTGTCTACATTGATGTGGGGCGCAATTTAGGATTGCATGAAGGAGCAAGACTCTCACTCTTCCACACAGAGTCAATCTCGAAGCCAGCTGGAGCGGCACAACTTGGAGCCAAACCGATCGCGGAATTGAAAGTTTTGATCGTGGCGGATTCTTCGGCGGTCTGTGAAGTTCTCAATCCTACGCAGGATGTGCAGGTCGGTGATGCTGGGTATATCGAACGGGATCCAAAACTACAGCAGTCAACAAACACTGCTCTCATTCAGGCGGACGATCACCCCATGTCCATGAGCTTCCTGGACGGGGACCCACGAGACGATGAAATTGAATCAGCTTCCGCGAACCGGGCAACTTCACCTGGTCATACGGGGGTGAGGATTGGTATGGACTATGACGGGACGCAGGTCCAGGGCGGATTTAGGGCAGGCGAAACAGGATTCCAAATCGATTCAGATATGACCAAGATCGCCGGCACGAACTGGAATTTCACGGGTTTCTGGCGCAGCCAGTTTCGCCAAACGTATTCTGGTTACAACGGAGCGCAAATCGAGTCACTCTCGGACCTGATTGACCGCACGTACCATATTGGCCTTTACTACGACAGTCCTACTTCGGCGTTTATCGCCGGCTTCGGCCGCTTGTCGGTGCCCGGTGCACCTAGTCTGCCCACCATTGACGGCGGATATGTTGGCAGAAAAATTACGCATCATGTCACGCTGGGAATTTTTGGCGGTTCCACTCCCGATCCGTCATCCTGGGACTACAATCCCAACCAGCGTATCGCCGGGATTTTTACGAATCTCGAATATGGAGATTTCAGCGGCCTGCACTTCAGTGGCGCGGAAGGCGTAGCCCTCACAACGGTGCAGTGGCAGGTGGCCCGCCAGTTTGCATTCGTTGAAAATACGGTTTCCTGGAAACATTACTTGTGGTTCTACAACTCCACGCAAGTGGACGCCGCTCGCACATCGCCGGTACCGGGTGCAGGCAGTAACAATACCGGAATTTCATTTACTTCGTCCTCGATCCGCTTGCAGCCCATGGAACGTCTGAACCTCGGGCTCAATCACAGTTACTCAAACAGCTTGCCGACGTTCGATCCGGCGCTGCTCGGCACGACATTGCTCGACAAATACATTTTCCAAGGACTTAGTGTGGACGCTCGCTATGAATTGCCGTTTCGCATCAGTGTGTTCACTCAGATTGGCCGCAGCAAATCGATCGCCGATGTCAAACAAATGTGGAATCAGATGTACGGATTTTCAATGGGAAACATCCTGAATTCCGGTTTTCACGCCGATGTGCGCTATTCCAAATTTGAAAGCACGTTCGGCCAGGGAAATTATCGAGCCCTTTCCGTCTCACGCAATCTCAAGGATGCATTCCAGGTCGAATTATTGGCCGGGAGTCAAAGCCTGGTGTCAGCGTCCACCACGAATACGTCATCGCATTTTGTCACTGGATCCGTCACCTGGAGTCTGGGGCCGCGCTATTTCTTCGAGGCGGGATACACACGGAGTAACGGAAACACTATGAATTATCAGCAATGGAACACAATGTTTGGATATCGTTTTGGGAGCTTCCGAGCGCGATGACTTCCCAGGGATTCAAAACGATTCGCGATTCCGGCCCTCCGTTGTGGAGAGGCTGGAAGACGATATTTGTGCTGATTCTAATCCTCGCTTTGCCCGGCATACCCGCGCGATCGCAATCGCTGGCCGCACCAGAGGCGCCTGAAAAAATATCGAATTCTTCCTCGGAAGTTCTTTCACGCGCCCGAAAGTCGGTGGAACGGCTATTTGAGGAATCGGCAAATCTGATTTGTAAGGAAAGCCTTACGCAAAGCATTCTCGACAGATACGACAGGCAAATGTACGAGGAATACTCCAGTTTCAACTATCGGTTTCTGACCGATAGCAGCGGCAGGTCAATGAAATTTGTCGAATCAAGGGAACCGATTCAAACGCCCTTTCATGTTGTAGGCCGCACCATATTGCAGACGGATGGGTTTGGAAACATGTTGCTTATCCTGCACCCAGCGTACGCGGCGAATTACACATTTGCAGAGGATGGAGAAGAAACGCTCAATGGTGCGCCCACCGATCGGTTTCGATTTCAATCGCAACCCAATTCCAGTTCTCCCCTGATGCTGCAAATCCGCGGACGAAACTATTCCGTGGCGTTAACCGGCACGGTCTGGATCGAGCCTGAGAGCGGCGCTGTGGTCAAGTTGATCGCTTCCAGTGGCCCGGAAATCAATGAATGGGGTATTCGCAGCATGAGCACGAATATTGAATACCAACCCGTGAAGGTTGACGGCGATGGAACCTATTGGCTGCCCGCATCTGCTGTCATTGATGTCGAAACATCCAAGCGGCACTGGCGTAACATTCACGCCTTCACATCATACAAGAGATTTCAAGCAACCTTATCGGCGACTCAGGCCAAGTGATTTTGTCCCGTTCCTGTCGAGCTCTTTCCGAAGCGTTAGTCCCATGGGTTCGCAAAATTCATCGTCAAGAATCGTCAAGAGGTGTTGCTGGTGTCCTCGCCTGTACTTCACTCGTGCCGGCCACCTGACCTTCAACCGGTCATTCGAACAGTAGTCCCTGCAAGCAGCACTCGCTATCGTTGCTCTTCCAAGAAATGTCGCGTGAGGCGGTTTGGGGTGCAAGTTCTCAGGGGCTTTCATGACTGTGGTTGCGAGCGGTTGTCCGACTCGGCCGAAGGTCATGAGAGCGAGTTTCCAGAAGTAAGAATTAAGGAGATCTCAAGATGAATCACACACAGCTTCGACCAATTTCTGTTCTTGCGGTGGCATCATTCCTTCTCTGCGCAAATCTGATGGCATTCGGCCAGCAAAACGTTCCCGGCTTTCGAGGAGTAGACCGAAAGCATAAGGCTGCGGCGCCTCCGGCGTCACCGACCGACCCGCCCAGCCCGAATACAGACTGCACACTGATTCTTCCCAGGAACGTGCTGTCAGCCCAGGGCCTTGCGACTCCCTTTCAACTGACGGCGACCGATCCGGCGAACGGTCCTTGCAATGAGGCCAACAGCGCCCAGTCAGCATTCGCTCAGGCCGCCATCTACGACCCCGCGACTGGACAGATCGCCATTTACAATCCTCTTGTTATTGACAAGGGAACGACGCCTGCGGCAGCGCCCGTGCTTCCAAACCTTCCGGCCAACGCCGTCGTGGCCCTTTGGTTTGGCTACAACGCAGACAATCTGACTCTCAGTGCTGAATCACCTCTAACGCTGGCCGAAGCCAGGTGCGTAAATGGATTGCCGGGCAGCATCTTTTCCCAGGTCTCTTTCTGCAACGCGCGTGCATTTTTCAGCGCGGCAAATGCAGCTATTGCGGAGGGGACGCTGAAGGTTCCGCCGCTTGGGACCGCAAAGGACGGGCTTGCTTGCCCGACGGTCCGCGACTTTTTCGTCGTTGATCAAGACCAGAGCGACAACTTGCCAACTCTCTATCTCATTACGCAGGATGGCAAGCTCGCACAGCACACCCAGAAAAATCTCGCCGCGTTCCCGAACGCGACTGTGCTCGGCAATGCCAGCGACAATCACCTCACGGACGCGTTCCTGGACCCGGCGCTTGGTTGCCAGCCTTGGACCGCTCCGGATCTTACCGATCCAGGACAAATGGTGCCCGCTCAGCTTCTCAACGAGCTCCATGCTCGCATGACGCAGGGAACTCCCGTAGCGCTGGTTCCCGATGGCGATCCCATGGCGCAGGTGTCCGGCACTGACAATCTTCTAAAAACCAATATGTACCGGGCAGGAGTGGATCAGCCGATGGCGCTTTCCGTTTTCGACGCCGATACATCGCGATACTGCCGGCAAATGTTGAGAATTGCCCCTAGCAGAATGTTCAAGGATCAGGCGTATCTTTCCGCCTACCCGAGCCCAGTCCCATCGGCGGGCACGACCTTATTCACATTCATGGCGGAACGGTTTGTAGCGAGCTATGAAATCCTGAACTGCCCAAGTCTGATCCAGCAAGCAGACCCGATTATCGTCACCAACGATCCCACTACTGGGGCCGCCAACAGCGCCACATTGAACGTGACCTATTCCGAGGAGCTGCAGAACATTGCTGGGCAGCTTTCTGCCGACGATGCTGCGGACAATGCTGCAAGGTCACGAGGGCCGGTGGAATAGATCTTTGGCTCCAACAAACGTCAAGGATTGGCAGGAGTTGATTTTAGAGCAATGAGTCTGAACCCCACATTTCCACAGACCGTACAGCCGGTCGCCGACCCTGAGCGCGGACACTGCGCCCGCCTCAGGGTGGCGTACTGGTTTGCGGGCCTGTGCATGCTTGTATTGTTCGTCTACGGATTTAACTACTACTTTTCATCCGCGGTTCAGCGTGGCCTCTCATCAAAGCATGCTTTACTCAAACCCAGCGGAACGGTCGGCCTGCCCCTTGGCTATGTAGGCTTTTTTCTATTTTTGCTTTTATATATATATCCGCTGCGATTCCGGTGGGCTTGGCTAGGGCGGCAGGGGAGTTCGAAGCACTGGCTGGACTTTCATGCCTTAATCGGCGTGGTCGCTCCGTTGATCGTCACGTTTCATGCCTCGTTTAAGTTTGGCGGCCTGGCGGGCGTGGCCTACTGGATTATGATCCTGGTTGCGCTTAGCGGACTGGCTGGGCGGTACATCTATGCGCAGATTCCACGGACATTGAACTTTGCGGAGTTAACGCTCAAAGACGGCCAGGAACAAGGCGCGAAGTTAGCGGCGCGCATTAAAAATCTGGGAATCCTTTCGGAGAGCGACGTCGAGGGTCTTCTGCACCTGCCCGATCTGCAGCGGGCCGATCGCATGTCGCTATCGTCTGCGCTCTGGACCATGATCGCATTCGATCTTTCGTTTCCGTTCCGGATGTGGCGGCTCAGGCAGAAAATGCTTTGGTCGCATCGCAAAAGTTGGTCCTTCGTCGGTTTCAGGCGTGGCCATAATGTTCCGCTGGAGGCTGCCATTTCACAGGCGCGCGAGCAAGCCTTGCTCGCGAAGAAAGTTTTGTTCTATTCAAAATCCCAGCGCATGCTCAAGCTTTGGCACGTAATCCACCGGCCATTCAGCTATTCCTTCGCGCTGATTGCTTTGGTGCACGTTATTTTCATGTTGGTCATTGGGTTTTATTGATTCGATTTGTCGTGTGGCAGAACAAAATGTTGCCAATCGTATTACTGGGGCGGACCTAGATGCCGACGTTCATCGCATTCATTATCGGCGCAGCCATCACTTTGCTTTTTGTCCGCAGCCATTTGAAACATCTGGCTGGGAGGGAAGCCAAAGCGCGTGCAGCAGCCGAGCGCGGCAAAATACACTCCGATGGGCCGCGCGCGCAGCATCCCCAGATCGACGCCCTGAGGTGCATTGGGTGCGCAACCTGCACAACGGTTTGCCCCGAAGGGGATGTTTTGGCCATGCTTGGCGGCAAGGCAACTATCGTCAATGGCCATAAGTGCATCGGTCATGGCCTTTGTGCCGAGGCCTGTCCGGTCGGCGCAATCCAGATGGCTATGGCCAAGCCTGGTGTTGACGCGGATATGCCGCATCTGACTCCCAAGTATGAAACCACGGTCCCAAATTTATTTATCGCCGGCGAACTCGGCGGCCTGGCGCTCATCAAAAACGCCATTAACCAGGGAAGAGACTGCGTGGATACGATTGCAGAAAGACTGGCCGCATCGCGGGCCGTCAAGTCCGTGCCGGGCATACACGATGTGCTCATTATCGGCGCCGGGCCCGCGGGGATCAGTGCCTCGCTTCGCGCCGTCGAAAGAAAATTGAATTACCTCACACTCGAACAGGACGAGGTTGGCGGCACCGTTGCAAAGTACCCGCGCCAGAAGGTGGTGCTCACCAGTCCAGTCGAATTACCGATGTACGGCAAGTTCAAACGGACGGAGATTTCCAAAGAAGAATTGCTCGACCTTTGGAACAAAGTTCTGCATCGGGCCGATTTCAAGTTTCGTGCCGGCGAGAAAGTAAATGACATTCAGCGAGACAGCAACGGCATTTTCACCGTGGTCACGTCCAAGGGCAAATTTCTCTCGCGCGCGGTCGTGCTCGGATTAGGCCGCGGCGGGACTCCGCGCAAGCTCGGGGTGAAGGGCGAGGAATTGCCGAAAGTAATGTACCGCCTCATTGAGGCGGATCACTACGTGAATAAGAAGATTCTCGTGATTGGCGGCGGTGATAGCGCGGTTGAGGCAGCCATGGGCTTGGCCCAACAGAGCGGAAATGAAGTCACGCTCTCTTATCGCAAGGAGGCTTTCACCCGCATCAAGGAGCGCAACGCTCGCCGCATTGCATTGTGCCAGCGCACCGGCAACCTAAAGGTGATATTTCAGTCAAACTCTTTGGAGTTCAAGCCCAGCTCCGTAACACTCGAGGTCAAAGGGCAAGTGCGCGAGATCCCTAACGACTTCGTCTGGATTTTTGCCGGCGGCGAACTTCCCACCGCATTTCTGCAGAAGATCGGCGTCGGTTTTCTCAAGCGCGACATGGTACTCGAGGGAGGCAAAGAACTCAAAGCAGAGGCCGAGCTGGAACTCTCTTTGGCATGAGGTTGAGACCCAGTGGCTGAATCGCGAGCCTCAGGAAATCGTGACGGCGGGATATCACCAAAAACTTTTCATCGAGCATCATGCAGCACTGATTGGAATAGCGTGATCGGATGGGCCTACTATAAGGATGGCGGAGAGGGTGGGATTCGAACCCACGGTCGGGTTTCCCCGACACACGCTTTCCAAGCGTGCTCCTTAAACCGCTCGGACACCTCTCCCCGCAATGAAGCTCAAACAGACTAGCACAAACACGCGGCTGCGTGGAAAGTCATGGACCATGCGTGTTCCCGAGAAGCAGAATCCGCGGCAAAAAAATATGGGTGTAGAGGCTGCGGAAAAATTACCAAAACTTTTTGTCATTCCGAGCGGAGCGAGGAATCTCTCTTTCTTTTCAATGGCAAACCCTAACAGAGATTCCTCGCTCCGCTCGGTTCACAGTGAATGTTCACCGTGAACGGAATGACAAAATAAAATACTACTTCCGCAGCCTATGTGGTCGGGCAAACTGCGAATGGATTTTCAATTCCGCGCGTTGCAAATTGAACGACGCGGCACGCCGATCGACTGCTCCTAAAATCCGCGCGCCTCCTGTAGAATCCCCTTGGAGGCGGGCATGAATCGTTGGCAAGGCAAGTGGGCATTGATCACTGGTGCGAGCGCGGGCATCGGCACGGCCATGGCGCGGGAACTGGCGGCGGGTGGAACGAATCTGGTGTTGACGGCGCGGCGGCGCGACCGCCTCGTCGGCCTCTCCACAGAACTGAGCGACAAGCACAAAATTCGCACGCTCGTTTGCGTTGCGGACCTGGCTCAGCCGCTCGGCCCGCAGCAGATTTTTTCCTTCACTGAAGAAAAGAAGATCGCCATCGATCTGCTGGTGAACAATGCGGGCTTCGGTGCCTATGGCGAATTTCACAAGGTGCAGCTGAATCGCCTGGTGGAAATGACCCAAGTCAATGTGACTGCCGTGATGCACATGACGCATCTTTACTTGCCCGGCATGATTGCGCGCGGCGGCGGAGACATCCTGATCGTGGCCTCCACGGCGGCATTTCAGCCGGTGCCTTACATCTCTGCCTACGCGGCGACGAAGGCGTTTGATTTACTGTTTGCCGAGGGCCTGGCGGAAGAAGTCCGCCAATATGGCGTGCGCGTTTGCGCGCTTTGTCCCGGCTCCACGGAGACGGAATTTTTTCAGGTGGCGGGGCAGCGCAACCATACCCGCAGCGCTCCGGAGCCGGCCGAGAAAGTCGCGCACGTGGGCCTTGCGGCGCTGGCAGCCGGGAAAAGCTCGGTAATTTCCGGCTTTACGAATTGGCTAGGTGCGGAAACCGTGCGCCTCGTGCCGCGCCGCGCCGTTGCACGAATTGTCGCGGGGATATTCCGCCCGAAAGGAAAACAGGCGTAGAGCTAAGTTGCGCGCGCACGGAAATGGCAACCGATCAAAAATCGCTGGAACGACAATTACAGGACGAGGGATTTTCGCACACCTATGTCTGGCAGGATTCCCCGAATGCGTTTTATTCCGACCACACGCACGCTGTGGAGACGGCGCACATCATCCTCGACGGGGAAATGACACTCACGCAAGGCGGTAAGGCACGCACGTTTGCAGCAGGAGAGCGCTGCGATGTTCCAGCCGGCGTCGTGCATTCCGCGAAGATGGGTCCGCGCGGCTGCAAGTATTTGATTGGGGAGAAGGAGTAGCACAGGCACTCCTGCCTGTGCGCTTTTCGCGATTGATGCCCGTGCGGATGCGCTAAAATAATAGAAAACCGCACAGGCAGGAGTGCCTGTGCTACTTAAGCGCGCGGTCCAGCAATTCCATGACGTGCACCACCTCCTGCTCCGTCTCGTGAATCTCCGCCCCCGCGCGCATTTGCAAAAGGCATCCAGGATTTGCGGTAACGATGACCGGCGCATTTGTAGCGCTGGCATGCTTCATTTTTTCGGCAAGGAGCGCCAGCGAAGTTTCCGTCTCGGTCACGTTGTACGATCCTGCTGACCCGCAGCAATAATCCGCCATGGCCATCTCCACGATTTCCAATCCAGGAATGGCGCGCAGTAGTTTTCGCGGAGCCTCGCGAATTTTTTGCCCGTGCAGAAGGTGGCAGGAATCCTGATAGGTGACGCGCATGGGCTGCTCGGAAAAATGCGCAGTGAGTCCAAGGTCGGCCAAAAATTCCGTGACGTCGCGCATTTTCTTGCGGAAGGCCTGCGCCTTGTCGTGCTCTTCCGTGCCCTCAGCGAAAAGATGCTCGTACTCCTTCAGCGTTGAGCCGCAACCCGCGGCGTTGGTGACCACGGCGTCGAATTCATCGCTCAGGAAAACGTCGAGATTTTTGCGCGCGAGAGAACGAGTCACATCGCGAACGCCGGCGTGACACGCGAGCGCGCCGCAACAAGTTTGCCCGGCGGGCACCACGACCTCGCAACCGTTAGCCGTGAGCACGCGTATGGTCGCCTCGTGCAACGCCGAAAAACTTACCTGCGCAACGCATCCTGCAAAGAGCGCAACACGCGCGCGGCGCGGACCCACGGCCGGGAATGTGCGTCCGAGTTGCGAAAAGAAAAATTTGCCATCAATGGGCGGCAAGAGTTTTTCGCGATCCGCGAGACCGAACAATCGCAAAATTCCCGTCGCGCGCACCAGCCACTGCAGACCGGAGCGCTGATAGATGTACAGAAGCCGCGCCAGAGCCGCGATGCGCCTGGGATGCGGAAGCAGCCCGCGAAAAACGAAATCGCGTGACAGGCGCGAAAAAAATGGCCGCCGGTAATTCTGCTCGATCTGCGCGCGGGCCGCTTCCACCAGCTTGCCGTATTCGACGCCCGAAGGGCATGCCGTCTCGCAGGCGCGGCAATCCAGGCACTGATCGATATGTTTTACGAAGGAATCGCCCAGCGGCAGGCGCCCCTGATCGACCAACACGATCTGGCGGATTCGCCCGCGCGGAGAGTCCGCCTCGAGGCCCCAGAGTTTGTAGGTGGGGCATTGATTCAGGCACAGACCGCAATGCACGCAATGAGCGTAATCGTCGTAAGCGGGAATGTCCGCGCCGGAAAATCCGCTCTGCGGTTTCACTGCGGGAGTTTGTTCGGCGATTGCGATTGGATCGCTCATGGCCTCAGATTCCGCCCGCGAATCGTCCCGGGGCCAGGACATTTTGCGGGTCGAAAGAATTTTTCACGCGGCGCATCAATTCAAAATCCGGACGCGAGGGCCCCCACACGATTTCCGGGGAAGTGTTTATTTCTGACGGACACCATTCCAGCATGGCCGAAGCCTGCAATTCCGGCTGGGCGCAAAGGGCAAAGACTTCTGGAATCGTGGTGGTCAGGCATACGACCGATACCGGGCGCTCCCCCACAGGCACAAACGCGGCGTACGCCATACCGGATGCCCGCGTCAGCGTTGCCACTTCCACATAATTTTGTTTGGCCACGGCGCTGAGCTTTGCAAGTAACGATGGCATGACAGCCGGCAGGGCGCTGATACGGAAAATCACCGCGTCCGGCACGGCTTCCAGCGCCAGTCGTGGAAATTCTCGAATGCGGTCAAGGACGGAGGATTGTGCTACATCGTCCATCGGCAGGAACTCGGCAGCCTTTGCGACAACAGCCAGGCGGCCAAGCTCGCGGGCATATCGTTCCACCACCGCGGATTGCCCCGCCGCCGTGATCACCACCGACCACTGCTCCGGCAGGATTCCCCCGGAAGCTTCTCTCGAAAAAATAAGTTGTCCCGCGCCGGGATCGGCGACTTCCACGATTTGCGGCGTGAGAACGGAGTGCGCCACAGCGCGGCAAAATTCAAAGGCGCCTTCCTCCGTGGGAAATGATCCCACAAATGTACCCTGCGCATGAGGCATGGGAAACGTGCGGAAATTTACGCGCGTGATCACCGCCAGCGTGCCCAGCGATCCGATCAGCAATTTGTGCAGGTCGTAGCCGGTCACGTTCTTCACCACGCGTCCGCCGCTCTTAGCCTGCGTTCCTTCTCCGGTGACGAATTCCATGCCCAGGCAGAAATCGCGCACCGCGCCGTAGCCATGGCGCAGCGGCGAACTGGAATTCGCGGCCACAATGCCGCCAACCGTGGCGCGCTCCGAGAAGGGAACTGCCAGCGGCAAAAATTGCCGCTGCTCCGCCAATCCGCTGAGCAAATCCGCAATGCGCACTCCCGGCTCGACGCCCAGAGTGAGGTCCTTGGGATCGTACGCCAGCACGCGATTCAAGCGGGAAACATCCAGCGCAATGTCGTAGCGCGCAGGCCGCGAGCCGATGCCGAGTTTCGTGCAACCGCCAGTGGGAATTACGGCCAGTTTTTCGGCGCAGGCGAAGCGAAGAATTTCTGCGATTTGCGATGCGTCGGCGGGCTGCACAGCGACGGCGGGGCGCAGACCGCAAACTCTGCGCGCGGCAATTTCCGCTGCATCCGTGGTGACGTGTTCGCCGCCTGCGATTTCCTCAAGCCGCGTGAAGGAAGCTTGCGTGGGCCGCTTCATGTGGAAATCGCCGCGGGCGCTGCAACATGCGGCACGCGGATTTCTCCGCAGGCCTTGCCCATGGGCAGGACTTTGCCGGGATTCAATCGTCCGGCGGGATTGAACGCGGCGCGCACACGCTCCATCAGCTGGAGATCGTCGGGTGTGAAAATGAGCGGCATGAGCTCGTTTTTTTCCATTCCGATTCCGTGCTCGCCGGTCAGCGCGCCGCCGACCTCGACGCAATGGCGCATGATTTCGCCGCCCGCGGCCACCACACGCGCGAATTGCTCGCGGTCGCGCTCGTCAAACAAAATCAGCGGGTGCAGGTTGCCGTCGCCGGCATGAAATATATTACCGATCTGCAAATTATATTTTACGCTAATTTCCTCGATGCGCCGCAGCGTCTCCGGCAAGCGCGTGCGCGGGATGACCCCGTCCTGCACGTAATACATGGGCGAAATGCGCCCCATGGCGCCAAAGGCTTCCTTGCGCCCGCGCCACAACAGATTGCGCTCCTGATCGCTGCGCGCCACACGCACTTCGCGCGCGCGATGCTCCCGGCAAACCTCGGTGATCTCGGCGGCTTGCGCCTGCACAGCTTCGATGAGCCCCTCGACTTCGATCAGCAGCACTGCCGCGCAGTCCTTCGGAAACCCCGCGTGCACATAATCCTCAACGGCGCGCAGCGTGAATCCGTCCAGCATCTCGCAAGCGGCGGGAGTGATGGCGCGAACAGTGATATCGACAACGGATTCGGTGGTGTCGTCTAGCGTGTCGTACACAGCCAGCAGCGTTTTCACCGCTTCCGGCTTGCGCATCAATCGCACCGTAATTTCCGTGACCAGCGCAAGAGTTCCCTCGGATCCCACCGCCAGCCCGCCCAGATCATAGCCCGATGTCTCGATATTTTTGCCGCCGATGCGCACAATGTCGCCGTCGGGCAAAACGAGTTCCAGTCCCGTGACGTGATTGGTGGTCACTCCGTAGGCCAGCGTATGCGGCCCTCCGGAATTTTCGGAAACATTTCCGCCGATGGTGCAGGCCTTTTGGCTGGAAGGGTCAGGCGCGAAGAACAGGCCCAGGTGCTCCACCGCGCGCGACAAATCCAGATTCACGACTCCGGGTTGCACCACGGCGCGTAGATTACACTCGTCGATTTCCAGGATGCGGTTCATGCGCGAAAACACGATGACGATGCCGCCATTGCGCGCGATGGCTCCGCCGGAAAGGCCGGTACCGGAGCCGCGCCCCACGATGGGAGCCTCGTGGCGATTGGCAAGGCGCACGATTGCCGCAACATCTTGCGCGGAGGAGGGGAAAACGACGCAGCGCGGGTAACCCAGCTCCACCGAGCCGTCATACTCGTAAAGCATTAAATCTTCCGGCGAGGACAGCACCGCTGTGGGTCCCAGCAGTGCCGTCAGCTCGGCGATAAGTTCTGATTGCATCGATTGGATTTTCAGTCCTTTTCTCACTATAGTCTGTGGCTTCGGGCGGAGTCAACGAGTGGGACAGCCACTCCTGGCTGTCTGCTTTTCCACTGCTCAGACTGCCAAGGACAGCCAAGAGTGGCTGTCCCACAACTTTGTGCCATGAGAATTGTCGCGAAAAGGCCCCCGTTAGGGTTAAAATCCGTTTGAGCTGTAAAGGCAAGGATCGGTAGCCCAGCTACCCGACCATCTTTGGGGAAGATTCATCTCTTTTAATTGAATCGCTTCGCAAACTGAAAAAACAGGAGATGAAGGTCAATGGGCCTGCTGTCAAGATTATTTGGCTCAAAGGGCGCCGAAAAAGACGGTCCCCCCGAACAGGAAGTCGAAATACATTTCGCGTACGGTTCTACCAATTTTCAACATGTGTACGCGCTTGGGGACCAGTTGGAAGCTGCAATCGCCGAGGCCAAAGTCGGCGAGTACGATGGCCACGCCGTCCCTGCCGATGGCAGCGATGGGCGGTACTTCGTCTACGGGCCTGACGCAGAGGCAATTTACAAGGCCATCGCACCCGTTCTGGAGGCCTCGCCGCTGATGCGTGGCGCCACGGTTACTTTGCATTACGGCCCGCAAAAACGCGGAACTCCCAAGCGAGTGATCGAGCTTCCGGAATAACGCGCGTTCACTCCCGCGAATTTTTGCGGCTGAGGCATTGCCACGCGCTCTGGCGACGCCACCGCAGCACGGCTGTGATACTCTCCCCAGTTGATTTTCAATCGTTGAGGCCACGCGTGAGCAAGCCGAAACTGCATTCCACTCATGTTTTGTTTGAAGAGCCGCGCCGCAAACTTGCGGAACACTTTGACGTGGACTATTGGACGGCAGAAGAACGCCCCACTCGCGAAGAATTTTTGATGCGCGTTGCCGGCAAAGACGCACTGGTTTGCCTGCTCACGGAAAAAATCGATCGCCAGGCGCTGGACGCCGCCGGGCCCAATCTGCGCATCGTCGCCAACGTGGCCGTCGGTTATGACAACATCGATGTCCCCGCCTGCACCGAACGGCATGTGGCCGTGAGCAACACGCCCGGCGTGCTGGACGAAACCACCGCCGATTTCGCTTGGACGCTGCTGATGGCTGTGGCGCGACGCCTTATCGAAGCGGATCGCTTCGCGCGCTCGGGCGCCTGGAAAAAGTGGAACCTGGATCAATTGTGCGGGACGGACGTCTGGGGCAAGACGCTGGGCATCATCGGCCTTGGACGCATTGGAAAAGCGGTGGCCCGGCGCGCCGCGGGCTTTCGAATGAAAATTATTTACAACAGCAATACGCGAGCCGCGGCGGAAGTGGAAAGGGAATTGAACGCGGAGTTCCTGTCGCGGGAACAGATTTTCGAGCAGGCCGATTTTGTTTCTCTGCATGTTCCGCTCAATGAAGACACTCGCGGACTGGTTGGCCCCGCGCAGCTTGCCAGCATGAAGCGCACCGCGTTTCTGATCAACACCACGCGCGGCCCCGTAGTGCAGGAGGCGGCGCTGATCGATGCGCTGGAACGCGGGATCATCGCAGGTGCGGCGCTCGACGTGTTTGAACGCGAGCCGATTATTCCCGATGGATTGCGCCGCGACAATGTGGTCCTCGCGCCGCATCTCGGTTCTGCGTCCGTCGAAACGCGCACGCGCATGGCGCTGATCGCCGTCGAAAATGCCATCGCATTGTTTTCAGGCCAGCGGCCGCCGACGATTTTGAATCCGCAAGCCCTGCGCCCATTTTCGTAGGGGCACGGCATTGCCGTGCCCGGTGCCACCGCAGCGCGCAAGAAAAGGGCACGGCAATGCCGTGCCCCTACAATTCCGCAGCGCACCAAGTGGAAGCGAAGCATCTGAGAGAATCACAACGAATCACACAGGGAGGAAAGAAAATGGCTCATGTATCGCTGAATCATCCGAAACTCACCATGGAAGGCGCGGAGGCCATACTGGACGCGGCCAAGGCGCAAGCCGCCCGCATCGGCGTGCCCATGAACATCGCCGTGGTAGACGACGCCGGCTTCTTGATGTCCTTCGCGCGCATGGATGGCGCCAAGCCCGCGTCCATCGACATCGCAATCAACAAGGCTCACGCCGCGGCCATCCGCCGCCAAAATACCGGCCCGGCGCGCAGCGGCGATGAGGTAAGTGTGCTGCTTTCGCTGGGCTTGGCGATAGGAAGTCGCGCGCGCCAGACACCCATTCGCGGCGGCCTGATGCTCGAAGTGAGCGGCCAGTGTGTTGGAGCAATTGGCGTGAGCGCCGGCACCGAGGACGAAGACACCGAAGTGGCGCGTGCAGGCGTGGCCGCTTTTGTGAAAGGGTAGCTCAAGTAGCACAGCCACTCCTGGCTGTGTGATTTTTGCGATCGATTGCGTTGCAAATACGCGCAAATTGAGAAAACCGCACAGCCAGGAGTGGCTGTGTCACCAATTCCGCAATCCATGCCCGACCTCAAACAATCCGCGCTGCAAATTTTTCACGAAACCTTGGCGGCGATCGATATCCCTTCGTCGATGCGGCGCAAGCTGGCTCGCGCAGGCTCTCGAATTTTCGTGAATGGCGCAGCGCACGATCTTGCCCCCTACGAAAAAATTGTTGCCATCGCGATTGGCAAAGCGTCCGTAGCTATGGCGTTCGGGCTTGCCGAATCGCTCGAGCCCGATTTTCAAGCGAGAGGAATCGTAGTCGCGCCAATAGCCGCCGCCGACTTGCCGGAAGGTTTTCGCTCCATCATCGCGGGGCATCCCGTCCCGGACGAAGGCAGCTTTGCGGCGGCACGCGCAATCCTCGATTTGCTCGCAAGTGCAACCGAACGCACGTTGGTTTTCTTTTTGGTTTCAGGGGGAGGCTCCGCGCTTGTCGAACTTCCACTCGATGCACCCGTCACGCTCGAAGACATGCAGGCGCTAAACCGCGCGCTGGTCACCTGCGGCGCTTCCATCGATGAAATCAACGCGGTAAGAAAACATCTCTCCGCGGTGAAAGGTGGTCGCCTGGCGGTTGCCGCGAGCCCCGCCATGAAAATTACGCTCGCCGTGACAGACGTGCCGGAAGGGCAGGAATCGGCGCTGGCTTCCGGCCCAACGCTTCCCGATCCCACCACGGTTGCAGATGCCTGCGACGTGGTTCGCCGCTACAACTTGCTTTCGAAATTTCCGTCCAGCATTCGAACACGCTTCGAACACCCCGAATCCATTCCTGAAACTCCCAAGGTAGCCGATCCAGCTTTTGACCCGCGCCGCTCCGTGTTTCGAATTCTGCTTGGCCGCCACGAATTGTTTCACGCCGCGCACCACGCTTCGGAATCCAGGGGGTTCCTCACCTTTTGCGACAACACTACGGACAATTGGCCGATCGAAAAAGCCGTGGATTTTTTGCTGGCACAGCTTGCAGCGCTTAAGGAAAGCAATCCCGGAAAATCCGTGGCCGTGATCGCCGATGGCGAAGTGAGTTCTCCGGTAACGGGCAATGGCATTGGGGGAAGGAATCTGGCCTTCGTGCTTGATTGCGTAAAGAAAATTGCCGGCAAAAAAATTGCTGTCCTGAGCGCGGGCACGGACGGCGTCGATGGTTCCAGCCCTGCTGCCGGAGCCGTTGCCGATGGAGAAACATGGTCGCGCGCGCAATCCCTGGGGCTCGACCCGGCCGATTATTTTCGCCGCAGCGATTCCTACACTTTTTTCTGCCAGCTAGGCGACGCAATCGAAACCGGCCCCACAGGAAATAATCTGCGCGACCTGCGAATTCTCATCGCTGAATAGGCATCACGTGGCATAGGCTTCAGCCTGTGTGGTTTTAGTCCTGCAAGGCCTAACCCCGCACAGGCTGAAGCCTATGCCACTTCAATCAGCGCGGCGCAACAGGCAGCGCAAACGCAGTGAACGTCAGCCCCGCCGTTGTAACCACCCACTGCCGCCCGTCGAGCATGAAGGTGACGGCAGCCGATCCCCACACGGGCGCACCAGTCTGGAATTTCCAAAGCTCTTTCCCCGTGGCTCCCTCGAAGGCGTGGAAATATCCTTCGTTGTCGCCCGTGAAGACCAGGCCGGAAGCAGTGGACATCACGCCGCCGGTCAAATCCAGCCCCACTGTGGAAGGATAGTCGCGATACTTGTGTTCCCAGCGGCGCTGGCCTGTGGTGGGATCTATGGCGCGCAGGGCGGAGAACTGGGGGTGGCCATCGACCAGTACGCGGCCGCCACTGGGCACGCGCTGGCCCATCTCGATGGGCTCCGTTGGCTTCACTCCCTGCCAGGTGGCACAGGTTTCATGCGCGGTTACGAAAAATAATCCCAGCTCGGGATCGAAGGTGGGCGGCTGGAAATTCGTCCCGCCATGATTGTCCGGTAGACATTTTTCGGCTGTGCCGTTGTTGTCAAGCACGATGGGCCGTCCGTTCTTGTCCACTTCCTTGGCCCAATTCGATCCGTCGATGAAGGGCTTGGCCACCAGCAATTTTCCGGTTTCGCGGTCCAGCGTGTAGAAAAATCCGTTGCGGTTGGCCACCATGATTACTTTGTGTTGCTGGCCGCTGATTTTCAATTCCGCCTGCACGGGCACGTGTGTCGAGTCCCAGTCATGCACGTCGTGCGGAGTGAATTGGAAATGCCACTTCAATTTTCCAGTGTCGAGGTCCAGCGCTACCAGCGAGCAGGTATATAGATTGTCGCCCTCGCGGTCTTCGCCGTAGTAATCGGGATTGGGATTCCCCGTGCCGTAGTACAACAGATTGAGCGCCGGGTCGTAGCTGCCCGTGACCCACACCCCGCCACCTCCGCGCTCCGCCACTTTGGTGTTTGGCCAGGAATCGCTGCCCGGCTCGCCCGGCATGGGAATGGTGTCGAAGTGCCACACGCGCGCGCCAGTTTGCGCGTCGAAGGCTTCGATGTATCCGCGGCTGGCGAAATCTCCGCCGGAAACGCCGATGATTACTTTATTTTTTATCACCAGCGGCGCCGCCGTGATGGCGTTGGCTTTTTTTAGATCGCCGACTGCCACGTCCCAAATGACTGCGCCAGTCTTGCGGTCCATGGCGATGAGGTGCGCGTCCAGGGTGCCCATGTACAATTTGTCGCCCAGAATTCCAAATCCGCGATTCACCGGGCCGCAACAGACGGAAGCGATGAAATTGGTAGGCAGCCTCCGGCGATACGACCAGATTGGAACCCCCGTCCTGCCGTCCAGCGCCCAAGCCGTGTTGTTGTTTCCGGTGACGTACAAAATGCCGTCCACGACCAGCGGCGTATTTTCAATTCCGCGCCCACCGAGGCCGGGCACATCGGTTTGGAAGATCCACTGCGGAACGAGGCCGGCCACATTTTGCGGTGTCAATTGTTTCAACGGGCTGTGCCGTTGCCCTGTGTAATCGCCTGAAAATGTCAGCCAGCGCGAGGGATTTTTCAGCCCGCCAAGCAAGTCCTGCTCGGTGATTGGAGCCGCGGGTGCCGATTCCTGCTGTGCCTTCAATGACAGCCCGCCGAGGGCCGTGGTAAGCGCCGCAGCAAAGATAATTTTTCCAACCAGATTCGAATATTTCATAAGTTTTTCACACTCGCTGGCGATTCGGTTCGTGCATGACTTGCGACTCGCGCATGGTACGCCCCCTGTGCGTCCCGCACAACAAAATTGTAAATGTGGGACAGCCACTCCTGGCTGTCCTCCGGGAATTCGCCACCGAGGCTTGAGCTGTCGTGCTGCTGTGAGCATCAGCAAAAGCGGACAGCCAAGAGTGGCTGTCCCACTCATGCTGATCGCCTCAGCGATTAGCCCAGGTCTCTGTTGCCAAAAGGGGAAGGTCGTGCGCCCAATCCTCTTCACTCACTCCGCCTGGATAAATGACGTGGGCCAGATTGTCTCTGGTATAAGCGAGCACGAAGGCGGCATGGCCCACTTCATAGGCTCCATCCGGGCGCACTGCCGACCTCTTGGCAGGAGAAAGGTTGGCGGCAACTTGCGCGGCGTCGATCGCAGATTGGCTTCCCGAGAGCCCGATGAAGCGTTTATCGAAATGATCGAGCCACACACGCAGCACTTGGGGCGTATCGCGTTCCGGATCTGTAGTCACGAATACAACCTTGAATCGATCCGCGGAGGCCGGCGGAATTTTTTTGAGCGCTTGCGCGATGATGGACATCTGCAGTGGGCACATATCCGGACAGTGCGTGTATCCAAAAAAAAGGAGAGTCGTGTATCCTTCCGTCTTCGAGGCAAAATCGAAGGGAACTCCCGAGGTATCGGTCAGCGTGAATTTCGGTTTGGGAAGCGCAGGGGAGACCATGCCGCCGCGATATTTGGCATCGGCGCCACCGGTGGCGGGCTCAGGCGCGTTTTTGCGCGACTGAGCCCATCCGCCAGGAACCGTCCCGGCCAGGAATACCCCGGCCAGCAATGCTCCGAGGAATAATCGAAGCTTCATTCCAGCGGCCGCTGATTTACTCAACAATTACTGTACCGTACATGCCATCTATGTCATGAAGCGCGCAGTGATAGGTATAGGTTCCCTTGTTGGGGAATGTGATGCGGATTCGCGTGGTTCCGGGAGGCACCTGGGCCAACCCAGTGCGGTCCGGAACTGCCGCTTGAATGAATCCGGAGTTCAGGAAACTCTCTGCTGCAAAGGCCGGAGGCGGCGGAGTGACTGAATTCTCCTGCGGAGTAAATGCAGCGTCGCAGGGAGTCGTCCCAGCGGTGGCCGATGGGGTTGTGGTGCAATTTATTGTCCCGACCACCGTACCTGTATCTCCATTTTGGCAATTGGTTGTCAACGTCGATGTGCACGGTGCAGGAGGATTTGGAATGGGCATCCCTGCTGGCAGGAGGAGAGTTGGGGGAAGGGAAAAGAGCGTGGGCACAAAACCCGCAGGCTCGTCTCCGAACGTGACTGTATGTGGCTCGGTCGGATCCAAATTCGTCCACACCACGGACTCTCCCGCATGAATGCGAATGACTCCGGGCAGGAAGCGCACAACGGCGCGGTATTGCGTCCCGCCTCCGGTGGCTACAATTTTACCGATCCCGGCAACCACCGCGTTGTCTTCGTCCCTGCGGCGATCCCATTCGCGGCGATCCTCCACGCGGTCGTCACTCGGGGCAAGCAAGGTTTCCGCTTCCTCTCGTGCGGCATCGTCATAATACCGCTGGCTGTGAATCAGGCCGCTATTCGCTGCGTTATTGACCAGAACGTGAATCGCTCCGGTCATGTCCGGGTGAATCAGGCAAACTACTTTGTAATTTCCCGCCTTCGGAAATGTCACTGTAAACGTTGCCCCACCGGCCAATCCAGTGGCCGTGGAAACACACGCGCTGCCGTCGTAGCTAGCCAAAGGATTGCAAGCCACGCCTTGCACGACAAATGGCGGCCCTGCCGGCGGTGGCGCCGTTGGACGAATCTGTCCGGGAGTCAGCAATGTAACCGTGTGTGGCTCGTTTTTTGGAACGAAGGTCCACTTGATGCTGTCGCCTTCGAGGATCCAAAGTTCGTTCGGAAAAAAAGCGTCCCCTTGAACGGATTGATCTTTCGTTTCTCCGCCCACGTACGAGTTGTAGGTTTTCTGCGCCTTTGCCGGCGATGCAACGAAAAATACTGCCGCCACCAACATCCAACACAAACTGCCTGGGAACAGGATGCGTTTCATTTGCACCTCAATTACTTCAATTTGATTTCCCATGGAAATGGGATTTTTCTTCGCGGATGATTCTCACCGACTTCCGTGCCCCGTAAGCTATTCGCCGCGGCAAGCTGTGTCAAGTAAAATGCCGATTAATTGCGGATGAGCGGGCGGACTTGTTTTGCGTACTAGTATTCTCAGGACCGGGCTTCGTACTTACTTGGTTTGGTGCTGGATTGAGCAAACTCACGCCCGGCCCAAAAGCGGCCGGCCGCTACGAAACCTCGAACCAGCGCAGCCGACGGTTTTGTAACGCACGCTTCGTCCTGTGCTCTTCAGGACGAAGCGGGCATCTTCGCGGCTTAGCGGAGTTAAAACCCAGGAACTCAGGACTGGGCTTGGCTGACTTGCTTACGCGAGGCTAGTATGGTGAGCGCGCGCCAGCCGCGCGAGGCCATTGCATGGAGAATGTAGTGAATCAGAAAAAAACAGGTCCGCTGCAAGGTCTGAAAGTGGTGGACCTCTCGCACATCATGGCCGGTCCAGCGTGCTCCATGCTGCTGGCCGACATGGGCGCGGACGTCATCAAGGTGGAAAAAATTTCCTGCGGCGACGATTCCAGGCGCATGGCGCCTCCAACCATTGCCGATGAATCCGCCGCATTTCTGATCATGAACCGCAACAAGCGCGGCATCGCCCTGGACTTGAAGAGAGAGGAAGGGCGCGCCGTCCTGACGCGGCTGTTGAAGGATGCCGACGTAGTGATCGAAAATTATCGACGCGGCACCATGGAAAAAATGGGCTTCGGTTTTGAATCGCTGCATGCGCTAAATCCCAAATTAATTTTCTGCTCCATTTCCGGATTCGGACGTACCGGCCCGTACGCCGATCGCGGCGGATTTGATTTGGTTGCGCAGGGTATGAGCGGCCTGATGAGCATTACGGGAGAACGGCAGGGCGGCCCGCCGATGAAAGCCGGAGCGCCGGTTACGGATATCGCCGCCGGAATTCTGGCCTGCGTGGGAATTCTTGCCGCGTTGCACGCGCGCGCTTCCAGCGGGCAAGGTCAATTGGTGGACACATCGCTATTTGAAGCCGGGATCGCTTTTACCTATTGGCATTCGGCCATTTGCTTTGCCACCGGCAAAGCGCCCGGGCCTATGGGTTCCGCGCATCCTTTGAATGGTCCTTATCAAGCGTTTCCCGCTTCGGACGGATGGATCACCGTGGGCGCGGCCAATCAGGAAAATTGGTTGCGGCTGCTGGGCGCGCTGGAAGCACCCGAGCTGAGCGACGATCCGCGCTTCGTGAACAATGCGCAGCGCATGAACAATCTCTCCGCGCTGACCCACGCGCTCACGCCATTGTTCCAGCGCCGCAGCGTGGCCGAATGGCTCCGGCGACTGGAGGAAAGCGGAGTTCCCGCAGGTCCGGTGCTGGACATCGCGCAGATGCACGCCGATCCGCAGGCGCTGGCACGTGAAATGATTGTTGAGACAACGCATCCCGTGGCCGGCCAGGTAAAAGCCATTGGGCTGCCCATTAAATTTTCGGAAACACCTGGCGGCGTGCGCAGAGCCGCGCCTCTGCTTGGCCAGCACACGCGCGAAGTGCTGCGCGAACACGGCTACTCGGAAACTGAAATTGATCGAATGGCGGAGCAGGGCGCGATCCAATCGCCGGAGTCAACCAGGAAAGGCGCGAAGCGATGAGCGACGAAGTTTTGTATTCAGTGAACGACGGCGTGGCCCGCATCACCTTCAATCGCCCCCAGGCACGCAACGCCTTTACCTTTCTCATGTACGAGCGGCTCGCGGAAATTTGTAAGAATGCTTCCACCGATCCATCCGTTAAAGTTTTGTTGCTGACCGGCGTGGATGAAACCGCCTTCGCGGCGGGCACGGACATTTCTGAGTTCAGGAAGTGGTCCGGCACGCAGGACGCGCTGGACTACGAAGTGCGCATCAACGCCCTGCTCGATGGCCTTGAGCGCGTGCCCAAACCCACCATCGCCGCCATTGCCGGCGCCTGTACCGGCGGAGGCAGTACCATCGCCGCCTGCTGCGACATGCGCATCGCAGCGGCCAACGCCCGTTTCGGCGTGCCCATTGCACGCACGCTGGGAAATTGCCTGTCGATGGCCAACTACGTTCGCCTCGTGGCGTTGCTGGGGCAGGCGCGCGTGAAGGACATTATTTTTACAGGCCGCTTGATCGAAGCCGACGAAGCCCGCGCCATCGGCCTCTTGAGCGAAGTGCTCCCCGATTACGCCGCGCTGCAAACGCGCGCCGACGAACTCGCGCGCAACATCGCCTCGCACGCCCCGCTCACCCTGCGCGTCACCAAGGAAGCCCTGCGCCTCATCAAGGAAAAGAGTACTCCAGAGGAAGATAACGAGTTAATACTCAAATGCTACATGAGTCACGATTTTCAGGAAGGCCTGGACGCCTTCTTGAACAAGCGCAAACCCAAGTGGACAGGGACGTAGCGAAACCATCGAGCTTTACAAGAATTTTACATTTTCCTGCAAACACTCCGTGAATTCCATCTTGACAGTTTATGGATACCAGTATAAACCTTGTCCATTGCAGTTCAACCTAGGCAAGTCCCCGCTGGGTGGAATTTACGGGTGTGAGTTCCGTCGCGGCGGTCAAAATCAGTTTTAAACATGGGGGTGTCCATGAAGGCAGTGTCTGCTTTCTTCCGTTTAGTGAGTGTTTCAGCGTTGTTTTTTGTAAGTGTTTCCGCTTTCGCGCAGGGCGGTGATGTGGGCAGCATTGTTGGGGCTATTTCCGACAAGTCGGGAGGCGCTCTGGCAGGCGCCACGGTCACAGTTCTCGATACGCAAAGAGGCGTTTCCAGAACGTTGACTACCAGCGACTCCGGCCAATACAGCGCGCCCAACCTGACTCCCGGTACCTACACGGTGAAAGCCGAATTCAAAGGATTTCAGGGATTCGAGCGGCAGAACATTCAGGTTGAAGTCGGAACTCAGACGCGCGTCGATCTGGAATTGTCACCGGGCGAACAGTCCCAGACCATCACCGTCACGGAAGAGATTCCCCAGATCCAGACTACCAACGCCGTTCTAGGCGGCGCGCTCAATAACGAGCTCATCAGCGACCTGCCCCTCAACGGCCGCAATTTTAACCGCTTGCTGGACCTTCAACCTGGCCTCTACGTTCAGCCTGGAAGCGGCAAATGGAGCCAAAGCTCCAATGGAATGCGCGCCGAGCACAACGTTTACATTTTGAATGGAATTGACACTGTGGAAGGGTTCTCGTCCCAGAGCGTGCTGAACTCCTCTCCCGTCTTCGGCGACGCAACTTCAATCTTGCCGGTGGATTCCATCCAGGAATTCAATACCGAACAAAATCCGACGGCGGAATATGGCTGGAAGCCCGGCGCGATCGTAAACGTTGGATTGAAATCCGGAACCAACACCATTCACGGAACGGCCAACGCCTTCGGCCGTGACTCCGCTTTGGATGCCACAAACTCCTTCATTCCAGTGGGAAGTCCCAAACAGCAGACCGCCATCGAGACCTACGGCGCAACCGTAGGCGGGCCCATCGTCAAGGACAAACTGTTCTTCTTCGTCGGTTATGAGGGGCAGTTTAACCATATCAGCGCTCCTTCTTCCAGTGATAGCTTGCCGACGATCAACCCGTTGACGGGTGTTTCCACGGCCAACACCAACAGCTTGCTTGCCGCTTGCAACGCTCTGACCAGCGCGCCCAACGCGCTCAGCCTGAAGCTTGCAGGCATGACCTACGGCGGAACACCCGGATCCTGTGCGGTTAATTCTCCGTACACGGGCATCTTCCAAACCGCCGACATCACCAATGGCGCTGACCCGGTAACGCCGATCGGCAACGACACGGTGACCAACGGACTAGTCAAGATCGATTACCATTTGAATGAAAAGAACACCTTGAGCGGTGAATACTTTGTGGGCAACTTTGACGGCTTAGGGTTTCAGGGCGCTCCCGCACAACCCTATTGGGATGTCACGTCCCATGCCAAATCCATGATCATCGGGGCCCACTGGACGTGGCTGGCCAGTTCCAGTGTGGTGAACGAGGCTCATTTTGGCACAAACCGCTTTTTCCAACCAAGCTACCCGGGTGATTGCAGCAACATTGGACAGCCGTCAGGTGAGACTGGTATCAACTGGGGCACGCAGTCGACCATTATTCCGCAGACCGGTCAGCCTTCCGATTGCGGTATGCCGCCCATCACCATCCAGGGTTTCACCGCCACGGGTTGCTGCGGTAGCTTCCCCAAAATCCAGGGGCCGGACTATACCGTTCAATTTAACGATGCCCTCTCCTACATTCGTGGCAACCATACTTTCAAGTTCGGTGGCGAAGCGCGCCACATGAGCACTCAAGAAGGGACCTTTAGCGCATCGCGCGGAACTATTTCGTTCGCCAACGGCACTGCTGGACCGTGTACGAATTCTCCTTGTACCGGCTTGCAAGAGTATCTGCTCGGCAATATCTCAACCTCGACTCTTCCTTCGGAACTGGTAGGAACCCCGGACGTTCGCGTATCGGACAAGGGCTATTCGCTCTTTGCGCAGGACGATTGGCGGCTGACCCGCAGGTTCACGGTAAATCTGGGCGTGCGTTATGAGCGAGTGACGCCCATTCAAGAGGCCAACAATCAGCTGGCCAACTTTGATCCCAATTCACCCACGGGCTTGGTGCAGATTGGCCAGACAAAGAGTCTCTATCCTGCCTGGAACAACTACTCACCTCGCGTCGGATTTGCCTGGGACATTGGAGGCAATTCCAAGTGGGTGGTGCGTGGCGGCTTCAACATCATTTACGTGTTGGAAGGCTTCAATGTATTCATTTCCCAGCAGGGAACCAGCCCGGTCACGACCGGCCTGAATACTACTCCCACCGGAGCTTTCCTGAACAATGGCACCACCACCGTTCCGGGTCCGGGCAACATGGAAACGGCCGTTCTTACTTTTCAACCGGGGCAGATTAACTGGGGCACAACCGGGCCAGTCTTTCCCGCTGTGGCACCCACTCAACTCGCCTGCAGCACGCCGACGAACGCCAAGCCAAACAACAATCCCTGCCCCATCCTGGCCGTGGATCCCAACCTGCGCAGGCCCTACGCGCCAGCCTATAACCTCAGCATTCAACATGCGTTCACCAACAATCTTTCCTTGCAGGTGGCCTATGTTGGCAGCCATGGAGTTGGACTCATTGGCATAAACGATGCCAATCCTCCGGCACTGGGTTCCGGATGGCTGACCTACAACGGTTTGACCGGGTCGGCAGCTGCCTGCACCCCTGGCGCTGGGCCGGCGGGTTCGATCAGCACGACTTGCGAAAATATGAGCAGGCCGTTCTTCAACAAGTTCCCATATCTTTCGGACATCAATGAAATCCAAAACCTGGACGCCAGCAATTACAATGGGTTGCAGGTGACGCTGACTCAGCGGACCTGGCACGGCATGAATTACGTGCTGGGCTACGTCTTCTCACACTGCTTGGAAATGGGTTCGGGCGATTGGAATGGCGCCGCTCTTCCCTCGGACGTTTACAATTCCCGGGCCGATTACGGGAATTGCCTGACCGATGTTCGCCAGAGCTTGACCTGGTCGTTTACCTACGCTTTGCCCGGCAAGAAGGGCTACGGCCAGATGCTCGAAGGCTGGGGTATCAACTCCATCGTGAAGGTGCAAACGGCGCTGCCATGGAACGTGGCGGACACCAAGAACAATATCAGCGGCACTGGCGAGCTGCAGGATCGTTGGGACTTCGTTGGAAGCCCCAGCGCCTTCAATGACCTGAAAACCGTCGCCGGAACCCCAACAAACCAGGGAACTCTTTTCTACAACTCGGCGTCCACCGGGGCTGCCAATATTGCTGTCTATCAATCCTGCTTGACTGAAGCGGGGGATATAGATACCGGCTACACTCCGGCCATTGCAGGTTGGACAACCGCCACTTCCGGGTACACCGCAGCCGTAAAAAAATTCGGTTGCTTCGTTAGCGGCAACTCCATGATGCTCCCCCCAGCGTTCGGAACATTCGGAGATGAGTCGCGATATATGTTCCGCGGCGAACCCTTCCACCAGTGGGATGTGTCCGTTTCTAAGGAAGTGCACTTCACGGAGCGCCTCAGCGGCCAGTTCCGCTTTGAGGTCTTCAACATTCTCAACCAGACAGACTACTCCGGGAACTCAGGCAACCCCTCAGTGACCGGTTCGTTTGCTTCTTCCAGGCAAACTCCGGACGTGGGCATCGCCAACGCCACGGTCGGCAGCGGCGGACCTCGCTCCATCCAGATCGGCCTAAGGCTCACCTTCTAGAGCCTTTCCATCGCTGCAAGAATCGAAAGAGGGCCGGAGAAAAATCCGGCCCTCTTTTTTTTCGCGCAGGTGCATGAGGCGTGAGTAAAATAATCCACGGAACGGTCGAAAGGATTCCCAGCATTCAGCGAGAAATTCAAAATGGCGGATCAAAATCCAATGGCTGCAGCGGTAATTTCCACCGAACGATTGATTCTCCGCCCCTGGAAAGAGGAAGATTTTCTGCCCTACGCGGAGTTGAATGCCGACCCGCGTGTGCGCGAATTTTATCCCTCCCTTTTGACGCGCGAGCAGAGCGACTCGGAAATTCGTTATTTTCAGGGGACTTATGCCAGGGACGGATTTTGCATGTTTGCAGCGGAGCAGCCTGCGACAGGAGAATTTGCGGGCTATATTGGTCTGCAGACGATGAACCTTGCGATACCTTCCGTGCCACAGCCCGTAGTAGAAATTGGCTGGAGGCTCGCTTCCAAACACTGGGGAAAAGGACTCGCGACCGAGGGCGCTCGCGCCACGGCGCGATACGCGTTTGAGACTCTCAAGCTGAAAGAAATTGTGGCAATCGCTGTGACCGCCAACCTCCGTTCACGCCGCGTAATGGACAAAATTGGAATGAAGCATTACCCCGAACTCGATTTCAATCATCCGCGCCTCCCCGAGGGCCACCCCCTGCGGGCACATGTGCTGTATGCCATTAAGAGTGACGCCGTTTCCTAAGCCGTGGCCATCCTTAATTGTCCTTCTTTCATGTGTAAGAAAGATCACCGGCCTTTTCGTTTCTTCTCGCTTTTCCCTTCACCCTTGGTCAGGTGCCAGGCATCGCAGTATGTGCAGACATAGGCGCGAAGCTGCTTGGGCGCATCGTTGGTGGAAATCTGATGCGCGGCCGTGGACAGGGCCTCGCCCTCGGTATCGTACTTGCGCTTGCCCGTGACCGGGCACTTGTCTCCATTGTCCATTCTTGCAGCCTATCAGGGAATTTGCCTGCCACGGCCAAATCTAAATCAGGTAGGACGCAAAAAGCCACACGCGATTGCTGCCACTATTATCTCCACGGATTTCCAGCATTCTTCGCATTGTCAACCAGCCGTTCCTTGCGCCATAATCCCGGGCATGAATCCCTCCACCGCGCATTCCCTGGGACAATCCGCTCCGGCAACGGAATTTGAAAAAAATCTCGACCGCCTGGCCGCGGTTGCCGTGCACGCCGGCTTGGGCCTCGCGCCCGGGCAAGAGCTGCTGATGACCGCTCCTCTGGAAGCGTTGCCGCTGGTGCGGCGTATTACAGAGCACGCCTACAAGGCGGGTGCAACGCTTGTCACCACATTTTTTGCCGACGACGAGTCGGCGCTGCTTCGCTATCGCCACGGCTCGGATGCCAGCTTCGATGCCGCTCCAGCATGGTTCTTCGAAGGCATTGCCATGGCCTATCGCAGCGGAGTGGCGCGCCTGGCCATTACCGGCAACGATCCATCTTTGCTATCAAAAGAAGATCCGGAAAAAGTGAGTCGTGCCAATCGCGCGCAGTCCAAAGCTTACCGCCCGGCGCTGGAGCTGATCACGCGCCATGAAATCAACTGGACCATCATCGGCTGCTCCACTCCCGCGTGGGCGGCATCGGTATTTCCAAACTTGCCGTCGGAGCAAGCGGTGGCACAGCTATGGGATGCTATTTTCAAAGCGTCGCGCGTGGATCAACCCGATCCGGTGGCCGCCTGGAAAAAGCACGACTCATGGCTTCATGAGCGTTGCAACCTGCTGAATCAAAAAAGTTATTCAGCATTGCATTTCCGCGGACCGGGAACCGATCTGCGAGTTGGCCTTTCCGATGGCCACTGCTGGCTGGGCGGTGGATCCGCGGCGCGAAATGGCCGCTACGGAATACCCAACCTGCCCACCGAGGAAGTCTTCACCATACCGCACAAAGATCGCGTGGAAGGCAAAGTGACCAGCACCAAACCTCTGTCCTATCAGGGCACCATGATCGAGGAAATTTCCGTGCAGTTTCAGGCGGGGAAAATTGTCAAGGCTCAGGCCAGTCGAGGCGAACAAGTTTTACAGCGCATGATCGAGACGGACGATGGAGCGCGGCGGCTGGGAGAAGTTGCCCTGGTGCCGCACTCTTCGCCCATCGCAGCCAGCGGATTGCTTTTCATGAATACCCTGTTCGATGAAAACGCCGCCTGCCATATCGCTCTGGGCCAGGCCTACAGCGCATGTTTGAAGGATGGAGAAAACCTCACGCCGGAACAACTGGCGGCGCGCGGCGCAAACAGCAGCCTGATTCACGTCGACTGGATGATTGGATCAAATCACATCGATGTGGACGGAATCAACGCGGCTGGAGTTTCCGAGCCCTTAATGCGCGCCGGAGAGTGGGTGTAGCGCCCGCCTTCAGGCGGGCATCCGCTCAAAAAAGTAACGCCCGCCTGAAGGCGGGCGCTACAGTGCTTGGTTGCAAAGTGTCTTAATGGCCTCGCAGCGCTGATCGAATGGTGCGTTAGTTGGCCCCGGCGCCAACCAGCATTTCTTCGCTTTCCTTGCTGGACTGGCTTGACGCCTGGCTGCGCTCGATTTCGATGCGGCCCTTGAAATAGGCGCCGTCTTCGACGCTGATTCGCGCGGTGGTAATGTCGCCAATCACCTGGCCGTCCTTCTTGATCTCCACGCGGTCACGCGCGCGTAGATTGCCCGACGCCGTGCCGTAGACAATAATTTCGCGGGCATTGATCTCGGAGTTCAGTTGTGCGCCGCGCCCTATGGTCAAACGGTTGCCGCGCAGCGAAATGTTTCCTTCGACCTTGCCGTCAATCTGCAGATCTTCCTCGCTGGTAATTTCGCCTTTCACTACAATGGACGGGCCGAGGCACGCCACGTTGCGTGCGGTGGGGGCCGGGCCGAGGGGCCGAGCGGGTGGCGCCGCTGCGTTCAAAGGCGTCCCGGGAATTCTCGATGAATCCTTCGCCGCAGATGTGCCGGGCACTTCCGGCTGGTTATCCTTATTCCACATTTTCCCTCCAAAGGTCGCTGAAAATTTCGATTGGGCCGCGCATGGACCAATCCAAAGGTTTCCTTGATTCACTTTAGGTGTATGTACCATTGCGGGCTATGGGCAAAAAGGCTAGGTATGCCGATCTATGAACCTGTCCTTTGGTACAGGTAGAGACATGGATAACTTAGAAAGCCGATATCGCGCATGAATACGGCCGCCACGCCTTCACATCGTTCATCGTCCTAAGTTCAATTGGATCACAGTCCCGGAGGGACGACATATCGTAGCCCCCCGTGAAACGGTGGGGAAGAAAGCGGGAATTACAACAGCCCCGGACGGGCGGCACATTCCTCAGCACATGTGCCGCCCCTCCGGGGCTCTGGTTGGTCCAGGTGTGGCCCCACCGTTTCACGGTGGGCTACGGCTTGCCGTCCCTCCGGGACTTTACCCATGATCTATAGTCATTAATCGTAATAGGCAGGCGCGTGTTTCAACTTGTCGCTCTGCGTCTTCTCATGATTGATCCACAACTGCGCATGATAAAAGGAAATCAAATCGGCCATGCGCTGCATGGACAATTGCGTTTGAATCTTTTGCTCCGGCGGCATGGTAGCGAAATAGGGAATGCGGCGATTGTCCCAGTTTTCCTGCAAGTGAACGGCGTCGCCGCTCAGCAAAATCCAGCCTGTTTTAGCCACGTGAACGAGGAGCGATTGATGGCCCGGTGTATGTCCCGGCGTATAGACGATCATCACCGAGCCGTCCCCGAATACATCCAAATCCTCTTGCACTAAATTCACGGGATGCTCTCTCGAAAATGTGGGCCGTGTGTCCGAGGCAGGCTTGGCGATTCCCGTCTTGCCCGCTGCAAAATAATTGTCGTACTCCGCCTTCTGAATCAGGATGGGCACCTGCGCAAACATTTCCGCGTTGCCGATGTGATCGGGATGAGTGTGAGAAATTCCCACGAACTTGATGTCCGAAGGCTTCACGCCGATGGCAGTGAGCTGCGATTCCAGCGTTTTGGCGCGCGTCCAGTGGATGTCTGTCGCCGGATTGTTGGCGGGGTACCAGCCGTCCGGCATGGCGGCGACGGCGTCGGAAATTCCTGTGTCCCACAGAAAATATCCGCTGGCGTGGTGGATCAGGTAGCAGCTCACCGAGATGTCGATCGGTTTTCCGACGTTCACGCCAACCGTCCAGCGAGACTCGTCATTGGAGTGCCCCTGTCCGCAATCCAGAACGTACAGGCGGTCAACCGTTTTTCCGCCTGATTGCGCCCACGATGCGCGCGGCAAAAGGAAGCTGGCCACAGCCAATAAAACAAAACAGAATTTCTTCATTAGAAAACCTCTCAAGAGTTTCTCACCAAGCGAATCCAAACCCGCAATTTCTATCCTCGGCCAACGAAGCATCCTTCACCTTGTACGGGCACGGCATTGCCGTGCCCCCACAGGATGAAATACATTTCCATCATTTATCGGGGCCCCCGGGGCATGCTGAATTATTGCCATTGCAGTCGGCCCCATCATGCTCGGCCATTCCTTTTCCGGCCACCTCGGTCCTCATTCCAGCCGGATCGTTGATGGACCAGCCATATCTTCCATCCGGCGTGGGCTTGTAGCCCAGCTTTTCAAGTTTGGCTTTCACGGCAGCCTGATCGTAATTCTCTACGATCAGCGCGAAATGCGAAACATAGGCTTTGTTTTCGGGGTGCTGGCTCTTGCGCAAATACAAATAATTTTCGCCAAATTTCAAAAAACAAATGGGGCCGCCCTGGGCATCCACGCCGAACACATCGCCCGGTTTGTAATAGACAATCCTCATGCCAAACTGGTCGGTATAAAAATCGCGGCACTTGTCCACATCGGGCACGTACAACATCATGTGGCTCACGGCGTATGCTTTGAAACCTTTTCCATCCGGCCCGGGAATCGCGGCCAGATTTTTAGTGCCATCCGATTCCTTGGCGGTGGGGGCAGCAGCGCCGGGCCATACGCCGCGCGTGGCGCAAATCTGCAGCACGATTCCGGAAGGATCCTTAATTGTCCAGGCGTAGTCGCCATCGGGTTTCGGATCGAGTCCGCGCCGCGCAAGTTCCGCCCTGACCGCTTCCAGCTGAAAGTTTTCTACCGAAAGCGCGAAGTGATCGATGTTGCCTGAGCCCAATTGCGCGGCCCAGTTGGCATTCGCTCCCGTGCCCGCCGGCCGTTCGGGCGGTTTGTTGAGCGGGCGAAGATAAATTGCATTGGGCGGATCGCCGCACTCCAGGGAGCATTGTTTCCCGTCGTCATAAACCACTTTCATCCCAAACATATTCACGTAAAAGTCGCGCACCTTGGCGTATTCGCTGACCTGATAATTGATGTGATTGTAGGCCACCGCTTTGAGCATCGCGCCGCCGGCCATGCCCGCCTGCGCGCCGCCCGCGGCGGCAAATGCGGCGGATTCGGGGGACACGCTCGCGGCCAATGCCGTGGCCGCGGTTACGCCCAGTGCCTGCATCAGCTCGCGACGGCCAATTCTTCCGCTCTCGAACGCCTTGCGCAGTCCTGAAAATTTTTCATTCATCGCAAAACCTCCCGGGAATGTCCACTGATTCTTGAAGGCTGCAGTGAGGCGATTGTATGCCCGTTCCGATTCGCATGGCGGAAAAAGTTTTCGGTTTACGTGGCATAGGCTTCAGCCTGTGCGGTTTTAGGCCTTGCAAGGACAAAATGCGCACAGGCTGAAGCCTATGCCACGTAATCCTATTTCAAGAAATCTCGACGCTCTGACGGCATTTTCCTGGTCTTGGCCGCAGCGTTTTCCCCCACGCATCATGCTGACTTGGGTTCAATTTTCGGTCCTTTCCTGCTCTCCGGAACTTGCCCCCTTTTGTAAATCATGATGGTCCGCTTGAATTCGATCACCACCGTGCCCTCTTGCGTGTAGCCCGTGGTCTTGAAGCGCACGATGCCCACATTGGGCCGCGATTTCGACTCGCGTTTTTCGAGGACTTCGCTTTGCGAATAAACCGTGTCGCCCTCGAACACCGGATTGGGCAGCCTAACTTCGTCCCATCCCAGATTGGCCATGGCATTCTGTGAAATGTCGGCGACGGACTGGCCAGTCACCAACGCCAGCGTGAACGTGGAATCTACGATAGGCTCCCCGAACTCCGTATTCGCCGCGTAGGCGCGGTCAAAGTGAATTGGATTTGTGTTCTGCGTCAGCAAAGTAAACCAGACATTGTCCGTCGCAAGCACCGTGCGTCCCAGCGCATGGCGGTAAATATCTCCCACCTCAAAATCTTCAAAAACCCTGCCGGTCCAGCCTTCTTTGATTGCCATAATTGCCTTCCTTCTCTCGGACTCTTCGAGACCTAAAACGTAATCGTCCCGCGCCGCTATCGTTCCCACACTTCTGTCGTCACCCACACTTTTGCCACTCCGCACTTTCGCTACCCCACACTTTTGTCATTCTGAGCGAAGCGAAGAATCTCTCTTTCTTTTCCTCGCCTCAAACCGAAGAGAGATTCTTCGCTTCGCTCAGAATGACAAAAATTAGCAGATGCTTCCGCAACCTGTTTGCGAAAAACTAAATTACGCCCGCCCGCCGCATTGCGCCAATCGCGCCCGAATCAAAACCCAGTTCGCCGAGGATCGCATCGGTTTGCTGCCCGAGCGACGGCACTTCGTTCATCACGGGTTCAACATTCTCCATGGTTACGGGAGGCAGCAGCGCTTTCAATGGCCCCGCCGGAGAATTGATCGTGGACCAGCGATTCCTGGCCGCGAGCTGTGGATGCTGCTCGAATTCCTGAACGCTGTTCATCCTGGCGTTGGCGATTTGCGCTGCTTCCAGCCGCGCGATAATTTCTGCGGCCGTTAATTTCTGAAACACTTCCTGCATACTTTGATCGAGCAGCGAGCGATTCTTCACGCGATTTGCGTTGGAACTAAAGCGCGCGTCCACGGCGAGCTGCGGATTCTGCAAGACAACTTCGCAAAATTTCTTCCATTCGCGTTCGTTCTGCAAACCTAGATACACCACTTTGTCGTCGCCGCTCTTGGCCGGGTCGTACGGCGCGATAGTGGCGTGGCTGGCTCCCGTGCGCGGCGGCGCCGTTCCTCCATAGGTCGTGTAGTAAGTGGGGTAACTCATCCATTCGCCCAGCGAATCGAACAAGGAAGTTTCCAGCGCCACGCCCTCCCCGGTTCGCGAGCGGACCAAGAGCGCCGTCAAAATTCCGGAATAGGCGTACATGCCGCAAGAAATATCAGCGATGGAAATGCCCACCTTGCATGGCGTTTCCTCAGTGCCAGTAATGGAAATCAAACCAGCTTCGGCCTGGATCAGCAAGTCGTAGGCCTTTTTGTCCCGGTAAGGGCCCGAAGATCCGTAGCCGGAAAGATTGCAGACGATCAGGCGCGGATATTTTGCGCGCAAATCCTGCGTGCTGAACCCCAGCCGCTCGACCGCTCCGGGCGCCAGATTCTGCACAAAGACATCCGCCTTTTCGAGCAGTCGATCGAGCACCAGCTTGGCTTCCTCGCGCTTCAAATCCAGCGTCAGAGATTCCTTGGAGCGGTTCAGCCACACGAAATGGCTGGACATCCCTTGCACGGTTGAATCGTAGCCGCGCGCAAAATCGCCCCCGCCGGGGCGCTCGACCTTGATCACGCGCGCGCCCAAATCGGCCAACTGGCGCGTGGCAAACGGCGCAGCCACCGCCTGCTCCAAAGAAACGACGGTGATTCCCTCGAGTGGCCGCATCAATACGACCTGGGCAGGCCCAACACATGCTCGGCCAAGTAGCTCAAAATTAAATTGGTGGAAATTGGCGCAACTTGATACAGGCGCGTCTCGCGAAATTTGCGCTCGATGTCGTACTCTTCCGCAAAGCCGAAGCCGCCGTAGGTCTGCACCGCGACGTTGGCCAATTCCCAGGAAACATCCGCAGCCAAAAGTTTGGCCATATTGGCTTCGGGGCCGCAGGGTTTGCCTGCGTCATATAAGCTAGCCGCGCGCGCCACCATCAGCCGCGCCGCTTCCATATTTGCGTATCCGCGCGCGATGGGGAATTGAATGCCCTGATTTTTGCCAATGGGCCGCGCGAAAACCACGCGCTCATTTGCATAGCGGCAGGTGCGTTCCAGAAACCAGCGCGCGTCGCCGATGCATTCCGAGGCGATCAAGATGCGCTCCGCATTCAGACTGTCCAGCAGATAGCGGAATCCCTGGCCTTCCTCGCCCACCAGGTTCTCCACCGGCACTTCCAAATTATCGAAAAATAATTCCGTGGTGGCGTGGTTCATCATGGTGCGGATGGGTCGAATCTTCAGCCCGTGCCCCACGGATTTGCGCAGATCGACCAAAATAGTAGAGAGACCTTCGGTGTGTTTCTTCACTTGATCCGCGGGCGTGGTGCGCGCCACGAGCAGCATCAGGTCGGAATGTTCGGCGCGCGAAATCCAAATCTTTTGCCCGTTGATCAGGTAGCGGTCGCCGTTTCGCACGGCTATGGTTTTCAGCTGTGTAGTGTCCGTGCCGGTATTGGGCTCGCTAACGCCAAATGCTTGCAGGCGGATCGAGCCGTCCGCGATTTTCGGCAAATACTGGCGCTTGTGCGCTTCCGACCCGTGCCGCAACAGCGTGCCCATAATGTACATTTGCGCGTGGCAGGCCGCTGCATTTGCGCCCGAGCGGTGAATTTCTTCTAGGATCGCCGACGCTTCCGTGATGCCCAGGCCCGCGCCACCATACTCTTCGGGAATCAGCGTGGCCATGTACCCGGCCCGCGTCAGGGCCTGCACGAAGGCATCCGGGTATTCGCGCTTTTCGTCCAGCTCGCGCCAATACTTGTCGGGATAGTCGCGGCATAATTCGCGCACCGCGGATCTCAATTCTTCGTGCGATTCCGCGGCGGGGCTGTTCATATTATTCAACGGAAGACCTCGTCCTCGGTGGTGCCGTAGGGGCATGGCAATGCCGTACCCCTACAATAAATGCGATCAGTCGAGGGCGTTAGCGTAAACTCTGCCACCGAGAATACGCAATGGCTTAGAATTTTCCATTGGCATTCCAGCGCGATGGCAAAAACAAATTTTCAGAGTATCTTGTCGGGTGGCGGGCATCTTCGCGGCCAGGAAAAGGAGACACGCGCATGGCAGGTCAGCTGCAAGGCAAGGTAGCGCTGATTACAGGAGGCAACAGCGGCATCGGCGAAGCCACCGCGCGCCGCTTTGCGCAGGAAGGCGCAAAGGTCGTCATCCTGGCCAGAAGGGAAGCGGAAGGCCACGCCGTCCAGCAGGCCATCCGCGCGGACGGCGGAGCTGCCACCTTTTTTCCATGCGACGTCACCGACCGCGCAGCCGTCGAAGCAGTTGTCGAAAAAACGGTCAGCCTGTATGGCGGGATTAATGTTCTCATCAACAACGCCGGGGGAGGCGCACGCGAAATGTTTCCCGAAGAGTCTGACGAAACCTGGGACCGCGTCCTGCGCATCAATCTTACAGCCTGCTTCATGACGTGCCGGGCAGTTTGGCCTCACCTGATCAAGGCGGGCAGCGGCGCCATCGTCAATGTTTCTTCTCTCGCGGCCGTGTCGGGCATCAGCGAAGCCGTCTTCGAGCGCACTCCCGTGCTTCCCTCGGGCTCTTACTACGCCGCAAAGGCCGGCATGGAAGGTTTCACGCGTTACCTCGCCAGCCTGGGCGGAAAATTCAACATTCGCGCCAACTGCGTGCGCCCCGGCCAGATTTTGACCAAGCGCCTCACCAATTCCGAGGGCGAGCATTTTTTCGTGCGCCACTTCGAAATGTGGCAAGTCATCAAAGGCCCCGGGCACGCCGAGGACGTAGCCAACGCCATGCTCTTTCTGGCCTCAGACGAAGCGCGTTTCATCACCGGTGAAATGCTCAACATCGATGGCGGCGCCGCCGCGAAGTTGTAGGCTTTCAGTAGCACAGGCACTCTGCCTGTGCGCTTTTCTAGACCGTAAGCGCATCCACAAAACGATCCATCGCAAAAACCGCACAGGCAGAGTGCCTGTGCTACTTTTTCAGCAGGCTGAAGCCCATGCCACAAAAGTCGCATTCCAAAGAAACTCTCAACATCACCGCCCCACAAAAAGAATTCTCCGCATCTATTTCCACCGGTGTAGAATGGCGACAATTGGCGTCAGGCCGACAAATATTCTAGGTAATGGAGAGCGAAATGAAAAAGTTCTGCTTCGCAGCCGTGGCACTCTTGGCAATCACGATCGCGCTTCCGCGCGCGCCGCACGCGCAAACGGCGCAAGCCCTGCCGATTCCCAGCGTAGACTCGGCCATCGATTTCCCCAATGAACATGAAATGCCCGATCCCAACATCGTCTACAAGATCGTTTTCGATATCGGCAAAGCTGCCCCCAAGGTCGATGATGTGAATCCCGGCCTCATGGTCATTTCGCGTTATTACAACACGCTTGCCAAAGGCGGCGTGCCGGCCGATCACAGAAAATTCGTAGTCGTATTTCATCAGGGCGGCACGGAGATTGCCCTGAACAACGCGGCCTGGAAAGCGCGCAAGGACGGCCACGACAATCCCAATATTCCACTGATGCGGAGCATGAGGGCGGCAGGCATCGATTTCCGCGTTTGCGGACAGGGCGTGCTTGGAAACAAGTTTGACATGGCCACCATTCAGCCCGAAGTTCAGATCGATCAGTGGGCCATGACCACAATCACCACGCTGCAACTGCGCGGCTACATTCGCGTGGGCATGTAGGTTCCTTGGAACGCCAATCTCCCGATTGGCGGGTTCGGTGGCGCCCACACGAAAAACGCCAATCGGGAGATTGGCGTTCCCAGGGCGCCGCACTTCTCGTTCTCTCGACATTTAAACCCGCACCCTTTGAAGCCTGCAAAGGGTGCGGCACAAGCTGTTACTTGATTTGACGGATCAGCACGCAAACTTTAAGCTCTACACTTGAGACCAGCAACAATTGCAAATATCGATGGGAGAGACGCATGTCAACTGACGCAAAGTGCCCCTTCTCGGGTGATGCTCGCAAACACACAACCGCCGTATCCCCGACGAATGCGGACTGGTGGCCGAATCAACTGAACCTGAGCATCCTGCACCAGCGCTCCGCAAAGTCCAATCCATTGGACAAGAAATTCAATTACGCCAAGGAATTCAAGAGCCTCGACCTGAAAGCCGTCATCAAGGATCTCCACGCACTGATGACCGATTCGCAGGACTGGTGGCCGGCGGACTTCGGCCACTACGGACCTTTGTTCATTCGCATGGCCTGGCACAGCGCCGGCACTTATCGCATTGGCGACGGCCGCGGCGGCGCAGGCAACGGCACGCAGCGCTTCGCTCCCCTGAACAGTTGGCCGGATAACGTCAACCTCGACAAAGCACGCCGCTTGCTCTGGCCCATCAAGAAAAAGTATGGCCGGAAACTTTCCTGGGCCGACCTGATGATTCTTGCAGGCAATGTCGCTTTGGAATCCATGGGATTCAAGACCTTCGGTTTCGCCGGCGGGCGTGAGGACGTCTGGGAACCGGAAGAAGACATCTACTGGGGCTCTGAGACCACCTGGCTTGGCGACAAACGCTACACCGGAAAACGCGATCTGGAAAATCCTCTCGCTGCCGTGCAGATGGGCCTGATTTACGTCAATCCCGAAGGCCCCAACGGCAATCCCGATCCCATCGCCGCAGCGGTGGATATTCGCGAAACCTTCGCACGCATGGCCATGGACGATGAAGAGACGGTTGCGCTCATCGCCGGCGGTCACACTTTCGGCAAAACCCACGGTGCCGGCGACGCATTACTGGTGGGTGCTCCGCCGGAGGGCGCGGGCATTGAGGAGCAGGGCCTTGGTTGGAAGAGCAGTTTTCGCTCGGGCAAAGCCGGTGACGCCATCGGAAGCGGCCTGGAAGTGATCTGGACCAGCACACCCACCAAGTGGAGCAACAGCTTCTTTGACAACCTGTTCGGCTACGACTGGGAGCTGACCAAGAGCCCGGCCGGCGCGCACCAGTGGAAGCCCAAGGGTGACGCGGGCGCCGGCACTGTGCCGGATCCCTTCGATCCGTCGAAGCGCCGCACGCCGACCATGCTGACCACAGATCTCTCCTTGCGGATGGATCCTGCCTACGAAAAAATTTCCAGGAATTTCCACGCCCATCCGGATCAGCTCGCGGATGCATTCGCGCGCGCCTGGTTCAAGCTGACGCACCGCGATATGGGCCCCCTGTCGCGTTATCTTGGCCCGCTCGTTCCTAAAGAGGAGTTAATTTGGCAGGACCCCATTCCTGCTGTGAATCACAAATTGGTTGGCAAGCAGGACATTGCCGCTCTCAAAGCAAAGATTCTCAAGTCCGGCCTTTCCATTTCTCAATTGGTCACCACGGCGTGGGCTTCTGCCGCAACCTTCCGCGGCAGCGACAAGCGCGGCGGAGCCAACGGCGCGCGTATTCGCCTGGAGCCGCAAAAGAATTGGGAAGTTAACCAGCCGGCGGAACTGGTCAAGGTGCTGAAAAAGCTGGAAGCGATTCAGAAGGATTTTAATAAAGGAAAGTCCGGCAGAAAGAAAATTTCTCTCGCCGATCTGATCGTCCTGGGAGGCTGCGCAGCCGTCGAGGCCGCGGCCAAGAAGGCCGGCCACAACGTGCAGGTTCCTTTTGCGCCCGGGCGCATGGATACCACGCAAGAGCAGACCGACGTGCATTCGTTCGCGGTCCTCGAACCGGTCGCAGACGGTTTCCGCAACTTCGCCCGAAAGGGACTCGAAGCAACCTCGGCTGAAATGCTGGTAGATAAAGCGCAATTGCTGAATCTAACCGCCCCGGAAATGACCGTTCTGATTGGCGGCATGCGCGCCTTGAACGCGAACGTTGGCCAGTCCAAGCACGGCGTTTTCACCAAGCGTCCCGAAACGTTGACCAATGATTTCTTCGTGAATCTCCTGGACATGAGCACCAAGTGGGAAAAATCCGCCACATCCGAAGGCGTGTTGGAAGGCCGCGACCGCGCAAAAGGCACGCTCAAGTGGACCGGCACGGTCGTCGATTTAGTTTTCGGTTCCAACTCCCAGCTGCGAGCCCTCGCAGAAGTCTATGCCAGCAGCGACTCTGAGCAGGCATTTGTGCGCGACTTCGTTGCGGCCTGGAACAAGGTGATGAACCTGGATCGTTACGACCTGGCCTGATTTCCGTTGAGATAACTTAACTTTGTTGAATTCTCGCCGTAGGGGCACGGCAATGCCGTGCCCATTCTCTACTACTAATGCGTAGATTCTTTGCGTGCCGAGAAGAATCTGGCGTCCCTTCGTTTTCGATTTATTCTTACTCGAAGTCCCGGAGGGACGGCATATCGTAGCCCAGCACGGAAGTGCTGGGGATGCTGGGAAGTTTGGGGAAAGCCCCGTAGGGGCGGCACAGGTGCTCGGCCGCGTGTGCCGCCCCTATGGGGCTTTGCTTTGTTACGTCCCGCTGGTCCCACCGTTTCACGGTGGGCTACGTTCTGCCGTTCCGCCGGGACTTCAATCGCCAGAAATAAATTCCCCCTTCGGTGATAGAATCCGCCGAAAGGAGACCGTCATGACCGCAGGTCCTCGGATTTTTCCCTCCACTCGTCGAGACTTCCTGAAACACATTTCCGCCGCTGCCGCCGTTTCCGGGAGCCTCCTCCTGCATGACCTGAATGCGGCGGAAGTGAAAACCGTCATCGCCGAGACTGCCTTCGGCAAAATTCGTGGCGTGGACGATAACGGAATCAAAATTTTCAAGGGCATCCCCTACGGCGCGAATACCGCGGGCGCGAATCGCTTCATGCCGCCCGCCGAACCCGCGGACTGGTCCGGCGTGCGCGATGCTCTCGCCTACGGGCACAGCGCTCCGCAGCGTGACCCGACTGCACCGCCGCCGTCCGATGTCTTGACCGTGTCAGGCGAGAACCTTCCAACCGAGGGCGAGGATTGCCTGGTCCTCAACATCTGGACGCCCTCCGTGGCTCCCGCCGCCGGTAGCGACCGCAAGCGGCCGGTAATGTTCTGGTGCCACGGCGGAGGTTTTGCCACGGGTTCGGGATCGGCGTCCGGCACTGACGGAACAAATCTCGCGCGGCGCGGCGACGTGGTCGTGGTGTCCATCAATCATCGGCTGAACGTCCTGGGTTTTGCCAACCTCAGCGAATTCAATTCGGATTTCAAGGCCTCGGGCGATGCCGGAATGTTGGACATTGTTCAGGCGCTGAAATGGGTGCGCGCCAACATCGCTCAGTTTGGCGGCGATCCGAACACGGTGACCATCTTTGGCCAATCCGGCGGCGCGCGCAAGGTGGAGACCTTGCTGGCCATGCCCGCGGCAAAGGGCTTGTTTCATCGCGCCATCGTCGAGAGCGGAGCGGCCGTCACGCTCGTCGATCGCGACGTGGCCGTGCACAACGCGCAGCAGCTTCTTGCCAAGCTGGGCGTCGACCCCAAAAATGCGCGCGACTTGCAAAAGCTTCCCGTTGAAAAAATCATGTCCGCCTATTTCGCGGTGCTGAAAGATAACCCAACCGTCGACGCAGGTGTCGCCGGCTTCGCGCCCACGGTGGATGGCAGTATCGTTGCCCAGCACCCGTTCTCTCCTAAGGCCTCCACCGTCTCCCCCGATGTGCCCATGATGATCGGTTGCACCAGAACGGAAATGACCCTGTTCTCCGTGAACGATCCCTCCGCGTTTTCGCAGACCGACGAGGACATGCGCAAGCGCGTGGGCGTTATCCTTGGTGACCGCGCTCCCGCCATGATCGATCTCTACAAGAAGCTCAATCCGGGTGCGTCGCCCACCGAAATTTATTTTTTGATCGCCAGCGATCACCGCTACGCCGCCCCCACCATGATTGCCGCGCAGCGCCGCGCCGCCCTCAGCAAAGCGCCCGTGTATTTGTACTACTTCACCTGGGAAACACCCGTGCAGGGCGGCCGCCTGAAATCGCCGCACACCATGGAAATTCCTTTTGCCTTTGACAACGTAAAGATTTTGACGCGCATGACCGGCGGCGGTGCTGAGGCCATGGCCCTCGCCGACAAAGTCAGCGACGCCTGGATCGCCTTCGCCCGCACAGGCGATCCCAACACTCCAAAATTGCCGCACTGGCCCGCCTACGACACAAAAGATCGCGCCACTATGGTCATCAACAACGTAAGCAAAGTGGTGAACGATCCCCTGCGTGAACAGCGCATCGCCATGTTCCAGGCCTGGAATTTCAGTTGAGAAAAACCGCACTTCAATTTAGGCGGGTTCGGCCGGGTGACCCAGCCTTTGAATTAGAATTTGGGGGCCCCATCCTTCGAATTATGAAGGGTGGGGCTTTTTCGTCGGTCCTTTCCCTAGGCTTTGAGGGAAATGAAATCCTCAGCGAACAAAAACACGCATTGTTAGCAAAAATTTTAGAAAAAAACCATCAAAATGGAATTGTTCGCCTAAAGCATTTTCGACCTCTAAATCGGCGGTTCGCCGTATAGCGAGGCAGCCATATTCTCAGGCAGCATGATTTAGAGGAGGCATTTCATGCGACCCTTGTCCAGACTTCTGACTTCACTGATCCTAGCTGCGGCTTTTTCCTCACCTGTGCTCATCACTGGATGTGCGGCACGCGTAAGCACTGGCTATACGATTCACGACGGCTATTACAACGACGATCACGTGTGGGATAACACTGAAGTGGGTTTCTACAGCCGTTGGGAAGGTGAAACCCATCGAAGTCACGTGGATTTTCGAAAACGCCCAGAAGCCGAGCAAAAGGAGTATTTTACTTGGCGCCACGGCCAGCACTAACCACTGAGCCGGGATTTCCAATTTGCCTTCCTGCATTCCGACAACCCCGATACAGCCTGCGGAAAGGTTCAAGTGGCACAGGCACTCTTGCCTGTGTGCTTTTGTTAAGTCCGGCAAAAACCGCACAGGCAAGAATGCCTGTGCCACTTGAACCTGCTCAGAAGAAACTTTTTTCGCAATCTGTCTAGCTCGCGAAGACCAGCGTCGAGGGCGTTGGAGTCGGCACGATTTCGACGGACTTGAATCCAGCTTCACTGAGCCACTTGCGGTAATCGCTCTGGCGGTAGGTAAACCCGTTCTTGGTCACCACCAACATCTGAGACGCAAACAGCATGGCGAACGGATGGCCGGTTCGATCGTCGTTGAGCACGAAATCGTTGACCACCAGCGTCCCGCCGGGTTTCAGCGCCTTGCGAAATTTGCGGAAATTGGCCACGTTTTCGGCCGGCGACTCCTGGTGGGCAATGTGGGCGTAGATCGCGAAGTCATACTTTTCGGTGCCGAAATCGGTGGTATGGAAATCACCGTCAATCGTCCGAAAACGGTCCGCGACTCCGAAGTTGCCGACAAAGCCGCTGGCAATCTTGTTTACGTTTGGCCAATCGAGTTGATTACCAATGGCCTGTTTGTTCACACCGAGCCATACAGCCGACCACACGCCCGAGCCGCCTCCGACATCCAACCACGAAATTGCGCCCGCTTTGGCCACGCCTAACCGTTCCGCCGCCATCTGTGCGACGGGAAAGGAAAGCGCGGCGATCGCCGGAACCAGGACGTGCCAGAATGGATTGTCCGCCACTTCGGCGGTATTGTGCGCGCTAGGCTGGCCGGTTTTGGCGGCCTCCGGCAAATTCTGCCAGGTGGGGAAATCCTGCAAAAACACTTCCGCCATGCCACCGAGATAGCTGGGCTTGCCCTTCACCAGAAACGAAGAGGCGTCCGGGCTGTTGCGATACAGGCCCTCCGACAAACTGAGCAGGCCCAATCCTGTCAGGCCGTCAAGCAGAGCCTGTGCGCCGCGCAGCGAGATTCCCGTCTTTGTTGCAACGCTTTCCGCAGTGGCCGGATTTCCCTCCAGCGCCGTGAATATGCCGTGCTGAGTGGCTGCGCCAAGAATGCTGGTGGCCCATCCGCCGGTAATGATCTGCATGATTTTTTCGGGATTAGGCCCGGTCATCAATGCCTCCAATTTAGTGTTTCCGAGGCAAGAGTATATCCGAGGACCTTTGATCCTTTGTTGTATTCTTTAGTGAAGGTACAGGAGTATTATCGAAGTGTGCAGCGCACGCATTTCGGCGAAGAACAAAAGGCTGGGCCACCGCCCCTCGCCCGAGAAAGAGACACAAATGAAGCCTCAACCAGTCAACGATGGTTCAATCTGAAGAGCCCGCCTGAAATGATTTGTTTGATGGTTGCTCTTTGAGAGCCGCGTCGGCCTCAACAATGAGTTTGCTCATCCGATAGAGAAGTTCTCTCTTTTCTCTGGCATCTGTGGAAATTTTTAGGCCAATAATTACGTTCTCCAATTCGCCTTGCAATTCGCTGAATTCCCGCTGGAGCATAACACCTTCTCCTTCGTGATGGCGCATTCCCTATGAATTTGGGTCCGACGCGTTGAAGGTAGCAGGTCTCTTTGATTTCCAAAATACAGCGATTGCGGTATTTCTCCTGGGGGTTGGTCCCGTAATAGCATGGTCGCGCCAGCCTTTGAGGCAGGGTTGAATATACAGGTGGGTGGCTGACCCTGCCGTTCTTAAGTTCTCTGAGGGTCGGCGTTTTGACTTTGCTTTGTTTATGCAATTCGTTGCACTCGTAACCTGCCTCCTAGGTCCAGGACAAATAGATAGAATTGCAACACCCTTTAGCACTCTTGCTACCACACCGCTGCCAGCCCCAAGTCATCCATTTTTCATACGGATTAATACGGTTGACAACGATTCCCATTCAGGAGTATACCCATTAAAATCCTTTCTTTGAGGGAGTTCCGATGGCAGACCACGAAATGCCGGACCCCGGCTGTTCCACCAATACTTCGATGAAACTTTCGCGGCGGGACATCATCAAGAGCGTCATTGCCACCGGTGTGGTGTCCTCGACCAGCTACTTGTTCCGCGTCTCGAGAGTATGGGCGCAGGCCTCTGCGCCGGGCGCCGTCGATCGGCTGATCACGCTGAACGTCAACGGCCAGCAGCGCCGCGTCGACGTGATGAAGCAAGAGACGCTGGTGATGACCCTGCGCTACAAGCTGGGCCTGACGGGCACCAAGATCGGCTGCGACCAGGCCGAGTGCGGCGCATGCACCGTGCTGATCGACGACGTGCCGCAATACTCCTGCTCGGTGTTCACGCACACTGTGCGCGACAAAAAAATTCAAACCGTGGAAGGCCTCGCGAAACCCGATGGCACGCTGCATCCCGTGCAGCAGGGCATCATCGACGAGCAGGGTTTCCAGTGCGCCTTCTGCATGTCCGGCTTCATGATGGCCACCGTCGGCTTCCTGAAAGTGAATCCCAATCCAACTCGTGAAGAACTCGCGCACGGTATTTCCGGCAACATCTGCCGCTGCCAGGACTACGACAAGATTCTCACTGCCATGATGCACGGGGCAGAGAATCTGAGGAAGGCGTAAACATGCCAAACGTAACGCCCCCAAATAAATTCAAATACATAGGCAAGAACTACACCACCGGCGACCTGCACGCCAAAGTGACGGGCAAGGCCAAATATGCGGAGGACTATCGCGCCGACGGCATGCTCTTCTGCAAGCTGCTGCTCAGTCCCATGCCTCATGCGCGCGTGCGCAGCATCGACGCCAGCGCGGCCCTGGCCATGCCCGGCGTCAAAGCCATTCTCACCGCGGACGAGTTGCCTCCTCCGGCCAACAGCATCAACGACAACGGAACCGTAATTTTGGCCAATCAGCGCGGCTATCAGGCGCTGACCAATGAGCCTCTATTTCAGGGGCAGCCCATCCTCGCGGTAGCCGCGATTGATGAGCTCACCGCCGCCAACGCCATCGAAAAAATTAAAATCGATTACGAACGATTGCCCTTCGTCACCGATCCGCTGGCCAGCTTGCGTCCCGGCGGTCCCAATGCCCGCACGGATGGAAATGTTTGGGTGCGCGTGCCGCCTCCTCCGCCGAAGCCCGGCGAGCGTCCCTCAGTGACGCCGCCCGAACTGCATACGCTCAAGTGGACTAAGGAAGATTTCGAGGATGCCAAGCAGGGCCGCCTGCCGCTGGGGAAAGAGACCGAAGAGTGGCACGTGGGCGACATCGACGCCGGCTTCAAGAACGCGGCGCTGGTCCTGGATGAAACCTTCGTCACGCCCAACACCAGCCACCACTGCATGGAAACGCGCAGCACCATGGCCTACTGGCAGAACGGCAAAGTCTACGTTCACACGGGGACGCAGAGCACTTCGCAAACGGTGCCGGCCATCGCGCGCTGGCTGGGCATCGAGCAGTCCAACGTCGTATTTATCAGTGAGTACACAGGCGGCGGCTTTGGCAGTAAGATAACTGGCGACATCACCCTCATGATTCCCGCGCTGCTGGCCAAAAAGACCGGCGCTCCGGTCATGATGCGCATCACGCGCGAAGAGGAAACGTTCATCGGCCGCGCGCGCCCCAGCCTGCATGGACGCATCAAGGCGGGTTTCTCGAAAGAGGGCCGCATCACCGCGCTGGACATGTTCGTCGTTTGCGACAACGGCCCCTACGACATGGTGGGCGACGCGTTTTCTTCCGGCCGCATCGTCTCCGTCCTGTACCAGCCGCAAGCCATGCGCTGGCGCGGAGTAACCGTCCTCACCAACACGCCGCCGCGCAGTTCGCAAAGTTCTCCCGGTGGCATGCAGGGTATCGCCATTATGGAACCGGTGATGGCCAAGGCCGCGCGCAAGCTGGGCATCGATCAGGTGGCCATCCGGCGCATGAACGCTCCCGAAGGGAAAGCGTTGTTCGGGCCACTGGTTAACGGAAAACAGCAATACGCGACCAGCGCATTCATCAAGGAGGCGCTGGACCGCGGCGCAGAGCAATTCAAGTGGCATGAAAGAAAAGTGAATACCGGCAAGCGCAACGGCTCGAAAGTGCGCGGCGTTGGCGTGTCGGTCAGCAGCTATTCCGGCGGCACGGTCGGTTTCGACGGCCTTTTCATCATTAAGCCCGACGGCCGCGTGTACATCCAATCCGGTGTCGGCAATTTGGGAACAGAGTCCTGGACCGACGTGCATCGTGTGGTCGCCGAACTCCTCGGAGTGCCCTGGGAAAAGTGCGACATCACCTGGGGCAACACATCGAAGAATCTTCCCTGGACATGTCCCTCCGGCGGCAGCCAGACGACTCACGCCATGACTCGCGCGGCCAATGCAGTGACCGCCGATGCCATCTCCAAGCTGCAACAGATCGCCGCTAAGGACCTCGGCGGCAAGCCCGAGGATTACGTAGTCGCCAATGAGCGCGTTGCGCGCAAAGGTGGCGGCGCCGGCATGACGCTGGCCCACGCCGCTCAGCGAGCCATTCAACTCGGAGGCATATACGACGGCCATGAATTGCCGCAGGACATCAACAAATTTACAACGGTGTCCGCAACCGCTCTGGCGGGGCAAGGGCTGCTGGCCGTCGCCAAAGATAATTTCAAACACGACGGCAACACATTTTCTTTCGTGGCCAGCTTTGCGGAGATCGAAGCGGATGTGGAAACCGGCCATTACCGTGTCTTGGATTTCCTGGCATACGCCGATGTTGGCACTGTGCTGCATCCGCGCGCCCTTGGCGGACAAATCATGGGGCGATCGATTCTGGGCATCGGCCACACGCTCGGTCAGAAGTGGGTCTATGACCAGCAATATGGCTTGATGCTGTCGCGACGTTTCTATCAAAGCAAGCCGCCCTCCATTTTGGATATCCCGGCAAAAATGGATTGGGCCGCCGTGGAAATTCCCGATCCCGAGACGCCCATCGGCGCGCGCGGCATTGGTGAGCCTCCCGTCGGCGGCGGTTGCGCGGCAATTTTGAACGCGCTGTCGGACGCGCTCGGCGACGAAATTTTCCGCCGTGCCCCCGTCACAGCCGACGTGATCTTGACGTCACTCGAAGCGGGCAAGCCGATTCAGGATCCGCTGCGAGCGAATATTTAGGCGCGCTGACGGAAAAGTAATTTCTGGAATAGCCGTCTATGTTGTCACAGCCAATTATTTTTTCATGGCTATTTATGTTGTCATTCTGAGCGGAGCGAAGAATCTCTCCTAGGTTTGAAGCCGAGAAAAGAAGGAGAGATTCTTCGCTCCGCTCAGAATGACAAGATCACGGGACGTGACCGCACGATGCGCAACTGCAGCAGATGAGGAGAACGAAAAATGGCTGTCATTCGTGACGTAATACCAGCGTTCGAACTCTTTCAGCCCACCTCCGTGGATGACGCTCTGTCCTTGCAATCGCGCCACGGCGCAAAGGCCTGGGTGCTGGCGGGCGGCTTGGACAGCTTTGACTGGTTCAAAGACCGCATCAAGCGGCCCGAGGTGGTCATCGATCTGAGCCAGGTGAGGGAATTGCGCGGCGTGCGCGCGGCCGGAGAGGGCCTGGAAATCGGCGCCATGACCACGCTGACCGAAGTGGTGCGCCACCCCATGGTTCGCGAGAAGTTCAGCATCCTGCCAACCGCAGCCGAGGCAGCAGCCTCGCCGCAGATTCGCAATCAGGGCACCATCGGCGGCAACGTTTCTCAGGATGCCCGTTGCTGGTATTACAGAGGCGGCTGGCCGTGCTATCGCGCCGGGGGCAATATTTGCTACGCCGATACGCCCACAGGCCTGAATCGCGAGCACGCCATCCTGGATGCCGACCGCTGCGTGGCCGTCAATCCCTCGGACACGGCTCCCGCGCTGATCGCCCTGGATGCAAAAATGGTTGTTCGAACTCCCAAGGGCGAGCAAGTGGTCGATGCTGAAAATTATTTCATCGGACCCGCGACGGACATTACGCGCATGACCATCTTGAAGCCCGGCGATTTGCTCACCTCCATTCGAATTCCCAGCACATGGGCTGGCGCGCAATTCTATTTCGAAAAGATTCGCGACCGCGCCGTGTGGGATTTCCCGCTGGTGAACGTGGCTTCGGCCATGGTCCTGTCCGGCAACACCATCCAGCGCATCCGCTTGGCCGTGAATGGCGTGGCTGCTCATCCGGTGCGACTGACGGCTGTGGAAGCCGCCGTGACCGGAAAGCCGCGCAACGAAGAAACGGCCGAGATGGCCGGGCAGCTGGCCATTCAGGGCGCGGAGCCGCTGCAATATAACGGCTTCAAAGTGCCGTTGCTGCGAAATCTGGTGAAGCGCGCAATTCGTGGCGCGGCGGCGTAGGAGGGAATTTGAATCTCATTCAATGGGCGACCAGTCCGTGGGGGCAGCAGGTGCCCATCCACATTTCGTGGACCCTGTTGTGGGTCGCGGCGATTTCCGCGCTTGCATTTCTGATCGTGCACGCGCTGTACGTCAGCATTTGGGCCAGACCGGCGCACGCGCAGGCGTCCGCCGGGGCATCGGCCATGATCGCGGACAAAATTCCCGAGCGCGTTCCGCGGCACAATCTCAGCGCACGGCTCTTCCACGCCATTATGGCGCTATCCATGCTGGCGCTGTTGTTCACTGCGTTTCTGCCTAAGGTGGGCGTGCAGTTTCCGTGGGTCACGTATCACTGGATCGCCGGAATCGTGCTCTCAATTTCGGTGCTCTATCACATCTTCGACGTCTTTTTTTACCAGGACTTCTGGTCCATCTGGCCTGACAAAATCGATATCGAGGATGCTCAAAGCAGAGTGAAGCGCGCGCTGGGGCAGTCCGCTCCCGAACCGCGTAAATTCGCAAAGTATCCGCTGGAAAATAAGCTCTATCACCTGGCGGTTATGCTGGCGGGGCTTTCGGCGATCTGCACGGGCCTGTTCATGATGAAGCGCGTGCACACGCCTATCTTCACGCGCAATCCTTATCTCTTCAGCGACATGACCTGGGGCTGGATGTACGTGCTGCACGGCCTTGCCGGAGTGGGCTTCGTGGCCTTGGTCACGGTGCACATCTACATGGCCGTGCGTCCCGAAAAATTCTTCATCACCAAATCCATGTTCTTGGGTTGGATGAGCCGCGAAAAATACCTGGAACACTACGACCCTCGCCGCTGGCCGGTCACCGGGCAGCCGCCTCCCGCCGGCGCAGTTGCAGGCGATGCGGAATCGAAGAAGGCTCCGGCATAGATGGGGCGCGAAGAGGTCAGTGCCCGCTGCAACACCATAGAAGAGTGCTATGAGTTCATGCTGGCCTACGCCGGGCAGGGACTATCCGGCAAGGAAAATAGCCAGGCTTGCGGTCAGGTGCGCGAATTCCTGAATCGCGCCGTAGAGGCGCTGACGGGATTGGCGGAAGAATACTCGCGTGCCGTGCGGCACGATAATCTGCAGCCCGCGGAACGCTACATGGCGTTCCTGACCGTTCTGGAAAAAGACGCGCTCGATTCGCTGGCCACCATTCGACTGGTCCTCGCGCAAACCACCATCAGCTCTCAACTGGTCGACAACCTGAATGCCTCCATCCATCTGCGCGCGCTGCTCACGGACCTGTTTCTCATCGACGAAATTTTCAAGCCGCAGCCGCTGGCCGCCAAGCCCGAAATTGTAAGTTAGCGAATTGGCTTTACGTGGCATAGGCTTCAGCCTGTGCGGTTTTAGTCCTTGCTAGGCCCAAACCCGCACAGGCTGAAGCTTATGCCACGTCCTGCCATGATCATTCTGGCTGAAGGAGAATGCATCATGATGTCAGTGACGAGTTGCAAAAGATGGGCGGCAATGTTCGTCCTTGCTACTTTGTGCGTTTACGGAGCGGCAGCTACCTGCGCCGCAAAGCAACCCCAGGAAACCGCCCCGCTGGGCCACAACCAATCGCAACCGGTCCCTCTCGTGCAGGAAAATAAAACCATAAAAGTTTCCCAGCATGTCTACGCGATCCCAGATGGGCGAGTGAATCTTGTGCCCAACATCGGCATCATCGTCGGCAGCCGGGCCACGCTAATCGTGGACGCGGGCATGGGGCCAAAAAATGGGCAGACCGTTTTGCGCGAATTGGCCAAGGTCAACAAGAATGCACAACTTTATTTCACCACCACCCATTTTCACCCCGAGCACATGACCGGCGTCCAGGCTTTCCCGGCAAACACCATTGTGATTCGCGACCAGGCGCAGCAGGAGGAAGTGGATCGCAAGCAGCCCGAATTCATCGCCAATTTCAGCCGCAGGACGCCGGAAATGAAAGCGCTGTTGCAGGACGTGAAGCCGCGCCCGCCGGACATCGTTTTCGACCGGGAAGCCACACTCGATCTGGGTGGAGTGACCGTCAAGTTGCTTTGGCTTGGTGCGGCGCACACGCGTGGCGATGAATTTATTCAGGTTGAGGAAGATGGAGTGTTGTTCACGGGAGACGCGGTGATCAACCGCTTCTTTCCGATTTTTCCGGATGCGGACGCTAGCGGAAAAAACTGGCTGTCCATTTTGGATAAACTCGACGAGCTGCATCCGAAAATCATCGTGCCCGGCCACGGCGAAGTGGGCGATGCCACGCTGATTGGCACCGAGCGCACCTACCTCAAGGCCGTGCAATCGCGCGTGGCGCAGCTGAAAGCTCAGGGAAAATCCGCAGAGGAAGCAGCAAAAATTTTGTCCGCAGAATTCCGCGCCCAATATCCCGACTGGGAAAATCCAGGCTGGGTCGCCGACGCCGCGGAACGATTTTATCTCGAAGCACAGTGATTCACATGTACGGGCATCGTGGCATAGGCCTCAGCCTGTGCGCTTTTAGTCCTTGCAAGGACTAACCCCGCACAGGCTGAAGCCTATGCCACATTTGAACCTACGGAATCGGCAGCAGGGATTTTTCGCTGAGGCGCACGTGTTGATCGAAAGCGTTCAACAGAATTTCCGTGGAAGCGTAATCGCCCATCAGGGAAACGATATTCACGAGGCCCTGTTTGCCGAACAAATTTAATGCGCGCGCCGCTGTCGCCGAGGCCACATGGTGTTTGCCGAGGACCTCGCGGCCAAGATCGATGATGGCCGCATCTTTTTCAGCAAGTCCAGCCGTCGATTTGCGATAGCGAACAGCATCGATGCTTTCTTTCGCTAGACCCGCCTTCAATCCCTGCGGCTCATGCGAGTTCCATACGTAGGCGCTGTCCGATTCCCGAGCGGTCACCAGAATCACAAGTTCCACCAGGCGCGGATCGATTCCCGATTTGTGGCGAAGAAAATCGTTCATGGTTTCCGAATATTCTTCCACGGGAAGGCTGTAGAGGCGAATCGATCCGGGGCCGAAGGAATCCGCGGTCCCCTTGGCGTCGAAAAGTTTTTTCCCGGCGTCATCCAGAACTTCGCGGTGGATGGCGGGCAGGCGGTTGCCCGTATCAGGATAAATATCTTTTGGAAATGTGTCGGAGGGGATTTGTGCTGGAGGTATCGAGTCGCTGGAAACGACCGCTGCGCTGCGCGCGCTCAACACTTGCCCGATAGCCACACTAGTGCAGGCAACCAGCAGCAACCCAATCACGGATTGAACCAGCTTCATGGAATTCTCCTATGCGAGATTTCTCGGTGGGATCCCCAGGGCCCGCGGCTTTCAAGTGGCATAGGCTTCAGCCTGTGCGGTTTTAGTCCTTGCAAAAGTTAAAACCGCACAGGCTGAAGCCTATGCCACATTACAAGACATCGCGCGCTCAGTTGGCTGGCGGCCACGAATGGCAGGTTTGGCAGACCGTGGGCGCGCCATGGTCCTGATGGCACTTCAGGCAAACGCCCATGGTGGTAACGCTGGTGGCCTCGGACATTCGTTCCATATCCTGCACCTGCCCGTGGCACATCTGGCATTTCATTCCCGCGTCCAAATGTTTTTTGTGCGTCCAATTTACGCCGGGAAGAACCTTGTAGACGCGCACCCAGGGAATGGGCTGCTTGGATTTTGAATATTCCGCGAGCTTCATGATCGCAGGCTTCTTGGTGGCCACCGTAAGATGGCAGCCCATGCAAGTGCTGGTGGCAGGAAAAGTCATCAGATTTCCGGGAGCAGGATTCGTATGGCAAGTGGTGCACGGCAATCCCAGCGCCAGGTGCGTCTTGTGGCTGTAGGGAATCGGCTGGTCGGGCGGCGCGTGCTCCATCGGGTTATCGGGAACCACTTGCGGAATGACTTCAGCAGGGGCCGCATCCTTAGCCGCTGCCTGCTTCTGGGCAGAGGCACCTTGTGCGAAGAAAAGCAGTACTGCAATTAAAGCAGCGATCAGCGCCGCACCCAATACTTTCGCGATCCCTTTCAAATGACCACCTCCCCGGTAGCCTGGCAAAAAATTGCGAAAAATAAAATTGGCCGCTGTGGCTGTAGGGGCACGGCAATGCCGTGCCCCTACAATTGCAGCCCCATCATTTTGACTGCGAACTCTTAAGAAGTTTTCTTGTCCTTCTTGCCCACCACTTCCTCAAGGCTGGTGCCCAGATCCTTGAGCATCACCATTGCGGCGTTACGCCCTGGCTGGCCGGAAACAGAACCGCCCGGCGCGGTGGTCCCGCCGGTTTGATACAGACCCGGAATCGGCATGCGATAGTTTGCCCAGCCGGGCATGGGGCGCATGGCTCCGGTTTGCGCGGGGCCCGAGCCTCCGGCATGGCAGCTGCCGTGCCAGTTGTGCGGGTTCATGCGCTCCAGATCGAGCGGGCTGTGCACGATGCGCTCCAGAATTTTGTCGTTGGTCAGATTCGGCGAATGCTTTTGGATATATTTCAGCGTGGCGTCGGCCACTTCTTCCTTGATGTTGTCCCAGTGGTGCGGGCCTTCCTTCAAATCGTAGGGGTGATATCCGACGACTTTAATCGTGTGCATTCCGGCGGGCGCGCGCGTGGGGTCGGCGACCGATGTCTGGATCAGGTGCACCGGCGGATTTTCCAAATTGACGCCTCCAACCGCGTAGTCGTAGGCGAAGCGCATGGCTCGATCCGAGCTGATCAGCAATTCGGAGTGCACGGGCGATAGCGGTCCATCGTCGGTGGGATAGGTGAGCGGCGTGGAGGTTGCGTAATTGGTGCTCATCATCTGGAATTCCGGCTGCCAGGTGGCCACGCCGTCGACGAAGTCGTTGCCCCACAATTCCTTTGGGGCCATATCCACCAGATGCTTGATGTGGATGGTGGAGAGCACGGCTTTCTCGGCGTGAAATTGGCTGCCGTCCAGGCATTCCACACCTGTGCACTTACCGCTTTCGATAATCAGCCGAGCCACGGGCTTGTTGGTCAGAATCACGCCGTTATGCGCTTCAATGAATTTTGCCAGGGCCTCCGCCAACTTTCCCGAACCTCCCTTGGGAAGCGGGCGGCTGTTGCGTTGTTGCCCAAACGTGCCGTAGGCCGTGCGCCCGGTCATCGGAAACTGCGGCGGTTGCTGCGACCACGGAGAGGCCAGCATGAAACAGCGGCAATGCTCGTCCTCGAAATTCATGCGGATCACATCCCAATAGGACATGGCCAGCCGCCGCTGCCAGAATTTTGAAGTGGGGTCGATATGCTCCGACTCCTTGAACATGCGCATGTAGGCGTCGCCGTCTTTCTTGTTGATCTTTGCGAAGGTTGCGCGCGTGCGCTCCGGGTCGCGCCATTGCGTAATGTAGGCGCCATCCAGAAAAGGCATGTGAAACACAGGGTCAGGAAAGATGTATTCGAGCCCATAGGGGGCGAGATCGATTTCCTTGTCCTTGAGCATGGGGTTTTCGTTAATTCCGCCGTGCGCCGAGGAGCAGGTGTCATGAATAAATCCGCGCAAGGTAAATTGCGCCGATTTGACGCCGCCGCCGACCGTGGGCCGGCCTTCCAGCACCACGCAGCGGAACCCGGCTTTGGAAAGGTACGCGGCCGTGACCAGGCTGTTGTGTCCGGCGCCGGCCACCACCACATCGAAACGATCCGTTGTGGCCGGCTGCTGGGCCATGGTTTTTAATGGCGAAAGCGCCAACGGAGCAAGTGCCGCGCCCTTCACAAATCCACGCCGTGTAATTCCGCTCATGCTTTGCCTCCCGTGCAAATCGAATTCAGGTGGGGTTAATCGTTTGGCTGTTGAGCTTGTTTCACTTTCAATATTTTGTCAATAATATTTCCGTTGTTTTGTAGCTGTTGCGTCCATCCGCGAATGGTAAATATGTCCCGCCAAAAGGGGAATTGGCGTATGATTGCGCCACAAATTCTGGCGCGCTTGGCTTAAAATATTCAGCCCGGGGGGCACAATGCGTTTTTCAAGGACCGTCGCGGCCGCTATTCTTTCCCTTGTCATTCTAGTTTTGCCTTTTGCGCTTTCCGCTCAAAGCAAGCCCGCAGGCTCCGATGCGGATTCCGCCGCCATCAAGAAAACCTGCGGCGATTTCTCGGAAAGTTTCACGCATCATGACGCCCACGCCGTGGCCATGACCTTTGCGGCCGATGCGGACTTCACCAACATGCGCGGAATCCACAGTAATGGACGTGCGGACATCGAAAAATGGTTCAGCGGACTTTTTACCGGCAATTTGAAAGACTCCGTGCGCACGGACACGGTAAGAAGCATCCGCTATTTCAGCCCTGATTTGGCGGCCGTGGATTTGGATACGGTGATTACCGGAACGAAAGCTGCGGATGGCTCGGTGGGTCCGGCGCGCAAGGGATTGATGGCCGTTGTGATGGTCAAAGAAAATGGCCACTGGTTTATCGGCACGTTTCATGAATCGGAATATCCCGCCACTCGGCCCGGCCCCGCGAATGGTGCCGCCGGCGATTCCACAAAATAAGCGCTGTAAGTTCTTTTCCAGGCTTGCCTGGCAGAAGGTCAAGAACATCAAGACGTTCCGCGAACGATCTTAGCGGTGGTGATGGCCTGGCCAACGTGGCGCTGGGTGTGATCCGCGACGTGCACGAGCAGCCCGCCAAGCGTGGAGGGAAGTTGCTGCTTGCCGACCATGCGGGATTCTTCGAGGCGCGAGGCGTCCAGGGCTCGCACGCGGGCGGCGCTTTTTGCCAGGGTGACTGAAAACTCGGCGAACAGCGCTTCGCGCTTGGCATCGGGAGCGAGCTCGGCCCTCAGCGCGTTGAGCTGCTCTTCGCTGAGTGAGCGGCCTTCCGCATACGTGAGCAGACGATCCAGGCTACGCGCGATGTGCCGCAGATGAAACGCCACAGGCGCGACCCCAGCAGGGCGCGCATTGAGCTGCTCTTCCGTTAGGTCCCCGCACCATTTTTCGATGTCTTCCGCGGCCAGCGCCAGCGCATGCAACACGGCGCGTTGCACGGCCGGCACCTCCCGCAGATCGCCTCGAAGCCATGGCTCAGGCTGATTTGCCGCCACTGTTTTTCCTGTCTGTTGTGATCGGAAATTTGAAATGGGTCTATGTGGGATAGGCTTCAGCCTGTGCGGGTTTAGGCCTTGCTAGGCCTAAACCCGCACAGGCTGCCCTTCAGAAGTGCTCAAGGTAAAAAGCCTATGCCACATAAAGCACACCCATAGATCAACACTGTGAAAGCACCCGGAACCTTCACTTGGCCCGGATTCGGATTGTGAGAGTTGTCGCGCCCGCGAGCTACAACTTGTTTTTCGCAGGCGTCTGTTCCATCCGTGCCTTGATCCAGGGAGTCACGACCTCTTCGCTGATCCTTCCGCCCGGCCACTCGTCCGAGCGTCCCGTGTGTCCGCCATCAGGATTAACCCAGGACCACTTGGCCGAACCTCCGGATTCCATCAGCATATACAGATCGGAGATGGGCACCTGGCTATCTTTTTCTCCATTCAAAACGAGCATGGGTGCGGATGGTTTTCCCAGGAGACCCTGGTTCTTCAGGGACAGGCGCGGGTTGAAAGCATAGAATTCGTCCAGCGTGGTCACGCCGTAAATAGCGGCGCGCGCGGCGAACAAGTCAAACAAATATTCCGGCGTGCCCAGAGATTTTTTCTGCCATTCCGGCGTGTAGTAATCATGCACCGGGCCGCCTTGCACAACCGAGCCGCGCAGGCGCGCGCGTTCCGTGTAGGCCAGAATAGCAGCCCAGTGACCGCCGTAACTCACGCCCCAGGTCACGACGCGCTTGCTATCCACGTCCGGCCGTGTAGCCAGATAATCGAGCACTTTGGAAAGCATGCGCTCGGAACCTTCATCGGCCTTGATGGGCGCTTCGCCGGTGCCGGGCATGTCCACCGCAACTACGCCAATGCCGCTGCGGAACAGCGAATCGCGCCCTTGAATTTCGTCTTCCTTGCGCGAGTCCGTGCCGTTGATCATGAAAATCATTGGCGCCGGTCCTGCAACTTTTGGAATCCTGATATATCCGGGAATGTCCTTGCCCTCGAATGGAATGTGAATTTGTTCAACGGGCGGATCGAGATAGCGCCCGTAATTGTGAAATGCCGCCAGCGCACTTTGATAGGCCTTTTGTTTTCCGGGAGAGTTGGGCACGGGCCAGCGCGCCGCGGTGTAATAGCGGAAGGCCCAGAAATAGTCGTCGCGCGCGGCGTCGTTATTCTTGGCCGCTTCTTCGCTCTTGGCGCGTTTTTCGTAGCGCTCGCCAATGGCGCTCCAGGCTGCGGCCCATTCGTCGCGGTCCAGGCTGTGAATGTTGGAGAGCGCTTCGCGCGCGTCTTCGGGCTTGAGGCCGCCGACGGGACCCAGGTTTTTGTCCACACGCCTTTGCGTTTCGGCTTTCAGTTCTTCCCAGGTGCGAGTGGGCGCCATCTGCGCCGCCGCGGAAATCGCCGCGAGGAAAATCATTACAACAGGAAATACGATTTGGCACAAACGAGTACGACAAATTAGTCGCTGCATAAAATACCTCCCAAATTTATGTCGAAGGATGGCACAACTCCGCCTCGTGGAGCAAGGGAGAAGTCGTTCTGTGGGACAGCCACTCCTGGCTGTCCTCTTTTGCATTTCCAGGTTTGCCCATGCCCAAAAGCAGACAGCCAAGAGTGGCTGTCCCACACAGCCAGTGGAAACCTCGAAACTTGACGCATTCGACCAGGCCCCGTGTATATTAGGCTTTGTAGAGGAGTGAAAGACATGTCCGGCACCAATCCGAAATTGCCAACCAGGGAGCAGGTCGAAAAGCGTGCGCGCCAGCTTCATCTGGAGCGAGGCTCCCCCAAAGGCGATGAGATGACCGACTGGCTTGCCGCCGAAAAAGAATTGACGCAAATGTTAAATGCCCAGGAACAGCCCGCAAAATTGCAGCTTCCCGAGCGGCCGGCCAATCCCTGGGCCACGTCCAAGCTTCTGGAATTTTTTGGATTTCGCGAACAACCATTTGGGATGACTCCCGACCCGGCCTACTTGTACGCCAGCCGCACTCACTCCGATGCGCTGGCCTCCATCACGCGCGGAATAGCCGACAATCGCGGATTTTTTGCTCTGGTGGCTCAGCCTGGGATGGGCAAGACCACGCTTCTATACCAGCTGCTGGAAGATTTGCGGGACAACGCGCGCACCGTGCTGGTGTCCCAAACGCAATGCAATTCGCGTGAGTTCATTGAGTACATCCTTCAAGAGTTGGGCGTGGATGTGAAGGGCATGGGTCTGGTGGCCATGCACGGCAAGCTGAATGAAATTTTGTTTGAGACCTTGCTGGCAGGGAAGCGATTTGTGCTGGTGGTGGACGAAGCACAAAATCTGGATGACTCCGTGCTCGAGACGGTGCGCATGCTTTCCAATTTCGAGACGCACAACACCAAGCTGTTGCAAATCGTGCTGGCCGGACAGCCTCGGCTGGCCTCCAAACTTGCTCAGCCCAAGCTGATGCAACTCCGCCAGCGCGTCGCCGTTCTTGGCCATCTGGAACCGTTCAGCGTGCAGGAGACAGGCCAATACATTGCCTACAGGCTCAAGGTCGCAGGCTATGCGGGGGTAGCAGTTTTTGACCAGGCTGCTACTGCCGCGATTGCCCGCCTGAGCGACGGCATTCCAAGAAATATTAATAACCTATGTTATAACTCGCTGCTGTTGTCCCATGCGCGCTGGCAGCGCACCGTGACAGCCGAGATCGTGCAATTGGCTGCGGGCGGTCTGGACATGGAGCCCTTCATTTCCGATAAGCCGGCGGTGAGCGAGCCCACGGAAATTATCCCGCCGCCAGCCGCGCCCGCGAAGGTTGCGGAACGTCCCGTTGTAAATCAGCCCGGGCCGATTGCCCTTCCCGCCAAGCCTGGGCCTCGAGCGCAGACTCTTCTTTCTTACGATGCGGGCAAGAAAAAGAAGGCACCGAATTGGCGGATCCGCTCGGCAATCGTTGCCGCCATACTCTTGTCTGGGATTTTGGCGCTGGCTATCCTGGGCCGCTCGGAGTCCAACCGATCGATGATGCCGGCAAATTTCGATCGCTTCTCGGGCCTGCCAGGCGCGACGACATCCACCGATGCTCCCGCGAGCGGCAACTCAACGAATTACTACGCTGACCCTCAGGACACAGGCAACGGACAAGTGCTTACCGTCGCGGCGGGCCCGCAGCAATCGATTAAGGACCTCAGCATGAGGTATGTGGGCCATTTCGACAATAAGTTATCCACCCAGATTCGCAGCCTCAATCCCGACTTGAAAGACCCCGATCACCTGGTAGCCGGACAGCTCATCCGAATCCCCCTGCCTTCCGGCGCATTGAAGATAGTAAACGACACCGGGGATGAAGCCACCAATGGGAAGCCCGAGAACTCAGGCAGCCTCTTAGGAAGGCTGACCGCATTGCTACGGGAGCGAAAATAAGGTTTGGACCCGGTCATTTACACCCTCCCAACTAGAATTTGCGTCACTGTTGGATCCAATCTGGTGTCGCCGAATGGTCCTAGGCGCTTCAGGCCCTCGTAATATTTGAGAGACACCCCCTCCTAGATGTCCTCTACGCCATTGCAAACAAGGCACCTACAGCCATTACTTCGGTTCTCCAGTTGCAGTATCTAGTCTATATTTTAGGTTGGTGGTGTGTGCGCAATATCGCCAGGTAGCAGGCCAAATGATGCCAACGAGCTCAGAATCCCGATCGTCCAGCGCCCCCCCTGCCATTGAGGGGCTATTGGTATTTCCCCGTCGCAGCAAGACAGGTGGCGATCGACCAGTCTTCAAATCCTCCGAGGAGGACATCGCGAAGGCGCTATTCACCATCCTGATACCCGTCGTGATTCTTGAGACGCTTTTCAGGTCTCTTTCGAGGGGCCTATGGTTCGACGAAATCCTTACTGTTCTGGTATCCAGTCAACCCCACGTTTCCGGAATTTGGAATCTCCTGACTCATGGGGTAGATGGGCATCCCATGGGGATGTATCTCGTAGAGCGAGTAATGGGCAAGCTGGGAGGGAATGAGCGCATCATTTTTCGCCTGCCCTCGATTGCCGCATTCCTTTGCGTGATGACGTGCATGTTCGGCTTTATCCGGCGGCGAGCCGGAAGCCTAATCGCACTGGTTTCCGCGGGCGCTCTCCTGATCCTGAACATATACGATCCTTTCGCATTTGAAGCTCGATCCTACGGTTTGATGATAGCGTTCATCACGCTTGCTCTGATGTGTTACGAGCGAGCGGATTCAAAAGTGTGGGGCATTCTCTTCGCTTTGTGTTTAGCGGCGGCGTGCTCGATGCATTTTTACGCTGTGCTGGCGTTCTTTCCGTTCGGGCTGGCAGAACTCACGATTCTTTATACGGAACGCAGATTCAGGCTGCAGGTTTGGTCGGGATTCGTGGTGGGCGCATTGCCTTATCTCGCGTTTTGGCCGATCTTGCGGGCACAACGCGTGCTTTATGGGGCGCACTTTTGGGCAACGCCCACGGTCTGGAATCTGGCTAAATCCGTGGGCGAACTGACCTACATGAAAACGAGTTTTTCTTTTGCCATCTTTGCGGCCGCGTTGATATTCCTGTTGAATGTGATCTATACGGGGAGTTTTCGGGCGCGGGCCAAGAGTATCAAAGGCTTGGGATACTCTTCGACCGACATCGCATTGACGCTCGGGTTTTTTATCATGCCGATTGTGACCTTCGCCGCAGCTCGAATCGGCCACGGCGGAGTGTCCGGCCGATATTTAACCGTCACCGACCTGGGGATCAGTCTCGCCCTAAGTCTTTTTCTATCTCGCTTAGAGAGACCGGCGATCGTTTCCATCGGCGTCTTCGTATTTTGCATGTTTGCATTTCAAGAGATGACACAATGGAAAGATGTGTTCCAACCTCGCGTTATTAAAGATCTCATCGCGGCCCCCGAGCAAATGTCCAAGGATATGGATATCCCATTGGTTGTCTCAAACGGCCTAGTGTATTTGCCGGTTTGGCATCGCGCGAGCGACGAACTGAGAGCCCGTCTGGTCTTCCTCGCCGATCCACAGGAACAATTGGCGGCCTCGGGAAGCGACACCACGACGCTTCTGCTGATGACCCTGAGAAACTACGCCCCCGTGAACGTGCAATCCTTTTCCGATTTTGCCCGTGTGCATCGTAAATTCCTGATTTATTCCAATGGAGACACGCAGGATATTTGGCCGCGATGGCTGCTGAAACAAGGATACTCCCCTCGGGTTGTGAGTATGGAAAACCCCCTCAAGAGCATCATGGAGGATGGTCCCGACCCGCCGAAGGCAATCGTCTACTTAGTTGACCTGGATGAGCGCAAGTAATTTCCGGCGCGTTCCTTCGAAAGCTACAGATAGGCAATCTGCGAAACCACTGGCAATTGCTGGAGAGGACCAATTGATCGACAATGGCGCGGCGAAAATGCAGACAGTAACCCCACAGGCCCAGCTGATGAAGATGTCCCTGGCCTATGGAGTTTCGCGCCTTCTGCATGTCGCCGCCGAATTAAATTTGGCCGACTACCTTGCCGATGGGCCCCACACCGCCGAGGAGCTTGCACTGCAAACAGGGACGCATGCGCCGTCGCTGCATCGAGCCATGCGCGCGCTCAGCGACCTGGGAATGTTCAAGGAAGACAGAGATCATCGCTTCTCTCTTACGCCTTTAAGCGAGGCCCTCAAATCCGGCGCATCGGGTTCGGTTCGCTCGACCGTGCTGATGCTGACCGGCGACTTGTTCTGCCGCGCCATGGACAATCTGTTGTACTCGGTGCAAACCGGGAAGACAGGATTCGAGCAGGCATTCGGCATGTCCTTTTTCGATTGGCTGGAAAACCATCCCGAACAGGCATCCATGTTCAGCGAAACTATGGTGGGCTACCACGGGCCGGAACATGCCGCGGTGGCTTCGGCCTACGATTTTTCGGAGTTTGAAACGATTATCGATGTGGGCGGCGCGACCGGAAATTTCCTGGCCACGATTCTTGCGCGCCATCCTCAACCGCGCGGCATACTTTTTGACGTGCCTCATGTGGTGCGCGATGCTCCCGGTCTGATCGAATCGTGCGGCCTCGCGAATCGTATCCGCATAGAACCCGGAAGCTTTTTCGACCACGTACCCACGGGCGGCGACGCATATCTGCTTTCGCAAATCATTCACGATTGGGATGAGGGGCATTGCTTGAATATTCTCGCAAACTGCAAACGCGCCATGAAGCCGGGCAGCCGCTTGCTGATTGTGGAGAGGGTCCTCACGGATGGTGATGCACGACATCCCGCCAAGAGGCTGGACATCTCCATGCTGGTTTTGACGGGCGGGCAGGAACGTACCGAGCAGGAGTACCGCGAACTACTGGACAAGGCGGGATTCCGGTTGGCGCGGGTGGTTCCCACCGAATCCACAGTGAGTGTAATAGAGGCTTTTCCCGCTTGACCTGAAAGTAGCGTAGGCTTCAGCCTGCGGGTTCTAGTCCACGCAAGATGAGACGCCAAGGGTTGAAGCCAATATCATTAAAACCAAAAAATGCCATTAATCTTTCTCTCGCTCAGATAAGCCGCGGTCTACGTGGCTTGCTGTTCCGAAATCCGATCGAGGCGTTGAAAACGGCGGGCTTTCATTTCATAACGGGCCAGGGCGCCTTGCTCCGCCAGGGTAACATTGGGACGCAGCGAAATGGCGCGGTAGATGGCCTGCTCGACTTGCGCGCGCACATCCTCTAAATCGCCTGCCGACTCCAGTTCGATCTGCACTTCCAGTCGGTGCAGTTCGTGCTGTTTGGTGACCGTAATCTGGAATTCTTCCACGGCCGTGAACTGCCGGATGACATTTTCGATGGCCGTGGGATAGACGTTCACACCGCAAACAGTTACCATATCGTCACTACGGCCGAGCAGCCCGCCGTCAAAGCGCGCGAAGGTGCGTCCGCATTCGCAGGGAGCGGAATTCAAGCGCACTAGATCGCCGGTCCGGTACCGGATGACAGGGAAACCGGGGCGCCCCAGATTCGTGATTACCAGTTCGCCAATCTCTCCGGGAAATGCTTCCAGGCCTGTCGTCGGGTCGAGAACCTCGGCGATGAATTCGGATTCCAGAACGTGCACGCCTCCGGGCTGAACTTCGCACTCAAAACTGTGCGCGCCGACTTCCGAAGCGCCGGCGTGATCAAAGCATTTGGCGCCCCAGGCGCTTTCGATGCGTGCCTTCGTATGCGGGACGTTGGCTCCTGGCTCCCCTGCGTGGACCAGAGCGCGAATGGGGATGGACCGCAGATCGAAATTTTCCTGGCGCGCAATTTCCGCCAGGCGCAGCGCATAGGTGGGGGTACAGCACAACACGGTCGCGCCTAGGTCCCGCATGACCTGCAAGCGCTGCAGAGAATCCCACCCGCCGCCGGGAATCATCATGGCGCCGATCTGCCTCGCCCCCTCCACAGTGGCCCAAAAACCGATGAATGGTCCAAACGAAAACGGCAGGAACAGCCGATCCGCCGCGGTGATGCCCGCGCCTTGCAACACGGTTGCCCAGCAGGAACCCCACCAATCCCAGCTTTCCGGCGTGTCCACGACTCGCAGCGGAGCACCCGTGGTCCCGGAAGTTTGGTGAACGCGCGAATAGGCGCTCCCCGGAAAAGTGGCATTCGCGCCGAAAGGTGGCGCCTCCGATTGCGCACGCTCGAGTTCTGATTTGCAAGTGAAAGGGAGTTTCTTGAAATCAGAAATGGAATTTATGTCGCCCGGCGCTGCACCCGCTTCTTTCCACTTTTTCGTATAGAAACGGTTGCGGCCTATGATCTGGGAGAGCAGCGCTCGTAGCTTTTCCAGTTGCAGGGCCTGCAACTTTTCGCGCGGCATGGTCTCAACAGCATGATTGAAATATTGCATGAACTCCTTACCTCAGTATTGCCAGGTATGGCCCCAGCGCATGATGGGCTTCTCAAAGTACCGCCAGGACAGCTTGCCAAATGTGATCGTGATCGCCAGCGCGAGCAGCGTGACTGCAAAATCCTTCCAGCTTGCCAGCAGCCAATGGTGCCCCGTCAACAGCCATATGCAAAAACAATAAATTCCCAAGTGAAACAGGTAAACGTTAAGGCCAATTTCTCCCAGACTGGCCAACCACTTCACTCGCAAAATCCGGCTCAAGAAGGTTTGAGAGTCCATCAGAGCCAAAGTAAGGACCATCGCGAAGAACAGTGACATCCAGCCCACCCCCACGGCCATCCACAATCGGGAGTAGGGGATCCCTGCACTGTTCAGCGCAGGCATACATACGATCAAGCCAAACAACACCAACCACAGCTCGGTGCGTCGCGCGGCCAGCCAGGCCCAGGCTCCAGGCAGGCGCAGACAGTAAGCAAAAAGCGCTCCCAGAAATAAGGAATCCATGCGGCAGGGCAGCAGGATGTAGGTCGCCAAAAGGCCGCTTAGAAACCACTTGTGGATGATGTAGAGCCTCACCATTGGAGCGATCACGATGCCGGCCATAAAAAAATACGGCAGCGCCGACCGGCGCACGATTCGAATGATAAGTGGGAGCAGGAGGTAGAACTGTTCTTCGACCGCCAGAGACCAGGTTATGAGCAGGATAACGGCGCCAATGTTATTTTGCCTGGCCATCCAAAAGTTTTGCGTGAACGTCATGTAGGAGTACCACGGGATTTTTCCCGAAAAGACCCAATCCAGCGGTGCTCCCACCGGCCGGTAGATGAACAGATAGGCAAGCCCGGACAATCCGAGAAGCAAAAAATAAACGGGCATGATGCGGCAAACTCGGCGGATATAAAATGTAGAAAAGTAATTGGGGGAATCGCGTGCGTCGAGGAGAATCCCGCCAATTAAAAATCCCGATAAAACGAAGAACATCTCCATGCCCGACCAAATAAGATTCGTACTCGTGTAGAGATAACCCAGCAATGAGGGTGGGCGAGCCACCGTGGCGTAGCGTATGTAGTGAAAATAAAGAGCAATGGCAACGGCGATCCCGCGAAACCCGTCCAGTTCCGGGATCCTGCGCGAGAGATTCAGCGGAGATCTTGATTCGGGCTTGCGAGCGGAAGGGGTGTCTGGCTGGTGCGCCTCCACTCGCCCCACGATTTGTGTCGCGCCGGACATAGCTCCACCCTCGTATTCTCCGAGTCTTCCGTGTTAGTGGCAATTCGGCAGCCAATGTGAAGCTTGTATTTTCAGTAACTTACGGGGAAATCCGGTTAGAAATTGCAGTCCCTGCAACCTAAACCTGTCTTATACGCGTTGGGCGTGTACTCGATTGTGGACAAACAGGGTCCACATTCCCGCTCCATATTGCAGTTTGGCAGGCGGGTGCCCGTGCGTAATGGAGCCTGTGCGACCTGCGAAAAGGGCGAAGTCTCGATTTTCCAGTGCCTTGCAAACATCCAGCAACCTGAAAATGTCTATCGAATTAGGCCTACCTCGTCCCTCCATAGCGGGCCGCGGCTGGTTCTACTCTATTGGCTCAATACTGCCAGGTATGGCCCCAGCGTACGATGGGCTTCTCGAAATAACGCCAAGAGAGCTTGCCAAGGGCGATTGTCATGGCGACTGCTAGCAATGTGGCTCCAAGATCCTTCCAGGTTGCTAGAATCAATCCGTGCCTGGTAAAGAGCCATAGGGATAGGCCATAGATGGTCGCATGGAACAAGTAAACGCTGTAAGCGATCACTCCAAGGCCCCCCAACCATCTCCAACGTAAGGCGCGACTCAGCAAACTCTGGGTATCCGTTAGCGCCAAAATCAGCGCGGTCGCGTAGAAAAATGCAATCCAGCTGTAACCTACCGCCATCATTAAGAGCGCGGGGGGGTTGGAGGCGGTAGTCAAAAGGGCCATCCCAGCAAGCAACACGAAAAACATCATCCGTAAGCTCGTGCGGCGCTGGACGAGTCGATCGCTAACTCCCTGATTCCGCAGCGAGTAGGCGCAAAGCGTTCCCAGAAATAGCGAATCCACGCGGCAGGGTAACAGTAGATAGCCCGCCCAAGGATGGGCTGGAAAGTAGTGGAAAACGAAGAGCCTAGCAATGGGAGCGATCACTATTCCGGCGATAAATACGAAAGGCAACACGGGCCGGCGCACAAGTCGGATGATGATGGGTAGCACAAGATAAAACTGCTCCTCAATAGCGAGGGACCAGGTAATCACCAGGGCTCTGGCAGTGAGTTCCGTATGTTTAGACATCCACAGGTTTTGCGCGAAAGAGAGGTATGAGTACCATGGCAGCCTATTGGCAAAGAGCCAATCCAGAGGCGCACCAACCGGCCGGTATACAAAGCGATATGCAAGCGCGACCAAACCTATAAAAAGCAGATAAATTGGCAAGATGCGACAGAAGCGCCGGATGTAAAAGGTCTTAAAATAATTGGGAGAATCGCGTGCGTCGAGCAAAATCCCGCCGATCAGAAATCCCGACAAGACAAAAAACAGATCCACGCCAGACCAAAATAGCTGAGTTGTGGCGTAGACATAGCCCAGCAACTGGGGAGGACGAGCCACAATTGCAATGGATACGCAATGAAGGAAAACGATCATACCAATGGCCACGCCGCGCAAGCCATCCAGTTCCGGGATTCTTCGCGAGAAATTCAGCGGAGATCTTGATTCGGCTTTGCCAACGGAAGAGGCGTCTGGCTGGCGGGCCTCTGTTTGCCCCAGGGTCATTGTCGCGCCGGACATAGCTCCACCCTCGTATTCTCCGAGTCTTCCTGGTTAGTGGCAATTCGGCAGCCAATGTGAAGCTTGTATTTTCAATAACTTACCGGGGAATTTGAGCAGAAATTGCTGTTCCTGCAACCTAAACTTGTCCGTAGGGAGAAGGGCGTGTAGCCGATTGTAGACAAACCTGTTCCCAAATCTCGCTGCTTCCCTACGAAATTGCGTCTACTAATGTTACGAATTCAGCCTCTTCGAATAGTCGATGCAAAGGATAGGTCGGCCCGCGTTTCCGAAATCTGGCCGGCATCCGGGACCTTGGAAACGCCACTCGCCCCAGCCCAGGCAGTGAGGTCCCTGGCGGCTGGTGCCTCAGATGGCTTGGAGTGCGGCCAATTGCGGCTCCAACGCACGATAGGTTTCTCAAAATATCGCCACGATAGTTTTCCAAGGGCTACGGTGATCACTGCCGCAAGCAAGGTAACTCCGAAATCCTTCCAGTTCTCCAGCAGGCTGGCGTGGCCTCTCAACAGCCACATGCAAAGACCGTAGATCCCGTAGTGAAAAAGATAAACTCCATAAGAAATAGTTCCAAGGCCCGTCAACCAAGGCCACCGCAATGCGCGGCTTAAGAAGCTCCCCGAGTTGGTCAGCGCTAAAATCATGGCAGTCGCATAGAACACGGACATCCAGCCATACCCAACGGTGATCCACAAAAGCGTTAGCGGTAGCCCCTTGGTATTGAGTGCGGGGATGCCCGCAAGCAGAACAAAAAACAGGATCCACAAGTCGCTCCGGTGCTTTACCAGCCAATTCCAAGCCCCGCGCTCGCGCAGACAGTACGCGCAAAGCAACCCTAGAAATAAAGAATCCATGCGGCAGGGCAGCAAAGCATAGGTCGCATATAGATTGGCTCGAAACCGAAAGACAATAAAAAGTCGAGCCACGGGAGCGAGCACGAAGCCGGCAATAAATATGTAAGGCAGAGCCGAACGGCGCACAAATCGGATCAGCGCTGGAACCACCATGTAAAACTGGACCTCAACCGCGAAGGCCCAGGTAATGGTCAGGATTACGGCGCCAGGCGTATTCCATTTTGACATCCACAAGTTTTGCGCAAAGGAAAAATAGGCATACCACGGCAGCCTGCCTGCGAAAAGCCAATCCAGAGGTACGCCGACCGGCAGGTACACGAAGCGGTAGGCAATGCCAACCAATGCTAGAAACAGAAAATAAATAGGCAGGACGCGGCAAAAACGCCGTATATAGAAAGTTGAAAAATATTTCGGAGAATCGCGCGAATCCAAAAGATTTCCGCCGATCAGAAATCCGGACAATAGGAAAAAAAGGTCCACAGCGGACCAGAATGGCCGAGTCATGGTGTTGAAATAGGCAAGAAGTGCAGGCGGCTGGGCAACGATCCCAAACCATATGTAGTGGACATATAGAACCATGGCAATGGCCAAGCCACGCAAGCCATCGAGTTCCGGGATCCTCCGGGAAAAGTCGAGCGACGAGCGCCCTTCGGGCCCCGAAACGCCGGCGATCTCCCGATTCGTCTCCCCAATTTGCTCCACGTTTTTCATTCCTCCGGGCCTTGTTCCAGCGTCCCGATCCGCTCGAGCTCCAGTGAAGCGTGCAATTCGGAAACCTGCGGAAAGCTAGTATTTTAAATTACTTACAAGCAATCGCTCGATGCGTTGTTCTATTTACGCTCTGCCTTCGCTTGCGGCGAAGCCGCGTGAACTCGCTTGCAAACATGCTACGACGAGAATTTCGCTATAGCCTTCCTGATAAATACTCCACTTTAGGATGGGTGACCTCACTCTTGGCCAAACTTGCACGGACGGGGAAAAGTGCGAGGGCCCTCATTTTCCCTGTTTCGGAAGCGATCAGTGAATGGGGAATTTCGAGTAGCGCGGGCGCAGCGCGGACGTCTCTGGCGGTCTTGTCGCTGTCGAGCCGCCCCGCATAATGCCAAGTGTGGCTCCAGCGCACGATGGGTCTCTCGAAATATTGCCAGGACACCTTTCCAATTGTCATGGTAAGCGCCAGCGCGAAGATGGTCACTGCGAAATCTGCCCAGCCTGCCACCTGAAATCCATGGCGGACAAGTAGCCATTTACACAAACCATATACGCCTGCGTGAAACAAATAAACGCCATAAGAAATTGTTCCGAGTCCTGTCAACCAGCGCGAGCGCATCACCTGGCTTAGGAAACTTTGAGATTTGGTCAGCGACAGGATTAAGACGGTTGCATAATACGCGGAAGTCCAGCCATAGCCCACCGCCAACCACAAAAGCGTGAACGGAGTCCCTTTGGTATTTAGAATCACAGTGCCCGCAAACAGCGCTGCCAGCAAGATCCACAGAGTATCTCGACTCTGCACGAGCCTGTTCCAAATTCGCGGCTCGCGCAGCCAGTAGGCGCAAAGAAGTCCCAGAAACAAGGGGTCCATGCGGCTGGGCAGCAGGACGTAGGTGGCCCACAGGTTGCTTCGCGAGAGGTGAACGAGGTATAGGCGAAAGATGGGGGCTGCAATAATGCCGGCCATAAACACGTAAGGCAGCGCCGATCGGCGCACAAATCGGATGATGGCCGGCACTATGAGGTAAAACTGTACTTCGACTGCGAAGGCCCAGGTGATCGCTAAAATCTGCGGGCCAACGTTGTTCAACTTAGCCATCCACAAATTTTGTGCGAAGGATAGGTACGCGTACCACGGCAGTCTCCCGGAGAATAAAACATCCACGGGCGAGCCAATCGGACGGTACAGGAAGCGATAAGCCGTTGCGGCCAACCCAATAAACAGAAAATAGACAGGCAGGACGCGGCAAAAGCGGCGAATGTAAAAAGTCGAGAAATAGTTTCGCGAATCGCGCGCGTCCAGTAAATTCCCGCCAATCAGGAATCCGGACAAGATAAAAAACAAATCCACAGCGGACCAAAGAGGCCTGGTCGATGCGAACAGAGTGCCCAGCAGAGGGGTGGGGCGAGCCAGGAATGCAAACCACACGTAGTGGACGAACACAACCATTCCGATGGCTGCGCCGCGCAAGCCATCCAATTCCGGGATCCTGCTCGAAAAATCCAGGGGAGGTCGAGTTTCGGGCCTGTCAACGGAGACGGTCTCCGGCCCGTGCACTTCGGTTCGCCCCAGGACCTGTGTGGCGCCAGACATAGAACCACCCTCGAATTTTATGAACCTTCCTTGAAAGGGCAATTCGGCGGCCATTGTGGGTCGTGCATTTTCAATAGGTTATGGGGATGTGTGGCCAGAAAATGCCGCCCTTGCAACCTAAACTCGCCGATGCTGAATATGGCGTGTACTCAATTGTAGACAAGCGGGTGTCTGTTCCTTCGTCCCTGCATTCCCTGATACAAGAGTTTATCAGGGTGGTCCCGCCTGGAGGCGAGGCGACGCAGGCCTCGAATATGGTGTGGGGCTCACTCTCCACGGCAGGCGGGCGTCCAGCATCTTGAAAACGTCGACGGGTATCACCACTCCGAAGCAGCGTCCAGTGCTGCTAGAAGGAAAACGATTGGGTTAATACTGCCAGGTGTGCCCCCAGCGCACAATGGGCTTTTCGAAATAGCGCCACGATAGCTTGCCAAAAGCGATGGTGATGGCTACCGCCAGCAAGGTCACTCCCAAATCCTTCCAACTTGCCAAGAGCCATTCATGCTTCGTGAAAAGCCAAACGCAGAGCCCGTAGACCCCGCTGTGGAACAGGTAAACGCTGTAAGCAACCGCTCCAAGCGCGGCCAACGACGGCCAACGAAGCACACGGCTCAGGAGACTCCGCGAATCGGTCAGCGCCAGAAGCAAAACGATCGCATAGAACATAGCCATCCAGCTGCAACTTGCGGTCATAAGAAGACACGCGACGACGGGTTTGAGAGTGTCCCATCGAATATTGAGAATTGGCATGCCCGCAAGCAACGGTAAAGATATGATCCACAATGCGGCGCGCTGTCTGACCAGCAGGCTCCAAACTCCGGGTTGGCGGAGGTAGTAAGCGCACAACGCTCCCAGAAGCAACGGATCCATGCGGCAAGGCAACAAGGAATAATTCGCCCACACATTCGTGGGAAACAGGCAACCAACGGACAATCGCAAGATGGGAGCAATCACCAGACCGGTAATCAACACATACGGCAGCGCGGAGCGGCGCACGAATCGAATGACAAGAGGCAGCACAAGGTAAAACTGTTCCTCTACGGCGAGCGACCACGTGCTGCCAAGGATCGTTGCGCCGGGTGTATTTGATTTTGTCATCCACAGATTTTGCGCGAAAGACAAATACGAGTACCATGGCAGTTTCCCTGCAAAGACCCAGTCCAGTGACGGGCCCACCGGCCGGTATACGAAAACATAGGCGATGCCCACCAAGCCTAGAAACAGGAAATAGATCGGAAGAATCCGACAACAGCGCCGGAAATAGAAAGTCTTAAAATAATTGGGTGAATCCCGGGCGTCGAGGAGAATCCCGCCAATCAGAAATCCTGATAAAAGGAAGAACAGGTCCACACCCGACCAAAATAGCCGTGTGGTTGTCTGGAAATAGCCCAGCATTACGTGTGGATGGATAACAAGCGCTATTGTGACAAGGTGGTAATACAAAACCATCCCGATGGCCACGCCGCGCAAGCCGTCCAGTTCCGGGATTCTGCGTGAGAAATCAAGCGATGGTCGCGATTCTGGCTTTGAGGCAGAAGCGATCTCTCGCTTGTGTTCGTTTATTAGCCCCACGACAGATATCGCGCCGGACATAGCTCCACCTTCGAAATTTGCACCCCGAGTCGCATCCGCAATTAGGCAGCCATTGGGAGGCACGCATTTTCAATAGCTTACGAAGAAAACTCAAGGCGAGTCCCACTCTTTGCAACCTTGGCGGATTTGAAGCAAGCAGGGAGTGTCTCCAAAAGAAGACAGGTCCGTTGGGAAGTGGATGGGGCGTTGCGCGCGAACTTAACGCATTTGTTAGAGGAATTTTTGCAGTACTGCGAGGATCCCTTGCTTAACCGGCGATTGATGTCGGCTCGCATCGCTCCTGGCCTTCAATACTTGCTCCCTGTTTTTGACATACCATTCATAGCTTTCCGTAAACATGGCGTCATTGGAATACCTGGGTGTCCAATTCAGCTGCTTCATAGCCTTCGAGACATCAAAGTACATGGATCGCCCGTACATCAGTGAATGGTAGGCTCCCAGCGGTGAAACGCCCAATGCCGAAGAGACATTCATGGCCGGTTCCATCAGCCACATGGGCAGCGATTTCATCCGCGAGCCCGTCCCGGCATGACGGCAAAGGTTCTCCAGCGCTTCGCGCATCGTCCCGAATGAGTTTGCGCCGCAATTGAAATCCTGCGCTCCCGGTTTTTCTCCCGCCAATACGCAGGCATCCGCCAGGTCATCGGCATGGACGAATTGATAGATATTTTTTCCGCCGTCCAACACGGGAATGTTCTTGCCCTGATAGATCCACTCGAAAAGGATCTGGAAAAGCCCTAAACGGCCATGACCGAGAATGGTCCGTGGGCGAACAATGGAAACGTCCAAACCTTGGCTGACGGATTCTTTACAGAGCGTTTCGCCAGCAAGCTTGGCCCTGCCGTAATCTTCCCCGGGGGACGGCTGCGTCTCCTCGGTAACTGGATTATTGCGGGGTATTCCATAGATGGCGCTGGAGGAAGTGTATATGACCTTGCGGACTTTCTGCGCCATACACGCATTAAGCAGGTTGCGCGTGCCGTCGCGATTGACGCTCCAGAATAATTTGGAATCCTTCGCCAGTGGCACCTGGGCGACGTTATGAAAGACGAGGTCCATGTTCTGGCACGCGGCAAGGACCGCGGAAGTATCGCGAATGTCGCCCTCGTGGAATTGCAATGCCGCGCGCAGCGATTCCGGCTTGTGCAAGTCGAAAACGCGCACGGCGTAGCCGCGTTCGAGGAGCTTGTGAACAAGCACCGTGCCGAAATATCCCGATCCGCCGGTAACGAGTGCCGTGGTCATATCAGGCATTTAAATGGGGATGCCATGTTCCACGCAAAACGCCAGGGACCTTCGCATCCCTTCTTCGAGGGATACTTTCGGATCATAACCCAGTTCGGCTTCCGCCTTGGCGATGCTGCATGCGATGGTTTTGTTCATTTCAGAAAGCACGTGAATTTTTTGCTGGTATATGCCCAACGATTGGAAAACATTATCCGCCAAAAACGCGATCTCGCTTGCCGCGTTGGGAAGACGCAATCTTTTGTGGGCCACCTTCAGATGGAATTCCGTTTCCAGCAGGCGCTCCACGGTATCGACAATTTCGTTCATGGAATAAGGCCGGCGATCGGCGATCCAGTAGGTTTGACCGGCGGCGCGTTGCACGTACGCTGCCAGCAGAATTCCTTCGCTGAGATTATCGACGTAGGCCATCGAGCGCATATTGTTTCCTGAACCGACGATGGGCGCCTTGCCATTTTTAATCATGGTGAAGAAAAGCGTCTGCCTGGGCGGTTGGTCCGGGCCATAAAACCAGGGAGGGCGCACAATCACGCATTCAAGGGCGCCGTCTTTCTCGAATTGTTTAATGAATAATTCGGCCTGCATCTTGGAGCGGCCGTAATTCATGTAGGGATTGTAGGGAGAAGATTCGTCAAACACGTCGGTTGCGCTGCGGTTAACCCCCAATGGAGAATTGGAGGACACAACCACGACGCGCTTGATTCCCGCCGCGCGAGCCGCGTTCAAAATATTTTGCGTGCCGCCCACGTTGACGTTGTAAAAATCCTTCACTCGCTGGGGATGAATAATGCCCGCGGTATGGATGAGCACAGCATCTTTGGCATCCTCGCAAAATGCAGCGCAGTCCCGAGCGCTGCGGACGTCTCCGCCAATCACTTGAGCGCCAATCTGCCGCAAATCGTCGCGTTTTTCATTGGGCAGGATCAAGCAGCGCAGTGTTGGATTGGCGGGCAGATGTCCCAGCACGGACGCGCCGAGCTCTCTTCGTGCAATTAATTTGGCAAGCCGTTTGCCAAGCCAGCCGTTCGCGCCGGTGATCAATATTTGATTCACGAAAGTTTCCGATTTCTGCAATCAGGATGCATGATCCGCAAAATGCATTGCGTTGCGCCGCGCGATTCCCATGATCGTCCCCTGGGGATTCACCCCGGGCGCCGTACACAAAATACTTGCGTCATTCACATAGAGCTTTTCGGCGCCGTGAACCTTGCCGAAGGAATCCACAGCGCAGAGATTCAAATCTTCGCCCATCGGGCAGGAAGAAAACAAATGAATGGTCATCAAATTGGTATTCGCTGCGGATAAAGCAACCGGCAGGCGATCCAAATCGCCCTCATTCCGCAGGGGCGCAAACCCGGAAAGACTGGGGTACAGGGTGGTCGCACCGGCCGCGAACATGGCGCGGCACAGGTTGCGCAAGGCTTCCGAAAGGCTTCTCATATTTTCCGGATTAAGGGAATAGCGCACGAGCGGAGCGGTGGAGAAGGGGACGTTGCGCACCATTCCTGTGGCCGGGCCCTGGATCATTGCATAGTAAATGGCCATTTGTTTCCAATGAGCCCGGAGGGCTTGTTGCAATTCCGGATAATCCGTCATGGCCAGCGCCAGATAAGCACTGGAAGAAATCGAACAACCCATGCATATGCGTGGAGAGAATTCCGTGACCTGGTGTGCGGGAACTTCCGGCTCCAGCGTGTTGATTTCGTCATCGAAGAGAGCCGTAACTTTCACGGTTGGATGCATGGCCAGCGAGTTGCCAATATTTTTGCGAATTCCGCTGCGCCGCAAGAGCGCCGGTGTCTGCACCGCACCGGCGCACACAAACACGGCTTCGGCGTTGATTTGCACGGATTCGCTGCCGCGCACACCTATTGTATTCCACCGGCCATTTTCCCAGGCGAGCTTCTGCGCACGAATTCCAGATAGCAATCGCCCGCCCGCTTCCAAGAATGCCGGGACAAATGTTTGCGACATGGTCTGGCGTTTTGCTTGCGCTTTGCGCTCACGCGAGATTGGTCCAGAATATTCATACCACCGCGGAACCTCGCGTGATTTCCACCCCAAACGATCGGCGCCAGCTTTTAATTTATCAGCAGCGGCAGGCACCCGGCCGGGGTTTAATTGCACATGGAGAACTTTTTCGCAGAATTCAAATTGAGGCTCGAGATCCTTTTCCTGCAAGTCCCGCACCTGATAACGCTCGCGCCAATTTGCCAGAACTTCCGCGGGAGTTCGGTGATAAAGACCGCTGTTAATCTCGCTGCCGCCGCCCACGCAGCAGCCTTCCACAAAAGGAATGTTTGGATTGCCAAGCGCCGGATTGAGGCCGCCAGAACGATATTTTTGAGCGATCTCTTCGGAGCTGAATGGCGCGCAAGAATCGTTTCGAAGGTTCTGCCCCTCTTCCAAAAGTAAAACATCCATTCCACGCGCCGCCAGCGCGGAAGCGGTAATGCTCCCGCCCGGTCCCGAGCCGATGACGAGCACCTGGCAACGGATGTTTTCGCCAGCCATCAGAGGCCCTCGCGATCAAGGGCATTTGAATCCGAATACAAGGAGAGAACTACCATGGCCGCATAGAATTTCACAAGATCCCGGCAGGGCCTCAAGGAGGAACAGCTCCACGCCTGAATTCGTTTTCTGTAAGCGTCCGCGGCAGAGCCGCCCGCCAAGAATGCGAACCCATTGTGAAGGAAGGAAGAAACCGTAAAGCAAAGCGTCAGAATTTTAATGGCCAAGCGGGGAAGCCACGGCATGCGCTGCATTTGTTCGAGAACGAAGTTAAGGACACGATGGAAACGATCATCGGAGCACGATTCGGGTGTGCCATAGATGGCCAGAACTTCTTTTACAATGACGGAGATCGTGCCTGTGAGAGTTCCAGCCATTAGTTAGAAATTGATCGTCGCAGCCACGACGATAATCACCACTAGAATTGCAATGATGTACGTGGAAGGCGACTTTGCCGTATACAAAATGGGGTCATCATCGAGTTCGCCTCTTCCGCAGACGATCCAGATGCGCAAAATGTAGTACAGCAAAAGCGGCAAAATTCCCCACAGGACAGCGGGGTGGCGATACAGCAAGGTCACACTGTCGCTGTTGATGTACAGCGCGAAGACCAGGGAAGAAAGAAATCCGCTGCTCAAGCCTGCGGTACTGATGATTTCAAGATCTTCGGATCGATAACCGCGGCCGGGAACGGTTGCATCGCTACGTATGTCCGTTGGCTTCTTCATTTTGAAGAGCTCGGTGGCCCGTTTGCAGAACGCCAGACTCAGAAAAAGAAAAAACGCGAAGGACAGCAGCCAAACGGAAAAGGGGATATCGGTAACCACGTGCCCGGCGATCACCCGCATGGTGTACAGGATTGCCAGGGTGAGGACATCGAGCAGCAACACCCGCTTGATTCGCACGGAGTACGCGGTGGCAATCAGGATGTACAGGAAGAGGATCACCGGCAACGCCCGGCCCGTCACAAATGCAACTCCCATTCCGGCCAGGAAGCAACCCGCCGCAACCGAAAGACCCAAACCAATGGAAAGTTCACCGGAAGCAAACGGCCGGAATTGCTTCCTGGAGTGCGCGCGATCTTCTTCCAGATCCAGCAGATCATTCACGATGTAGGTGGCCGAAGCGCACAGGCTGAACGCAACGAACGCGATGAGCGATTGGATCAAGATCGGCCAGCGGACACCTTCATGAGAAGTAAAGGCAGGCACGAAGATCAATAAATTCTTAACCCACTGGTAGGGCCTGAGGGAGCGCGTCAGGGACGTAATTTTGTTTCCCGATTGGTCGAACACTTTGGTGACCTTGCCCAGTCTCTGCGCCTGGGCCTTTACGCTTGCGCCGGCGCCCACCACGATGATTTCCTTGCTGACTTTCCAGACCGCGAAATCCGCGCCGGAATTTCCGGCGTAGGCGAACCCCGAATTGAACATGCTTTGCAGGGCTGAGGCTTTTTCGGGGCCTTTTAGATTGTGAGTCTCGTCGCTGCCAATGACCACGTCGAAAAGCTCAAGGTGAGCCACCGCTTGCACAGCCAAATCCTCATTGGCAGCCGTGGCTAGCACCAGGCGCCGGCCATGCGCTTTTTCGGTGCGCAGCCATTCCAGCAGGGGCCGCTGCACTGGAAGCAAAGTGTAATCCAGGGTGACGGCTTCAAAGGCTCGCTTTTTCAGAAAGGCTCTGCCGCGAATCAGCCAGAAAGGGACCAGCGGAAGGAGCCAAGGTTTTTGCTTAACCAGCCGGAGCAAACATTCGAGAAGAAGATTGCTTCGAAACAGCGTGCCGTCAAGATCGACCGCGAGCGGAGTGGGGTTTGAGCCGTCGCCAATATCGGACGCGCTTACAGAGATTGCCGCTTGAACGGATTTGGAAGCGGCGTCAATGTTGGAATTTTCTTGAGCTCCACGCATATCGGTCTTGAACCTTACAATTTTGAGTAACCCTAACTAAATCAATTACTTCCGCAAACTTTTCCTTTTGAGCTTTCTGCCAAGGGTCTTAGAAACCGACCTCAAGAGTGGGCGCTTCGGCCAAACACATTCGCCAAAGGAGCCAAGAAAGATGGACGTCTCTATTTATCATGTTACTACCAATGTATGGGATTCCAGGTCGCGAGACTTGGCGCGGGGCACCGTATAAGTCAATGCGTGTTGCGATTCTTACGGCCTCCTCCGGAAAACGAGCAAGGTGTTGTCCGGCTGCTCCAGAGTCCAGGCTCGATCCAGATATTGCTGCACCGTTGTAGGAACTTCCGAATACCAGTCTTTTTCGGCCACCACCACTCCGGCGCCGGAACGCTCAATGGCGTTGCTTAACGCCTGTGCGTCGGAGTCGCGCACCGTGACGTTCAGGTGATACCACAAGGGGAAGGACGGATCAGACACGCCGCCATAGATCCGATTCATGATTTCCAGGCCCGGACCCCAATAAATTGGGATTCCTGGATGTGTATTTACCATAGATTGAATTAAAGCTAGTCTGTTTGCTGCCTGCGGCGATAGCTCCACGCCACGCAAATAGGCAGGTTGGCCATTCTTCGCGATTGTTTGGCCGGGGAAAACATTTCCACGATAGGAAACCCGCGAGTGACGTGCAAGAGACATACCACCGACCAACAAGAAGTATGCGGCTAGAATAATTGTCGAAGTCTGCAGCGTTTTCTGCCACTTCTCTCCGGAAAATTGGCCGGAAATTCCCATGGCAATCACGCCGATCAGGCAAAAGCACAGGCAGAGCGACTCGATTTCCACGTTTGTCAGGACCAGGAGGCAGGTGGATCCCCAGAAAACGCCAATCATGCCCAGCCGCACGATTGGGCCTTTGAAGTTGTTGCGCTGGTCCTGGCGCTGGACCCCGCGGAATTCCAATATTGCGGTGTAGGCCAGGAAGCCATACACCAAGAAACAAAAGAGTACAGAGCAATTGAGCACCGTTCCAGGGTAGAACCGGTTCCATTCCAGAAGGTAGAAAGCGGGGCTGGCTAAATTTGCCAATCCCGCGGCCCTTGACGCGGGCGTCTGGACGACCTCGCGAAACCAAGTGGAGAGCGAGGCATGGTTGGCGAAGGCCTCAATAAACGGAGGAGCGGCGCCGGATGCCACGCCCAGCGCGGCCAGCGCGGCCATTTTTCTCCTGTTTTCTGAACGCTTCGCAGTGAGGGCGCCCACGAGTACGCAGAAAATCACCATGCCTATGGCGACGGCGTTGAAATTCATCTTGGTCATGCCGATCAGCAATAGAAGGACTGAAAGGAGAATGGCGTCGCGCGCGCGGATGGCTTGAGCGCGCAGCAAATCGGCGCATTTTAGAGAAATTGCGCACAAGAGCAGCAAGCCGACGGAGTTGTACCAAAGGATTCCATGCTGCAGAGAGGAGGCCACGGTCACGGCCATTGCGGCCAGAACCGCCACGGGGAATGACAAATCCTTTCTTGCAAATTGCACCACGACCAAAAACAAGAGCAGCGTGAGAAGCAAATTTCCATACGCCAAGGCAATGTAGCGCGGCCCGAACAGGATTTCGCAGGCGCGGGCCAGCCAGATCGGCAAGCTTTGCAGGGTCGAGCTGAAATCTCGAAAGGGGCGCAGCCCAGCGCCAAATTTTCCTGCCGCATCGGCCAGGATCGAGTAATCGTAAAAGCTTCCGAGTTTGTTGTAGTTGAACGTCCAAAGATAAAAGAGGAGGCCGATGGAGGCGGTGAGCGCGAGGCCGTTCTTGGAGAATTTGCTGGAAGACAGTGAAGGCTTTGACGCGCGGGGTAAGCTGGCCTTCATCCTTTGTTTATAGCAGGAGGTTGATGCGCCAAGCCAGAGTAGTTGCGCGCACCGGATTCGTGATCGTCAATAACTTGCGCGAGTGTTCTCCGGGGCGGAAATTCTCGGGCAGAAATTCGAGTTTACCTCAACCGGTACGCCACCCGCGTTAATTTCCCAATGAAATGCATGCCAAGTTGGCAGAAAAGAATTAGACCAAGTGCCGGGGAAAATGGGTGTATATTCGGTTTCAGTTCCGCGCCCGAAATGGATGTTCCTGTTCGACCAAACGTTTGATAAAGTTTTGGACCATGCGCTCGATTAAAAAAGTTGATCAAGTTCATTTAAGGAGAATTCTCATGCGACGATTTTGCTTGCCGGCTGTGATTGTTGTGGGGATTGCCATGCTCGCGTCCCTGGGATTGGCACAACAGGCTCCCACAGCGGGGCCTTACAAAGTTCTGGATACGGCTAAGGTTGGTGGCGATGGCGGCTTCGACTATGTGAATGCCGATGTTGTTGGCCGCAGGTTATACGTCCCTCGGAGCGGCCCCACGGGCCGAATCACCGTATTCGACCTGGACACATTGAAGCCGGTCGGCGAAGTGCCCAATGCCAACGGGCATGGCGCCGTTGTCGACCCCAAGACCAATCATGGTTTCATCACCAGCAAGCCCGTGGTGATGTTCGATTCAAAGACTCTTGCGGTCATCAAGACCATCGATGTGCAGGGAAATCCCGATGGAATTTTGTTCGATGCGTTTAACGAACGCGTGTACGACCTCAGCCACTCCGCGCCCAATGCAACCGTGATTGATGCCAAGGACGGCTCCATCGTCGGCACCATCGATCTGGGAGGAGCTCCGGAGCAGGCCGTCAGCGATGGCAAGGGCCATTTATATGTTGATATTGAAGACAAAGGTAACATCGCCGTGGTAGACGTCAAGACGCTTACCGTTACCGCTCATTACGATGTTTCCGGGAAAGCGGGCACCTGCGCGGGGCTGGCCATGGATGCCAAGAATCGCATTCTGTTTGCCGCTTGCCGAGATCCCCACATGATGATCATCCTGAACGCTGACGACGGAAACATCATCACCACTCTGCCGCTCGCCGGCACAACCGACGGCGCCGTTTTCAACCCTGCCACGATGGAAGCTTTCAGCTCGCACGCCGAAGGCAACCTGACCGTGATCAAGGAAAAAAGCCCCACCAATTTTGAAGTGGAGCAAAACCTGACCACCATGCCCAGCGCCAAAACGCTCACACTGGACAGCAAAACAAACCACATTCTGCTGATCGCGGCAATGTTCGATCCTCCCCCTGCCGGCACGCCAGCGCCTACAAACGGACGCGTGGCTCGCGGGCCCATGGTAGCGGGTTCGTTTTCCATTTTGATGGTTGGAAAATAATCGGCCGGCGGGATTGTTCATTTCATTTCTGGCAGTGACTTCGACCTATCAGGTTGCGGAAAAAGCATTTTATTTTGTCATTCTGAGCGAAGCGAAGAATCTCTCCTTTTTTTCATGGGCTTAAGCCGAAGAGAGATTCCTCGCTCCGCTCGGATTGACAAGAATTTTGTGACTTTTTCCGCAACCCACTGAGGTAGAAGTGTTTTTTCAGAACGTAGTCCCCATATAGAAACCCAGAGGAACCGTTATCCCGGGATTGTTCGGGAAGAGATTGGCATTGGAATAATGCTGAATACGCACTTCGGCAGTTACTCTTCTTTTCCTGCTCAGATACATTCCCAGGCCCATGTAATCCTGGAAGGTGAACACCCTGCCGGTATTTTGATTGTCAATTGTTGTGCGCGTGAGCAGCGAGGGCCCGGCCAGGGAATAGGTGAAGTAAAACTCCGCCGGGTTGGTGCGAATCAGCGGAATCCGCAACGCGGGATACAACGCGATGGCATAAAAGCGGTCGCCATTGATCCTGCTCTTAAACGAGGATAGCCCCACGCCCCAATCGAGCGCAAAAAAACGGCGCGAGTGGAATAGGTTGCGGCGGTATTCCAGCGAAACTCCATCCCTCACTTCCACGCTGCCATGCCAGAAAATGGCAACTTTTCCCTTGGTAAAAAAATCGTTCACATCGTAGCTCAGGGCGTTGGTGATATACCCGACTTGAACCACGTTGCGCGGCCAGACCGGGCTGTTCGGAGCGCTCTCCACATCGGGATCGCGGGGAACGCGCCGCATGGTGTAATCGAATCCACCGGAAAAGAATTGCGTGCTGGGCTGATTGCCGGCCGCATGGCCCGGCACGTCGATCACCGCGGCAAGCAGGTCCCAATGTTCGCTGAGTCGATACGCCACGCCGCCTCCAAATAAAAAGGAAGCGTAGTTTGCGCTGTTGGCCGCCGGCGCCATATTGACGGTGATGGCGTTTCGCGTGACGATCCCCAGGCCGCCCTCCGCAAAAATGGACCACCTGTCGTTTAGCGGCAGGCGCCCCTTCATCGTGAAGCCGGCGACATTGTTGATCCACAGCGGATAATTTCCCGCGACTCCATTTATGTTTTGATACACCACCGAATGCAGCGGAACCATTTCGCTGATCTGTCCCGATAGATATTTGTTGAACTCGTGCCCGAACAGAATGAATCGCACCGCCGTGTGTCCCATCTGAATGCTCTGCGCCTGAAACCCCGGCAGCAGTTGCGCGTTGGAAAACGCGTAATTGATGTCGCCGAATTGCACTCCGATGTAAGCGCCTGACAAAAACTTTGAGATGCGCACGGGCTGATTTTCCACTGTGGATGGAGCGGGAGCGCCCGCCTGCCCCGTCGGCGAAGCCACATTTACATTGAGTTGTGCGCTGTCGCTGGTAACTGTTCCTGCGGGATTGTTGACGGTGACCGAGAACAGCGCGCCGTCGTCCGCAACCGCCGCGGCAGGAATGGTGTACATAGGTGAGGTCGCTCCGGCAATGGCCGTGCCGTTGCGCATCCACTGGTACGTCAGCGGGGCGACGCCCGCAGCAACAACGGTGAATGTCGCGCTCTGGCCAGGATTAATAGTCTGGCTGACTGGTTGGCTAGTGATCGATGGCGCAGCAGCTGTGCCATTCGCGTTGCTGCCGCCCGACCCTTGATAGCTGGCATCTGTTGCTGGTGGAGTCCGTGAAGATGCCGAACGGACGCTTCCAAAAAGATTGAGAAGTACAAGCAGGAAAACAGAGGGGATACGAACTACAACCGGCAATGTGACCTCCAACGCAATCACGTTTATACACCGTGGGTTCTTGCAAGTGAACCGAATTATTGTTTGGTTGTTATTTGTTTACACGTAAATTGAAGGAGGCAATGTCGACAGCGATTCAGTTTGTTAGTCGCTGAGCTAAGAAAACTTCAAAACCCCGACCCTTTAAGAGCGTAAGGGTTGGGCACCCGGAACGGCAAAGCCCGGAAGTGCAAAACCTGTCCATATTCCTCCTGGATTTGCCAGATGAAACCCAGTTGTTCAATCAAGTGATTCTGCGGGCCAAAAACCAAGCCTCAACGCTTTGATCACCAGCTATGGCCAGATGCTATAGACCATTTTAAAATGTGTTCGAGCAGGGCGAGTTGTGGATGCTTTGAAAGGGTTCTGAATTTCCGTGTGGCTACCGTCCCCTCATGCCGCGCTCACTTGGCGCGACTCACAAAGTATTGTAAGATCGGCGGCGGCGCACCGGGTTGCGCACCTGAGAAGTGTGGAGAAATAAGGAGAATTGAAATAATGATGAAATTGGCGAAAGTGGCGATGCTTATCACCCTGGCGTCGGCGTCGTCGGCAGCCTGGGCCCAGGTCAATATGGGCGAACAGAAGCCCGAAGCCAGCCTGCCCTTTAACATGACCACGGTGAATACATTTGAATTGCCTTGGCGCATTGCCTTCCTGCCCGACGGCCGAATGCTTATTACTGAAAAGGTTGGCCCGATTTGGCTGGTGTCCGCGAAGGGCGAAAAGATCGCCATGGTGACCAACACGCCCGCAGTCTATTGGCAGGGCCAGAACGGCATGTTGGGCGTCTTCCTCTCGCCCCATTACGCCACCGACCAGAATATTTATCTCACTTACGCCGAGCCGGGTGACTACGGCGGCGGCCTGGCGCTGGGCCGCGCCAAGCTGACGCTTACCGCAACCACTGCGAAACTGGATAACTACGAGGTGCTTTGGCACCAGATGCCCAAGGGCAAGGGCGGCCAGGAAGGCGCGCAGGTGGCCTTCTCGCCCGATGGCCAGTTTCTATTCCTCACGGTTGGCGATCGCCAGCGCTTCACCCCAGCGCAGGATCCAAACCAGCCCGAGGGCAAGATTCTGCGCCTGACGCTGGACGGCAAGCCCGCACCCGGCAATCCCAACTACGGCAAGACCGGCGCTGCCACCATTCCCCTGATCGATCCACCGAGAGATACGGAAGCCGCCAAGACCGCGCCTGTCGTCAGCACCTATACCTTTCCCGGCCCGAACCTGACACCGGCGGAAACTTGGACCATGGGCCACCGCACGCCCTATGGCATGGCGTTTTCGCCAACGGGCGAGTTGTGGGAGATCGAGCACGGCCCGAAGGGCGGGGACAAGCTGAGCCTGATCGAGAAGGGCAAGAATTATGGCTGGCCCGTCGTCTCCTTTGGAGACAACTATAACGGCGTGCCCATTCCCAAGCCCAACACGCAGCCCGACTTTGCGCTTCCGGCGCTCTATTGGGTTCCGGTGATCGCGCCGGGCAACTTGATGTTCTACACCGGCACGCAAACCTTTCCGCAATGGAACGGCAACGGCTTCGTCAGCGGCTTGGTGACCATGTCGCTCGTGCGCATCGTCTTTGACGGCCACGGCGGCGCCAAAGCCGTGCAGCGCTGGGAAGTAGGCCACCGCATCCGCGATATCGAAGAAGCCCCTGATGGCTCGCTATGGATGCTGGAAGACGCCAATCCCGGTGCGTTGATCCACGTAACACCCAAGTAATCGCTTGGCGCTCGCGATTGCGCTAAGAAAGAAAAAGCACAAAGGGCCGGAGCGATCCGGCCCTTTTTATTTTGGGCGATTGCCGCTTGCACCCGCTCACGAGAAATTCAGGATGCGCTGTTCAAAGCCGACCAGGCAGACAAAGAGTCCATGTAGTCTCTCCAATGAATGATCTTTCTATTTTCAATCGTAATGACTGAGATGAGCCGATTGTCATAGCGCGCGCCACTGGAAAGAATCTTGCCATGAACCTCGTACTCAAGGATCACCACGCGACTGTCTTGACAGCGGTGCACAACCAGTGCGCCGCCGGATTTAAGATTGATTGTATTGCCATATCCGTACAAGCTTGCCATCAAATTGGCTCGTCCTCGAATCGTCGTGGGCCAGCCGGGAAAGTTATAGCGAGATTCGAAAATTGCGTCCACGGCAAACGTATCGAAATAGTGTTTGCCGTCGACAAGTCCCCGTAAGCCTTTCATGACCACTGCGAAGAAGGGATTGAGAGCTTTAAAACCTTCGTACTTTGCCTTTGCCATAAACATCTCCTGTGCGTCTGGAAGTATCGAAACGCGGGTAGCCCGCCCTTTGAAAAAAGTCAAGAATGAGGCGCCCCAACTTCAACTACAAAGCCCGGGCCACCCGTCCCTTTCTGATTTGGGTGGTGGCCCGTCCCATTGCTGAACTGTACTGCGGCTAAATTCCAAATTAGGCCCTACATCGTGCCGGTGATGGCTATGGAATACGGAGCATGTCCCGCAGGAAACGTTCCAATAAGAGTCAGTATCCCGCTAGACGAATCGATCGAATAGGCAGAGATATTGTTCGAGTTCTCATTAACAACATAGAGGAATTTCCCGCCGGGGGCCACTCGCACACAGTTTGGCGAAGTCCCTGCCGGGAATGGCGAACCCGCAATCGGGGTGAGGGGAAAATTGTTCTCCGTGAACCCAAATACTCCACTGCCGCCGGCGACATACACGTGCAGATTGCCATCGTACGCAGCCGATGCGGCAAGTGCGCCCGTAGGCGTAGTCGAACCTGGAATTTGAGCCAGGGAGCCATCCAGGTGTATTGCGTAGACCGAAAGATCGTTCGAAAAAGTATTCACCACGAACAATCGCGAAAGCCCCGCATCGACGGACAACGCCAGAGGTCCATTCCCGGTGGCAAACGGAGATCCAGAAACCGCCGACAACGCCCCCGTGGATTGAATGCTATACGCTGAAACATTATTCGAACCGAGATTTCCCGCATAGGCGAATGTGCTACCCGGGGGAGAAATGCCCGGAATCCCAAACGCCATCTCATACGGAAATGTCCCAGCGGCGAATGGCGACGTGGGCACAGGCACCAAAACGCCGGTTCCCGGTGTGATGGTGAATGCCGGAACACTTCCCAATCCGCTGCCGGAGCAATCGAAACCACAGCTAGGGACGTACAGATACTTTCCTGTCGGGTCGATGGCCACCGAAATTGCTCCCGAGGCAGCAGGAAAGGGCGATCCCGAAATCGGCGTAAGAGAGCCATCCGAAGCAATTAAATATCCCGAGACGTTGTTTGACAGGACATTTGCTGCGTACAAAAATGTTCCAGTTGGGTCCACCGCGACGCCTGCGGGGTTTTGTCCCGCGGCGTAAGGTGAGCCAGCAAGAGCGGTAAGCGTTCCGTCGGCTGCAACTTTATACGCGGAAATGGTGTTGTCCGATTGATTCGACACGTACGCAAATGTGGGGACCACGTTCGTGCTGCAGATGATCTGCACGTTGGTAACATTCGCGCTGACAACTATGCCGCTGCCGTTGGTCACGAGGCAAGTCTGCGTCGGGTTCGATGGCTGCGAAAAGGTGCTGACGCTGTACCCACCGCCGCTCTGGACCGGCGTTGTGAAGGTGAAGCTGGTGGCCCCGGCAGCCACCGGGAGACTGTCTGCGCCGTTATCCTGCAGCACGAGTCCGTTTCCAGTTAGACCCGAGATCGTTCCTCCGATGGTGTAGGAATTCGTGGTGCAGGTAACTTGAACGCTGGTGATATTTGTGTTCGCGACCACGCCGGTGCCGTTGGTCACCACGCAAGTCTGCGTCGGGTTCGAGGGCTGCGAGAACACGCTGACGCTATACCCGCCGCCGCTCAGGATCGGCGTGGTGAAGGTGAAGCTGGTGGCCCCGGCAGCCACCGGGAGATTGTCTGCGCCGTTATCCTGCAGCACGAGTCCGTTTCCAGTTAGACCCGAGATCGTTCCTCCGATGGTGTAGGAATTCGTGGCGCAGGTAACTTGAACGCTGGTGATATTTGTGTTCGCGACCACGCCGGTGCTGTTGGTCACCACGCAAGTCTGCGTCGAGTTCGACGGCTGCGAAGAAACTGTGACGTTAAAGCTCCCGCCGCTGGCGATGGTCTGCGTGAAGGTGAAGCTCGTGGCGCCCGCGCCGACCGACAGATCATTCCCGCCGTTATTCCGCAACACCAAACCTGCACCGCTAAGGCCCGACACCATGCCGCCAATCGTGTAACGAGCAGGCGGGGTGTAGAGTCTGCCCGGGAAGCTGGAACACGAAGCAAGAATAAGCGAACCCGCGACCAGCAAGAGGAAGAGGAGCGGCTCCAGCTTGCCCGGGAACCATCTCCGTTTGTGATTTCCGGAATTGATTTCGCGGCGATTCATAGGTGTCGCCGCCTCTTCCATGGCGGCGACCCTAACATGCAGACCAGCGAGGCGCCCAGCCTGATATTGCTTTGTCCTTGAAGCGTCGGCACTGGGCCAATAAAATATTCGGTCCTCAAATAATCCACGCCGCCGCGCAGGGAAAATGAGCGTGACAACCGGTAATCCACGCCGCCGCCAATTTCCCAGGCGAAACGGTCTGCCCATCCACCAATCAGGATGCCGCCATTCACAGGAACCGGACCTGTCACCCTGGCGCCCCCGAACAACGCTTGCGTGTAAATATCAAACTTAGGTTGAATCACAGGATAGAAAACGGGGCCTGCCAGATAGCTCAGGACATCACTATGAGTTGGCGCGCCCAGCAGATTGCCGGACTGCGCGTAACCCAAATCCCCTTTGATGGCGAACCGGGAAGCCAGAGCAACAGTAACGGCGGCATCGAGCCCGTCTTGACCGACGCGGTCGGATAATGTAGCCGGATGACTGGCGTAGATGTATCCCAGGCTCACGTCCCATGAGCTCGATCTCCCTGTCGGGAGCGCCTGTGCGGATGCATGGGTTGCGCAGAGCGGCAGACAGAATAAGATTGCGAAGATCGTTCGCATCGCTGCGCTACCCCCCGCGCATTTCATTTGCTTAAGCCGGCAGGATACTACCATTGGCTTGAGTGCAAAACACAGGAAAGTAAGTAGTAGTTTACTTTGGAGTGAACGATGCTGCGAGGTAAAGACAATCCACTACCAAAAGCCTCATTCGTCACGCGGCGGCCGGGTGCCCTACCCTCTCGTTCTTAAACGGTCGGGGGTTTTGGCTTCTCTTCACTTCCACGGCTAACAATCTCATTCGAGGCAAATTTCAAACCAAGCGATTCCCCGAAAACAACGGCAGATCGGCCACCGCACAACCTAATTCGTACCTGTCCGAAGGTGCCGAGGCGAACTGGCCGTCGGGTCAGTTCAACGATGAGAAACGCCGGAATACTTTTCTGCGCAGCTCTCTTCGGGCTTGTCCTAGACTTTAAGGACCAGCCAGAGAGCCGACCAAAGTGCATCTTCTTGATTCCATCATCGCGTTTGCTGCAATCCTGCTGGCCGCCAGTTTGATGGTGACGGCCGGAACCCAAGTCACGATCGCATTGCTTGGCTTGCGCGGCGCGAATCTGCGCAGGAGTCTTACCAATTTGTTTGAGGGCGCATGTGACGATCGAGACGCCCGGCGCTACGGCAAAGTCATCGCCTCCAGAGTCCTGCGCCACCCCCTCCTTTCCGGGTCGCTCTTCTCTCGCTTGGGCATTCGTGCGGAAGATCTGCCATTTGTGCCCGCGGACGCAGCCGGAAAACTTCGCTGGGCCGGAGATGGAATTCCATTTCAGCCCTGGCTTTTGGGCGCGCTGGGCGGCTTTTTGGGCTGGCCCGCGATTTTGGCAGCGATTCAACGCCTTACTTCCCTGGACATCTGCTCAATTTCAAGCGCCATCAACTCATATGTACCCTTCCTAAATTTCTGCGAACATCCCTGGCGCACGGGCGCTATTGCCGGCGCAATTCTTGGCGGACTTCTGAGCCGCTGGCGCTTGGCGACAACTGTTCGCTGCGATGAGCTTGTCGGCGTGCTTGAGAAACTGGCCACGCCTCCGGGAGGTTCGCTGCCGGACCCTGCGCAGCGGGCCATGCTGGTCATCGCGGGGCAGGCTCAGAGCGGAGCGCGCAGCAAAACAAATTCTACTGCCGCGGACTTCAGTAAATTTGTGCGCGAACTTCAAGAGACCGGCGAAGAGGACATGGATGCTGCTCAGGAGAAGACGATTCAACAGGTATTGAGCCAATATGATCCTCGCGTGGAGGGTTTGAATTCCTGGTTCGATCACGCAATGGCCCGGGCCTCGCAACGATTTACCATGCAAGCGCGAATCATTACCGTTTCTCTCTCCTTGCTCTTGGTCTTTGCCGCTCATTTCGACGCCATCCGTTTATTCCGTATGCTCTCTTCCGACGCGCAAGTTCGAGAGCAGTTGGCCGCCAGCAGCGATGCGCTGACGAAACAGGCCGGGCAACTTTCGCGCACGCGCGAGGATGCAGCCGCAAAGGAAGTTGTTCCCGATATTTATCGCAAGGCAATGGTGGATGTTCTGCAGCTCGCCCCTGTCAACGTTCCGGCAATAAAACCAAAATCCGCCCATTCCGCGCATCGCACTGCGGCTACTGCCCAGGCGCTCGCAGGCGGTAATGCAGTGGAATCCGCGGGCGTACTCGAGGCCACTGCTCAAACACCCAGCGATGGCGCTCTATTCCAGACGAGTGCTCAGCCCGTGACCGATGCTCCGGCGACAGAATCGACGCACAAGTCTTCCAAGCCATCCAAGACGAAACCGCCGGAAATTGATCCGGAAAAATCCGCGGCCATACCGGCTGAAGACAGACCCACAATGGAAGTGAAAGCGCGGGCCGGCAAAGCGCTGCAGACCACAGCGGGCTTTGCCAGCAGGGAAGATGCCGTCAGCTGGCTGCGCGCCACTTTGAATTCGGATCCCGCCCTGGAAAATTTAATTGCCAATTACCAGCAGGCGGTCAACGCTCAGCTGGTGAGCGATGCGGACAAGTTGCTTGACCGTTCCGCTTCACTGAAGCACGATCTGGCCCGCTCGGAGTTGCAGTTGATCCCCGAAAATTGGACAGGCTGGCACCCCACCGGCAATGAATGGCCCGGCTTTCTGGTTTCCTTGGCGCTGCTCAGTTTGGGAGCCACGATCTGCTACAACCTGCTGAAGACTGTGGCAAGCCTTCGCCCGCTGTCATCCATGGGTCCAAACATCTATCCGGGCGTCTCCCCGGATAGGCGAATTCGCCGTGATGACCGCCGAAATCCGCAAACACGGGAACAAGCCAGACCGCAAACCAAACCACAAATAAAATTGCCCGACAAAAAAGTGGAAGATCGAGAACCCGTAACGTACGGGCCGATGGAACGTCTGCTGTAGGCGCCGAATGAGGTTTGGATTAGAGTATGCCGACGGGCACCCAAAGGAAAAACCCAAGTAGTGCACAAACTGCGACTGGGATGCGAGCATTTCCTTTGCCGAAGGTCGCTCCGAGTAGGGCGAAAGGAATTAAGAATAGTGCAATATCCCCGCATATTCCATGTGTCTTCCATACCAACGGCGCATTTTTATCAACCAGCCTGAAGGTTAGCCAAATCAAATATAACGCGGTATTTGCCGAGGCAAATAAGAGGCCGACAAAGAGGAGGCTCGACCGCCAACTTCGAAGTCCCGAATTATCATCGCGAGAGCGGAGCCACCATGCAACACCGTTAGCAATAGGAGCGCCCAGCAGCGATGCGACCAGTATCACGGAAAATGGGTTCACTTCCCCTCCCAATTCATAGAGCGAGAATCTGTGTTCTAAGCAGTGCCAGGTGGCCGAACCTTTCGGGCTTAAAGGGTCGGGGCATTGATTTCTTTTCAGTTCCGCGGCTGACAAATTCATTCGAGAGAAACTTCAAAACTACCGACCCTCGAAACCCGCGAGGGATCGGCCACCCGGAAGGTCAAACCCGGATCAAAGGCTGGGCCACCCGCGGACTATTGGGTCGAACTATTGAATTTTAACGGTTAGGTTTGTGATATGCGTCAACGTGGCCGAGCCTGAGGAAAAAGTCCCCGACACTACAAGAGGATAAGTGCCTGCAGGAGTCCCTTGGCTGCCACTGCCACCGCCGCTGCTTGTGTTACCGCAAGCAGTAATCGTCATGACCAAACTAAGCAAGCATAGGAGCGAAAGCCCATAGACCAATCTCGGGTGCCAATTGGTACGCAATCCAACCAACCAAATGGCCAGCAACGCCAAGCCGAAAATCTCAGCACCTGCCAGAGCAAACAAGTAGCTAACCCCGCGAGGTGGTCCGCCTACCGGAATCGGCCGGAGGAAGAGCGAGGCAGATACGGTTGAAACAGTCACGTTAACCGCGGCAGTTGCCGATCCGTTCATAGGAACGGGATTGGGAGATACCGAGCACATGGATTGCGCCGGCGCTCCGCTGCAGGTGAAAGATACGGACTGATTGAAGCCGCCGTTCGGGGCCACGGAAAGTCCATAGGAAGCCGTCTGCCCGGGTGAGATCGTTACCGTCGCCGCTGAACTCGTAGCCACTGAAAAATCTTGCCCGGTGCCCGTAAGACTGACCGTTTGCGGGCTGCCCATACTATTATCCGTAATTGTCAATGTCCCGGTTCGAGTTCCGCCTGCGGCGGGATCGAAGAAAACGCCAATGGAACAACTCGAACCCGCCGAAAGGCTGCTACCGCAAGCGCTCAGCGGGGCAAAGTCCGCTGGGCTGGCTGCAACACTGGTGATGGTCAACAGCCCGGCGCCAGTGTTTGTGAGTGTGACAGTTTGAGGAAGCCCGCTGGTCCCAACATATTGATTTGGAAACGTAACGCTGGTGGGAGAAGCACCAGCAACGGGCCCCAGGCCATTGCCGGTGAGCACAGAAGTTTGAGGGCTGCTCGAAGCATTGTCGATGATGGTCAAGGTAGCGGTGCGCGCGCCGGCGGCGAGTGGTGTGAAAGTTAAGGAAATCGCGCAGTTACCCCCAGATGCGGCAAGGCTTGTGCCGCAATTGTTTGTCTGGGTGAAGTCCCCGCTGTTCGCCCCGGTGATCGAGATGCTGGTGATCGTTAGCGTGGCCGTACCGGTGTTGATAAGTTCCAGTTGAAAAGGTCCGCCGCTGCTGCCAAGAGGCACGCTACCGAAGCTTGCGGTTGTCCCGGAAAGGAGCGCTGTCGGGGCCACGCCGTTGCCAGTCAACGACACGCTTTCCGGGCTGTCGCTGGCGCTGTCTGTAATTGTTACGGAAGCGGTACGCGTACCCACAGCGGTTGGCGTGAAATTTACTCCGATGGTGCAACTGGATCCTGTGGCCACTTGGCTCCCGCAAGTGTTGGTTTGGGCGAAATCGCCACTATTGGCTCCGGTCACTGCAACGCTTGTGATCGTGAGCGGTGCGGTGCCTGTATTGCTCAGCGTTACTTGCCCCGATGGACTGGTCGAATTAACCATCTGATCGGTAAAGGTCAGCGCCGTCGACGAAAGAGACGCAGTGGGCGCGGGCACGGTCCCGGTGCCGCTCAGACTCGCCGTTTGCGGGCTACCGAGGGCGTCATCTGTAATTGTAATCGCCGCGTTTCGGCTGCCAACAGCCGCGGGAGTGAATGTCACGCCAACCGCACAGCTTGATCCGCTAGTGACGCTTCTGCCGCAATTGTTGGATTGGGAAAAGTCGCCGGAATTTGTCCCGGTGGTTGCAATGCTCGAGATGTTCACAGTCGTGGGCAAATTATTTGTCAGCGTCAGGTTTTGGGATGCAGTTGTAAATCCCGTTGCTTCGTTGCCGAAATCAATTGCTGCCGGCGACACAGACACAGCAGGTAAATCGTATAATTCGGCGCTGGCTAGACTGCCCCCAATAGGGGGGCCCTCTCCCCCTGCAACCAGTACTTTCCCGGTAGTCAGAAGCGTTTCCGACTGATAATAGCGGGCGACAGTCATGCAACCGGGGCTGTAAGTCATACTCACCGGGTCATATGCACAGCCTGATTGAGTAAATGTCCCGGTCGCGGGATCATACAATTCGGCGGTGTTCAAATACGCGGTCAGAGTGGACGAATTTCCTCCCGTTACCAGCACGTTACCGTCGTTCAAGAGCGTTGCAGCGAACTGCACGCGAGGGGTATTCATGATACCCGTAGCAATGAAGGTACCTGTGGAAGGGTCGTACAACTCGGAGGCCTCCGTGCCTGAGTCTCCTCCGGTGACTAGAACCGAGCCGTTTTTCAGCAGGATAGCGATGTGTTCGTAGCGCGGAACAACCATGTTGCCTGTTGCAGTAAAGGTCCCTGCAACCGGGTCGTACAATTCAGCACTGTTCACGGGGGTGTTGCTTGCGGAGTAAGAAGCCCCGGCCGTAATCAGTACCTCGCCATTGTTTATGAGTGTAGCGGCAGCGCCATACCGACCGACTGTCATGTTGCCTGCTGCGGTGAACATTCCCGTTGCCGGGTCATATAGCTCGGCACTCTTCAAGCCCACTTCGCCCAACGGTCCGCCTGAGTAGTTCCAGCCCCCTGCAATCAGCACCTGGCCGTTGTTCAGTAATGTCGCAGTTTGTTGAACCCGGGGTGTCGTCATACTCCCCGTCGCAGTAAAGGTTCCGGTTGCTGGGTCATACAATTCAGCAGTCGCCAGGATATCTGTACCTCCGGCGAGGCTTTGGTCGAAACCTCCGGCGAATAGGACCTGCCCGTTATTCAATAGGGTCACGGTGCCATAGAGACGGAGTGAAACCACTTTTCCTGTGGGGCCGAACGTCCCCGTTGCCGGGTCGTATAACTCAGGGTTAGTCGTTCCGTTGGGGCCCTGTCCACCAGAAATGAGCACCTCACCAGTGCCCAGCAATGTGGCCTCTTGTTGGTTGCGGGCTACACTCAAGCTGCCAGTCGCGACGAAAGGAACTCCTTGCGCAACCGAAGGGCTTGCAAATACCAACAGGCTTGAGGTAAGCAGCGCAAGAACCAGTGCTTTCGGGAGTTGCGCACGGATGCTCTTCATAACGAATCCCTTAGCAAGGTCCCTACACTAAAGATGGTTTCTCGATCCAAATATACAACCGCCGTAGTTGCCCAAAATGGGAGTTGAGGATTAGCGCAAAATCGCAGCGAAAGCCTCGCATTTCCAAGACTGAGGCGCAACTGAGCCCCCAACGGAGAGCCCTTATTGAACTATAGGAATATGACAGCGCCACCCGATTCGGTCAATTCCAAATTGGTACACAAACTATAAGCAGTAAACAACGCCGCAAGAATGGACTCTGGCGGATGGCATGGGCTTTGTATTTGGATTTCGGGTGGCCCGTCCTTGATGCCCTTCCAGGGCGGGGCTTTTGATCTGCATGTCGTTATCAGGGGCGCGGGTTCGGGTTGGGCTGCGCAGCGTCGCGAGCGAAATCGAGGTAGCCGTGCTGTACGTCGGTGCGGATTAGTTTTATGCGGAGTCTGTCGCCGACGTCGGCGCCCTGTTGACCCTGAGCCAGCAAACCTTCCACGGCGGGTTTTAATACACGCACAAATGTTCCCTTCGGAGTCACGCCGGTAACGATGGCGTCGAACACTTCGCCGATTCTGTTGCTCATGACCACGGCGGCGATGCGCTTGGCCATTTCGCGCTCTACTTTTCTGGCGGCGTCTTCTTTTGTGGTGCAGTTGAGGGCGATGGCAGAAAGTTCGGCGTCGGAGTACGGCGCAGGCCGGCTTGCCAGCGCGGCTTTGATGAGGCGCTGCGTGACCAGGTCGGCGAAGCGGCGATTGGGCGCGGTGGAGTGCGTGTAGTCCTGCACGGCCAGGCCGAAGTGGCCTTGCTCCGGGTCGCCCGGGCGCTCCAGGACATACTGTCCCGGCCCCATCAGCTTGATGACGGCCAGCGAGACGTCGGCGAAATGATCGGGATCGGCGGCCTTGCGCAGGATCAGAAAATCGTTGAGGGCTTTGGAATCGGGGACGGCGGGAAGCTTGCCGCCATGTTGGGCTGCCAGCTGCACAATGCGCGGCCAGCGCTCCGGGGTTTTCACTACGCGGCGGATGGAGGAAACTTTTTTGGCTTCCAGCACGCGGGCCACGGATTCATTGGCGGCAATCATGAAGTCTTCGATCAATTCTGTGGCGCGATTTTTTTCCTGCTTCACGACGTCTACAATTTTTTCGTTGTGCACAAGCGGCTGAACTTCAATGGTCTCGATGTTCAGCGCGCCGTGGCGGAAGCGTTCGTTCTTGAGCGCTTGCGCGGCCTCATCCTGCAGTCTGAGTTGCGCCTGCAAATCCGCTGACGCGGCCACCTTATCGGGCGCTGCTTGCAGATTCTCCAGCCATGCTCCCACAGCGTTGTAGGTGAGCTGCGCTTTGTTGCGCACAATGGCCGGGTAAACACACTCCGAATGGAAAGTTCCATCCTTGGCGACAATAAATTCGATCACCAGGCTCAGCTTGTCGCCGGATTCCAGCAGGGAACTTGCGCCCGTGGAGAGCTGCTCCGGCAACATGGGAAAAATTCGCACGCCGGTATAAACCGTGGTCGTTTCTTTCGCCGCGTGAAGATCGATGGCCGAGCTTTTTGCGGCAAAGGCATCCACGTCGGCGATTCCCACCAGAACTTTCGTTTCGCCGGTGGGCAATCGCTCGGCCACTTCGATCTGGTCCAGGTCGCGCGAAGTGTCGTTGTCGATGGAGGACCACAGCAGATTGCGCAGATCGCGTATGTCCGCGCTGGGCGCAAGTTGCGGCGGATGCGTTTGCAAATCCGCTAACTGCTGCTGAACCTGGGGAGAAAATTCCGGTTCAAAGCCATTGGCCAGCATCTCCTGTTTGGCAATGGCTTGCAGATCGATTGGGTGCGCTGGAATTTGATTCATGGGCTTTTTTGCGGCGAATCCTCCGGCGGGTAGTTGACCATTTTTATACATCATGGACAAGGCGAATTGTCGAGTTGTTGCGGGATGAATGCTTATGCGAAAAGATTTCCAATTGAGGAAGGAGGGAGGAGCGGGGAACTGATAGCGCCGCGAAGAAAACAACGCCAGGAGGGAACTCAGAGAGTTAGGCTAGAAAGTCTGTGTGAGAACTCGACTTGGGCGAGGCGAGCCGCTGAACAGGTTGCGGAAAAACTCGCACCTTGTCATTCCGAAGGGCGGGGTCTGCCCGAGGAACCTGCTGTTTCTTGCGAGCGGAGAAGAAAAGCAGATCCCTCGCTTCGCTCGGGATGACAAAAAATAGTTTTTCGGCGGCCCGTGAAGCCGCACTGATTTTGCATAAGTTACGACCCGCCTGAAGGCGGGCGCTATAAAAGCACGTCAATCTTGAGTTCTCACACAAACACTACAGGCCGCCGGGATAGGCGGCCTGTAGCCTTTGGTGCCCAAGTCAGTCTTCACAACATTTATTTTATGGCGCGTTATTGTTAGAACGCCGCAGCGCCGGCTTCGGCAACCGCGTGGTCCTGATCCCCAGATCCGCCGCTGACGCCGATTGCACCAACCACCTTGCCATCCTTCTTAAGCGGAATGCCGCCTGCGAAAATCATGATCTTCCCGTTGTTGGAAGCATGAATTCCGAAGAATTGCCCGCCGGATTGACTGTGCGTGGCCAGGTCCTTGGTCATGATATCGAAGGCTCTCGACGTATATGCCTTCTTCATCGAGATATCGATGCTTCCGATCCATGCTCCATCCATGCGAACGTGAGACACGATATTTCCGCCTTCATCGGCGACCGCAATGTTCATGGGCTGCTTGATTTCAGCCGCTTTCTTTTCCGCTGCTGCAATTACTCGCCGGGCATCACTGAGCGTAACCATTTAAGTTCTCCTTTAGGATTGAATTGAATCAATGTACCCATCAAACGACCGGCCGATATTTCAACCGGAATTGCTGATAAAAATTTTCGCTTTTCGCAGAACCGTGCCTAAGCCTACTTCTTGTTCCAAGACTTAACTCTTTGTTGTCTTGTTTACTTCAGTTCGGAAAAAATCCGAAGCCCTGAATTTATAACAAACAGCCGCCAATCTTGGGGGCCTCAATTCAACCTGACTGCAACTGGCCGCGCTGCCGAATCGCGTTCGGCAGCGCAGCCGTTGACCTTCGATTAGTTGAGGGAGAAAACGACCAGCGTTCCTCCAAGATTGGTATAGTCACCGAGCGAGCGCGTGAGGCCGACGGCCCCAAGCCCTTCGGTACCCTTGGTGAGGCCCTGAGCAAGTCCGAGCGCCGCCCAGCCTCCCACACCTGTGAGCACCGCGACGTATTGCTTGCCGCCATGCATGTAGGAAATGGTGTTGCCAATGATTCCCGAGGGCGCATGGAATTGATAGAGAACCTTCCCGGAGTTTTCATCGACGGCCTTAAACCATCCGTCCAACGTTCCGTAGAACAGCACGTTGCCGTCTGTTGTCAGCGGCCCGCTGTAATCCTGGAACGGATCGTTGATAGCCCACTTGGTCTGCCCGGTTACCGCATCGAACGCGAACAGCCGTCCGCGGGTGTCTCCGTTATCGGCGGGGAACATGCTCAGGATGGCACCGACATAGGGAAATCCAGCTTTGTATTTCACGCTGAATGCCTGGTAATCCATGCAGATGTGATTGGTGGCCGCGTAGAAAAGTTTCGTTCGCGGGTCGTACGAAACGGGCTGGTGATTCTTGGCTCCCATGGCAGCCGGGCAGATGTTCTTGACGTTCACGTCCGCCTTGGTCATCTTGGCTGGATCCACGACCGGCCGGCCAGTTTTCAGATCGATTTCCTTGGCCCAGTTAGTCGATGGATCGAACTTGTTGGCCCGCAGAAGCTTGCCATTGCGGCGATCCAGCACGTAGGCGAAGCCATTGCGGTCAAAGTGCGTCAGCGTGGGGACCGTGTTCCCGTCCACTGTGGAATCGGTGAGAATGCTCTCGTTGATGCCGTCGTAATCCCAAGCGTCATGGGGAGTCATCTGATAGGCCCAAGCGGCCACTCCAGTGTCGGGGTTGCGGGCGATCAGGGTCAACGACCATTTGTTGTCGCCCGGCCGCTGCGTAGGATTCCAGGTGCCCGGGTTGCCAGTGCCGTAGTAAATCAAGTTCAGCTTCGGATCGTACGTGTACCAACCCCAAGTGGTGCCGCCGCCGAGCTTCCACTCCTCGCCTTCCCAAGTCTTCAGGCTGGAGTTCTTGCCCACCGGGGTCTGCGTTGCGCCGTCAATCGTTTTGTCCGGATCGAAGAGTATTTCCTGATCGGAGCCGACGCTGTTTGCACGCCAAACCAGTTTGCCGGAGTTGAGGTCATATGCGGTGATGTATCCGCGCACGCCAAACTCGGCGCCGGAAATTCCCACCAGCACTTTGTCGTGAACGATCAGCGGCGCGCCCGTCATGGTCTGTCCTTGCTGGACGTCGCCATTCTTAACGCTCCAGAGAACTTTGCCCGTTTTTGCGTCCAGGGCGTAGGTATGCGCATCGAGTGTGTTGACCAGGATTTTGCCGTCGGAATAAGCCACGCCGCGATTCACAACGTCGCAACAAGCAACGGTGGGGGCGAACTTATCCTGCTCGGGAGCGAACTTCCAAACGATATGCCCAATGTTGTTGAGGTCCACGGCATAAACGAAGTTCGGGTAGGAACTCTCAAAGTACATCATATCGCCGATGACCAACGGCTGGCCTTCCTGTCCGCGTAGAGTGCCGGTGGACATGGTCCAGGCAACCTTCAAGTTGGCAACGTTTGTGGCGTTGATCTGGTTCAATTTGCTGTGCCGAATTGCGGAATAGCTTCCCAAAGGGATGACCCATTGATTGGGATCTTGAGACATCTCGTCAAGTCCCTGAGCGGGGGTTGCCGTGGCTGTCATCACAAGGGACGCGCAGAGCGCCAATACCAGAAGCCCATACTGTCTCATCCGGTTCATCTCGATTCCTCCATTAGGATCGCAAGTTTGTTACCTGGCCCGCGTGAACGCCACTCCACGCAAATCCTACTGACGGCCGCAACTCATCGTTCAACAGAATTCCACAGACCGACTTTTCAAAATTACGGAAAGCTCACCCAAAATCAAACGTTGCTGAAATCCGCTCTTCAATCATGCGCCCGACCTGCTCATCCCCATTTGCCTGGGCCATAAATATCAGCAAGGGCATGAAACGCTGTTTGTCAGTCCGAGTTGGACTCGGGCCTCCCTATAGGCACCAGCTCCAGGCTTCGCGCCTTCACATACTGATAAATTTGGCCGATTTCCACCTCGCTGAAAAATCCAGCCCAGCTTGGCATTCCCTTGT
>Ga0206831_1004_pt1 | contig 102916 bp, 116 predicted proteins | sample Alteio_BWOrgCont_73_FD_152876 | JGI IMG/M metagenome (GOLD analysis project Ga0206831, IMG submission 152876) | Enriched cells from forest soil in Barre Woods Harvard Forest LTER site, Petersham, Massachusetts, United States -... | ecosystem: Environmental > Terrestrial > Soil > Temperate forest...
TTGACGCGCGCGGCGGAATGGCGCCAACGGAACTGAGCGAACTCTTGACGACACGGGTCGCTGAGGCCGCCGCGATCATCCGCGCTGCGCCTCCCGGCCGACTGACCGAACGCATCACGCCGCAGGGCTATGACGTCACGGTGCTCGAAGCAATTGCGCACGTGGTCGAGCATTTCTCGCAGCATACCGGCCAAGTCATTCTTCTGACGAAGCTGCTGACTGGCGGGGATCTGGCTTATTATCAGCATCTTCGAGGGTCGGGACGTTCCCTGGGATCGACGCTCCCCTAGCTACCATTTACATCTGCCATACTTGTATGGCATAATCGTACATATGAAGAAGACGCTCAACATTGATGACAAGCTCTTCGAGCAAGCCAAGGTCGCTTGCGGAGCGGCCACCGACACGGAAACCGTGCGTTTGGGCTTGGAATCGCTAGTGCGTCATGCGGCTTACCAGCGCCTGCGTGCCCTGGTCGGCTCTGAGCCGGACGCTCAGGATGTTCCCAGGCGGCGAGAAAAGCCGGCGACAAAGCACCAAGTAGCGTAATGGTCTTGGTGGACACCTCGGTTTGGATTCGGGCCCTCTCGAACCGCGCGCCGTTCGCGGAGGAGTTGGGCCGGCTGCTTGATCTTGATGAAGTTGCCGGGCACGATTTGATTTACGGCGAATTGCTTATTGGGGATGGAGGCGGCCGCAAAAAGCTGCTTGCCGACTACAAATTGATGGTCCAAGCCGCCACCGTGCCCCACGCCGAGGTTGTTACTTTCGTCGAACGGCGACATTTGCATGGGCGCGGCGCGGGCTGGGTCGACGTTCACCTTCTGGCTTCGGCCATCGTAGATGGATTGGAATTGTGGACGGTCGACCCGCGGTTATTGGCGATCGCCGAGGAGCTTGGAGTGAGCCACCGAGTCGCCGCCTAGGCTTGGCGCTGCATCTTCCTTCAACCGCACGCCCGAAAGTTTCAGTCGCCGCGACTCGTTCATTAGGAACAGCAACTTGTGCGTAGCGGCCGCGTAGCTCAGTCCCTCGGTGCGAATGTTTGAAATGCAGTTGCGCTCTGCATCCGTCAGGCCGGGGCGAGGGTTCCATGTGAGGTATATTCCCAGACTGTCAGGAGAACTCAAGCCCGGACGTTCGCCGATGAGCACCACCACCATTCGCGCTCCAAGCATTTCGCCGATTTCGTCGCCGATTGCCACGCGGCCCTGTTCGACGATCGCCACCGGAGCGATGTGCCAATCGAGATCACGGAGCAACATCTCAAGCAACGGCACCGCATGACGATGCACTGCCAGAGCCGAGAGCCCGTCCGCGATCACTAGTGCGGCATCATACTCTGAGCGCAGCGTAAGCACCTGTCGGCGCGACTCGGTGCTCAGGATTCGTCCCAGGTCGGGACGCTTCAGATATTCATCGCGATCATGCGCGGCGCTCCTGAGCGCGATCGAAGTGATGTTCTTCTGCTTCAGCTCCAGAACCAGGGAATCGACCGCCAGCGGCAAATGGACCGCATCGCGGGCTCTGGCATGCGCTAGCTGAAATTCAAGCAATTCGCGCGTGGGAAGGCTGTGTCCGGAGCGGCCCAGGTCGACGCGAGCCGATGTGTAATCGCGAAGACTTCTCATGCCAGCAGTCGCCCAGCCATTTGGGGCAGTTCCTGCCGCACCTGCTCGAACCAGGCCTCAAACTCGGGCGCTGGCCGCAGCCCGAACACGCTCCGCAGGTAAAGCGCGTCATGAAACGACGTGCTCTGATAGTTGAGCATCACGTCGTCGGCGCCCGGCACGCCCATGATGTAGTTGACTCCGGCCGCGCCCAGCATGGTCAGTAACGCGTCCATGTCATCCTGATCGGCCTCGGCATGATTGGTGTAGCAGATGTCGCAGCCCATCGGAAGACCCAGCAACTTGCCGCAGAAGTGGTCCTCCAGCCCGGCGCGCAGAATCTGCTTGCCATCGTACAGATACTCGGGGCCGATAAAGCCGACCACCGTATTCACCAGCAGCGGATGAAAATATCGCGCCAGCCCATAGGCGCGCGCTTCGCAAGTCTGTTGATCCACTCCGTGGTGGGCGTTCGCCGAGAGCGCGCTGCCCTGGCCGGTCTCGAAATACATCACGTTGTCGCCGACCGTTCCGCGCCGCAATTCCAGGGCCTGTTCGCGGGCTTCCCGCAGCATCGCGATATTCACACCGAACGAAGCATTCGCCGCCTCGGTCCCGGCAATGGATTGAAACACCAGATCCACCGGAGCGCCGCGCCTCATTGCGGCCATCATCGTCGTGACGTGCGCGAGCACGCAACTCTGGGTAGGAATGCGATACGACTCCCGCACTTGATCGAGCAACCGCAGCAACGTCTCGACGCACTCCAGATTATCCGATACCGGGTTGATACCGATCACAGCGTCACCGCTGCCGTACGACAATCCATCAATGATGCTGGCGGCGATTCCATTGGGATCGTCGGTAGGATGATTGGGCTGCAGCCGCGTCGAAAGCCGCCCCGGCAGGCCAAGAGTATTGCGGAAGCGCGTGATCACCCGGATCTTAGCAGCCACCGTCACCAAATCCTGAAGCCGCATGATCTTCGAGACCGCTGCCACCATCTCGGGCGTCAGCCCCGGCGCCAGCGCGGCTAAAACCTCGCCGGTAGCCTGCTCGCCTAGCAGCCAGTCACGAAACTCGCCAATAGTTAAGTGACCGACCGGCGCGAATGCCGTGGAATCATGCCCGTCTACAATGAGCCGAGTGACTTCATCCGATTCATAGGGAACGATTTGCTCCGTGAGAAAGGTCTTGAGCGGAAGATCACTTAGGGCCATCTGGGCGGCCACACGTTCCTCGGCGCTTGCGGCCGAAAGCCCCGCCAGATCGTCGCCCGAACGGGGCGGACTGGCCTTCGCGAGCAGCGTCTTCAGATCGTCAAATCGATAGACCAGGCTGCCGACAGTGGTCGAGAAAGCAGTCACGGCTAGTGAATCCAGTGTACCGGGCCAAAAACCTGGATGAAACGCCCCCTTTCGTTCGTCCTAACAAGAGCCCGAAGCAGCCCCGCGGCGCTATACTGTAAGTTCAGGAGCGCGTAATGAATACGTACTGGAAGTTCGGCGCCATTGTGGCGGTCATCATCGGTGTGCTGGCATGGCTCGCGATGGGCGGAGTCACCGAAAGCAAGACGTACTACAAGGAAATTAAGGAAGTCAAGCAGTTGGGCGATCGGGCCCAAGGCCAGCGCCTGCGCGTGAACGGTTATGTGCAGCAGGGCTCCATCGTGCGCGACGGCTCCAAGGTCAGCTTTATCCTGCATCAAACTCCAGGCGTCCTCCAGAAGGACCCGGTCCAGCTCGCGGTTGTCTACAGCGGAATCGATCCGCTGCCCGACACGTTCAAGGACAACGCGCAGGCTCTCGCTGACGGGAAGTTAGATCAAGACGGCGTTTTTCATGCCAGCAAAGTGCAGGCGAAATGCGCCTCCAAGTACGAAGCCAAGCCACAAATGAAGACGGGCGCGACCCCAGCCATCAACCAGGCCAGAAGCTAATCTAGCTCGCGTTCCGTTTCGAGGACCAAAAAGCTCGAATGGAAAATATCGGCGCTCTCTCAATCCTGCTCGCCTTCTGCCTCACCGTCTATGCGGTGATCGCGTCGGTGATGGGCAAGCTCAAGAAGAACTCCTTCCTCACCGTCAGCGCTGAACGCGCGGTCTACTCGGTATGGTTGCTTGTCTCTGTCGCGGCAGGCCTCTTGATTTATTCGCTCCTGACGGGCGATTTCCGGCTGGCCTATGTCGCCGCGCATACCGATTCGTCCATGTCGAAGATTTACAAGTTCACGGCCTGGTGGGGCGGACAGGAAGGCTCGCTGCTGCTGTGGTCGTGGCTCTTGGCTACCTATTCGGCGGTAGTGGTCTTCATGAACCGGCGCAAGTTCCGCGACATGATGCCTTGGGTCACTTCAGTGCTCATGACCACCGAGGCGTTTTTCCTGATGTTGATCAGCTTCGTGCTCAGCCCCTTCGGAATTCTGGAAGCCGGGCGAGGCAATATCGTCGAAGGCGTTGGTCAAGGCCTCAACCCGCTGCTCCAGTATTGGACCATGGTGATTCATCCGCCCATGCTCTACTTGGGCTACGTCGGATTCACTGTGCCGTTCGCTTTTGCGATGGGCTCCCTGATCACCAAGCAACCGGGCGATGCCTGGATTCACACCACGCGGCGCTGGACCATCGTCACCTGGCTGTTCCAAAGCGCCGGCATCCTGCTCGGGCAAGGCTGGGCATACGCAGTGCTCGGATGGGGCGGTTATTGGGCCTGGGATCCTGTGGAGAATGCATCGCTGCTGCCATGGATCACCGCCACCGCGTTCTTGCACTCGGTGATGATGCAGGAAAAGAAGGGCATGATGAAAGTGTGGAACATGGTCCTGATTTCCGGGACCTTTTTCCTGTGCATCTTCGGAACGTTCCTGACTCGTTCGGGCGTGGTCAGTTCGGTGCATGCTTTTGCGCAATCGCCCATCGGCAAGTACTTCGTGATTTTTCTCGCCATCGGCATCGCTGCCACGGTGATTCTGATTCTTGAACGGCTGAAGTATCTGAAGTCGGAAGCGCGCTTGGAGAGCGTGGTGTCGCGCGAATCCAGCTTCATGTTCAACAACCTGATCCTGGTAGCCAGTTGTTTCGCGGTGCTGTGGGGCACGCTGTTCCCGGTAATCTCCGAAGCGGTGACCGGCGAAAAGATCAGCGTGGACGCACCGTTTTTCAATCGCATCAACATCCCCATTGGACTGGCGCTGATGCTGCTCACCGGTATCGGCCCGCTGATCGCCTGGCGCAGAAGCTCGCTCGAAAGTTTGCGGCGCGCGTTCTTTATTCCGACGATCGCCGCCTGCGTGCTGATGATAGCCCTCGCTTTCCTGGGCGTCTATGAACATCCCTACGCGCTGGTTTCGTTCGGGCTTTGCATGTTCGTGACGGCCACCATTGTCACCGAGTTCTGGAAAGGCGCTTCGGCCATTCGCGCCAAGGACCGAGTGGGGCTGATCCCGGCCGCCATCGAGCTGACGCACCGCAATACGCGCCGCTACGGCGGGTACCTGGTTCACATGGGCATCGTGTTCATGTTCATCGGCTATACCGGCGCCGCTTTCGATCTGGACGTCACCAAGGAGGTCCGGCCCGGTGGAAGCTTCGCATTGGGGCATTACGACATCCATGTAGTGAGCATCGATTCGGGCGAGAACGACACCTACGCGTGGCAGAGGCTGACGGTTGAAGCTTCGCGGAATGGGAGCCCCCTGGGGCAACTCTTCCCGGAACGGCGCTTGTACAAGGCCAGCCAGCAGCCGACATCTGAAGTGTCTATTCGTAGAAGATTAAGCGAGGATCTCTACGTAAACTTCGCCGGCCTCTCGGCGGACAACCAGCGCGCCGTCATCCAGGCTTACGTTTTTCCGCTGGTTTCCTGGATCTGGATCGGATTCTGGGTGCTCGCGTTCGGCACTATCGTCTGCCTGGTCCCCAATAAAGTGCGTCTGTCTTACGCTCGGACGCAAGTAGTAGGAGTTGCCGAGAAACATGCGACGGTTCAGAAATAGCCTGCTGATTTTGAGTCTGCTGGCAGGCGGATGTTTCGCTCAGTCCGCGGAACAATTGGAAAGCCCGGCGGTCAATCGTATCGCCGACCGGCTGAATTGCCCGTGTGGATGTAAGACCAATATGGCTTGCCGCATGGATCCGTACCCTTGCCGGACGTGCTGGGAGAACAAGAAAAAGATCCTCAAGATGGAGCAGGAGGGCATGTCGGACCAGGCCATTCTCGCCTCGTTCGCTAGTGAAATGGGGCCGAATGTAGTGGTAGTTCCACCGGGCATCCTGGGCTCGCTTTCGTTCTACACCGCCGCCGCCCTTGGTCTGATTTTGGTGGTCTTTGTGATCCGCAAGCTAAGCCGCAAGGAAGCCGCGGCTACCGCCGCCGGGGCGCCACACGATCCTCTCTTGGATCGCTATCACGACCAGATCGAAAAGGAAGTGGAAAAGCTCGATTGATGGTCCTTTCCGCAGCCGTTGTTCTCGCCATGGGGACCATTTTGTTCACACTGCTGGTGCGTTCCCAAGACGTTCCCGAAACGCCGCCTGTCTCGCCCACGGCGCACCTGGAGGAACGCAAGGCGCAGATCTACGAGAACCTGCGCGATCTCCAATTTGAATTTCGCTTAGGCAAGCTCTCGGACGAAGATTATCAGAAGACCAAAGTCGATTTGCAGCGCGAGTTGGCCAAGGTGCTGGCCGAGATCGACGCCGTGCAGCCCGCCGTCCCCGCTCCTAAAAAGCCCGCTCCCAAAGCCACGCCCGACGGCAAGACTTGTCCGCACTGCAACGCCACATTCGACCATCCTATGAAATTCTGCGGCGAATGCGGAAAGGCGATGGCATGAAACTCCCAGCGCTTTTGCTCCTCGCGATCGCTCCGGCCTTCGCGGCCGTCGATGGTGTCATCGTGAACGGCACTACGGGCCAGCCTCAGCCAGACACCGTCGTCATGTTGATTCAGCCTACGCAGGCCGGCATGCAGACGCTCGGCACCACCAAGTCCGACGCCCAAGGGAAATTCAGTTTCGACAACAATGACGCCCAGGGTCCGCGCCTCATTCAAGCGATCTTCCAAGGCGTCCAATACAACCGTATGGTGCCGCCCGGCATGCCTTCCACCGGCCTCCAGATTCCCGTGTATGCATCCAGCAACAAAGCCGGCACCGCGAAAGTGACGCAGCACTTCATCGTGCTGCAGCCCGGTGAGAAAGAAATGACCGTTAGCGAGGGATTGCTTTATGTCGGCGATCCCAATGTCACGTATTACGACCCGGTCAACGGCTCGGTGCGCTTCTATGTTCCGCCCGAAGCTACCGGACTCACCAGCGTCACGGTCAACCCTGCTGGGGGCATGCCCATCCAGCGGCCCGCTTTGAAGACTAAAGATCCGAACATCTATAAGGTCGATTATCCGGTTCGTCCCGGTGAAACGCGCTTCGACATCAACTACGCGATCCCTACCACAAGTCCCCAGATCTTCACGGATAAGGAAATCCATCCCGAAGCCTCATCGAACCTGGTGGTCCCGAGCGGCGTTACTGCGAAGAGCGACGATCTGGAACTTGCTGGCCAGGAGCCCAAGACCCAAGCCAGCATTTACCGTATCAAGACTCGCATCAAGGACGCGAGCTTCAAAGTGGAAGTGGAAGGAGTCGGCGCGCTGCAACAATCGGAGGGTTCACCCGACGATAACGGCCAGCCTCAGGTGCAGGAAGTGAAGCCGCGAATCTACGAAAGCTTGTATTGGATCTTGGGAATGGCGTTCGCCATTCTCGGTCTGGGTTCCGTGCTATTGGCGAGGAACGCGGCCAAATAGGGCCCAACTTGCAATCCGCGCTTCGTGCTTAGGCCGAGGTTTCCTGATGTTTCTGGAATCGCGCCGAGACGAAAGCGCCGGCCACGGCGATCGCATCGCGCCCTTCACTCAGCATGAAACCAAATCCGTGCCAGACATGTGGCATGCGCGGCCAAACCTCCAATTGCACGGCGACGTCGGCCTCGGCGGCCCGAGCAGCCAGCCGCGTGGCATCGTCCAACAGAACTTCCGCAGAGCCCACTTGGATCAGCAGCGGCGGCAGCCCGGTCAGATTGGCGTACAGTGGCGAAGCCAGCGGGGCGCGAGGCGATGCCCCGTTGAGATAGATCGAACCCAGGGCAACCAATCCTTCGCGGTTCAGTGAGGGGTCTTCGGCGGCCTTGGTTATCATCGATCCTCCGGTGCATTCCAGGTCCGCCCAGGGCGAAATGGCCACTGCCGCGGCGGGCATCGGAAGACCGGCATCGCGCGCGGCAACCAGCATAGCCACGGTCAGCCCTCCACCGGCGGAATCGCCCGCGATCGCGATAGAGTTGGGCGCGATTCCTTGGCTGAGCAGTGCGCGATACGCGGACACTGCGTCGTCGACGGCTGCGGGGAAAGGGTTTTCAGGGGCCAACCGGTAATCGAGCGCTAATCCACGGGCACCCATCGCGCGAGCCAGCTCACTATACAGGGCACGATACGCCAGAGAACTTCCGAGCAGGTAGGCGCCGCCGTGCAGGTAGAACAAGACCCGCTCCTTCGACGCGCCAGGCGTGATGGACCAACGCGCGGGAACACCGCCTAGTGTGGTGGGCTCGAAGGCAATGTCCGCGGCGATGGGAAAGCCGGCGAACATCGCTTCGAAATTCTCGCGTGCTTGCGGAGGCGGAGCGGCCAAGTCGGGGCCTCCGCTCCGAAGCATGGTCACCAAAGATTCCAATTCCAGCGTGCTCATCGGCGAACTCCTTCCTGGACCGGTTAGTCCTTAGAGCGGATGATCGGGCATCGCGATAGACCGCCACATGTGCGCCGAGGGACTGTTGTCGTATCCGAGGCCCTGTGTGGGTTGTTTGAAATTGCGGCCGACGATATCGATGAACTGATCGATCTTGGGGTTCACGTTGGGATCGAAGGCGTATAGATCATTTACCGTAACCATGCGCGGCTCTAAATACCACTTGTGGTTCCGCACCATTTTGTAAGTCGCTTCAATATACGGCTCCGGCTTGTAATCCTCGCCGAATAGGTTGCGGTAGAGATCGGGGTACTCATACCCTTGTTCGTGATCGGCATAAAAACGCAGCGCCTGATGATACCGGATCGCGAACGAAGTCTTTTCCGAGACGTATGGCTCGAACATCTGCGCGCCCCACCAGCCATGGTCGACCTTGATCAATTCCTGCACCACGTCGTGGAGCAGGCAAGCCAGGATGATCTCTTCCGACATGCCATTGGTCATCGCGCGATTGGCGCTTTGCAGGACGTGGTTGGAAGTTGCGTTGAACCGCAGGCTGAAAAAGTCCAGCAAAGTCGGCTTCTCCGACATGGGCGGAAGCCGCTTCACGTTGCCCGTGGACGAAGCGAAGAGATTGCCGACGCCGCGCCGCGTGGGCCGCGTATCTATTTTCTCGGCGACCTCGGCCGCCGTAGGAAACTTCTTGGCGACCGCCGCATTCAATTGGAACGCCATATAGTGTTCCAAGGCGTCTGCTTTCGCTTCGGAACTCATCAATGCGACGGCCGAAACGCCGCCCAGGCCCGCAAAAAATGCTCTGCGATCGATTTCCATGTTTCGCTCCTTTACTTGGCTGGGGCTCGTGGGGGAGTGTCGAACATCACCATCTCCTTGCCGTCAGCTAAAGTGGCGCGCAAGAACGTTCCGCCCTTCTGTCCATCCTTCAGCGGGGCGATGGTGATGGTCACTTTGTCGCCGGGGTTCAACGTATGCTTGGTCCAGCCACGCCGGCCCAGAAAATTCGGGCTCATACCTTCAATGGCCCAGGTCTCTACGCCGCCTTTATCATTGGGAACATCGATGAATGTGAACGTGTGCGGATTGGTCCACTGAAAGTCTTTGATCGTCCCGGTTATCGTCGTGACCTTCGTCATGTCGAACATCTCGAACGAATGATGCGCCATGGCCGGCTGAACGGCAAACAAGACTGCGAAGGCGATGGCGGCAAGGCCGCTATTGATGATCTTGATTCTCATTCGATATTCTCGCTCAGTGTTTTAGATTAATTCCGGGCTTCCCATCGGCGTCCACGAAGTTGCGGTTATTCTGCTGGCAGATGTACTCGGCCAGGGTCCAGTCGCTGTGACGGGCGTAGCTGGTCGTTCTTGTCCAGGGCTTCGCCAGCGCTTCCGGATCGTCGATCGTGGTGACGATTTCGAGAGTCTTGGGATCTTTCAGGTGGAACCGTTCCACGATGTGCATCTTGTCGCTGTGCCGGGTGCCCATGTTCATTCCCAATGAGGTGTCCGTGCTGAAGCCAACCGAATCCACCACCAGGGTGTCACCCTCCCAATGACCGATGGAGTGGCCATTGAAGGTCAGATCAGGATCGTCGGGATGACCACGGCCGTCGGTGTAAATATGCCGCACCTGCATGAACGCCTCGGCGATGACGGTGACCATGCCTGGCGTAAAAAGGACTTCAATGGGGTACGGCTGACTCATCGTCCCAGGCATACCGGGCGGCACACAGTTCGCCATGGGCGAATCCTTTGGCGCCTCCTGAAAGGCCTTGAGGATGGCCGCATACTTGGGAGTAAGAACAAGAGGTTGTGGCGGAGCGAATCCTCCACGGCCAAAAGTCATCTCCCATACGCCGCTCATATCGGGGAGAGACTGGATGGATGCCCACGTGCCTCCCGGCAATTTGGTCGCATCCGCGGCGGCGCATCGGGGAACCGCAAATGCGAACAAACCGAGGCCTACTATCGCAAAACCCGCTGCGTGAAGCAGTTGATCTCGCCGGTCCGTCACTTGCCTATGCATTCATGGTCCTTCCAGAAGCAATCGTACTACAAGTTGGTTTCGGGGAATTGGACCACTTCTCGCCCAGTGCGAGATCAAAACCAGGTGAGATCGGTACCAGGCCAGAGCCAGGATAAAAAGTCAGTTCGCCCACCGCCACTCGGCCGCGATGTTCATAGAGGTCGACGCGGACAAAATCGAACAAGGCGCCAAGCTTCTCTGCAACCTCGATCATTGTGTCTAGCGTGGCCGGCCGTGGCACCTCCCGCGCGGACATTGGATAGAGGATTGAAACGGGCAGTTTGTTCCAGAGAGGATCGTAAAACGCTCTCCAGTGATTTTCGAAGCGAGACATGTCTACTTGTATGTACTCCACTTTCCCCCCAAACACAAACAGCTTGTAGTCTGGGGGAGCAGCGCCCTCTCCCAGCATTTCTTCTACAAGAATTCTCGGTGGAATGCCACGATATATCCACTCGCGGAAGTGCGTTCCATACTGAGTTCTGAGCCAGGACCGGCATGCATCCGCCAGCGAGTCCACGTCCAGTGAATCTCTTTCGCCGAAGAATCGTACATAGCCGCACAAATGCGTTGGCTTGACGACGAAGGGACGGGGAACAGAATTGAAATCCAGCGCCGTAATATCGGTCCCAACCCAGTGGGTCTTTGGCGTGAATGCGATGCTCCCGACGATATCGGCGACCAGGTGCTTCATTTCCTCCTTGTCCGCAAATAGCGGCATCAGGGGGTCACGGTCAAACAATTTTCGATGCTGTATTCTCTCCGAGAACGTCGCCGGGCTGGTGAGGTTGGGCAAAGATCCGTGAGCTCGAAAAAAAAGGACGTTAAGGGCGATCTTGTCAGGCAGCGCAAGGAGCACTCGGTGATAGAGTTCGGCACTGAGTTTTCGGATTTTCAACATCCGGGCCTCACCTGGTTCTATTCTTACACCCCGAGCGTTTTGACTCGCAGCCGGCTGACCGGCTTGCCGCCGGGTCACCTTAGGTGCGAAAATTAAATAGTAATCCAGCTAGAATGTCGTAAGACCTAGAATGTCCTAAGACATGGACCAGCCAGACACGCCCTCCGCAGAGAACACGGGTCTCGTGAACGCCACCGGCGGTCCAGCAAAGCGCTCAGTACTTGGCGCCTTCGGGCATTGGGTCAGGGATCTGATGATTTCGGTCGTCCTGGCGGTCTTCGTAATTCTGTTCATCTACCAGCCGGTGAAGGTGGAGGGCACCAGCATGATGCCCACTCTCGACGACCAGGAGCGCATCTTCATCAACAAGTTCGTTTACCGGTTCCACTTCGGCAACATCGATCGCGGCGACACCGTGGTCTTCTGGTTTCCGGGCGATCCCACCAAGTCGTACATCAAGCGTGTGATCGGAATGCCGGGCGACCGTGTGGAAGTGGACGACGGTAAGGTCATCGTGAACGGGCAGGCGTTGGTGGAGAACTATGTTCCTCCGGAGTTTCGCGATCAAAGCTCCATGGCGGCGCGCCAGATACCTGAGGACGAGTATTTCGTGCTCGGCGATCACCGCAGCTCTTCCAACGACAGCCGTGCGTGGGGCATGGTCCCACGCCGCTATATTTACGGCAAGGCCGTTTTCATTTACTGGCCGCTCGACAAGATGGGTCTGCTGCGCTAGCGCGTCATGTAGTTCTTGTGAATCCACGCGCCATTCTGACTGCGGTCGCGTGTCTCGAACATCACGTTTTGCGCCGTTTCCTTCGTCACCACTTGCGTGTGCGTGGTTAAGTCCCGCACGGTTGGCTTGGCCGAATCGGCATCAGCGAACATAGCGCGTACATCCGCAACCGTACCCGGTGCGAACTTCTTGCCCTGATGATATTCGGACACGGCTTCCACGGCGCTGGCGCGCAGCAGTTTCATCCAAAGCCCGGCGAACAATTGGTGCGATCCGTAGATATCCGCGCTGTTCACTTTGCCGTTGATCACGAACGCGTAGCCGATCACGTCGTCCTGGCGATTCGGGACGCCCGCCAGCTCCTGAATATAGCCATCGATCGACCTTCGCACGGCCGGAACTTCCATGGTCATCGGTAAACTGGTTGGCGCCAGTGCCGAGCGCGCGCTGAGGTTCATCGAGCTGGCCAGGCTGGACTGCGCGGCCGCAACCTGGTTCCACACTTCCTGCTGGTTCGCCTTCAGCTTCACGGCCATCTTGAGCTGCTTGGTGGCGAGGGCTTGATCTGATGAATCGAATGTTCGTAGGGACTCGTTTCCGCGCTGTGTCCAGCGGCCATGCTCCACACAAAACGAGCTAATACTCACCTTGCCGGATTTAGTCGGCAGGATCAAATCGTCCTTCAACGTGCGGTCCTGCGCGCCGCCCTTTACGATGTCGCCCGATTGAATGTAAACATCTTCATTCGAGATGTTCTCAATCGCCAGTTCGTTGACGTCCCTGGTCTCGTACACGATCACTTTGCGCTGCGCTAGGGCTTCTTCCAGCGGTAATAGCTTCTTGGCCGTTTCGTTCGGGCCGTGAATCAAGAACACGGTCAGATTGTCGTGGGTGAACGGCCCGGTGATCTTGTATTCGGCGCTGGGAGCCCGCGCTGATCCCGGAGCCTGTGCCGACACTGAAAGTCCCGCGATGAGCGCGATCACACTGGTGCCACATAGTTTCATAACGAATCTCCTTGAGACCACCGCTTGGTTTTGCGATCCAGGCCTCATAGTGGCAATGCCTCCGGCACGCGAGAACTTTCAGCTGGGTTATTCTGAGTTCATTCCTATGAAGAAATGCCTATGAAGAAGGAATCTTTCGACCCGGGCTTAACCACCAAGTTCAGCGGCGAGCTGCGCCGGACCATCAATGCGGACGGCTCGTTCAACGTGCGCCGCGAGGGTCTTCGGTGGCGCGACGCCAATCCCTATCTCATGCTGATCGATACGACGTGGACGCGCTTCCTTCTCGTTGTAGCTGCGGGATTCCTGATCGTGAATGTGATCTTCGCGTGCCTTTATCTCATGGTCGGTATTCACAGCCTCAAGGGACTCGAGTCCGATATGGGCCCTTTTGCGAACGCATTCTTTTTCAGCTTTCACACGCTGACCACCGTCGGGTACGGCAACGTTTATCCGGAAGGCACGTGGGCCAATGTTATATCGTCGCTAGAAGCCGCAACCGGATTGATGGTGTTCGCAATCGCCACAGGACTCCTTTATGGGCGCTTCTCCCGGCCCTCGGCGAAGATTGTTTACAGCAAGAACGCGATTATCGCTCCTTACCAGGACGGGACCAGCTTGCAGTTTCGCCTCACGAACGCTCGCAAGAACGTTCTCATGAATATGGACGCCCACGTCCTGTTGATGACGGTGGAGAGCACCGACGGAGAGCTGAAACGGAGTTTTATCGACCTGCCACTCGAGCGGTCCGGCGTCTATTTCTTCCCGCTGACCTGGACCATCGTCCACCCCATCGATTCCGCCAGTCCGTTGTTCGGAAAAACTCGCGAAGACCTCGCCAAGGAGTCAGCGGAATTGCTGATTTTGATGCAAGGATTCGACGATACGTTCAGCCAGGAAGTGCACTCGCGGTACTCTTACCGGCATGACGAAATTGTGTGGGGCGCCAGGTTTACGCCTGCTTTCAAGGTAGATCCCAAAGGCGACCTGGTGGTGGAAGTGAACCGCATCGACGAATTGAAACTAATCGGTTGACCGCGATGGAGACCGTGATCGCCAAGGATCGTGCCCAATGGCGGCGCTGGCTCGCGAAAAACTTCGCGCGCTGCGAAGAGATTTGGCTGGTGTTTTATAAGAAAGCTACTGGCAAGCAAACCGTCTCCTACGATCATGCGGTGGAAGAAGCGCTCTGTTTTGGCTGGGTGGACGGCATGAAAAAGAACCTGGACGAACAATGCTACGCGTTCCGGTTTACTCCCAGGAAACCCAATAGCCAGTGGTCGAAATCGAACTTGGTGCGCGTGGAGCGGCTGATTGCCGAGGGAAAGATGAGGCGGGCGGGACTCGAGGCGTACAACTCAGAGAATCGCCGCGAAGTTGCGCCGATGCCGACTGAGATGCCGAAAGACCTCGCAGACCGGTTTCGCAAGCAGCGCGCGGCGTGGGCGAATTACGAGAAGTTTCCACCGGGTTATCGGCGCATGACGGCCGGATGGGTTGCCAGCGCGAAAAAAGAAAAGACGCGCATCAAGCGGTTGGAGAAGCTGACGGAGTTCTCGGCGCGGAATGAGCGCATTGAGTTTATGTAATTAGGGCGCTATGAGCGGCTGCACTTGTTCCCACACTTTCGCCGCGATGGCTTCGGGTGCGCCGCGTCCATCGATCAAGCGGAAACGTTGAGGCTCGCGCCGAGCTAGTTCGTGATACGCTTCGCGCGCCCTCCGATGGAACTCGATGGCCTGTTCTTCGAGCCTTGTCTCTGCGCCTCCACGCGCCAGTGCGCGGGACAGTCCGGTTTCACTGTCGATGTCGACGCAAATCGTCAAATCCGGAACTAAACCTTGGCACGCGATATGATCGACAGCCAGCACGGTCTCCCAGCCCAGGCCGCGGCCCGCGCCTTGATAGGCGACCGATGAATCCGTGAAGCGGTCCGAGATCACAATCTTGCCTTCGGCCAGCGCGGGCAGAATCCATTGCTCGACATTCTGGGCGCGCGCGGCGAACATGAGTAGCAGCTCGGCTACCGGCGTAAGTTCCCGATTGGCGGGATCCAGAAGAATGCGGCGAATCTGCTGGCCGATGGGCGTGCCGCCCGGTTCCACGCTCTCGAGTACAGGCCGTCCTTTGCTTCGCAGACGCTCGGCAAGCATGCGGGCTTGCGTGCTCTTGCCGCTGCCGTCCGGTCCCTCGAAAGTGATGAAGAGGCCGCGCTCAGTCGTAAACATAGTGCAGGACCTTCTTCAGGTCCTCCCATGCTTCTTTCTTCGCGTTTTGATTGTATGGCCGCAACAGATAGGACGGATGATAGGTGACCATCACTTGAATGTCGCGCCATTGATCCCATTTTCCGCGCAGCCGCGTGACGCCTTCCTTGCCGAGCAAAGCTTTGGCCGCGGTGCCGCCCAACACGCAAATCGCTTTGGGGCGAATCGCGAGAAGCTGGCGGTACAGGAATTGTCCGCAGATTTCCATTTCGTCGGGTTGCGGCGTACGATTCTCTGGCGGGCGGCATTTCACTACATTGCAAATGTAGACGTCGGCACGCTTGATCGGGATGCCTTCCTTGGCCGCCGTGCCTTCGATCATCTGCGTAAGCAATTGTCCCGCGCGGCCGACAAATGGCAGGCCCTGCTGATCTTCATCCGCGCCTGGACCCTCACCGACAAACACCAGTCTCGATTGCTCGTTGCCCGATCCGAAAACAATCTTGTTGCGGGCCTCATGCAGGCGGCAGCGCTTGCAGTCGCCGATGTCGGTGATGATCTTGAGCAGCGAATCCTGTGCGGGTTCGAAGGTTGGTAACGACACAACCGGGGGTGGGGGTTGAGGATTGGGGATTGGCACCGAGGCGGTTGTTGGTTGTTGGTTGTTGGTTTTTGGTCTGAGGTAGATAGTCTTGATTCCGAGATCCTGGTAGAATTCCAGGCGCTGCCGAATTTCGTCCTTCGTCATTGGGCCGCGTGTAGAGCCAAACGAAGTTTCAGCACCTGGTCGAAAATGCGATCGGCGATTTCGCGTTTGGGGGCCCGCGATAGGGGAATGGTTTCGCCGGTGCTCAGCACCAGCACTACCTCGTTTTCGTCGGATTCAAAACCGGTGGCGTCCTGGTTCACCAGATTGGCCACCACCATGTCGCAATTCTTCGATTCGAGCTTCTGGCGCGCGCTCTCGATAAGATTCTCGGTTTCGGCGGCGAATCCAATCAGCAGGCGATCGCCCTTTTTTCGGCCCAGTTCGGCCAGAATATCGGGCGTGGGATCGAGATCCAGCGACATTCGCATGGCGGTCTTCTTAATCTTGCTTCGGGGCACATTCGACAAATGATAATCAGCCACCGCAGCGGCTTTCACGATGATACCGGCCTCCGGCAGATGCTTCATTACGGCGTCATGCATTTCGCGAGCGGTTCGGACGTGCACCACGCGCACGCCGTGCGGCTCCCTCAATTGCACTGGTCCAGAAACTAGGACGACTTGCGCGCCACGCTGGGCGGCTGCTTCCGCCAACGCATAGCCCATCTTGCCGCTAGAACGATTGGAGATGTAACGGACCGGATCGAGTGGCTCCTGCGTGGGACCCGCAGTGATGAGAACCGCCTCACCTTCCAGATCGTGCGCATGGAAGGTCAGGCTGGTGCTTAGGCCGTCGACAACATCGGCAATTCGTTCCGGCTCGGCCAGACGTCCCGGGCCAGTGGTGCCGCAAGCCAGCAAACCTTCCTCCGGCTCTACCATAATGTGCCCGCGCTGGCGCAACACAGCCACGTTCTCCTGCGTTGCCGGATGCGCCCACATGTTGCTGTTCATGGCCGGCGCCAGAACCACGCGTCCAGTGAACGCGAGGTACATCGTTGTGAGGAAATCGTCGGCCAGACCGTGCGCCAAACGCGCCAGAAGATCAGCGGTGGCGGGTGCGATCAGTAGGATCTCGTTATCCTGAGCCACAGCGATGTGCTCGACAGCGCTGGAAAGCGTTTCTTCCGGACTTGCGGAGGAAAACAGGCCGGTTATTACTTTGCGCCCGGTGAGGCTTGCGAACGTCAGAGGCGTGATGAACTGGCGGGCCGCTTCCGTCATGACAACCTGGACGCGCATGCCGCGCTCCATCAAGGCCCGAGCTAGTTCCGCGGATTTGTAAGCGGCGATGCCGCCGCCCACGCCTAACACGACGTTCATCAACTTTACTCTTCGGGCGGAAATTCCTCGGCAGAGACGCGCATAGCATCGGTGTACTTCACCAGCCCGCGGCGAACTTCTTCCATCGAGGTCACGGTCGGCTTTTTCGATGTGGTGGGGAGAAACGGCCTGGCGCCATTTTGCAACTGGCGCGCGCGCTTGGCGGCGACGATGATGAAGCGATAGGTGCTGTTCTCGTCATCATCGGGAATCGCGTACATCGCGTTGTTTCTCATTCTTTCAGCCATGCTAATTACCCCGTTTCATCTTCTTCGTCTTCATCTTCGTCCTTCTCGGAAGGCACGTCTTCGAAACTTTCCAAAATCGGCCGGACTTCCTCTTCCATGCGCGCCTTGCGCAGCCGCTCGGCTTTAACGATGGTGGCGAGGCGAGCCGAAGCTTCCTCAATATCCCGGTTAATCAGAACAAAATCGTACTGCGTGTAGTTCTGAACTTCTTCCGCTGCTCCCCGCAACCTACGCTGAATCACTTCCTCGCTGTCTTGCGACCGCGAGCGAAGCCGCTGCTCAAGAACGTCACGCGACGGCGGCAGCACAAAAATGCTAATGGCCTGCGGGATCGCTACCTTCAATTGTCTCGCACCCTGGACGTCGATGTCGAGTACCAGGTCCTGGCCCTGATGCGTGGCCGATTCGAAACTTTCGCGATTGGTCCCGTAGTAATTGCCGAAAACCTGGGCGTGTTCCAGGAACTCCCCGCGTGCCAGGCGCTCCTCGAAGTCCTTGCGGGTGATGAATATATAGTCCACACCAGGGGTCTCGGTGGGACGCGGCTGGCGGGTGGTGTAGGAGATGGAGAACGCCAGGCCGGGGACGGACTTGAGCAACCGGTGAACCAGCGTCGACTTTCCCGAACCCGAGGGTGCCGAAATGATGAAGACAGTGGTCATTCCAGTGTCTTTATTCAAGATTGAGGGCCTGCTCGCGGATCTTTTCGATGGCGGCCTTCGAAGCCAGCGCCAGTTCGGTGATCCGCAGGCCCAGATCGCCGATCCCGCTGGTTTTGGAAAGGATCGTGTTGGTTTCGCGGTTCAACTCCTGCAACAGGAAGTCGAGGCGCTTGCCCACTTCGCCGCCCGTATTCAAAATTTCATCCAGTTGGCGGGAATGGATCTGGAGGCGTGAGATTTCTTCGCCGATGTCGCCGCGGTCGGCCAGCAGCGAGGCCTCTTGCGCCAGCCGCTGTGGATCCAGGTTAGAGCCGCCCAGCAGTTCCTGCAGCTTCTCCACCAGGCGCTTGTGAAACGCAGGTATGGCTTTTTCGCGGATTTGCGCCATCTCCTGGGAACTCTGGCGAAGGCTTGCGTTCTGTTCACGGATGAACGCGGCCAGCTCCGCACCTTCACGCGCACGGAAGTGATTGAGCTTTTCGGCCGCTTCCTCGATGGCTGCCAGAATCTCGCTTTCGGACGCGGGATCGGGCTCGCCTTCAGCGGCCGCGCCAAACATCCCCGGCACCAGCAGAATTCGGTTCAAGTCCGGTTGAGCGTTGTGGATGCCTTCTTCCGAGGCCGCTTTGCGGAAGGCAGCGATATAAGAACGGAGGAGCGGCAGATTGAGACCATTGGAAACGCCGTTGGCGGTCCGTAGCGCCGAGCAGCGCACGTCGATGTGGCCGCGCAGTACCGACCGCTTGATAACGGCGCGCATGACGTTCTCCAGGGCATCCAGTTCGGGACCCAAGTGAAAATGCAAATCCAGGCCGCGATGGTTGACACTTTTCAGGGTGACGACGATCTCGCCCTGCTCGGTGCTCTTCTGGACGCGGGCAAAGCCGGTCATGCTGCGGATGGGAGCAGTGTTCATGGCTTCAGTAGCGGGTCGGCCGTCAAGAATTGCAGCTCGTGCAAGCGCTGATAAATGCCGCCGTGGCTGATCAATTCCTGGTGCGTGCCCACTTCGGAAATCCGGCCCCGATCCACCACCACGATCTTGTCGGCGCGCCGGATGGTGGAGAGCCGGTGGGCGATGACGATCACGGTCCGGTTGCTCATCAGAGTCTGTAAGGCTTGCTGCACCAGGATCTCCGACTCGGTGTCCAGATGCGAAGTGGCTTCGTCCAGGATCAGGATCGGCGCGTCCTTGAGCAATGCGCGCGCGATGGCCAAACGCTGCCGCTGGCCGCCGCTTAGCTTGGTTCCGCGCTCGCCGATGACCGTGTTGTAGCCCGCGGTCATCCGCTCGATAAACTCTTCGGCTAAGGCGTTCCGCGCGGCTTCCTGAATCTCGTCGTCCTTGGCCTTGGGACGGCCGTAGCGGATGTTATTGGCGACGGTGTCGTTGAACAAAAAGGTCTCTTGCGCCACGATGCCGATCTGGCTGCGCAGGGAGGCGATCTGCAGATCGCGCACATCCTTGCCGTCGATGCGAATGGCGCCGCTGGTGACGTCGTAAAAGCGGGGAACCAGATTGGCGATGGTTGTCTTGCCGCCGCCGCTCGGCCCAACCAGCGCTACCACTTCGCCGGCGCGCACCTCCAGTTGAACGCCGCTCAAGTTGAATCCGTTAGGGGCATTTTGATAGTGGAAGTCGACGTTATCCAAGAGGATGGCGTGCTGGAACTTGCCGAGCTTGGCCGCGTTGGCCTTTTCGACGATCTGCTGATCGCGATCGAGATACTCGAAGACTTTTTGCGACGCGCCCAGGGCTTGCTGGAAGATGTTGTGAATGCCGGTGAGGCGCTTCACGGGCTCATACAACATCAGTAGTGCAAAGACGAAGCTGGTGAACTCGCCCGCGGTCAGCATGCCGCTCTTGATCTGGATGCGCGCGTAGCTGAGCAGGCCGACAATGGTGATAGCGCCGAAGCATTCAATGAGCGGTGATGAAATGGCTTGCTGGGCGATGTAGCGCAGGCTGCTGGATTTGAATCGCGCGGCTGCTAGGAGGAATCGGTTGGATTCCACGTCCTCCGCTCCAAACGATTTCACCACCTGATGGCCGCTGATGGTCTCTTGCAGGATCTGATTGAGATCCGCCGCTTCATCCTGCGCCTTGCGGGTTGTCCGGCGGATGCGCCGTCCGATGCGCAGCGTTGGCACCAGTACAAACGGCAGCACCGTGAGGCTGACCAGGGCCAGCCGCCAGTCCTTTTGGATTACAACGCAGAGCAGAAATACCACCGTGAAGCTCTGGCGCATCCAATCCGCGAGCATGTGCGAGGTGGCGACCTGAATCTTTTCGATATCGTTCATGATGGACGACATCACGCGGCCGGTGGAGTTCGATTCGTAGAAATGCGCATCCTGGCGGAGCACTTTATCGAAAACGGTCTGCCGCAAGTCGGTTACGGCCGAGATGCCGACATAGTTGATGAAATAGTTGCCGAAGTAATCGCACGCGCCCTTGATAAAGAAGGTTGCCACGATAGCAACGGCCACCATGGTCCAGACGTTATGAATGGCGGAGGGTAAAAAATCCTGCAGGTACACCGGGTGCTGAAACAGCGGAATGGTGAACAGCAGGACCGGCGAATCGGCGGATGCGGGATTCAGCACGCGGTCGAACACCGGAGCGATCAGGACCGCCGTGAACCCCTGCGCGGCTCCCACCAGGACCATCAAGATCACCGAAAACAGCAGCGGTGCAATGTATGGCCGGACGTAGTGGAGGAGACGGCGGAGTTCGATCATCTGGGTTGTGGGCGGTGGGGGGTGGGTTGTAGGGAAAGACTCTCGACCGCCTCCAAAACCTGGGACACTGCGATTGAATCAATTCCGGCCGGGCTCGTCAGCACGGCATTTTCCGTGCGCCAGGGACGCCAGTTTTCCACGTCCGACGATCCGAAAAGCACAACTACAGGCCGGCCGAACGCCGCGGCTATATGCGCCGGACCGCTGTCATTCCCAACGAATAGCGTAGCCTCCGCGAGCAGCGACTTTAATTCTTCCAGCGGCGCGCCCCGAAAGCAAGCATGTTCGCTGAAGGCCGACAGATCTTCGTCGGCGCCCCCCACAAACACGGATTCGATTCCCAAATCTCGCAGATGTCTCGCAACGGCGAGGAAGTGTTCCCGAGGCCAGGTCTTGTCTACGGCGGACGCGAACGGATGCACCACCGCGTAGGGACCGCTCCGTGAATAGGGCGCGGCAAACAATCGGGCGCGCGGGATCTCGGACAGCGGAACGCCCAGATGGAACATTGCGGACGCCAGATGTTCCGCAGTGTGAACCGTGCGGTCCACACCTAAAATCTCTTGCGCGCGCGGAATGCGAATGTTGTACGTCGGCTGGAAGCGAAAATGCCCGAAGCCGGCGCGCAAACCCGACGCCGCTGCCAGCATCATGCGTACACTGGTGGCGCCTCCATGCAAATTGAGCGCGAGATGCGGCCGCAAAAGGGCCAGGCTAGCTGCATTCGGAGCGAGGATTTGATCGACATCGGGATTGCCGGTGAAAACTCCGGCGAATCTGTCCTCCACTACGACGCTGACCTTTAGGTCGGGGCGAAATTGCTTCAACAGAGCGAGCGCCGGGGTCGTCAATACGCTGTCGCCCAGCGACCGCAGGCGAATCACAGCCACCCGAGCGCCGTCGGGTAAGCGGTCAAGCACGTAGGTCATTGGAAACAGGCCAGCTTACTCTTCGACCTTGGCCTCGTCGATCAGCATGACGGGAATGTTTTCGCGGATCGGATAGACGCGCTTGCACTTCACGCATTTCAAGCCGCTCTGATCCGGCTTCATTTCCAGTTCCGCTTTGTCGTCGGGACAGACCAGTATGTCGAGCAAATCCTTGCTGATTGCCATGAGCTCGATTCAGTTTAACAGGGTTAGAACGTGAATCGGGCCTGCAAATCGATCCTGCGGTTCAGGCCGCTTTGCGCGAAGGCGCCAACGCCGCCCGACAGGCTGTTCGATTCGTCAAACAGCGGCGAGGTGACGATGCCGTTGATTGGGCCGGGATTGACGTGATTGAGTAAGTTGCGCGCTTGGATCGAGAAGGTCAGGTTATACTTTTGACCGGTGTTTGTGCCGCCGCCGCCAAACCCGCGGAAGCCGCCGCCACCGCCAGGGAATCCGCCGCCACCCGGTCCGCCGCCGCCGGGGAATCCGCCGCCACCGCCCGGGAATCCACCGCCTCCGAAGTCGCCGCCGCCCCCATTGTTGCGATTCCGGGCCGGGCCCTCACGAGATCCGCCGAACCCGAACGTCTTACTGAGGCGCAGGTTGATGCTGATACTGCCTGGGCTCCGGCCGAAGTTGCGCGGCAGAATCGCCTCGCCCGGCGTGGGATTAGGATTCAGCCAGCCATACGGAGTCCGCACTGCGCCAACCACCGAGGGACACGACGTATCGGCGAGCGTACAACCGCTTACGATGCCAGGACGTTCGTTAAACAGCGTGTCGCCGTAGGGATCGGTACCGCTAGTGATGTTAAATGGCGCGCCGGTATTCATATTGATGAAAGGCGACAGCTGAACCCCCCACCACGCGGTGATGTTACCGGCGATCAAACCGCGGTTGCGTTGATCGAGCGCGGAAGGTCCGTATTCGCCTGCCATGCTATAGGGATTTGAGGGCAGCGTCCCGACGCCGTCGGTGTTGCTATAGGCGCGGCCATACATGTAGAACCCGTTCAGTGAGAATCTCCTGTTGAATTGCGTGCGGACGGTAGTGATCAGCTGCCACTGGTTAAACAGGCCGGATGATTGCATCAAGAGGACGGGATCTGTTCTGTACTGAGAGTAGAGCGGGTAGGCGGACGGGGCGTACAAGCCGGTTTCTGGATCCAGTATGGCGCCGAGAAGCGGCGCGTTAATGTCCGCCGACCGTAGCTCATGCAAGCCGTGCGAGTTCCTATAGTCCTCCGATATAGTCGTGTTCTTGGGTAGCTGGCGCTCCACGGTGAAAGCTTCCTGCAAGATATAGGGCGCGTGCAGGCGCGAATCGAGAAGCTGGATGGTCTGCTGGGTTTCGGCCGGCAATGACAAGCCCGGGGGAATGCCGATCACAGATGGTTCGTATGGGATCGGATTGGCGGCGCTCTGCGTGATCACAAATTGCTGCTGCAGAATGCCGTTGTAGCGCTCCGCGGTCTCGATGTTTACCTGGCTGACGCGATCGTAGAAGATGCCGAAACCGCCGCGTAGCACGAGCTTGGGGCGCGGATTGTTCTTGCTTTGGCCGGGTGCCCAGGCGAATCCGACGCGCGGCGCCCAATCATGCCAATCGTGAATGTTGGTTTGGGTTTCAAAGCGAAGGCCCAGGCTTAGCGTGAGGTTGGGCTTCACGCGCCAGTCGTCGCCGAGAAACGCGCCTACATCCGTTTGATTGACGTTCACCAAAGGACTTCCAGCGTTGATGGTGAACTGCGATGGTCCGGCGCCCAACTGCTGGATGGCAAACGGGCTCAAACCCATCTGCTGCAGAATTAGGGTGCGCTGGTAAACCTGAATCGATTGGAGCGTCGTACAATCCGCGGGATTAGGCTCGGTTGGATCGCAGGTCACGCCCGGCGCCACGGGCTGGTTGTCCGCGTTGAGAATAGGCACGTAGCCGCCGTTGAAGTTGTAAGATCCCCCGAAGTTCTGGGGCGAAAAGTTGTTGATGGTGACGGCGCGAACGCGGACCCCGAATTTCCAGGTATGCGCGCCGCCGCTAACCGTGGTGTAGTTGTTCAGCTCGTAGTTGTTTTGGGTGTTGGTGTAGGTTCCTATTTGGGCTCCGCCGCCATTAAACGCTCCGCCCACGTTGATAGCGGGCAGAAGGCTGTTGGACAGCTCATTCGACTCCTGGTGATACAGCTGAAAATGCGTCTCGTTGATCACCTTGGCGCTTAGAACGGCCGTTTCGATGAGTTGTATCTGGTTGGCCGTGTTCAAAGCGTGATAGCCGGTCGTCAAAAGACTCAGATTACCCGCGCCCTGGTTGTCAAGATCGTTACGGTAGTAAGTGTAGCGGGCGGTGAGCGTATTGTTCTTGCTGAGTTGATAATCAAACCGTGGGCTGATTTGAAAACGGGTCTGTGGTGCTGAGAAGACGCTACTGAAAGGCGCGATCGCGAAAGTGTTTGGGTTCACGTTGAAGCCGTTGATGATGTTTCCGTTGTCAATGTCCCGATACTGCACATCCACAACGAAGGACGCCTTCTTGCCGAGAGAATCGCCGAGAGACCCGCCGAAGTTCCGCTGCAGGAACGGTGCTTTCTGCGCGGCGTACGGGTTTCGCGCATCCCAGATGGCGTCACCGAAGTCGACGTTGACGTTTCCGTGCAATTTGTCGGTGCCGGGCTTGGTCAGGATCTCGATACGTCCGTATCCGAGCTTGTCGTACTCGGCCGAAAACGGGTTCTGATTGATGCGGATCTCGCGGATGGAGTCTTTGCTCGGCATCTGGCCACCGGTAAATCCGTCAATATAAATTTGCCCGCCGCTCGGTCCCGCCGATGGTCCGGCAAGCGCTTGTAAATCGGCCTGTAAATCGTCGGGATCGTCCGACAGCGCCTGCAAGTCCGCGCCGCGCAGCACCAGTGCTCCCGCGTTTTGCGAAGGGTCGACAGCTACTTGGGGTCCGACGTTTTCTTGCACCGTCACTTCTTGCTTCTCGGCGGCCACCTGCAACTGTAGGTTTGCCGTGGCGCTTGGCGATGCCGATAGATCGATGGCGAAAGGTTTAATCTGCTGCAGTCCCGGCGAAGCGGCTTGAACGGTGTATTGGCCGGGCACCAGCCCATTGATCGAATAGCTGCCGTCGTCGCCGGCGGTTCCCGATTTCACCTGGCCCGTGGTGTTTGACACGGTGACCTTGGCGCCGGGAATCACCGCCCCCGATTCGTCGGTGACGGCGCCATGCACGCTCGCCGACGCCTGGGCATCGAGCTTTGGCGCCAGGAAAGTCAGCGGCGACACTAGCAACAACAGCAGGAGCAGTAATAGAGCTTTCATTTATACCTTTGTTATCGGTCTACGGGGTCATTCTTCCGGTCCGCCGCCGGCTTCGAGATTCCAAGAACCTAAGTTCACTTGTCCGGCGGTGCGCGGAGCGGCCGCGAGGAACGGTTCCACGCCGGCCACGAACGAGAAGGCGGTGACGGACGAATTGTCGGGACCTTTCGAGCTGGAGACGATGACCGCGTCGCCTTTTTTCAATTCCGAAAGCGATAGCGCCGGCATCCGTTCGAGAACTTGCTGGAGATCGCCGTTGCCGCCCGCTCCACCGCCGGGTCCGCGAAAACCGCCGGGGCTACCGGGCACGCCCGCTGGACGCCCACCGGCTCCGGGCCCGCCAGCCGCTCCTGTAGCGCCCGGACCGCCCGCAGCCAAGTCAGGGCGAAGCCGCCGCGCCAGCGCCGCCGCAACCGTCGGATCCAGCCGTCGCAACAACGTGCCTTGGTTGATGTGAACCGATACCGGTTTCTTGGTCTGCAGATTCGTGAGTTGGACCGTATTCGCGGCCGCATCCACGGAATCCACAGTTCCGGCTAGCGTTTCGAATGCGCCCGAAACCAGTTCCTCGGCTTTCAGGTGCGTTCCGTCGTCGTTCTTGTCGCCCAGAGCGCGTACGGTGTCGCCAGGCTGTAAATCGGCAAACGAGCTGGGTTTGGCATCCGCGAATTTGACCGATTCAGGTGAATAACGCCTGAAATCGGCCGCGGAGGCGTCGATCACGATGGTCTTCGGCTCGCGGCCCCGGGTTGTGATGGTCACTTCTTTGTTAGCCGCATTCAACGCGGACACAGTGCCAACCACACCTCGGGTTTGCCACTCCGCCTGGTCGTGTTGATGCTTCTGGGCCAGATCGGCCTTGGTCATGATGACTAATGTGCGGGCGGGGACGGTCTTGGTGGCTTCCTCCATCGGTCCTCGCGCCAGGGCGCGGTCGCCCACCGCGACATCCGAAAACGCGATTTTAGTCGCTTTCTTGATATCCGTTTCGCCGGGCGGGATGCGAAGGAATGACGTACTATCGCTCAGAGTGACGGTGTATGCGGCTCCGTCGTCGGCCTTTAACTTGATTTGCTTGCCCGCGCCATCGATGGAAGTCACTTCGCCGATCACCGATTTCAGCGCCGGCGGAGCTTGCGCAAAGGCCGCCGACAAGGCGAATAACACACTGGCCAATCCTGCGCACACTTTCATCACAATACTGGGCGATGAGTTACTTAGGGCGGTTACCTAGGAAGTGTCAAGAAACGTAAACGGCGCGAGGTCTAGACAGCGTCAATTCGGACTTATCATCAGCTTGTTGTCCACGCCTGTCACGCCTTTCACCTTCTTGGCTATCTTCTCGGCTTTTTCTTTCAGCTTGTCGTTGGTGACCTTGCCAGTGAGCACCACCGTCCCGCTGTGGGCGTCCACGGAGATCGGCTGGCCGCCGACTTCGGAATCATCGGCAAGTTTCACCTTGACCTGATCCACGATTACATCGTCGGTAATCGGCGCCTTGTCCTTGTCAGCCAGCAGCGGCGTCAGGACCAAGGCGAACAACATCGCAAGAGAAAGCAATCGCATCGACTTCAATTCTCCCCCCGCATGGATCGCCAGTCAATGGCATTTAAGAACTCGGGATTTTCGCGCCAGTCCTTTTGCACTTTGACAAAGAGTTCTAGAAAGACTTTGTGCCCTACCATTTTTTCGATTTCATAACGTGCCAGCGTGCCGACATTCTTGAGAGCCGCTCCGCCTGCGCCGATCACGATAGCCTTCTGCCCGTCGCGTTCGACATAGATGGTGGCGGCGATTTTCGTAATCTTCGACGACTCCTCCCAGCGATCGATCAAGACCGCCACCGCATGCGGAATCTCCTGTCGCGTGTGGCGTAGGATCTGCTCGCGGATCATTTCGGCAGCCAGGAATCGCTCGGGCTGATCGGTCAGATGGTCGGTGGGGAAATAGGCCGGACCTTCCGGAAGCCGCGAAACGATAGCTTCGCGAACGCGCTCCAGGCCTTCGCCGGTCTTCGCCGAGACTGGAATATACTCGGTGAATTCGCGCACGGATTTGAATTGTTCGATCAGCGGAAGGATCTGGCGTTTGTCCTGCACCCGATCGATTTTGTTCGCCAGCAGAAAGACCGGCGTAGACAGGTCCTTCAGCACGGACACGGCTTCAGCATCTTCGGTGGAATAAGGAATGGATGCGTCGGCCACATACAGCAACACGTCGCGATCCTGCAGCGCCGTCCGCACGGTCTCCATCATGCGCCTGTTAAACAGGCTTGTGGATTTGTGAATCCCGGGTGTGTCGACAAATACGACCTGCGCGCCGGGCAGATTCGCCACGCCTTGAATGGTGGTGCGCGTGGTCTGCGGTTTTTCTGAAACGATCGCGACCTTTTCGCCGATGAGCGCGTTCAGCAGCGTCGACTTCCCCGCGTTGGGACGGCCGATCAGCGAAGCGAACCCCGATCGGAATTCGCTCATGAATGCGTCTCGGGCACGGTTTCCGGCGCCACCTTCGATACGCGGACTTGTTCCACTTTTAGCTCGTCGCCGGCCAGCACTTCCAGACGGATTCCATCGCGCTCGATGACCTCGCCAATATGCGGCACGTGCCCCAGCCATTCCGTAACCAGGCCGCCGATGGTTGTGGACTCGGTCTCTTCGGGCGGCCGGAACTCCAGCAGATCGTGCAAGCGGTCCAGATCCAGGCTGCCCGCGACTACGAAGCTGCCGTCGGGCTGCTTCAGCACATCGCGCTCGGGCTCGTGCTCGTCGTGAATTTCGCCCAGAATTTCCTCCACCATGTCTTCCATAGTCACGAGTCCCGCGGTGTTGCCGTACTCGTCGATGACGATGGCCATATGAGCTCCGTCGTGCTGCATCTCGCGAAGTAGATCGTTCACCGGCTTGGTCTCGGGAATCAGCCGGATGGGGCGCGTCAGCTCTCGCACGCGGCGGCCATGGCGATCGACTTCATCGAGCTCAAACATGTCGCGCACGTGCACAAAGCCGATGACGTTGTCGATGGTCTGGTCGTACACCGGTATGCGCGAAAATTGCTCGTGAATCACCAGTTCGCGCAGATCCTCGAGCGAGCGGTTCGCATCGATGGCCACCATCTTGGGACGCGGCGTCATGACCTCGCGGACAGTTTTGTCGCCGAACGCAACCACGGATTCGATGAGTTTTCGATCCTCTTTCTCGATCAGGCCTTCCTCTTCGCCAGCCGAGATGAGCGCCTCGATGTCCTGCGCTGGACTGGGGCCCTCTTCATCGGTTGCGGCGGGTTCGGAAAGTTCCACCAACGACTGGAAGAAGCTGAGCACGGCGGTAAGCGGGCGCACCAGCAGCGCGCCCACACGCAGCAGGGGAGCCAGTGGAAGCAGCCAGCGCCCGCTGGTCTTGCGGTATAGCACCTGGGCCAGCACATACGTCGAGAGCAGCATGGTGAGCCACGCAAACAACGCTGCTTCGAAAAGATTCTGCCAGGGCGTGGGCTCGCCCTCGCGCGTGGCTAGGAAGCAAACGCCTAATAACACTACCAACGTGTGTTTGATGAGCGAAAACGCGAGCACGCCATCGTCGCCCCGGACTCCGATGCGATCTTCCAGAGTGTCCTTGAAGAGTTGAAGCACGGGCAGATCGCGCGAGCGCAGGCGCAACGATTCCATGTACAGGATTTGAACCACCGTAATGACACACAGCAGCACGGCCCAAACGACGATGGCGGCCACGGCAAACCAAATCATGATAGAGACACCGGGGTCATGCTCGCACCCGCGCGATCAAACCGTTGGGCAGTCCCAACGCCGCGCGCCACTTGCCTTCAACCCGCGCCATTTGCCCGCGGTCTTTCTCATGATCGAACCCGAGCAAATGCAGAACGCCATGCAGCATCAGGATCTCGATTTCCCGGCTCACCGTGTGCCCGTACTCGGCGGCCTGCCGCTTGGCATGCTCAAACGAAATAGCAATGTCGCCTAGGAAACCCAGGGACTGCTTGGATGGAAAGGACAGTACGTCGGTAGCATGATCGAGCCGCCGAAAATCGCGATTGAGCCGCCGCAGCTCCGCATCGCCCGCGATCAGGCAGGTGAACGGACGTCCGTGTGTAACTTCCGCCTCCAGCCGCTTGGCAAAAGCCCGCGCTTGCAGGCGTGAAAAGCCCGCTGTGCCCGAGTGGAATAGCAGAGTGGTCTGCTCTTTAGGCATGGCTGGGGTTCTTAAACCAGTGGAATCTCGCGGTTTTCCGCGGGCGCAACGGGGAGCGGTAGTTCGGCGGCCGCTAGCGCGGCTTCAGAGGCCGGATCGGTGAGTTTCAACGCCAACTGGCGTCCGGCGCCAATGGCTTCCTGATGTCGCTCGTAGGCTTTCACGATTCTCTGCACCAGGATATGGCGAACGACGTCGCGTTCATCGAAATAGACGAAGCTGATTCCTTCCACGCCACGCAGCACTTCCACGGCGTCGGTTAAGCCGCTCCGTTTTCCGGAAGGCAAGTCGATCTGCGTGAGATCGCCCGTGACCACCATCTTGGAGTTGAAGCCCTGGCGCGTCAGCACCATCTTCATCTGCTCGGCGGTGCTGTTCTGCGCCTCGTCGAGGATGATGAAGCTGTCGTTGAGGGTGCGGCCGCGCATGAACGCGATGGGCGCCACTTCAATGACGGCACGCTCCAGCAGCTTCTCCACGCGGTCGGCTTCCAGCATGTCGTACAGGGCGTCGTAGAGTGGGCGAAGGTACGGATCCACTTTCTCCTGGAGATTGCCGGGCAGGAATCCCAAGCGCTCGCCTGCTTCCACGGCCGGGCGGGTGAGCACGATGCGTGAGACGCGCTTGCTTAATAGCGCCGACACCGCCATGGCGACGGCGAGATATGTTTTGCCGGTGCCCGCCGGTCCCACGCCGAAAACCAAGTCATGGCGCTCGATGGCCTCGACGTAGCGGCGCTGGTTCACGGTCTTGGGCGCGAGCGTCTTTTTGCCGAAATTGCGCTGGCGTCCGCTATGGACCAGGCTGCGCAGAGTCACCTCGGGGTCGGCCGTGACCACCCGCAGATAACTGTTCAGATCGCCGTTTGCAAAGCTCTGGCCTTCCTTCACCAAACTGACATAATCCTCGAGAATACTCGCGGCGCGAATCACGTCCGGTTCGGCGCCCTCGATTTCGAGGGAATCGTTCAGCAGGCTGGTCGTGACCTTCAGCCCGTTTTCAATAACGCGGATGTTCTCGTCGCGAGTGCCGAACAAGGACTCGATGCCGCGAGTAATCTGAACGCTGAGTTTCATTCCAAGATGAGAGTGCGATGCAAGCAGGGATCGAGAGCGGGAACTTTCATCCGCGAACGCGGAGGAAAAGCAAACATCTGCCGAACATTATACCAGAGGCGGGGAGACGGTAGGCTATTGGAAGCTGGTGGGCGATCCGGCGGGCGAAGTCCGCGCAATAATACAGAAGCATGACTCCGGAGCACTGGAGACAAGTCGAGAAACTATACCTGGCCGTGATCGACCTCGGGGAAGACGCGCGCGCCGCATTGCTGGCCCAGGCCGGTCCGGATGTGCGCCACAAAGTTGAGGCCATGCTGGCGCAGCCGGCTGGATCGAAACTGCTGGTTCCTGCGGGATGGACGCTCGAATCAGAACCCGTAGCTGCGCCGCCATTGGCCTCGGGCACGCAGGTTGGGCAATATAGGATCGAAGCGGCTATCGGCGCAGGTGGTATGGGCGTGGTGTTTCGAGCTTACGACACCAAACTCCAGCGGCCGGTTGCGATCAAGTTCCTCTCGGACGATCTCGCTGATGCGGCAGCTCGCCGGCGTTTTCAGCGGGAGGCGCAGATGGCGTCTTCCCTAAACCATCCGCACATCCTCACCGTTTATGACACAGGCGAGTTCGACGGAAGGCAATATCTGGCAACCGAGTTCGTCGACGGCGGTACGCTCAAGAATTGGGCGCAGCAGCAACCGCGAAGCTGGGAGGATGTCGCGGAGTTGCTAACCGGAGTGTCGGACGGTCTGGCCACCGCGCATCAAGCCGGGATTCTGCACCGGGATATCAAGCCCGATAACATCCTTGTTACCGCCAGCGGGTATGCCAAGCTGGCGGATTTCGGTTTAGCCAAACTCGCCGATACATCCCAGCCCGCGGATATCACAAGGACCATCGGGGAGGAAACGCAACAAGGAATCATCATTGGCACCATCGCATACATGTCGCCGGAGCAGGCCTCCGGCCAGACGCTGGACGCGCGCAGCGACGTGTTTTCGTTCGGCGTAGTGCTCTATGAGCTGCTGTCCGGCAACCGGCCATTCAAAGCGGCGACGAATCTGGAATTGCTCCAGCAGGTGATTCACGGGACACCGCCGCCGCTGAGCGCCGATGTCCCGGAGCCGATGCGAGTGTTGGTCGCCAAGGCGCTCGAGAAAGATCCGGCGAAGCGTTATTCGTCGATGCGCGAACTGGTAACGGCTCTGCGCGCGGCCCAACGCCCAAGCCGGCATGGACCCGCTGCGCCCGTCAAGCGCAGTAGCAAGTGGTTGGCCGCGGCCGGGTTCGCTGCCATCGTAATAGCCGCAGCCGCCGGAGGCCTTGTGTTCTGGTCCCGGCATACGTCGACCACTGCGCGCTTGGAGTACACACCGCTTACTAATTTCACCGATTCCGCTGTATCTCCTACGCTTTCGCCCGACGGCCGCATGCTCGCCTTCCTACGGGGAACCAGCACCTTCCAGGGCCCCGGCGATGTTTACGTGAAACTGCTTCCCGATGGCGAGCCAGTCCGGTTGACCCACGACGGAGCCTCCAAGGTGGGACCCGTCAACTTCTCCCCCGATGGTTCGCGAGTCGCTTACACGCTTTTGCAGAATGGCGCCGGCACCTGGTCCGTTCCGGTTCTGGGCGGCGAGCCGGCGCCGATGTTGGCCAACGCGGAAGGTCTAAGCTGGGTCGATACCGGCGCACAATCCCCTCACGTGATGTACTCCGCACACACTGGCGAAGGCATTCACATGGGAATCTTCACCGCTACTGCCAGCCGGGCGGAACAGCGAACCGTATACCTGACAGCGGGTTTGGACGGGATGGCTCACCGGTCGTTTCGATCGCCGGATGGCAAATCGGTCCTGATAGTGGAAATGAACGCGAGCGGCTGGCTGCCCTGCCGGATTGTGCCCTTCGATGGAAGCTCATACGGTCACCGTGTCGGGCCGGCACCCGCGCAGTGTACCGATGCAGCCTGGTCGCCGGACGGAAAATGGATGTATCTCGCGGCGAATACGGGCGGCGGATATCACATCTGGCGGCAACGTTTCCCGAATGGCACGCCCGAACAGGTGACTTCGGGCGCGACGGAGGAGCAGGGGCTCTCGTTCGCCCCCGACGGAAAGTCGTTTGTGACTTCAGTGGGCGAAAGCCAGAGCACCTTGTGGGTCCACGACTCCGAGCGCGAGAGTCAAATCACGTTTGAAGGATATTCCTACCTTCCTTCTTTCTCCGCCGATATGAAGCGGCTCTATTATCTGCAACGGTCCAAGGCCAGCAGCAGGTTTGTGAGCGGCGAATTATGGGAAACAGACCTGGAATCCGGCAAGAGGCAGCGGCTGCTACCGGATTTTCTGATGGAACACTACGATGTGTCGCCGGATGGCAAGCAGGTGATATTCATTACCTCGGACGCTTCCGGAGATGCGCCGCTATGGATCGGCGCAGTCGACGGAAGTTCTTCACCGCGCCGGCTCTCGGATCAGGATTGTATTCGAGCGCTTTTCGCTTCGGATGGCGAAATCTTCTTCGTCGGAGGCCATTCCGGAGATATGTTTCTACAGGCCATCAAAACAGATGGCACTGGCTTGCACAAAATCATTCCGGATCGAGCAATTTTTCTCTACGCTATTTCGCCGGACGGTAAATGGGTGGCAACGTGGGTAGGGTCGGATGTAAATCTATATCCCTCCGCAGGCGGGGCGGCCACTCGGGTATGTACCGGTTGCGCATCCGGTGGTGCAGAGAACCGTGGAGTAACACCGCCATTGATTAATTGGTCGCGGGATGGGAAGACGCTCTACTTGTTTTCCGAAAAGATCTCTCATTCCTACTTGGTCCCCCTGCAAGATGGACAGATCCTGCCAACCCTTCCGGCTGCGGGACTAAAATTGAGCAGCGTAGAAGAATCCTTTTCAGATGCGCGCGTGGTAGCGCACGACAGGGCCTTCATGAGTTCCAGTCCAGCGGTGTATGCCTACCCGATTGTCACCACACATCGAAATATCTATCGCATTCCAGTCCCGTAACGGGCAGGCGCATCCTCTGGAATAATATTGCGCCAGCGTGACTACTCCCCACGCAGCGTAATACCCGGATCCACGGTCGCGGCCCGGCGCGACGGCAAATAGCAGGCCAGGCAGGCCGCGGCGAACACACCGGCCGTGATGGCGGCATACGTGATAGGATCGACCGGGCTTACGTTAAATAGCAGCGACGAGATGAGACGCATGCTGGCGAAGGCCGCCAGAAGGCCGCACGCCGCGCCGATGCTGGTCAGCCACAATCCATCGCGCACAAACATTGCGGTGATGGTATGCCGTTGCGCTCCCAGCGCCACGCGGATGCCGATCTCGCGAGTGCGCTGCAAGACCGAGTAGGAGATAACGCCGTAAATTCCCACGATTCCGAGCAGCAGGGCCATGCCTCCCGCTACGCCAAGCATCACCAGCGTGAAGGACGTCCGCGCCATCGATTGCGTGTAGTAATAGCCGAGGGTGTGTACCTTCGACAGAGGCAGTTCCGGATCGAGCGACCAGACCGCCTGCTGGACTTCAGCCATGAAAGCTTGCGAACCGGCCCGGGGACTGCGAATTGCGATGGCGATGCCGCGGTGCAGCATCTCTTTTTGACCTTCGAACCGGTCCATCATGATGGGCCAAAACACGGCGGTAGGCGCCGGCTGGTTGACGCCGTCGTCATGGACGTCCTTGACGACGCCGATAATTTCGCGCCAATCGTCCGTATTGCCCACGCGGATTCGCTTGCCGATCGCGCTTCCTGCGTCATGCCAATACTCTCGCGCGAAATTTTCGGAAATGATGGCAACGGGGATCTTTTGGTAGGTGTCTGTCCACGTTAGATCCCGCCCTGCGATGAACGGAGTACCCACGGTGCCGAAGAATCCGGGCGAAATGTTTTTGAACCGGCGCACCGGCGGAATCTCGCCTTCTTTCGTTGGGCGGTCCTCGGCGAGCAGAATGTCGCTGGAACTGGTTCCATCCATGGGAATGGTGCTTGAGAAGCTAACGGCGGAAACGCCCGGAATAGCCGCGATTTTGTTTAACATCTGCTGCTCCATGCGGACCAGGCGCTCGCGTTCCGAATCCGGCACCTGCGTTTCGGGGACATAGAGGCGAAATGTTTGTACGGTGTCCGGCGCCGCGAATCCGGGCGGCACGTGCATCAGCTCGCGAAAGGTGCGAATCATCAGTCCTGAGCAAATCAGCGACACCAGGGCCAGGGCCACCTGCAAAATCACCAGGGTGTTGCGTGCGCGATGCCGTTCGCGGCTTTGGCTCAGCGAGCGTCCTCCCTCGCGCAGGCCGGCGTTCAAACGGGTCCCTGCGTACTTGAACACTGGAATGGCACCAATCAAAAGACTTGAGAAGAGCGCTAGCACGAGCGTGAAGAGCAGAACCGGGACGTCGATTCCAATTTCGCGCAGTCGCGGAAGGTTTGCGGGGGCCATTGCAAGCAGAACCCGCAATCCCGCATAAGCAAAGGCTAAGCCGAGCAGGCTGCCCAGCGCGCCCAAGACAATGCTCTCGAGCAGAAGATCGGCCGCGACACGCTCTCGTCCCGCGCCTAAGGCCGCACGAATCGCCAATTCCTGCCGGCGTCCTTCCACGCGCACTAACAACAGGTTCGCGACGTTGGCGCAGGCAATCAACAGCACCATCAGGATGGAACCCATCAAGACCCACAAGACATTGCCCACATCGCCGACAACTTGCTGCTTCAGCGGCCGAAGAATCGAACCGACTCGTGCATTTTCAAATAGCTTGGCGCTGAAGCCGTCCGGAGGTGGAAAACTTCGCATGGCGACTGGAAGCAAGCGCGCCATGTCCGCGGTGGCTTGCTCTATTGTGACCCCGGGCGTGAGTCTGGCCAGGGCATCGTAACTGAAGTTGCCGAGCTTCGTTTTGTTGCGATCCCATTGGAGCGGCAGAAAAAGCGACGGATCGTCCTGATCGTCGAGAAATTGAAAGCCTTGGGGGAGGACTCCGATGATTTGGCGCGATTTTCCGTCCACGGTGATCGAGCGTCCAATCACCGATGGAGCAGCGCTAAATCGTCGCCGCCAGTATTCATAGGAGAGCAGAACGGTTGCCGGACTGCGGGGCGAATCGTCTTCGCGAGTAAATATGCGGCCCAAAGCCGGCACCACGCCCAGAATCCTTAGTGTGCCGTCGGTGAAGTCGAGGCCCGTTACATGCTCCGGTTCTCCCACGCCCGTCACGGTGAGCGAGTCGCTGTCGTAGGCGCCAATATCCTGAAGCGTGGCGCTCTGTTCGCGATCGATAAAGTAGATGGACGGCGCCATGTTGAGTTCTTTGAGGCCAATGCCCGGCGCGGTGTGGGCTACGGATATCAATTGGTCGGAATGGGGATACGGCAACGGCTTCAACAGTACGCCTTCGACGACACTGAAAATCAACGCTGTGGCGCCTACACCCACGCCGAGCGTGATCAGCGTGACCGTGGTGAACAGCGGCGCCCTGCTGAGTCTTCGAAACACCTGCCTAAGTTGATCCATGCATACCCGTGATTCCTGGTACGTCGCCAAGCCGCGAAAAGTTCCAGGTCCGTGGGGCTGAGTCCACTTTCCCGAATCTGGGAGACTGGAGTGGTCGCCCATGCTTTTCCTGAAGCGCGTTCCAGATTCGCCTCTCTCGCAATTCGTGAACCTGCTGTGGCTCTATGAAGGCTACACGCAGCCGCATGCCAAAGAGCGCATTCTCCCTACCGGCGAAATGCAGATTGTGATCAATTTGCTCGAAGACCGCTCCTGCGTCTATGACCGTGATGAGATCGATCTCTGCCAGAACTTCGGCGGGTCGCTGCTTTCGGGCGCCCACTCGCAGTATCAGGTCATCGACACCGCGCAGCAGGCGTACGTCATGGGCGTGGCTTTTCGGCCTGGAGGTGCGTTTCCGTTCCTGCGAAGGCCAGCGGGCGAGCTGCGCGACACCACCGTGTCGCTGGACGCGCTATGGGGCAGGGCGGCGATCGATCTGCGGGATCAACTGCTGGAAGCCGCGACGCATCAGCTTCGCTTCGAGATTCTGGAGCGCGCCTTGTTGGCCGAACTGACGCGGGGCTTCAACCAGCATGGCGCCGTAAGCTTCGCGCTCGGCCGCTTCATGGCCGCTCCGCACGTGACAACCATGGCCTCGGTGAGCGAACAGATCGGCCTCAGCCCCAAGCGCTTCATCCAAGTGTTTCGCGATGAAACTGGATTCACGCCCAAAGTGTTTTGCCGTATCCGGCGCTTCCACCGGGCGCTGGACCGCATGGAAGGCCGCCAGAGCGTCGAATGGGCCAAGGTCGCGTTGGACTGCGGCTACTTCGATCAGGCACATTTCATCCACGATTTCCGGGCGTTTTCCGGCATCAATCCGTCCTCCTACCTCGCGCACCAGACGGCGCATCGCAATCACGTGCCGCTCACGGACTGAAGTAAATTTTTACAATACGGGCGCCAGCGAGTCGGTGCAAAATGGCTGCATGGCAACGAAAATTAAAGCTGTTCCAGAGGGCCACCACACTGTAACCCCCTATCTCGTGGTTTCAGGCGTGGCAAAGCTTATCGAATTTGCGAAGCAAGCGTTTGGCGCGGAGGAGGTCTTTCTTTCGAAGCGACCGGATGGAAGCGTGCAGCACGCCGAGGTCAAGATCGGCGACTCCAGAGTGATGATGGGCGAGGGAGCGCCCGGGGGGAAGAATTTTCCGGGCATGCTCCACCTCTATATAGAAGACGTGGACGCAGTTTATCAACGGGCCATACAAGCAGGCGCAAAATCGCTTCGCGAGCCCGCCGACCAGCCCCATGGCGACCGCATGGGCGGAGTGGAAGACGCGTTTGGCAATCAGTGGTGGATCGCAACGCACGTCAAAGATGTAGCTTAGCGGCGGGGACGTCTCCTAGCCGCGGGAACGCGAACGCACGGAAATGTTTCAGGCCGCCCTGCGCTAACATGAAATATCTTCATGGCCATCGATTGGTTTCCGCTGTGGCTCAGCTTGCGCGTGGCCGCGATTTCCACCGCGATCGCGCTTGCAGTCGGGCTGTGGCTGGCATGGACTCTAGCGAACCGGTCGTTTCGCGGCAAAGAGGTTTTGGATGCCGCCGTCACGCTTCCGTTGGTGCTGCCGCCGACCGTCCTGGGCTACTATCTGTTGGTCTTGCTCGGCCGCGCCAGTCCCATCGGGCATCTTTATGAATTGCTCTTCGGTGGACCGCTGGTCTTCACCTGGCAGGCGGCGGTGGTGGCGTCGCTGTTTCACTCGACGCCGCTGTTAGTAAAGTCCGCGCGAGCCGCTTTTGAAAGCGTCGACCGATCCTATGAGCGAGCAGCGCGCAATCTAGGCGCAACTGAGCTGCGGCTGTTCTGGAGAGTAACACTGCCGCTGGTGAGGCGGTCCATTCTTGCCGCGGCCGCACTGGCTTTTGCCCGATCGCTGGGTGATTTCGGCGTCACTCTAATGATCGCCGGCGATATTCCGGGCCGCACCCAGACGGTCTCCATTGCAATCTTCGACGCGGTGGAAGCAGGCAACGGCGCACCCGCTCGCATCCTGGTGCTCATCATTTCCGTGATCGCGTTGGTCATTCTGACGCTGGCGAATCGCCTCACCTCCAATCCCTTCGGGCCTCGCCAGTCAGCGTTATGATCCAAGCCCGAATTCGCAAGCAATACCCGCCAAGCCCCGATTCCGCGGGCTTTTCGCTGGATCTCGATTTTCGCGCCGCCGACGGCGTGACGGCCCTGTTTGGTTCCAGCGGCGCGGGAAAAACGCTGACGCTCGACTCCATCGCCGGTTTCGTCCGGCCCGACGAAGGCCGCATCCTGCTCGACGATCAGATCCTGTTCGATGGCGCCGCGGGGGTGCATCTCCCTCCCAGATCGCGCCACTGCGGATATGTTTTTCAAAACTATGCGCTTTTCCCGCACATGACGCTGCGGCAAAACCTGGAGTTCGCGGCCGAGCGCTCGCCGAGGCTCGGACGGCATCGCAAGGTAACCGAGATGCTCGACAAGTTCCACTTGGGTGACGTCGCCGGGCGCAGGCCCTATCAGCTTTCGGGCGGACAGAAACAGCGTTGTTCCATCGCCCGTGCATTGATCGGAGCCTCACGCGTTTTGCTGCTCGATGAACCAACGCGTGGTCTGGATGCCCCGCTGCGAGCTGAGCTTTACGCGGTGCTCCTCCAAGTCCGGCAGGAGTTTGGAACGCCCATCTTACTAGTCACCCACGACACCGAAGAGTGCTTCACGCTGGCCGACGAGATGATCGTGCTGCGCGAAGGCCGCGCGGTGCAGACCGGCACGCCGCGTAAAGTCTGTGAACAGCCCGCCAATGCAGATGTCGCGCGATTGCTTGGGCTCTACAATGTCTTGCCAGTGGAGATCCGGGCGCTTGACCCAGGCCGCAATACCAGTCGGCTGCGTTATCGGGATTTCGAGCTTGCTGGTCCTTATTTCCCCGGCCGGCTGATTGGCGACCAAGTGTGGGTATATGTCCGGCCCGATCAGCTTTCCGTGGCACCTCACAATGGCCGCCCGGCGTTCAATCAGATGCCCGCCACGCTGCTTCGCACGGTGGAGAAGCCCGAGCGCCTGCGCCTGGAGTTTTCTGGCGATATTGCAGTGGAAGTGCCGCCGGGCGCTATACAGCAACAAAATGGCGTGAAAGAATGGGTCATCGAATTTCCCAGCCGGGACCTGCGCATTTTGTGAAGCGCTATTGCATCACCGATTCGCTCGAAGTGGCCGCGCGCGCCGCCCGCGATGGCGTCGAGATGATTCAGGTTCGCGCCAAAGAGCTTTCCGCGCGGGAGCTGAGTGATTTGGTGAGAGCCGTCGGGCGAGTTGCGGAAAAGTCCCGGATTCTGGTGAACACGCGCACCGATGTCGCGTTGGCCTGTGGCGCGCACGGTGTTCACTTGCCCGCCGGATCGATGGCGCCGGAAACCATTCGCCGAATCACACCCGCTGGCTTTCTGATTGGCGTCTCCTGCCACGCGATCGAAGAACTGCGGGCGGCCGAGCGCGAAGGTGCCGATTTCGCGGTATATGGGCCAGTTTTCCCGAGCCTGACGAAATCGCTCACGCCCATCGGCATCCAAGCTTTTCAAGAGGCGGCCGCCAGCGTCCGTCTGCCAGTCTACGCGCTGGGCGGTGTCACGGCTGAGAACGCGCCGGCGTGCATTGAAGCGGGAGCAGCGGGAATCGCGGGCATTTCACTATTCACGTAAGCTGGAGGATTGCAACCCTCGCCCCCAGATTCCGCCGCCGCACAGCGCCAGAAACTGCTGGGTCTGGCATTGCGCGTCGGCGTGTTCGCTCTGATCGCCGCTCTCGGCTATTATTTCGTTTTTCCGATCATCATCGCTTTGATTGGCGCGCCCGTTTTCGTCATCTCAACCCTAGGCACGTTCGCTGCCGCGGCCGTCGCCAATACGCTCGCGGTCCGCATTTACGAACGCGGAAGACTAGCCGACATCGGCCTGGGCTGGACGGCTGCTTCTCGCCGTAATCTATCGTTCGGGGTGTTGGGCGGCATTGGCGCGGCGATGGTGGTTGTTGTAATTCCGCTGATTCTGCGCGGAGCAGATCTCGAGCCTGTTCCGAATGAGCACTTCCGCTGGCCCTCGATGCTTTTCGTTTCTATCCTGCTCCTGTTCGGCGCGGTCGGCGAAGAGATGCTGTTTCGCGGCTACGGCTTTCAAGTGCTGGTGAGAGGCATTGGTCCTTTCGCGACCATTCTTCCAGTGGCTGTCCTTTTTGGTCTCGCGCACTCGCAAAATTTGAACTTCGGCCTGCTCGCGCTCACCAATACCGTCCTGTGGGGTGTGGTTCTCGGCTATGCCTACCTTCGGAGCGGCGATCTTTGGCTGCCCATCGGACTGCATTTTGGATGGAACTGGGCGCTCCCCTTGCTAGGGGTGAATCTCAGCGGGTTTACAATGGATGTAACTGGCTACGCGATGCATTGGAAAATTGGGGAACGCTGGAGTGGAGGCGCCTACGGTCCGGAGGGCGGTTTGCTCACCACCGCGGTCGCAATCGGCTTGTTCTTCTATATCGGAAAGGCCCCCATCCAGCATCAAGAGACGTCACCGCCGGAGGAATTATGATCCGTACGAGCCGAGCTACACGCTACCTCTTACCGCCCGCGGCCTGTCTTCTGTTGTCCGTCTACGCGCCGCTGGCCGCCGGCGCCGACCCGAAGCTCACCGATGACGACCGCATCGAGATTCTGCGTGGCTTGATGTCCGAGAACGCTACCGTGAAGGTGCTTCTTCCGCGCTCTAAGAAGCCGCTGCCGTTTGACATCTCCGGCACCTGGGACAAGCAGTTCTGGGACCAAGCCGCGCGGGAGCTTGGCGCCGCGGCGCGCGTGGGAGATCTGGTGCAGGTTACCCATGTGAGCATCGAAAGCGACAAGATCGTGTTCGAGATCAACGGCGGTCTGAAAGGTGCCAACCGTGGAAGCTGGAAAGATCACGTGCAGGTGGGCATAGGCGGCGTGGGGCCTATCAACCGGCCGCAGAACTCTAACTCCAACGCGCCCGGCGGCACGTCGATCGCGCTATTGTTCAATGCTCCGGTTCCGCCAATCAAAGCCGACGACATCAAGAAGATCCTGGCGCCCGTCCTTGATTTCGACACGCAGAGCGCCACCGACAATTATGTCGAAAAGCTGCCCGAGCCCATTCAGAAGGCAATCAAGGCAAATAAGGTGATAGTGGGCATGGATCGCGACCAGGTTTTGCTCGCGATCGGCAAGCCACGCCATAAGGAACGCAACGTTTCGAACGACGGCATCGAAGCCGAAGACTGGATCTATGGCGATCCTCCCGGTAAAATTACTTTCGTGACCTTCGTCGGCTCCAAGGTCACCAAGATCAAAGAAGCTTACGCCGACATTGGCGGGTCCACGGCGCCGTCCCTGATTGCCAAATAGGTTTGCTGTAAAATTGGCCAAATAAACTCGGAGAGACATGTCAATCAAAGTAGGAATTAACGGCTTCGGCCGTATCGGCCGCAATGTGGTTCGCGCAGGCTTGCATCATCCCAACATCGAGTTTGTCGCCGCCAACGATCTCACCGACACCAAAACGCTGGCGCACTTGCTGAAGTACGATTCCATCCTCGGCCAGTTGCATGAACACGTGAAGGTGGACGGCGATTCGATCGTCGTGGGCGGCAAGCATATCAAGGTTTTTGCCGTGAAGGATCCGGCCGATCTGGATTGGAGTTCTCTCGGCGTGCAGGTGGTGGTGGAATCCACCGGCAGGTTCACCGACAAGAAGGACGCGGCCAAGCACTTGCGCGGGACGGTGAAGAAGGTCATTATTTCGGCGCCGGCCAAGGACGAGGACATCACCATCGTTCTGGGCGTCAACGAGAACATGTACGATCCCGCCAAGGATAACGTCGTCTCCAACGCCTCCTGCACAACCAATTGCCTGGCGCCGGTGGTGAAGGTGCTGCACGAAAAGTTCGGCATCCTCAAGGGATCGATGACCACCATCCACAGCTACACGAACGATCAGAACGTGCTCGATTTTCCTCACAAGGATCTGCGGCGAGCGCGCGCGGCTGCTTTGAACATGATCCCTACCACCACCGGCGCCGCCAAGGCCATTTCGCTGGTGATGCCGGAGTTGAAGGGCAAGCTGGATGGTTACGCGATGCGCGTGCCCACGCCGGATGTTTCAGTGGTGGATCTGGTGGTGCTGACGTCTAAGAACACCACAACCGAAGAAGTGAACAAGGCGCTGGCAGATGCGGCCCACGGCCCGCTCAAGGGCATCCTGGCGTATACCGAAGACCCCGTAGTTTCCACCGATATGCTGCACAACCCCAACAGTTCGATCGTCGACGCCGGCCTCACCAAGGTGCTGGATGGAAATTTGGTACACGTCGTTTCCTGGTACGACAACGAGTGGGGCTACTCGATGCGCGTGGTGGATTTGATCGAGTTTCTCGGCAAGAAGGGCTTGTAGCACACGCTTCAGCGATCTTTCCGCAGTACCCACGTGGTCATCGAGCGCTGGTTCTGAACCACAGTGGTCTTGAGGGGATCTTCCAAGTGTCCGCCCAACTGCTTTGTGAGCATCACCAGGAGCGCCTCGTCCACCAGATAGCGTTCCGAGCCATCGGGCAACAGGAATCGGCGTCCAGGGTTGCCGGAGGTGACGCGTTTTACTTGGTTCTCGATCCCAATCGACGACGCCAAGCGGCAGAAGAATAAACCGCCGGGCTTCAATACCCGCCACGTTCCGCGTAGAACGGCATCGAAATGATCGTCGTCGCGCGCAAAGTGGAGGACCGCGCTGCTGATCACCAGGTCGGCGAAGGCTCCCGTGAAGGATGTTGCTTCGACGGCCTCTACGCGAAAGTTGTCTGCCGGCAGCGTTGGCGCCAACGACGCGGCCAGGCGGCGCACCGCGTCAATAGCTCGTGCGTCCGCGTCCACGCCAAAAACTTCGTAGCCTTCTCGGAGCAGATAAACCACATTACGTCCGCTCCCACAGCCCGCGTCGAAAATCCGCATGCCGGGGGCAATCCTGCCGCGCAGCAACTGGTCGAAAAGGTAAATGTCGATTGGTCCGAACTGCTTCTGAAGGTCGTCACTCATACGCTAAAATGTTCGCATGCAGCAGGAACCGCGCCACAACAGAAACGTCCCGGGCTTTTTGGGGGCCTGTTTACTCACGGCTTTTTGTGCCATGTCGCCGCTATCCATCGCCGACAACGACATCCCCAAGGCCGTCATGGCGCCCACCGGCAACAACGACTACGTCAAGCGCGAAGTGATGATCCCCATGCGCGACGGCGTGAAGTTGTACACCGTTATCGTCGTGCCGAAAGGCGCCAGGAATGCGCCGATCTTGCTGACCCGCACTCCCTACAACGCTTCCAAGCGCGCCGAGCGAACCAATAGCCCACACATGCTCGCGATGCTGCCATTGAGCGACGAGGTGTTCGTTAACGACGGCTATATCCGCGTCTTCCAGGACGTGCGCGGCAAATACAAATCCGAGGGTGATTACGTCATGACGCGGCCGGTCCGCGGCCCGCTAAACACCACATCGACGGACCACGTCACCGACGCTTATGACACCATCGATTGGCTAGTGAAGAACACGCCCGAAACCAACGGAAGAGTGGGAATGATCGGCTCCTCCTACGAAGGTTTCACCGTTGTCATGGCGCTGCTTGACCCGCACCCGGCCTTGAAGGTCGCGGCTCCCGAGAGCCCCATGGTGGACGGGTGGATGGGCGACGATTGGTTTCACTACGGCGCCTTCCGCCAAACCAACTTCGATTACACTTCCCAGCAGACCACCAAGAAATCTGAAGGCGAGGCTGTTCCTCGCGGTGCTTACGATGACTACGAAGCCTTCCGCCAGGCCGGATCCGCAGGAGCCTATGCCCGCCTGCATGGCCTGGATCAACTTCCGTGGGACGAAAAGATGATCGAGCATCCGGCTTACGATGCCTTTTGGCAAGGCCAGGCCCTCGACAAGTTGGTCGCCGAGCATCCCTCGCAGGTCCCGACCATGTGGCTTCAAGGGCTTTGGGACCAGGAGGACATGTGGGGCGCGATTCATTGTTATATGGCCCTGAAGGCGCGCGGGCAGGCCGATCATAATTACTTGGTTATGGGTCCTTGGAGGCACAGCCAGGTGAATGCCGACGGCTATAATCTCGGGCCGCTGAAATGGGACGGCGATACCACTCTGCAGTTCCGGCGCGACGTGCTCAGACCCTTCTTCGATCAGTACCTGAAGACGGATGGGCCGAAAGCTGACACGCCGCCCGTGTTCATCTACAACACCGGCGAGAACCACTGGGATCGCTTGAAAAACTGGCCGCTGGCCTGCGAACAGGGCTGCGCCTCACCGCTGAAGCCGCTCTATCTGGAATCGGACTTCGGCTTGGGATTCGAGAAACCAACCAGCTCTGAATCCGCCGCGGACTCCTACGTTTCCGATCCCGCCAAGCCGGTTCCGTATCTCTCGCGCCCGGTTCGCTTCTCCGACGGTGAGCGCTGGAGGCAGTGGCTGGTTACCGATCAGCGCTTCGTGGCCGATCGCACCGATGTGTTGACGTATGCATCGGGCGTGCTCACGGCGCCCGTGCGGATTAGCGGCGCGCCAATTGCCGAGCTTTTTGCAGCAACTACCGGTACCGACGCGGACTGGGTGGTGAAGCTGATCGACGTCTTCCCGGACGAATTTCCCAGCCAACCGGAATTGGGCGGATACGAGCTGGCGGTTTCGCTGGATATTTTTCGAGGCCGCTACCGCGAGAGCTTTGAGCATCCGTCGGCCATTCCAGCCGGCCAGCCGCAGCGCTATCGCTTCGCTCTGCCGACTACGAATCACGTGTTCGAGCCTGGCCATCGAATCATGGTGCAGATCCAGTCGAGTTTGTTCCCGCTCTACGACCGGAATCCACAGACGTTCGTGCCGAATATCTTCTTGGCCAAGCCGACGGATTACATGAAGGCGACCGAGACCGTGTTCCATTCGGCCGGTCAGGCCAGCGCGGTATGGTTGCCCGTTGTAAATCAGGGGACCCCGTAGCTTATTCGTCTCGTAGTGCGATCATCGGATCCACGTTCGTGGCTCTTCGCGTTGGAATATAGGCAGCCGCCAAGGCGATGATCCAGAGAACCGCGGCAGCGGACACGTAGATAGTGGGATCCCAATATTGCAGCCCGTAGAGCTGGGTACGAATTAGCGTGCCGGCGCCGGCCGCTGCGCCGAGGCCAATAGCAGTGCCGATCGCCAGCATGAACGCCACCTCCCGGATCACCAGCCCGCGCACATGGCCTGTCTCCGCGCCTAGCGCCATGCGGATGCCGATTTCGCGAGTCCGCCTTGAGACGTTGTACGCGAGAACGCCGTACAATCCGATGGCCGCCAGCACCGTCGCCAGGCCGGCGAAAGATGTGGTGAGCACGGAAAGGAGACGCTCATTGAATAGATTCTCGTCGATCTGGGCCTGCATCGTTTTCAAATCGCGGATCGGCAGGTTCGAGTCGAGCGCGGCTACTTCCCGGCGAATTTGCGAAGCGATCTGCTGCGGATCAATCGCGGTACGAATGTAGAAATACAGAGCGTCCTGCCGTTTGTTCTGGCGGTAAGGCAGGTAATACGCGCGCGGCGGTGTTTCGCGTACGTCGGCATACTTGGCATCCCTGACTACGCCTACAATTTCGATGTCCGGCTTCACTTTGTCACCGGCGCCTTCCGCAAAATGATGCCCCAGCGGATTTTGATTGGGCAGGAAATGCCGGACGAAGGTTTGATTGACCACCGCTACCTTCGGCGCCGCCAGAGTATCGGACAGCGTGAACTCGCGGCCCGCTATGAGCGGCGTGCCCATGGTCCGGAAATATTCGGGACCAACTGCGTCTACGTTTGAATCGGTGGATTCATCGGTAGCCGGTGTGTAACCCTCCACCGTAATATTTTTGACGCTTGTATCGCCGGCAATCGCGGGTGTCCTGGCAGCCGAAACCAGCCGCGCTCCGGGAATCGCCGCCAGGCGCTCGGTTAGACGATCGTATAACTGAGCGGCGGTCTGATCGGTGTACTTGTTGAGCTTCGGTGCAATCGAGAAGGTGAGCAGATGATCCACGCGCAGTCCTAGATCGATGCTTGAGAGATTCGACAGAGTGCGCGCGAATAGCCCCGCGCACACCAAAAGAAGAAGCGAGATCGCGACTTGCGCCGTCACGAGCGACTTGCGAAACGCATTTGCTGAGCCGGTCGACCCGGTTTGGCCGGACTGGCTCTTGAGCGCCCCCACCAAGTCGGGTCGCGTGCTTTGGAGAGCGGGAAAAAGCCCGAATGCGAGACCGCTGATGAGCGACAGGGCAATGCAGAACAACAGCACGCGCGGATCGAGGCTGGGCGTCAGGAAGGATTGCGCGTCGGTCGATGCCGGAAGCGCGGCGATGACGGCGCGTAAAGTCCAATAGGCCGCCCCGAGTCCCAACGCACCGCCCGCCACGGCCAAAATGCACGACTCGAGCAATAGCTGGCGGATAAGCTGCGGGCGCGAAGCCCCTATTGCCAGGCGCACCGCGACTTCCCGGGTACGAGCGGACGCGCGCGCCAGTTGCAGATTCGCTACGTTCGCGCAGGAGATCAGCAGAACCATTCCAGTCATGCCCATGAGTAGCAACAACGGTCTCTGGCTCTGTTCGCGTAGACCACCGCGTCCGTATTGGCCGGGGTGCAGAATGATTTTCTTGGCGCGAAAACGCTGTAGCAGATTTGGACTCGGATGACTAAGAAGCTGAATATCCTTCTCGAGCTGGCCGCGATAAGTCACATTGATCGCGACAGTCGCGTGCGCCAGGGTAAGGCCCGGCTTCAGCCGCGCCAACAGAGGCATCCAGTAGTTCTTGCGATCTTGAAATCCGTCCCAATCCGGGCTTAGCGCTTTCTTCAGCGAAATGGGCGCATAGATTTCAGGAGAGCTTCCTTGGCGCTCACCCATGAACCCCTTCTGCGCCACACCGACGATGGTCAGCGGGTAGCCGTTCACGATGATGGTCTGGTTCAGTGCGGAAACGTCTCCTCCGAAACGCGATGTCCAATAGTTGTAGCTAAGCACGGCGACAGGATTGCCGCCTGCACCGTCATTGCGATCGTCGTCTTCGGCGAACAGACGTCCCAAGGCAGGGCGAACGCCGAGTAGTTCAAAATAATTGCCCGAAACCAAGTGGGCCGCGCCGGGCAGGGCAGTATTGTGGAAAGCGATGCTGGCTCCCGTGGAACTGGCGGCGGCGAGTCCGGTAAACGTGGTCTGCTCTTTCTGCATTTCGCGAAACATCGGGTAACTGAAGGACGGACTGCCGTCTTCATCGGCTGAATAGCTGCCCTGCGCGGGGCCGGGATGGTAGAGGAACACCAGTTCGGTCGGGTTCTTCACCGGCAGTGTGCGAAGCAGGAACTGATCGAGGAGCGAAAACATCGCCGTGTTCGCGCCGATCCCCAAGGCTAGGGAAGCAATCGCGATTCCCGAAAACACGGGCGTGCGGGCCATGCCGCGCAGGATCACCATTAGTTTCGCCATGCGGTTAACCTCTCTACATAGACGTTACTCCAGTATCCGGCGTTTAGTCCTCAAATTCCTCCAAGCGCCTGAGATCGCGGAGACTGCGGCGCTCCCGAGCCGCGAACCATTCCAGGTAAGCTGCAGCCAGCAGGATAGTCACGCCGCCGCCGAAGAAATACGGACCCATCGGAATGCGGCGCATCGCGTAGTCCCAGGACAGCCAAACCGTCACGATGGCCAGTTGTAGGGCCAGAAACCATCGGCCGATCCGGAGCGCCTGTAACTCACGCTGGCATCGCTGGCGCGAGAGATCAAGGAAGGCAGCGTTCGATTGCGACCATGCCTTCCATGTCCCACCTTTGTTCCAGACCGCGAATCCGGCGGCGAAGAAGGTCCCCGCCCAGATGACGGCAGCCCACAGAATCCACTCCAAGGTCGGACGGTTGGAAGCAAACCAGGCGGAAAAGGCAAGCATCAGCACGCCGAACAGGAGCTGGCCGAAAAGTCCGAGAGCCATGTTGCGGCGCTTGCGATCCACCAGGCGGCGCAGATCCAGATGCAGCATCGCGGCGTCCGAAGTTTGGGGAGCTTGCCAGTCGGTTCGCCAGGCGGCCAGTTCCAAATCCATATTCACGGTTGACCCTCCAGGATCGTTCGTAGTGCTTTGCGGGCGCGGTTCAAACGCACGGCTACGTTGTTCTCGGTGACGCCCAGCACGGCCGCGATCTCGACCGGCGTCAAGTCTTCCAATGCCAGCGTGATCACCTGGCGGTAATTCACGGGCAGTGCGCGGATCGCGGCGAGCAGTGTCTCACGGCGGCGGTTGTCGATGGCCAGAGTTTCGGGGCTCTTCCGCGGGTCAGGAACTTCAGGCAGCTCGGCTTCGCTTTCGGGCGACTTGCCGCGACGCCACACATGTGTCAAGCATCGATTGTGGGCCACGCGAAAAGCGAACGTCTTCTCCGAGCAATCGCCTCGGAAACTCGGCAGGGCTCTCCAGATGGCCAGCAGAATTTCTTGCAGCAGATCTTCGCGCGCCTGCGGCACCGCCTCATAGGAAGCCGTCAGACGCACCAGCGCCGGGCCATAAGCCCCGAAGATGCGTTCGTATTGTGCTGCCAGAGCGCGCCGGTCCACCGAGCTCATCGCTTCAAGACCGGCAACATCTAAAGCCGAATCACCGGCCAAAGACCACCTTCTCATAGCGCAGTAGCCGTGCCGTCGCGAGCAGGGCCGCGCCTCCTAAGACCACCGCACATATGCCGGATAACGCGAGCCACGCCATGTGCGGATTCTCGCCGCGCGTCAGGGCCGAGAGCATGCGCTGCTGCCCCAACAGCGGAACGGCGGCGATGGCGGCGCTCAGACGCACCGGGAAGAATTCGGCCAGCATTCCGGTCAGCATCGGGGCCAACAGAACGACGCCAAGATACGAGTTGCCTTCTTTTGGAGTCTGCGCAAATGTGCAGATCAACAGATCGATGCCGGCGGCGAACGGCACTAGTGGCATTGCCACCGCCAGCATCCAGAGCAATGCACTCGCGTGCATGCGGGCGTTCAGCGGCGTTGCGTATAGCACGGCCAGCGCCATCAACAGCGTAAGCACGACACCTACCAGGCTGAACGCACAAATCGCCAGCCACTTGCCCAGCACCAGATCCCAGAGCGACACCGGGTTCATTAGCAGCGGCTCAAGCGACCCGCGCTCCCGTTCGCCGGCCATGCTGTCGTTGGCGAGGTTCATAGCCCCGGTGAACGCGGTCACCATCAGAAACGCCGGCAGCAGCGCGAGGGCCGGCGGTTGACGCCAGAGCAGCCCGACCAGTAGCGGCCCCAGCCAGCAAAACATCATGGCGGAGAACAGCGAGCGGCGGTCGCGCAAGCCGTCGCGAACCTCTTTGCGAAAAACGACCAGCCAGGGATGGGTCTTCATGCCGTCAACTCCACGAAGGCTTCTTCCAGGCTGCGCGCGTTGCTTGAGCGCATCAGCTCGGTCGGCGATCCCTGCGCCACCACTGTGCCCCGCGCTACGACTACCACGCAATCGCAAAGTGCCGAGACCTCGGCCATCAGGTGGGACGAGAGCAGGACGCATTTGCCGGCATCTCGAAAACGCTCCAGTAGCGCTCGCAAGGCGCGTGCGCTCGCCACGTCCAGGCCATTCCCCGGCTCGTCGAGAATGATGTTCGGGGGATCGTTGATGATCGCGCGTGCCAGCGCCAGTTTCATTCGTTCCCCTTGGGAGAAGCCTTGCGCGCGGCGGTCGGCAATCTCGCGCATGTCGAAAAGGTCAAGCAGCACTCGGATGCGCGGCTCCAGTTCGGCGGACGGCATCCCGCGCAGCTCTCCGTAGTAGCGCAAGTGTTCGCGAGTGGTGAGGCGTGGGTAGTTGCCCAGGCCGTCGGTAAGGGCGCCAAGGCGCCGGCGCGCTCCCATGGGATTTTCGGCCGGATCGATGCCGTCCACCCGAACGTGCCCGCTTTCCGGCCGCAGCAGGCCTGTGATTAAACGCAGAGTTGTGGTTTTTCCGGAACCGTTGGGACCTACCAGACCGGTGATGGCGCCGTCCTGGGCGGAGAACGTTAGATCGTTCACGGCTGGCCGGCCGGCAAAGGATTTGCGAAGGCTGTCGGTTTGGATCATCGCCCATATAGTCTCGGGGCGACGCCAAAACTTACACTAGCGGAGGATTTCCACCACCAGCACCGGTTCGAGCCGCTATTCGTACCGCAGCGCCTGGATCGGGTCCAACTTACTCGCGCGTAGCGCGGGCATCCAGATCGCGAGTAGAGCGACGCAGGTCAATGCGATGGGGATCGCGGTAAAGGCGATCGGATCTCGAACATTCACGCCGAATAGAAAGGCCGCCAGGAAACGCGTCAGCCCAAATGCCGAGCCGATCCCAATGGCAACACCGATCAACACCAGACGCATGCCCTGCACCACCACCATGTTCCGCACGGCGCCCGTCTCCGCCCCCAGTGCCAGTCGAATCCCAATCTCCTGGGTTCGTTGCTCCACCGAGTACGCCATCAAACCGTAGATCCCAATCGCTGCCAGCAGGAGAGCCGAGCTTCCAAAAACCGTCATCAGCAGCATATTGAAACGCTCGCGTGAAGTGGAGATCGACACAACTTCATTCATCGTTCGCACGTCGGATACCGGCAGCCCGCTGACCTGACGTAGCTGCTCCTGAATCGCGCTACTCAACGAATCGGGCGGTACTCTAGTGCGCACCACCCAGGACATCGGAGATATCCTTACGTTCAGTGCGTTCACCTCATCCGGAATCTGCGCCTGCGGGACAAACATCTTCGGCTCGGGGTCTCGGTTAAGGCCGCCATCGCGCGAATCGGCCACTACGCCGATGATCTGGCGTGGCTGCTCGGAGGCGAACTCGTGCATCCCGCCCTTGCCGATAACCATTTGATCCCGCAATGGATCGCCGGTCTTCCAGAACTTCTTCGCCATGGCCTCGTTGATGATCACCACTGGCCGAGCTGCCTTGTCGTCGGTTTCGGTAAATGTTCTCCCGCGCTTCACCGGGATCTTGAACACCTCAAAATAGCCGGGCGAAACCGTCATCCACGCACCGCCCCCGGTGTGTATTTCGTTGTTGGCCGGCGGCCTGCCGACGATGTCGAACCCCAGGCCATACCCGCCCTCCAGTGGAATGCAACAGGTCGCGCTGGCAAGCTCAACTCCAGGCAGGGCGCTCAGCCGAGTCGCGCCGTCACGCACCAGCCGTTCCACTCCGTCGGCCTTCAGAAAACGCGGGCCCGTCAGGGCCATTCGCATGGTCAGAACGTTGTGCGCATCGAATCCCGGATTGACCTCGCCCAGCGCCAGCGAGGTTCGGATCAATAGCGCTGACCCCACCAGCAGGACCACCGCCAGCGCCACCTCCGCGATCACCAGCACGGATCGCATTTTGTTTTGGCGAAACCCGGTGCCCGTGCGTCCGCTGGCTTCCTTAAGGGTTGCGCTGAGATCTGCCCGCGAACTTTGCAAAGCCGGAATCAAGCCGAACAGGATTCCAGTGCCCACCGAAATCAGCAGGGTAAACGCGAGCACGCGCCAGTCCGCGCCCACCAGTGTTCCTTTATCGCCCAGGCGCGGAAGGCCAGCGGTATTTATCGCGAGCAGAGCCCGAATTCCAATCAGCCCAAGCCCGAGCCCGGCGATTCCGCCCGCTACCGACAACAAGACACTCTCGGTCAACAATTGCAGGATGATCCGCCCCCGTCCCGCGCCAATCGCCGCTCGAATCGCGAGTTCCCGGCGGCGCGTCGTCGCGCGCACCAGCAGCAGGTTGGCGACATTCGCGCAAGCGATCAGTAGCACCAAGCCCACCGCAGCGGCCAGAACCAGCAGAATTGGCCGCACATCACTCACGAAGGCATCCTGAAATGGCGTCACCGTGAATGCGTCGTTGGGTCCAAGTTCTCGCGGGAACTTGCGTCCGAAGTCCTGCGCCGAGAGCTTTAGCTTGGCTTGCGCCTGAGGCAGGCTGACGCCCGGTTTCAATCGGCCCGCGGCCATGAAGTAGTGTCCCTGGTCGGTGGTTTTGGGATCGAGCTGGAACGGCGTCCAGACTTCGAGCACCGGTCCAAATTGTCTGTGTCGAAATTGGAGCCGACGATCCCGATGATTACGTGCGAATCGCCGCTCAACGATATGGTCTTTCCGATCACGTTTGGGTCGCTGCCGAAGCGCCGTCTCCACAGTCCTTCTCCGATCACGGCGACCAGCGGCCCATGCGGAAGGTCTTCCTCGGCCGAGAACGTGCGCCCCCGAATCACAGGCGCTCCAAACAATCGAAAATAGTCCGCGCTCACCTGGCCCGACTGAAGCTGCTCCGGGAACGCGAGTCCGGTGAGGTTGACGACCACGCCACGAAACGCCGCCACATCCTGGACTACACTGGTCTGCTCGCGATAATGTTGGAATTTTGCCGGTGAGCAGGCCGGCCCCGAGCCTTCCGGCGACGTGTTCATGAACATTACCAGGCGATCCGGGTCGGGGTAGGGAACCGGCTTGAGCAGAACGGCGTTGACCACCGAAAAGACGGCCGTATTGGCGCCGATTCCCAGTGCCAGCGTCGCCAGCGCCGTCAAAGTAAAACCGGGACTTTGCCGGTAACTACGCAGCGAGTGTTTGAGGTCGTGCAAAAAAGTATCCACGTTCGCTGGTGCTCCTTATTACTATGCACAGACGCTCAACCCCGGGAAAAGTTCCGGGCAAAACGGCTTTTCCGAGCGTGGGATAATAGCGGGCCATGAGCATGCTTCGTCTCGCCGCGCTCTCCCTGCTATTGAGCCTCTCTCATTTGTGGGCCGACAGCGCGACCCCGCAGACGCTCCGCTACACCTTCCTGAGTAACGGCACGATGGCAGGAAGCGAAGTGGATACGTACCGCCCAGACGGCAACATCGACTGCACATTCGAGTTCAACGATCGTGGGCGAGGGCCCAAGATCGCGGCCCACTATGTGGTGAGGGCCGACGGCTTGCCATCCGGTACCGATATAACCGGGAACGATTACTTGAAAGCGCCCGTTGACGAACACTTCTTCATTGAAAATGGCGTAGCCCATTGGAAGAGCACTTCCGAGAAGGGGCAGGCTTTGGCGCCGGGTTTCTACATCAGCAACAATGGGCCACCAGCCGAGATGGCCTTCCTGGTGGCCGCGCTCCTGAAAGCCAAGGGCGCTCCCGTGAAATTACTGCCTGCAGGCGAGGCACGATTGGAACGGTTAGCGGACCTGACCGTGGAAGATCATGGACGAAAATTGCATGTAACGGATTTTGCTATCAGCGGGCTTTCCTTCGAACCGCAAACGATCTGGCTGGATGACGACCAACGCTTCTTCGCGTCTCCGGGCAAATGGTCCGCGATATTGAGGGAAGGCTGGGAAGGCGCCAACGATCGGCTCTATGCCCTGGATCGCGCGGCTGAGGACGCCCGCAATGCGCGCTTGGCGCGTGAATTGGCCCAACATCCGGATCATCCGCTCGCGGTGGAGCATGTTCGCGTTTTTGATTCCGAGCGCGCGACCATGCTCGAAAATCAAACGGTCGTCATTAACAAGGAGCGCATAGCCATGGCCGGTCCATCTGCCGGTATCAGCGTTCCGAAAGATGCTCAGCGAATCGATGGGACCGGCAAAACATTGCTGCCCGGCCTCTTTGATATGCATGTTCACGCCCAGCCCTTGGATGGTTTCCTGAACATTGCAAGCGGTGTGACCAGCGTTCGCGACATGGGCAACGATATCGCTGACCTGAAGCACCTCCAGGACCAATGGGACAGCGGCGCAGCCGTCGGTCCGCGGATGTGGAAGGCCGGAATTATCGACGGGCGCGGCCCGTTTCAGGCACCAGCGGGTCTCTATGCCGACACCGTCGAAGAGGCCCAAAAAGAAGTGAACCGCTACGCCGATCTTGGATTTGTCCAGATCAAGGTGTACAGCTCGCTCAAGCCGGACCTCTTTCCTGGCATAGTGAAGACCGCTCACGCCCGCGGATTACGAGTGAGCGGTCACATTCCAAATGGAATGATTGCGAGCCAGTTTGTAGAAGAGGGTGCCGATGAAATCCAACACATCAATTTTATTTTTCTAAACTTCCTTGCCTCGAAAGTGAAAGATACTCGCACGCCGGAACGCTTTACCTCCGTCGGCGAATACGCCGCGAAGCTGGATTTGGATTCCAAAGAGGTAAATGATTTTATCCAACTGCTCCTGCGGCATCACACAACGGTAGACGTGACATTGGCCACTTTCGAGGGGATGTTCACGGGCCGTCCTGGGAAAGTGTCTCCCGATTACGCGCCGGTGCTCGACCGGCTGCCCGCACAGGCTCAGCGCGGAGCCTATACCGGCGGGCTGGCGGTAACCCAGCAGAACGATCAGTTGTACAAAGACTCCTATGCCGCCATGTTGCGAATGACCAAACGAATGTACGATGCTGGCATTCCCATCCTGGCAGGAACCGATGCGACCGCCGGGATCATGCTGCATCGCGAGTTAGAGCTGGAAGTGCAAGCCGGAATTCCACCCGCGAAGGCGTTGCAGATCGCAACCATCAACGCTGCCCGGCTACTGAAGCAGGAGAAGGAGCTGGGCTCAATCGCACCCGGAAAGCTGGCTGATTTCGTGCTTGTGGAAGGCAATCCAGCCGAACACATCAGTGACATCCGCCGATGCCGGCTGGTGGCGAAGAACGGTGTCCTCTATAAGAGCGCCGACGTGTATCGGGCCATTAGTATAAAGCCAAACTAGCGCACAAACACCAGCGTTGAGTGCCCCTTGTAAGTCGCAATGTGCGATTTCCGGTACCCGCATTTCTCCGCTACACGAATAGACGCGAGGTTTTCAGGATTGATGATGCAGGCGGTCTGTGCCGCTCCGAAGTGCGCATCTCCCCATGCGACAGCTGCGCGAACTGCCTCCGTCGCATAGCCCTTGCCATGGAATTGCGTGGCGAACGCCCAACCGATCTCGGGCGCGTCTTTGAGGGACGGCTCGATATCCCGCTTATAATCGGCGAAACCAATCTCTCCGATAAAGCTGCCCATGTTCTTCTCTTCAACCACCCAATAGCCGAAGCCGAGCACGGCCCAATGGCCAATGTAGCGGAGCAGCCTGCTCCAGGTTTCTTCTCCAGTTTGCGGCCGGCCGCCAATGTGGCGAGTGACGACGGGATCCGCCCACATGGCCGCGCTGGAGGCGAGATCGCCGAGGCAATGTCCCCGCAGCTTGAGCCGTTCTGTTTCGATAACCGGTGCAGCCATGACGTATACTCCAGTATGCGCGCTCTGTTTTTGACATTATTCGTGGCGGTCGCCGCCGGACTAGCGTCCTCTCAAACGATCACGGTCAGCTTTCCAGCTTCGCGCTCCGCCCAACCCTTGGATGGTCGCGTGCTGCTTCTGCTCTCGAACGATCCGAGCGACGAACCGCGCAATCAGATCGACGACACGCCAAAGTCGCAGATGATTTTCGGCGTAACGGTCGATGCATGGAAACCAGGTGCGCCTGTCACGATCGGCGGCAACGCACAAGGCTATCCGCGAGCGAGTCTGAAGGACGTGCCGGCCGGGGTCTACACAGTGCAGGCTGTGCTCAATATTTACGAGACCTTTCACCGCTCGGACGGCAAGACCGTGAAGCTGGCGCCGGATCGTGGCGAAGGACAGCACTGGAACCTCGCGCCTGGCAATTTGCTATCGAAGCCGCGGCTAGTTCACATCGGTCCCGGAGCGCCGCCGATTGAGGTTTCTCTCACCGACGTAATCCCGCCGATCAAACCGGGGCCGGATACAAAATACATTCGCCACCTCAGCATCCAATCCAAGCTGCTGACAAACTTCTGGGGCCGGCCGGTCTATCTTTCGGCGATCGTTCTCGTTCCGGAGGGCTTCGACACGCACGCGGAAGCGCACTATCCACTGATCGTTTTCCATGACCACTTCGTGTCGGAGTTCGGCGACTTCCGCGAGACACCGCCCGATCCGAATCTCAAGCCCGATTACTCCGAGCGCTTTCACATCCCCGGTTACAACCGCATTCAACAGGAGGAGGCATACAAAAACTATCAGTCATGGATCGCGCCCGGCACGCCGCGGATGTTGATCGTGAAGCTGCAGCACGCCAATCCTTATTACGACGATTCCTACGCGGTGAATTCGTCAAATCTCGGTCCATACGGAGACGCGCTTGAGACTGAATTGATCCCGGCCATTGAAAAGCAGTTCCGTGGCATCGGCCAGGGCTGGGCACGCTTCGTCTACGGAGGATCCACCGGCGGCTGGGAATCCCTGGCCGTCCAGATGTTTTATCCCGATCACTACAACGGAGCGTTCGTCGCGTGTCCAGACCCGGTCGATTTTCACGCGTACATGACCGCCGACCTGTATAAGCAGGACAATATGTTTTATATTCAGGGCGCGAATAAGAAGATCGAGCAGCCGTCCATGCGCGATTATCTCGGCCACACATTGATGTCCATGCGCGACAACATCGCGTACGAAGCTGCGCTGGGCGATCGCGGCCGCTCGGGCGAGCAGTTCGACATCTGGCAGGCGGTCTATTCTCCCACCGCGGAGGATGGCTATCCGCAGCCGATCTTCGACAAGCAGACGGGTATGATCGACCACAAAACGGCCGATTACTGGCGCGAGCATTACGACTTGGACGCTATCCTGCAACGTGACTGGGCAACGCTCGGGCCGAAGTTGCAGGGCAAGCTGCATCTCTACGTGGGGTCGGATGACACATATTTCCTGAACGACGCGGTTTACCTGATGGAAGATTTCCTGAAGCAGACCGGGAGTCCTGGACACGGCGTGCCCTACCAAGGCGAGGTTCGCTACGGGCCGCGCGCCGAGCATTGCTGGAATGGAGATCCGGAGAAGCCGAACTGGTACTCGCGGCTGCACTACAACCAAATGTATGTGCCACAAATCCTGGAGCGCATTCAGAAAACCGCGCCGCCCGGAGCGGATCTGACAAGCTGGCGATACTGATCGCTATCGCGACTAATGATTTTCCGTCGTTGCTTCAGCGGCGATCGGCCCTAGGAGCGACGATCCAAAGTTCATTCCAGGCGGCCGCGGCGGCATCGACTTCGGCAAATTCTCCTGCGAGGTAGTGATGCGCATTTCGTTGCGCGCGATATGGGCCGTGACGTGTTTATCGAACGGTATCGAATAATCGCCCCAGTCCTCGTGAAGGATGTTGAACTTCAGGGTGTTACCCTCAATCGAGAAATCGTCCAGTGCCGCCATCGTATACGGATTTTCACAGCGTCCACAAACCATGCCGCGCAGCTTATTTCCAACCTTGCGAATAATGAAAAACTGCTTGTCGATTCCCACCCCAAAACCAAGCCAGACGCCTACGACGTTCGCTTCCGACAACTGCAGCCACGGTCCAGGTTGTATGTAGGGAGCAGGCGGCCGACCTCCGGTCGGGCGCGGCAATACCGGTATGGTGTGGCCTGCGGGTAACATCACGATTGGAATAGGAAGCGGGTCTGGGCCGCGCGGGTCCTTGGACATGGTCCATTCGAACTTCCGGCCGCCAGGGGCGCCGCTGGTCCCGTTTACGATGAGATTGCCGTGATCGAACTTAGCGCTGGCATGGTCCAGATAAGCCGTGCTGCCGTCTGCCTTCACGTGCGTCACTGTGAACGAGAGTCCATCAGCGCCGAGCTTTCCATCTACGAAGGCAAGCGTCGTCGCATCGCTGCAGTACGTGCAATAAATGCCCCGCACCTGTTCGCCTCGGATCGAGAACTCGTAGGTGTGCGGCTCGCCGCCTTTGGCGACGTCGGTTTTCCAGCCGCCTCGATAATCGTCGGCATTCTGCGCCACCGCAGCTTGCGCACATGCTAGCGCGACCAAGAACATTACTGACGCCTTCATGGGCACCCTCCCAACTCTGGTCATTGTATAAGCACTCGCCTACGGCCGCCGTGGGGCGGCCGCCAAGTAGTGGCATAGTGGGTGAATGAAATTCGCGCTTCTGCTTCTCGGCGCTTCGAGCCTGTTCGCGCAGACGTACGACCTCGTTATCCGCAACGGCCACATCATCGATGGCGCGGGCTCGCCGTGGTACGCAGCTGATATCGCGATCCGCGACGGCCACATCGCGGCTATCGGACGTCTCGATTCAGTTACCGCCAAACAGACCATCGATGCCGCCGGCATGGTAGTCGCGCCAGGGTTCATCGACATGCTCGGGCAGTCGGAAGAATCGATCCTCGTCAATCCCCACCTTCCCTCGAAAATTTATCAGGGCATCACTACCGAGATCACCGGCGAAGGCGGATCGGCCGCTCCTCTCACCGATGCCATTCGGGCGGCTGATCACGCCGCATTTGAACACTACAAAATCGATCCCTCCTGGAACACTTTCCGCGAATTTTTCGCTCGCCTCGAAAAGCAGGGCATGGGCATTAACCTTGCCAGCTACGTCGGCGCAACGCAAGTACGGAGGGCGGTGCTTGGCGATGGTGATCGCGCCCCAACGGCGGTGGAGCTAGAGCAAATGAAAGCGCTAGTGCGCGATGCCATGCATGACGGCGCAGTTGGAGTATCCACTGCGCTGCAGTACGCGCCCGCGCCCTACGCCACCACCGAAGAACTGATCGCACTGGCATCCGAAGGCGCGAAGCTCGGCGGTATCTACGCCACGCATATGCGTAGCGAAGGCGATGCCGTCATTCCCGCCATCGACGAAGCCATCCGCATTGGCCGTGAAGCGCATATCCCGGTCGAGATCTGGCATCTCAAAGCCGCAGGCCGTCAGAATTGGGGCCGCATGCCTGAGATCGTCGCGCATATCGATGAGGCCCGGCGTTCCGGTGTGGAAATCGCCGCGAATACCTACGCCTATACCGCCTGGTTCAACAGCTTCTCGGCTTTCATTCCTCCCTGGGCCCACGACGGGGGCGACGCCAAACTTATTGAACGCCTCAAAGATCCCGCAACGCGCGCCCGCATCCGCAAAGACATGCAGACTCCCAGCACTACCTGGGACAACGAATGGGACGAGATCACCGGCCCTGAAGCGATTCTGATCAGCGTCGTCCAGAATCCCAAGCTTCTGCCCTTGCAGGGCAAGACCATCGCGGAAGTCGCGAAGCTATGGCAGAAAGATCCCTTCGATACCATCTTCGACTTTCTGATCGAAGACAATGCCGCCAGCAACGTCGCAGTCTTCGGTATGTCCGAACCCGACGTCAGGCTGGCGCTACAGCAGCCTTGGACAAGCGTGTGCAACGATTCGCAAGGCACCGCGACCGACGGTTTACTTGGCCAGGAGCATCCGCACCCGCGCGCCTATGGAACATTCCCGCACATCCTGCGCAAGTACGTGCGTGAAGACGGCGCGCTCACGCTGCCCGATGCCATCCGGAAATTCAGTGCGCTGCCAGCCTCGCACTTGCGGCTCGCCGACCGCGGCGTTATCAAGACCGGCACGTGGGCGGATATCGTGGTTTTCGATCCCGGCGTCATCACCGATGTCGCCACTTTCGAAAAGCCCAACCAATTATCGGAGGGAATGCAATACGTGCTGGTGAACGGCGTGCCGGTCATCGACCACGGCAAGATGACCAACGCGCTGCCGGGGAAAGTTGTCCGCGGCCCGGCTTGGAAACCGTAATCCGCGGCTAACTCGGGTCGCGCTGGCGCGTGTGGGTTACCGCCTTAAGAATGCCCAGGCCGGCCAAAACCACCACCCCAACGCCGATCCACTGATTCGGTACGTGCGCAAGATGTGCGCCGTAGCCTAGACCGCAGATCAGCACGATGAACCCAACGATGTATAACCCGAAGGACATAAAATCTCCTGTGCGCGTCATTCCTACAGCGGGCGCCACAACGGCTATGTGCAATTCGGATTCCAACTGTAAGACACGGTATTGATTGATCAGGACAAAGAGGATTCGAGGAAATGCGGGAAATACTTACCGGAATACCGGATCGCGGGAGTGACCGATTACCCGCTATCGGTCACCATCCACTGTTCCGGCCGATATAATAAAGGTAGTTGGAAAACAAACCCAATTTCCGAAAGTTCCTCCCTTATCTGCTTGCCGCGGCAGTCGTCTTGTGGATCGCTTTCGCCTCGCAAAGCTGGAGCGATCAAGAGGCAGGCGTCAAGCCAGTACAGAATCGAAATCCCATGGCCGACCTGGTGATGCCTGAGCTCAATGGCGGGTCCTGGCGGCTCTCCGATCATCGCGGCCAGGTTGTGCTCATCAACTATTGGGCCAGTTGGTGCGCCCCCTGCCGGCAAGAGACTCCTGGGTTGATCGACCTGGCGCGCGACTATCGCTACAAAGGCCTCTCGATCGTCGGAGTCTCGATGGACGAAGGCGGCAAACGGGCTGTCGAGTCGTTCCTGACTGAATTTCACGTGCCCTATCCGGTGCTCATGCCCGACCTGTCGTTACCTTCGGTGCCCGCCGTCGAAAGTTTGCCGACTTCGGTGCTGATCGATCGCAACGGCCGTGCCGCCAAGTCCTACGTCGGCGCCGTTCGGGAAACAGTGTTTCGCGCCGACGTTGACCGGCTGCTGGCGGAACAACCCGTGCCGTCCTCCAGCATTAAGGATTAGCCCTGCGGCCGCTCGCTATCGCCGTCATTTTTGTCGCTGGCTTGTTGCGCGTGCCGGCTTCCGCTCAGAATCAATTCGACAACCTCCAGCGTGAACGTGCGCGGCAGATGCTGCGGGATCTTCGCGACGCGCTCCAACACCACTACTACGACCCCCAGTTTCACGGCGTCGACATGGACGCGCGTTTTAAAGCCGCCGATGCCCGATTGCAATCCGTCAACAATCTGGGCGAGGCGTTAACCACCGTTGCCGAGACGCTTGACGCGCTCAAGGATTCGCATACCTTCTTCATGCCGCCCTCGCGCAATACTCATCGCGAATACGGCTTTATTCAGCAGATGATCGGAGATCGCTGCTTCATCACGGCGGTTCGTCCGAATCGGGACGCTTCGGAAAAACTGGCCCCGGGCGACGAGGTGCTGACGTGGCAGGGATTCAAGCCCACGCGCGAAGTGTTTCCCACCATGAACTACATTTTCAACATGCTTCTGTCCCTGCCGGTCATGACCCTCACCGTGCGAGGGCCAGACGGCGCGACGCGCAAGGTTGAAATCACGCCCCAAGTCACTCGCGAGAAGCAAGTTTTGAATCTCAACGACGAGAATGATTTCTGGAAGCTGGTGCGCGACGAAGAGAACGGCGACAGCGAGAACCGGCAGCAACTGGTGAACTCCGGAGACACGGTACTGATCTGGAAGATGCCGGAATTCTTCATGACGGACGACCAGGTGGATCATCTGCTGAAAGATGCGAGCAAATACCAGGCCCTCATCATGGATCTGCGGGGCAATCCGGGCGGACTGATAAAAACTCTCGAGCGCGTGGTCGGCGACGTCATGGATCACGATGTGACTATTGCTCAGCGCGTCGGCCGTAAACCCGATCTGAAGCCTCAGGTCGCCAAATCCCGTGGCGCGAACGCGTTCGCCGGCAAATTGATCGTGCTGGTCGATGGCCGGTCGGCGTCAGCGGCCGAGCTTTTCGCGCGCGTCGTCCAACTCGAGCACCGCGGCACTGTGCTCGGGGATCGCAGCGCGGGCCTGGTGATGGAGTCGCGCCGTTACGAGTTTCATCAAGGCACGGACACCCAGATTTTCTATGGCGCATCGATCACCGATGCCGACCTGATCATGGGCGATGGCAAAAGCCTGGAGCACACCGGCGTCGTCCCGGACGAAGTAATTCTTCCCTCGGCTGCCGACCTCGCCGCCGGACGCGATCCCGTTCTGGCTAGAGCCGCGAAACTCGCCGGCAAGGAGTTGGATCCGGCGAAAGCGGGACGGCTGTTTCCGATTGAGTGGAGAAAAGACTAGATCGCTTCGGCATTACTTCTTAGGGGGCCAACCGGTGTACATTCCGTACAGCACCGGCGTCACCAGCGCCTCAATCCGATTGATCTTGCCGTCCACGATCTTGAACAGCTCTGCAATGAAAAATGAATAAGGCTGATCGAACGGGCGCTCCGCAGCTCATCCTTGTAATTTCACTCTTGCTGGTGGGATCGTTCGAAGTGATCAGGCGGTTTTCGATGCGCTGGCAGTCCTTGTCGAACGGAGTGTTCTTGTCGGTGCCAGTCTCCATTCCTTCGAAATACGAATTCGCCACGCGAATCAGCTCGGCGCGAGGCCGGCGTTCGGAAGGCGCCAGCGCCTGATGAAAGATCGGTTTGTCCACCAGGTCCTCGGGGTGGGAGAAAACGCCCGATGTTTTGCGTAGTGCGAGCACTTCCATTTCGGTGATTTTCTTGGTCTCGATTTTCAACCGCAGCCCCAGAATTACTGGATGCCCGTGCTCTTCGATCGTCCCGAAGAAGCCCACCTCGCCGGCTTGCGGATCGGCGAAATACAGCTTGTAGTTTCCGAGCGTCACTGTCGGGCCCCACATGCCGTCGCCCAGCTTCAACTCTTGCCCATTCTCGGTGTATCGCGCGTTCTTAGCGAGCGGCAGCTTCGTAGGATCGATGCCACCAGCGCCGCCAAATATTGATTGGTGAATCCTTCGAGGCACGCTCTGTCGCAGGTCTCGATTGCGTTGGCGTTCTCCCAATCCCCAGCCCGACCAGCAGGATACACGCGCATCCAATGAATCGCACCATCTTGTCTGTCAAGATTGTATACTGATGGTTCACGAAAGGAGCCAACATGCGACTCAAACTCTTAGCTGCTCTCCTTTTCGCCATTGCACCCGCAGTCGTTGCTCAAACAGCAACGGCACAATCACCTGTGGGTCTCTGGGACGCAACCATCACCTTTAACGGCCAGGACATTCCGTTCCGGCTCCAGATCGCAGGCGACGGATCGAACATCCAAGGTTGGCTGTTCAATGGAGACGACAAGGTCGTTGCCAGCGGTGCAAGTTTTCACGATGGCTCGCTCGTGTTGAATTTCGATTCTTACGCCGCGAAGCTCGAAGCCAAGCTGCAGGATGGCGCGCTGGTCGGTCAATACGGGCCGATGTTGAAGAAGACTTATCCAATCGCGGCGCATCGGCACCCCGCTGCCGAGTCCAGGACGATCGTAGGCCCTCTGCCCCCATCCATCAACGGGCTTTGGGAAGTGGCCGTGAAGAGCGGGAAAGGCGAGCAGGCATGGCGTCTGATCGTTCAGCAGAAGAGCGCCTTGGATGTCTCGGCCGCGATCTTGCGCGTCGATGGCGACACCGGCGCATTGACTGGTAGTTATAAGGATGGCAAGTTCGTTCTCAGCCATTTCTCGGGCGGCCGGCCTTCTCTGGTGATCCTGACTCCCTCGAGCGATGGAACGCTCGCCGTCAATATGACCGATCTGCATGGCTCCAGCCAGCTCACGGCCACTCGGCCCGACGTCGCGCGCGCCAAGGGATTGCCGCCGCCGGCCGATCCGGATCATCACACCACCGTCAAGGATGCATCCGAGCCATTTAAGTTCAGCTTCCCCGATCTCAACGGCAAAACCGTTTCGAATACCGACGCGCGCTTCCAGGGCAAGGTCGTCTTAGTGAACATCACCGGAAGCTGGTGCCCTAATTGCCACGACGAAGCGCCGTTCCTGGCCGAGATGTATCGCAAGTATCGCAGCCAGGGGCTTGAAGTCGTGGCGCTATCATTTGAGGAAGGCGACCAGCTCACGAATCCGGTCCGGCTCCGCGCGTTCATGAAGGAGTATGGCATCGATTACACCGTCCTGCTCGGCGGCACGCCCGACGATCGCGATGCGAAGCTTACGCAACCGGTGAATTTGAATTCCTGGCCGACCACGTTCTTCCTGGGCCGCGATGGGCGAGTGCGTTTTGTCCATGCCGGATTCCCCGGGCCGGCCAGCGGCGAACTCTATCGCCAAGCGACGCACGAGTTCTCCTCGCAGGTAGAAAGCCTGCTCGCGGAGAATCGGACAGCTTCAACGCGTTAGCGCGGCGTCAGACTGCGGCGCGCCAACGTAGTCCGTCGAATCGGGCGAAGTCCCGGTCCGTGGTGATCCATTCGCAGCCGGATTCGATGGCCAGCGCGGCCAGCCACGCATCTTGCACCAGGTTTCCAATCGCGTTCGCTCTCCGGCACAGCGCAGTGAAGATTTCCCAATGCTGAGGCCCGGGCTGAATGATCTGGCAATGGGGCTGCTCCAAAAGCGTCGATGCGAACGCCACCACATCCGCCAAACGATCGGGGCGAACGTAGATACGCGGATGAGTCGCAATTCGGATCACGCTGGCCAGAACCTGCGGCGACATTCCGTACGCCGTCTCTCCATTGAGAACGTCTTCCAACCAACTTCGATACGCGGCATGATTTTCAGCGTCCGAACGGAACGCGTAGAGGAGCACGTTCACGTCCGGCAGAATCAACGACGGCCCTCCATGATGTCCAGCAGGGCGGCGCTGTCGTTCAGGTCGATTCCTGGGAGCACGCCACCTCCAGCTTCAGAGACCGGGAGGTTTACTCGCTCGCGTGGGTGCCGCGAGCGCGACTGTGCCAGGACCAGCCGAAGTCCTTGCTCTATCAGAGCGGTCAACGTTTCGCCGCGCCGTTCTGCTTCGCGTTTGGCTTGGTTGATCAGTGCTTCCTCCAGCCTGACGGTGGTTCTCATATGTCTAGACATATCACTACAGAGTCTATATGTCAAGCTCCTGCATGCAAGAACTGTTTGACTTTGCTTCCGGCCGCTTTATATCATTCAATTTCCTATGACAATGAGAAGTATGAGGTGCTGGCAATGAAGGCGAAACGATGGATGTTTGGCGGCGCGGTCGCCTGGCTGGGTTTCGGAGGAGTCGCCTTCGCGCAGACCAACGCCGGGTCGCAAATGGCGGACGACGTTTTCAAGAACGTCCAGGTCCTGAAAGGTCTTACCGTGGACGAGTTCATGGGGACCATGGGACTGTTTTCGGCGGCCCTGAACGTTTGCTGTGGGGACTGCCATGTCGGTGCCGGTGGCTCCAATCCGCAATGGGATAAGGATGTTCCCCGAAAAGTAGTCGCGCGCAAAATGATTACGATGGTGAACACCATCAACAAGGGCAATTTCGGCGGCGCCCAGATGGTGACATGTTGGACTTGCCATCGCGGCAGCGGCGCCCCGGCTACCACGCCTGGAATCGACGCGATCTACAGCGACCCGGTTCCATCGCCACCCGACGTCCTGCCGCAGGCCACCAATGGCACCAAGGTTCCTTCCGCCACTGAGATTCTTGACAAATATATCCAGGCGCTCGGCGGGGCCGACAACCTGGCGAAGATCAGCAGCTACACCGCCAAAGGGACCAGCATGTTGTTTGGCGAGGACAAGGGCGATCCGGCGGAGGTCTACGCGAAGGCGCCGGATCAACTAGCCACCATCGTTCAGGAGCGAGAAGGGACAATGGAAAGGGTCTTTGACGGCCACGATGCATGGGTCATGCTGCCGCTAACGGTGGTGCAGGAATACCAGCTGCACGCCAGCGCGCTTGAAGGCGGCAAGCTGGACGCTCAAATGGCCTTTCCAGGCAACATCAAGAGTTTTTTCCCCACTTGGCGAGTGAGCTATCCAACTACGATTGATGGACGCGATATCTATGTCGTTCAGGGATCCCGCCCCGTAGCTGGAGGCACCGGCAATTTTATCGCAACGTTCTATTTCGACCAAAAGACAGGGTTGCTGCGGCGCATGGTGCGCTACGCCAGTTCGGTGGTGGGCCGCGTTCCAACGCAATACGATTATTCGGATTATCGCTCTGTGGCGGGCGTCATGATGCCCTTCAAATGGACCTTCGGTTGGGTAAGCGGCCGCGAGGAGTACAATTTGACCGATGTGCAGCCAAACGCCCCGGTGGATGCGTCGAAGTTCGTCAAACCTGTGCTGAAAGCAAAATAAACAGTCGACCGCGCAGCGACGATTTGACAAACTTCAGGGTTGTTCTGTATCCTTGTAAGGGTTTGGCGAGTTGTGTCTTCTGCTCCCGCGCTACCACTCTCTAGCTAGAGAGCCCGGCCGGGGGCCGGCCCCGAGGTCCTGACGGTTTTTCAGCCGTTGAGATATGGGCTAGTCCAGAGCAAGTACCCTCGCAGCTTTGCAGTTTTTCTTAGTTTTTTTCGCGGTGCGGCTTCGAGCCCGCCGTTCAGTGTCAACGAAACAACATAACGTCTGAAGGGGAGATTCGTGCCGACGTTTAATCAACTCGTGCGAAAAGGGCGGAAACCGCCACGTTACAAGACCGCCAGTCCGGCGCTGCAGGCTTGCCCGCAGAAGCGCGGCGTGTGTACGCGCGTGTACACTACCACTCCCAAGAAACCGAACTCGGCGCTGCGAAAAGTGGCGCGCGTGCGGCTGACCAATGGGATCGAGGTCACCACCTACATTCCTGGCGTCGGCCACAATTTGCAGGAGCACTCCATTGTGCTGATCCGAGGGGGACGCGTGAAGGATCTCCCGGGCGTGCGCTATCACGTGGTACGCGGGACGCTGGACGCGGCTGGAGTGTCGGACCGCAAACAGGGACGATCGAAATACGGAGCGAAACGACCCAAAGGGGGGCCGGCGAAATAGAGTATGCCACGCAGACGCAGACCTGAACCTCGCGAAATTCTCCCGGATCCGTTGTACAACTCCACGCTGGCGGAGAAGTTTATCAATTCGATGATGTGGGACGGCAAAAAGAACACCTCCCAGCGGATCTTCTACGGCGCAATGGACAAGATCAAGGAAAAGACCGCCGACGATCCGTTGAAGCTTTTCAAGAAGGCGGTGGAGAACGCCAAGCCGCTGCTGGAAGTGAAGACGCGGCGCGTGGGCGGCGCAAACTATCAAGTGCCGGTGGAAGTTCCCCAGAACCGTCGGGTTAGTCTGGCGATTCGTTGGATTTTGCAGAACGCCCGCAGCCGGCCCGAGAAGGGTATGCCGGACAAGCTGGCAAACGAGTTGACCGACGCCGCCAACATGCGCGGCGGAGCGATTAAGAAAAAGGACGACGTTCACAGAATGGCGGAAGCGAACAAGGCTTTCGCGCATTATCGCTGGTAGCACCGTTAGCAAGCCAGTTGTAGGTATTTTTATGGCACGTACTGTACCAATCGAAAAGATGAGGAACATCGGCATCATGGCCCACATTGATGCCGGTAAAACCACGACCACTGAGCGTGTGCTCTATTACACCGGCCGGACTCACAAGATCGGTGAAGTGCATGAAGGCACGGCCATCATGGACTGGATGGAGCAGGAGCAGGAACGGGGTATCACCATTACCTCAGCCGCTACCACGTGCGAGTGGCGCGACATCACCATCAATATTATCGATACCCCCGGCCACGTGGATTTCACGGCCGAGGTGGAGCGCAGCCTGCGCGTGCTGGACGGAGCGGTCGCGGTGTTCGACGCCGTCGCGGGCGTGCAGCCGCAGTCGGAAGCGGTATGGCGCCAAGCCGACAAGTACAGTGTTCCGCGCATTTGCTTCATCAACAAGATGGATCGAGTGGGCGCGGATTATTACCACTCCATCGATACGATTGTCGACCGGCTGAAGTGCCGGCCGGTTGCCATCCAGCTTCCGATTGGCGCCGAAGATCAGTTCAAGGGCACCATCGATCTGGTAACGATGACAGCCCGCATCTGGCGCGACGAGACGCTGGGCGCCCAGTACGATGAAGTCGAAATTCCGGCCGATCTGCTCGAGAAAGCCAAGTCCTATCGAGAGCAGATGATCGAAGCCATCGCCGAGTCCGACGATCATTTGTTCGCGAAGTTTGTGGAAGGCACCCCGATCTCTGAGAAAGAGATCATGGAGGGCATCCGCAAAGCCACCATCGCGCAGAAGATTTTCCCGGTCATCTGCGGCTCCGCGTTTAAGAACAAAGGCGTGCAGAATCTGTTGGACGCCGTGGTCGACTATCTGCCTTCGCCGGTTGACGTTCCCCCGGTGCAAGGCGTTCTCCCCGATAATCCTGAGGTAACCGAAGAGCTTCCTCCCACCGATGACGCGCCATTTTCGGCGCTGGTGTTCAAGATCATGACCGATCCATTTGTCGGTCAGCTCGCGTTTATCCGGGTGTACTCGGGCCGCCTGGGCGCGGGTGATTCCGTATTCAACGTGGCGAAAAATCGCAAAGAGCGCGTGGGGCGTCTGGTGAAGATGCACGCCAACAAGCGCGAGGACATTCAGGAAATCCTGGCGGGCGACATCTGCGCGGCAGTGCTCAAGAACGTCTCCACTGGCGACACCATCTGCGACGAAAAGCGCCCGATTCTGCTCGAAAACATTGATTTCCCGGAGCCCGTGATCCAGCTCGCGATCGAGCCCAAGACCAAGGCCGATCAGGAAAAGCTGGGGATGGCGATTCAGAAGCTGGTGCAGGAAGACCCGACCTTGCGGGTGAACACCGATCCCGACACCGGGCAGACCATCTTGGCCGGAATGGGTGAGCTGCATCTCGAGATCATCGTTGATCGCATGCAGCGCGAGTTCAATGTCGGCGCCAACGTCGGCAAGCCGCAAGTGGCTTATCGCGAGACCATCCGTACCACGGCGGAATACGACTACACACACAAGAAACAGACCGGCGGCAGTGGCCAGTACGCGCGCGTCAAACTACGGGTAGAGCCGGATCCCGGCAAGGGTTTTGAATTCGAAAATGACGTCAAGCAGGGCGCCATTCCGAAGGAATTCATTTCGGCCGTTGAGAAGGGCGCCCGCGAGTCGCTGGAAGGCGGCATTCTGGCCGGCTATCCGATGGTAGATATTAAGACCACTGTATTCGACGGCGACTATCACGATGTGGACTCGTCGGAGATGGCGTTCAAGATCTGCAGCTCCATCTGCTTCAAGGAAGCCTGTAGGAGAGCTAAGCCAGTGCTGCTCGAGCCGGTGATGCGGGTGGAGGTGGTGGTGCCTGAAGAGTACATGGGCACCGTCAACGGCGATCTCAATTCGCGGCGCGGCCGTTTGGAAGGCACCGAAGTCCGGGGCACCACGCAGCTCATCAAGGCTATGGTGCCGCTGTCCGAAATGTTCGGCTACGCAACCGAGCTGCGCTCGCGTACCCAGGGCCGCGGCAGTTTCACGATGCACTTCGGGCAGTACGAGGAAGTTCCCAAGAACATCTCTGAAGAGATCGTGGCGAAAGTTCAAGGAAAAGTAACCAAGTAAGGCGAGAAACAGGAGATTCCATCCATGGCGAAGGAAAAATTTGATCGCAGCAAACCGCACGTGAATATCGGGACCATCGGGCACATCGATCACGGCAAGACGACGCTCACCGCGGCCATCACCAAGGTGTTGGCCAAGCACAACCCGAAGAATAAGTTCCGCTCGTTCGATTCGATCGACAACGCGCCGGAAGAAAAAGCACGCGGAATCACGATCGCGGTGGCGCACGTCGAGTATGAGACCGCCAACCGGCATTACGCCCACGTGGATTGCCCGGGCCACGCCGACTACATCAAGAACATGATCACGGGCGCGGCGCAGATGGATGGCGCGATCTTGGTGGTGGCGGCCACCGATGGCCCCATGCCGCAAACACGCGAGCACATTCTTCTCGCCCGCCAGGTGGGTGTTCCCTCCGTAGTTGTGGCGCTGAACAAAGTGGACATGGTAGACGATGCGGAGCTGCTGGAATTAGTCGAGCTGGAAGTGCGCGAGCTGTTAAGCAAGTACGAGTTTCCGGGCGACGATCTGCCGGTGGTGCGGGTGAGCGCGCTGGGGGCGTTGAACGGCGAAGAGAAGTGGGAAAAGACGGTCGACGAGTTGATGGATAAAGTGGACGCCTATATTCCACTGCCTGCGCGCGACATCGACAAGCCGTTCCTGATGCCGATTGAAGACATTTTCTCGATTCAAGGCCGTGGAACCGTAGTGACGGGCAGAATCGAAAAAGGGATCTGCAAGGTCGGCGAGGAAATGGAGATCGTGGGCTTCAGGGACACGCGCAAGACGGTGGTGACGGGCGTGGAAATGTTCAAGAAGCTGCTGGATGAAGGGCGAGCGGGCGATAACGTTGGATTGCTGCTGCGCGGTATTGAAAAAGACGACGTGGAGCGCGGGCAGGTGATTGCGAAGCCGGGGTCGATCAAGCCGCACAAGCGGTTCAAGGGCGAGATCGTGGTGCTGACCAAGGAAGAAGGCGGGCGGCACACGCCGTTCTTCAAGGGATACCGGCCGCAGTTTTATTTCCGGACCACGGACGTGACGGGCGTAGCCGAGTTGCCCGAGGGCACCGAGATGGTAATGCCGGGCGACAACGTGGGGTTGGTGATCGAGCTGATCACGCCGGTGGCCATGGACAAGGGATTGCGGTTTGCGATCCGCGAGGGCGGCCGGACGGTGGGAGCGGGAACGGTGACGGAGATTTTGGAATAAAGGCGGAATCGGGAATACGAGGGAGACGGGGAATACGGGGAATGGTCTGAAATTCCTCGTCTTCCTCGTATTCCCTGTATTCCGATTTTTCGCGACTGAAAGAAGCGAGGAAATATTGAGCCTACGAGAACGCATTCGCATCCGCCTGAAGGCGTACGATCATCGCATCCTGGATCAATCGACCACCGAGATTGTCGATACGGCCAAGCGAACCGGGGCAACGGTGGCGGGACCGATTCCGCTGCCGACCATCAAGAATCGCTACACCGTGCTGCGATCGCCGCACGTGGATAAGAAGTCGCGCGAGCAGTTCGAAATCCGGACGCACAAGCGGCTGCTCGATATTCTCGAGCCGACCCAGGACACCGTGGACGCGTTGATGAAGCTGGATCTGCCGGCGGGTGTGGATGTGGAGATCAAGGCGTTCGGACGAGGAAAGTAAATTCTGAATTCTGGATTCTGAATTCTCGAATTTTCAAAGGTACTTATGAGCCCAGGGATTTTAGGCAAAAAGATCGGGATGAGCCAGGTGTTCCGCGCCGACGGGCAGGTTGTTCCTGTCACGCTCTTGAAGGCCGGACCGTGCGTGGTGGTGCAGCGCAAGACGCCCACCTCGGATGGTTACGATGCCGTTCAGCTTGGGTTGGTCGAGTTCGCGAAAGCTTCGCGCACCACTAAGCCCATTGCGGGCCACCTGAAGAAGGCGGCTGCGGACGGCGTGAAGTTTCTGCGTGAATTTCGGATGCGGCCGGGCGACGACGATCTGAAGCAGGGCGATCGCGTGTTGGTGGATCAGTTCAAGCCCGCCGACAAGGTGGACGTGATTGGCGTCAGCAAAGGCCGCGGTTTCACGAGTCTGATCAAGCGGCATCACTTCAAGGGCGGTCCCGGCAGCCATGGATCGATGTTTCATCGTGCCCCTGGCTCCATCGGCGCCTCTAGCTTTCCGTCGCGCGTTTTTCCGGGAACCCGCATGGCCGGGCACTCGGGAGACCAGCAAGTAACGATTCGCAATCTCGAAGTGGTGGAAGTGGTGGCCGAAGAGAATGTGCTCATAATCAAGGGCGCGGTGCCGGGTCCTAACGGCGGGTATGTGTTGGTGAGAAGGGCCAAAAGGTAAGCGGAGACGTAGGTATGCCGAGTGTAGAGATTGTCGATTTAAATAACGCGGTTGTAGGCTCGCTCGAATTATCGGACGAAGTGTTCGACGCGCCGCTCAACAAAGATCTGCTGTACGAGGCAGTGCGGCACTCGCAGGCCGCGCGCCGCGGCGGAAACGCGAAGACCAAAACGCGGCACGAGGTTTCGGGCTCCGGCAAGAAACTGTGGCGTCAAAAAGGAACTGGTCGCGCGCGCATGGGTTCGATTCGTTCTCCATTGTGGAGACATGGCGGCACTACCCACGGGCCGCAGCCTCGCGATTACAGCTATAAGCTGCCGCGCAAGATGCTGCTCGGGGCCCTGCGATCGGCGCTGTCGGCCAAGTTGAGGGACGGTGAGCTGAGAGTGATTCAAGAGTTTTCGCTCGCCGATCACAAGAGCAAAGCGATGCGGGCGGTGCTCGATCTGTTGGGCGCTCCCAAGACCGTGCTGCTCGTGGACAACGGCGAAAATCGCAATCTGGCGCTGGGCTCGCGCAATCTGGCCGGCGTCAAGCTGGTTTCCACCAAAGAAGTTGAGGTGTACGATCTGCTGGGCCATGCCGGCGTCCTGATCTCGCAAGCGGCGGTGCAAAAACTGTCGGAGGCGCTCGCAAAATGACCATCTATGAGGTGATCAAACGGCCGATCGTCACAGAAAAAGGCGTCACCAAAAAGGACAGTGAAGGCACGCTGTGTTTTGAAGTCGCCAGCGGCGCCAACAAGGTGCTGGTCAAGGCAGCCGTCGAGCAGTTGTTCAAGGTGAAGGTGGCCGATGTTCGCACGATGAATAACGAAGGCAAGCTGCGGCGGCGCGGCAAGTTTTCCGGCTATCGTTCGGATTGGAAGAAGGCCTACGTTCGGCTCAAGGCGGGCGAAAAGATGCCCGAGTACTCGGATATTTAGGGGAGAAATAACGTCATGCCAATGAAGAGCTTCAATCCGACCACGCCGTCACGCCGCTTCATGAGCGTTGTTTCTCGCGATGAGATCACCAAGCAGACTCCCGAAAAGTCCCTGGTGGCGGGGAAGAAACGCACCGGCGGGCGGAACAGCGAAGGCCTGGTGTCCTCGCGTTTCCGCGGCGGCGGAGCCAAGAAGGCTTATCGCGCCCTCGATTTCAAGCGCGACAAGTTCGGCATTCCGGCGAAGGTGGCCGCGATCGAATACGATCCGAACCGCACGGCGCGGATCGCACTGCTGAATTATGCCGACGGCGAGAAGCGCTACATCGTTTGTCCAGTGGGTCTTACAGTGGGCCGCACGGTGAGCTCGGGACCCGAGGCCGACATCCTGATTGGAAACGCGCTGCCGCTCAAGAACATTCCAGCGGGCACGGTGGTTCACAATATCGAGTTGCGGCCTGGCAAAGGCGCGCAGATGGCGCGGTCGGCCGGCGCTCAGGCGCAGTTGGTCTCGCGCGAGGGCGGAATCGCTCTACTGAAACTGCCGTCCGGCGAAATCCGCCGCGTGCAAGTGGAGTGCATGGCTACCATCGGCCAGGTGGGCAACGTGGAGCACGAAAACGAATCGCACGGCAAAGCCGGTAAAACGCGCTGGCTCGGGAAGCGCCCTCACAATCGCGGCGTGTCCATGAATCCGGTGGATCACCCGCACGGCGGCGGCGAGGGCAAAACTTCCGGCGGGCGGCATCCGGTGACGCCCTGGGGCCAGCCGACGCGCGGTTTCAAAACCCGCAATAACAAGCGCACCAATAAGTGGATCGTGAGCCGAAAGGCCAAGAAGTAGGGTAACTCCATGAGCAGATCACTCAAAAAAGGGCCGTTTGTCGACGATCACCTCGCCAAGAAGGTGTCGGACATGAACGACAAGAACGAAAAGAAAGTGGTGCGGACCTGGTCGCGGCGGTCCACCATCATTCCGGATTTCATTGGCCATACCCTCGGCGTCCACAACGGGAAGAAATTCATTCCGGTGTACATCACCGAAAATATGGTGGGCCACAAGTTGGGTGAGTTTTCCCCGACGCGAGTATTCAAGGGCCATTCGGTGAAGGCCGCCGCGTCGCCCACGGAAAAGAGCGCCAAGCCGGCCTAAGGTAAAAACGATGCAAGCCAAAGCAGAAGCCCGATATATTCGATCGTCGCCGCAGAAGGCCCGGTTGGTGGTGGATTTGATCCGCGGCCGCTCGGCCAACGAAGCGCGCATTATTTTACGGCAGACCAACAAGCGCATGGCGCCGACGGTGCTGAAGGTCTTGGATTCGGCCATTGCCAACGCGGAAAATCGCAATAACGACGTGGATGTCGACGAGCTGATGGTGAGCGAAGCGTATGTGAACGAGGGGCCGCGCCAGAAGCGTATCCGTCCCGCGCCCATGGGCCGCGCTTACCGCTATCAGCGGCGGACGTCCCATATCGTGGTGAAGGTGAGCGACAAGAACGACGCGACAATCCCGGCCGCACCCGGGACAAATCAGGAGAACGCATAGTGGGACAGAAAGTACATCCGTACGGCTTTCGGTTGGGCGTTACCAAAACCTGGCGTTCGCGCTGGTTCGCCAAGGCCGATTACGCCCGGCTCTTGCGCGAAGACCTGGAGCTCAAGGGTTCTCTCCGCGAGCGATTGAAGGCCGCCGGCGTCAGCTCCATTGAAGTGGATCGTCCCGGCAACAAGTTGCGCGTCACCATTCGCACCTCGCGCCCGGGCATCATCATCGGCCGCAAGGGCGCCGAGATTGAGAAGCTCAAGACCGAGCTCGCAAAGAAGACCAAGCGCGAAGTCTTCATCGATATTCAGGAAGTTCACAAGCCGGAGCTGGACGCGCAGTTGGTTGCGGAATCCATCGCGTTGCAGCTTGAAAAGCGCGTGGCTTTTCGCAGAGCGATGAGAAAAGCGGTGGATTCGGCGCTGCGCTTCGGATGCAAGGGCATTAAAGTCCGCGTCTCGGGCCGCTTGAACGGTGCTGAAATCGCTCGCAGTGAGTGGTATTTGCAAGGCCAGCTTCCGCTGCACACCCTGCGCGCCGACGTGGATTACGGGTTCGCGCAGGCCTACACCACCTACGGTGTGATCGGCGTGAAATGCTGGACTTATAAAGGCGAGATCCTGGATGGCGGCCGCCGGGATTCTTTGAGAAACGAACCGGAGCCGCGCCGCCCGCCATTGCGGGATCGCAGGGAGCGCCGTCCGCCAATGGGAGTGTCCGGGCCATCAAGCGGTGCACCGCCGGCGGAAACCGGGGGGCCGGCCACCCAGGCCCAACCCGAAGGCGCGCCAGCGCGGGTTGCGCCGATTCTGCCGCCTCTCGCTCCGCCGCAACCGAGCTGGAAACAGGAATTGAAGCAAGATACGCCGGCCGGGTCGGGCCCGGCGTCCACGAGTGGCGGCAATTCAGAACCGCCTAAGCAGGGACAGTAGGGACAAATCGCCATGTTGATGCCAAAGAAGGTCAAGTATAGGAAACAGCAGCGCGGCCGTATGACCGGCAAAGCGTGGCGCGGCTCCAGTCTCGCTTTTGGCGAGTTCGGACTGAAAGCTCTGCGCTGCGGCTGGATTACCGACCGGCAGATTGAAGCGGCCCGCGTCGCCATGACGCGCTTTATCAAGCGCGGCGGCAAAGTATGGATCCGCCTGTTTCCCGACAAGCCGATTACGAAGAAGCCGGCTGAAACTCGTATGGGTAAAGGCAAGGGCGCGCCCGAACAGTGGGTGGCGGTGATCCGGCCCGGCAAGATTTTGTTCGAAATGGAAGGCGTTCCGAAAGCCACCGCGTTGGAGGCTTTTCGTCTGGCGGCCGGGAAGTTACCGCTGCCGACCAAGCTGGTGAGCCGCGAAGACAACACCGGAGAATAACGATGAAAGCAGACAAAATTCGGGAGCTGGACAGCGACGAATTGCGCAGGCAGGCCGCGGACATCCGCGAGCAGGGCTTCCGCATCCGCTTCCAGCTGACCATGGGCCAGACCGACGGGCTGAAGAAGCTCCGCAACATCAAGAAGGATAACGCTCGCATTCTCACCGTCCTGCGCGATCGCGAGTTGCATCCGGATACCGCGCCCGAGCCGGTGGCCAAGAAAAAGAAGAGGGGCAAGTAAGCCATGGCTAGCGCGGATACGACGGCGAAGAAAATCGGCAACAAGAACGAGAAGGTCGGTCAAGTGGTTTCCGCCAAGATGACCAAGACCATTGTGGTGGAAGTGACGCGGCGCGTTCCGCATCCGATGTACAAACGAATCATCAATAAGCGCAGCAAGTTTTACGCCCATGATGAAGAGCAAAGCGCCAATGTGGGCGATACCGTGCGCATCATCGAATGCCGGCCAATGAGTAAGCTTAAGCGCTGGCGGCTGGGCGAAGTGCTCCGCAAAGCCGTGCAAGTGGCGGTTGAGCCCGGCGCCGTGGATCTTGAAACCACGCAGCAAACCTCGGGATCGAAATCGCTCCGCGCCAAGACCAGCAGGAGGAAATCATGATTGGAATGCGCACCATCCTGGAAGTGGCCGACAACAGCGGCGCCCGCAAGCTGATGTGCATTTTGCCCCGCGGCGGCGACCTGGGGTTGCGCGCCGGCCTGGGCGACATCATCACCGCCAGCGTCAAGGAAGCCACGCCCGAATCGCCCATCAAGAAGGGCAAAGTAGTGCGCTGCGTCATCGTCCGCATGCGCAAGGAATCGCGGCGTAAGGATGGCACCTACATCCGGTTCGATTCCAACGCTGCCGTTCTCATCAACGAAGTGGGCGAGCCGGTGGGCACGCGCGTGTTCGGACCGGTGGCTCGCGAGCTGCGCGACAAGCGTTTCATGAAGATTGTTTCGCTCGCTCCGGAGGTCATCTGATGCCGAAGCGTCCGGTTGAAAAGACATTTACGAAGACCAGAATCAAGAAAAACGACCAGGTGAAAGTAATCGCCGGTCGCGACAAAGGAAAAACTGGCAAGGTGATTTCGGTGGACCGCTGGCGCGGCAAGCTGATTGTCGAAGGCGTGTCGATGATCAAGCGTCATACGCGCCCCAATCCACAGCGCCAGATCAAGGGCGGAATCGCCGAGAAGGAAAGCTCCATTGCGATTTCGAACGTGATGGTTCTCACTTCCGGCGGAATCCCCACGCGCGTGGCTTACAAGCTGGAGCCCGCTGGCACATCCACGCGGCGCGTCCGCATCGCCAAAAAAAGCGGCGAGGTGCTGGATACCAAAGGGTAAGGCAGAGCGAAGAGGAATTTGAAGATGGCAGAAGCAAGACTCAAGCAGCATTATCAGAAAACCGTGATTCCCGCGCTGGTGAAGGAGTTCGGCTACAAGAACGTGATGGCCGTGCCCAAGATCCAGAAAGTATCGGTCAACATCGGACTGGGCGAAGCTACGCAGAACGCAAAGCTCATGGACGGGGCAGTGAACGAACTGGGCCAGATCGCGGGGCAAAAGCCGGTGGTTACCAAGGCCAAAAAGTCTATCGCCGCGTTCAAGCTGCGCGAAGGCATGGCGATCGGGGCCATGGTTACGCTGCGCGGCGACAGGATGTACGAATTCCTGGACCGGCTGATGAACGTCGCTCTGCCGCGCGTCCGCGATTTTCGCGGCGTGTCATCGAAATCGTTCGACGGCCGCGGCAACTATACGCTGGGCGTCCGCGACCAATTGATTTTTCCCGAGATCGACTACAACAAGGTGGAGAAGGTCAAGGGCATGAATATTTCCATCACCACCAGTGCGAAGACTGACGCCGAGGGCCTGGCGCTACTCAAGCAGATGGGAATGCCGTTTAGGCAGTAAAAAGAAGAATTCAGAATTCAAAGGAATTCAGGATTCAGAATAAGAATAAGGAACACATGGCAACGACAGCGAAGATCGCGAAAGAAGACAGAACCAGAGCCCGGATGGCCGCCGACAAGGCCGCGAATAAGGCCACTCCGCCCCGGGTGAAAATCCGGCTCCGCAACCGCTGTTTCCGTTGCGGCCGGCCGCGGGGCTACATTCGCAAGTTCAACCTGTGCCGCATCTGTTTCCGCCAGCTCGCTGTCGCCGGCGAGGTCCCCGGTGTGATCAAGGCAAGCTGGTAAAGAAAGGAGCCCCGGAGTAGAACATGGCCATAACCGATCCCATCGCCGACATGCTGACGCGCATCCGCAATGCGCAGCTGGCGCGCCATCCCAAGGTGGACGTGCCCGCCTCCAAGCTCAAAATGGAGATCGCGCGCATCTTGAAGGAGGAAGGCTTCATCGTCAACTTCAAGCTTGCCGACGAGGGCGCCAAGCGCAGCATCCGCATCTATCTGAAATACACGCCGGGCAACGTGCCCGTGATCTCCCGGATCGAGCGCGTCTCGCGCCCCGGATGTCGTGTATACGTCGGCAGCCAGGAAGTCCCCAAAGTGCTGGGCGGGCTCGGCATCAATATATTGACCACGGCGCGCGGAGTGATGACCGGCTCGAGCGCGCGCAAGGAACGCGTGGGCGGAGAGGTCCTCTGCCAGTTGTGGTAGTAAAGGTGAACATATGTCGCGAGTAGGAAAGAAACCCATTCCGCTGCCCAAGGGCGTTAAGATCACCGTCGGCCCCGAGATGTTGGTGGAAGGCCCCAAGGGCAAGCTGCACGTCCCGATTCCGGATGGTATCTCGGTCCGCCAGAACGACGGGATTCTCGAAATTTTGCGCGATTCGGACCAGCGAGCCGCTCTGCACGGCCTTACGCGCGCACTTGCGGGAGCCGCGGTGCAGGGTGTGTCGACGGGCTTCACGCGCGAGCTGGATATTACCGGCACCGGCTATCGCGCCGACGTCAAGGGCAAGATCGCAACCTTTACACTGGGATATTCGCACCCCATCGAACTGCTGTTACCCGAAGGCGTGGACCTGAAAATCGACAAGCAGACCCATTTGGTCCTGAGCGGCTACGACAAGCAGATGGTGGGGCAAGTTGCTGCCAACATCCGCTCGTTGCGTCCGCCCGATCCGTACAAGAACAAGGGTGTTCGATACACCGGCGAACTGCTCCGCAAGAAGGCCGGCAAGACGGCTGGAGCAACGGCGAAATAATATGGCGAAATCTTCCAAGAATGACGTTCGGACTCGGATTCACACTCGCATCCGGCTGAAGCTGCGCGGTAGCCAGGAGCGTCCGCGGCTGGCCGTGTTCCGCAGCTTGAAACATATCTACGCCCAGGTGATTGACGATCGCGAAGGTCGTACGCTGGTGGCGGCGTCCTCGGGCGAAAAGAAAGCTGGCGTGGGCAGCGGTGGCAATCTTGCCGGCGCCAAACAGATCGGCAAGCTGATCGCCGAGCGCGCCAAGTCCAAGGGCATCAGTAAAGTGGTTTTCGATCGCGGCGGGTATCTCTATCACGGGCGCATCAAGGCGCTGGCGGATGCCGCGCGAGAAGCAGGATTGGAGTTTTAACACCATGGCGGCAACACCCACGGCAAAGCGAATCGACGCCAACACCCTGAACCTCAAGGAGCAGGTGGTGTCGATCAATCGCGTCACCAAAGTCGTCAAAGGCGGCAAGAACCTGAGCTTTTCGGCTCTGGTTGTTATTGGCGATCCCGGCGCGAAAATCGTCGGCTTCGGCACCGGAAAGGCCAAGGAAGTTCCGGCCGCGATCAAGAAGGGCATTGAAGCGGCCAAGAAGAATCTTCGCAAGGTCAACGTGCTTGAAACCACCATTCTGCACATGGTGCTGGGACGTTTCGGAAGCGGCCTGGTGCTATTGAAGCCGGCTCCAGAAGGAACCGGTGTCATCGCCGGCGGCCCGGTGCGCGCGGTCATTCAAGCGGTCGGAATTACAAACGTGCTCACTAAATCCATCGGCTCGCGCAACCCACATAACGTCGTCAAGGCCACGATCAACGCGCTGGAGCAGTTGCGCGACCGGGCTCAAGTTTCCGATATGCGCGGTCTGGCGCAGGAGAAGGTGGGTTAAGATGGCCGAAGCCACCATCAAAATCAAACTGATCGGCAGCCCCATCTGCTGTCCCGAAAAGCATAAAGTGATCGTGCGGTCGCTCGGGTTGAAGAAAATGAACCGCATTGTGGTGCGTCCGGACAATGCCGCTTTCCGCGGTATGGTGCTCAAAATCCCGCACCTGCTGGCTATCGTTACCGAGCCGCAGGCTACCAAGCCGCGACCGCCGGCGACCCGGAAGAGGACTAAGCATGAATCTCAGTGATCTTCGCCCGCCGAAAGGGCAAAAGCAAAAGAGACAGCGCATCGGCCAGGGCATGGGTACCGGACGCGGTAAGTATTCCGGCCGCGGCGCGAAAGGCGCGCGATCCATTTCCGGCTACAGCATCATGCGCGGTTTCGAGGGCGGCCAGATGCCGCTGCATCGCCGTCTCCCCAAGCGGGGGTTCACCAACATTTTCAAGAAAGAGTATGCCATCGTAAATGTTGGGCGGCTGGAGCAGTTGGAAGGCAGCTCATTCGATCCGGGACGGCTGCTCGAGCTCGGCGTCATCAAGAAGCTGGGCATTGGGCTCAAAATACTCGGCACCGGCGACATCACCCGCAAGCTGGATGTGCGGGCGCACGTATTTTCAAAATCGGCGCTGGAGAAAATCCAGAAGGCCGGCGGCAGTGGGCAAGTCATCGAGAAAGAGTAAGTAAAAGAGTCACTTTGAGCGCGCTGACCGAGGTCGGCCCAAGAGGTAGGCAAAGATGAAGCTGTTCGACACCATCGCCAATATGTTCCGGATTCCGGACCTGCGGAAGCGCATCTTCTTCACGCTCGGGTTATTGGCCGTGTATCGCTTCGGCGGGCATGTCCCCACGCCGGGGATCGACGGCAAGCGCCTGACCGAGTTCTTCCAGCAGAATTCCGGGTCGCTGTTCGGTTTCATCGACATGTTCAGCGGCGGCAATTTCCGCCGTCTCACCGTCTTCGCGCTGGGCATCATGCCCTACATCACGTCGTCCATCATTCTGCAGTTGCTCACGGTGGTGGTTCCGACGCTCGAAAAGCTGCAGAAAGAGGGCGAACTCGGCCGGCGGAAAATCACGCAGTGGACGCGCTACCTCACCATCATCCTGGCGTTCGTTCAATCCTTCGGTATTGCCATCGCGCTCCAGAAGTCGGGCGGGGGATTCGTGCTGAATCCGGGCATCGGCTTCATAACGATGACCATCATCACGCTTACGGCCGGCACTACTTTCATCATGTGGCTGGGCGAGCAAATCACCGAGCGTGGGATCGGCAACGGAATGTCGCTGATCATTTTCACTGGAATCGTGGTCGGCCTGCCGCGTGCTATCGATAACATCTACGATCACGTTTTCAGAGTACGCGACTGGACGCCCATCCACCTGATCATCATTCTGGCCGTCATGGTGGCGGTCGTTGCGTTTATTGTATTGGTCGAACGTGGCGAGCGCCGCATCCCGGTCCAGTACGCCAAACGCATCCAGGGCCGCCGCATGATGGGTGGCCAGTCCACGCACCTGCCCCTTAAAGTCAATGCGGGCGGCGTGATTCCGGTCATCTTCGCTTCTTCGCTGCTGGCCTTCCCGCAAACTCTCACCAATGTCGCGTTCGTGAAGAACAGCCCGATCCTGAGCGGCATGCTCGAATCCATCGGCGGCAACCAGCCGCTGTACTATCTGCTGTTCTGCGTTCTGATTATCTTCTTCTGCTTCTTCTACGTGTCCATCATCTTCAACCCCAATGAAGCGGCGGACAACATGCGCAAGTACGGCGGGTTCATTCCGGGCATCCGCCCAGGCAAGAATACGGCCGACTACATGAACAAAATCCTCACGAAGATCACCGTAGTGGGCGGCTTGTACCTCTCGGTTCTCTCGCTGATTCCGCAGATCATGATCGCCGGCATCAAGCTGCAACGCCTCCCACCCGCGGCTTTGGGTAACTTCATCGACAATTATTTCCCGCGCTGGTTGCTTGATGGGCTAAACGTCAACTTCTTTTTCGGCGGCACGTCGCTGCTGATCGTGGTCGGCGTCGCCATGGACACCGTCAACCAGGTGGAGGCGCAGCTCATCATGCGGCACTATGAGGGTTTCACGCCGCGTTCCGGCCGGATCCGGGGCCGCCGCAGCAGTGTCTCCTAAACTGATGATCTTGCGCTATTATATAAATATCAGTCATTTCCCGGGCGGGGCTCGACGTGTGCCCAGCCGCGCGGATTGCAGTCAGTGGAGATGATTATCCGTAAGAGCCGCAATGAGTTGGACCAGATGCGCCGAAGCGGCATGCTGGTATGGAAGATCCTGCAGGACCTCTCGCAGATGGTCCAAGAAGGCGTTACTACCCAGGATTTGGAAGTTGCGGCGGAAAAAATGATGAAGGACGCGGGCGCCAAGCCGGCCTTCAAGGGCTATTACACGTCGGCGGCGGGCAGTAAATATCCGTATGTGCTTTGCACATCGGTAAACGATCAGATCGTGCATGGAATGCCGTCGGCGAAGACGAAATTGAAGAAGGGCGACATCGTTTCCATCGACACGGGCGTCCAGTTGAACGGATATTACGGGGATTCGGCCGTGACCGTGCCAGTGGGCGAGATAAACGACGCAGCGAAAAAGCTGCTGGACGTGACCAAGGAATCGCTCGAGTTGGCGATCGACAAAGCCCGGCCGGGTAACCGGCTGTTCGACATTTGTGGGACGGTTGAGCAGCACGTAGTGGGAAACGGATTTTCGGTGGTTCGCGAGATGGTGGGCCATGGCATCGGCACCAAGCTGCACGAGGAGCCGCAAGTGCCCAATTACGTGGATCGCCGCAATGAGAATCCGCGGCTGAAGGAAGGCATGGTGTTAGCCATCGAGCCCATGGTTAATGCCGGTGGAGCGGATATGCGCGTCCTTTCGGATAAGTGGACGGCGGTGACGAAAGATCATTCGTTGTCGGCCCACTTCGAGCATTGCGTGGCCGTGACGGCGGACGGACCGTGGGTTTTGACGCGGCCGTGACGTCAGTAGTGGCAGTTGTGGTCGAGTTGCTGCCGAGTGCGCTGGTGAAGCTGAAGTTAGAGAACGAAGCCGTGGTTCTGGCCCATGCGGCGGGCGCGGCGAAGACGAATTTTGTGAGAGTCCGGCCGGGAGATCGGGTGCAGGTGGAGTTATCGCCGCACGATCCAGGCCGCGGAAGAATTGTTCGGCTACTGTCGTAGCAGGAGAGTGAGAAAACATGAAAGTTCGAGCGTCCGTCAAAAAGATGTGCGACAAATGCAAGGTGATCCACCGCGAGGGCGTGGTGCGCGTCATCTGCACCAATCCAAAACATAAGCAGCGGCAGGGTTAAGGTCAGGAGCCAAGAGGAAAACTATGGCGCGTATCGCAGGCGTGGATTTGCCAAACAAGAAGCGGGCGGATATCGGTCTGACCTATATCTACGGCATCGGACGGACCCGGGCGCTTTCGCTCCTTCACCGGGCAAGCGTGGACCCGACTAAGAAGATTGCCGACCTGGCCGAGGACGAAATCAATCGCGTCCGTACGCTGATCGAAAACGAAGGTTCCGTCGAAGGCGATCTCCGCAAGGAGCTCTCGCTGAACATCAAACGCCTCATCGAGATGGGTTCTTATCGCGGCTTGCGCCATCGCCGCGGCCTGCCCGTGCGCGGCCAGCGCACCCATACCAACGCCCGCACCCGCAAGGGTCCGCGGCGCGGAACGGTCGCCAACAAGAAGAAAGCTACCGGCAAGACCTAAGGACAAAAGATGGCTAAAGCTCCCGCAAAAACCACGAAGAAGAAGACCTTCAAGAAGAAAGAAAAGAAGGTGGTGTCCAATGGCTTGGTGCATGTGCAGGCCTCGTTCAACAACACCATCGTGACCTTCACCGATCTGGTCGGAAACGTTCTGGCCTGGTCGAGTTCCGGTTCTCTCGGATTTCGAGGCTCGCGCAAGGGAACGCCCTTTGCAGCGCAACAGGCGTCGCTCACGGCCGCCAATAAAGCGAAAGAATATGGACTCCGCTCGGTGGAAGTGCGAGTCAGCGGGCCGGGCGCCGGCCGCGAGTCTGCCGTCCGCGCTCTGGCAACGGTAGGAATTGAAGTCAAAGCAATCAAGGATCGAACTCCGATCCCGCATAACGGCTGCCGGCCGCCCAAGAAGCGCCGGGTTTGATGTAACCGAGCCGCGACCGTAAGGGAGCGGAAAACAGTAAGCAGGACGAAGACCGTCAGGTCGTAAACTGCACCTTGAGAAGTAGAAAGGTTTAACGAAGCATGGCAAGATACAATGGCCCCGTTTGCCGGTTGTGCCGGCGCGAGGGCATGAAATTATTCCTAAAAGGGGAGCGCTGCCACACCGAAAAGTGCGCCATCGAAAAGCGCAATTTCCCTCCCGGCCAGCACGGCAAGGATCGCAAGCCGAAAATCGTCGGCTATGGTCTCCAGCTGCGCGAGAAACAGAAGGCCCGCCGCTACTACGGTTTGATGGAAGGCCAATTCCGCAACCTGTTTGAGCGCGCCTTCCGCACCAAGGGCGTCACCGGCGACAACATGCTCAACTCGCTGGAACGCCGCCTGGACAACGTGGTCTATCGCATGGGTTTCGGCACCAGCCGCAGCCAAGCCCGCCAGTTGGTCCGCCACGGCCATCTCCAGGTGAACGGCCGTAAGGTCAACATTCCCTCCTTTGAAGTCAACCTAAACGACGTCATCGAAGTACGCGAAAAAAGTAAGAACAATCCCACTATTCTGGCTGCCCGCGACGCCACCGCGCACGCGCCCTCGCCCAACTGGCTCGAAGTCGACCGCGATAATCTCAAGAGCCGGGTGCTCGCGCAGCCCAAAAGAGAAGAACTCGTCCAGATCCAGCTCAACGAGCAGTTGATCGTCGAGTTGTACTCGAAGTAAGGACCGATCCTCCGCGCACCCAGGATCGAGAAAGAAATTTGAGGAAACTGCATCATGTTTAAAGGTTTTCAGAAGCCCAAGCGATTAATCGCCAACACCGAAACGCTCACCGAGCGCTACGGAATGTTCACCGCACAGCCGTTCGAGCGCGGATTCGGCGCCACCATCGGCACCGGTTTGCGCCGCGTGCTGCTTAGCTCCATCGAGGGCGCCGCTATCACCTCCATCCGGATCGAGGGCGTGGCCCACGAGTTCAGCCCCATCCCTGGTGTGGTCGAGGACGCCACCGACATCATCCTTAACCTCAAGCAAGTGCCTTTCAAGATGAGCGGCGAAGGGGTCCGCATCGCGCGCCTCCGCGTCGACAAGCCCGGCCAGGTGCTGAGCGGCCAAATCGAGACCGACGCCGATGTCGAAGTACTCGATCGCAACTTGCCCATCGCCACGGTTGGCGAAGGCGGCAAACTGAGTATCGAGATGCGCCTCAAGACCGGCCGCGGATATGTCGCCGCCGATCGCAATTACGACGAAGATCTCGCCTTGGGCTACATCCCGATCGACTCGGTGCATTCGCCCGTCCGCAAGGTCAACTTCTCGGTGGAAGCGGCCCGCTTGGGTCAGATGACCGATTACGACAAGCTCACGCTCGAAGTCTGGACCAACGGAGCCATCTCTCCGCAGGATGCCATCGGCCAGGCCGCCAAGCTCCTCAAAGACCACATGGCGATCTTCATCAACTTTGAAGAGCTGCCGGAAACCGCCGAAGAGCCCGCCGAGCGCGGTGTCGGCCAGATGAACGAAGTGCTCAACCGTTCCGTCGAGGAACTGGAGTTGAGCGTGCGCTCCTACAATTGCCTGAAGAACGCCAACATTCAAACCATTGGCGATCTGGTGCAGAAGACCGAAGCCGAAATGCTGCGGACCAAGAACTTCGGGCGCAAATCGCTCAACGAGATCAAGGAAATCCTCTCGAACCTGGGCCTGACCTTCGGAATGAAGTTCGACGCGCAGGGCCGTTTGGTTGCTCCGCCGGCTTCGCTTCCGCACTTCGGTGGTCCTATCGATGAACTGGGCGACGGCGACTTGGATGAGGTAGCGGAATAGCCATGAAGCACGGGGTCTCCGGATATAAACTCAAACGCAATGTCGCCGCGCGCAATTCGCTATTGCGCGGTCTGGTGACCAGTGTCATCGAAAACGATTTCGCCATCACCACCGTTCCCAAGGCCAAAGCCATTCGACCCTTGGTTGAGAAGATGATTACCCTGGCCAAGGACGACACCCTGCATTCGCGCCGTCAGGCCGCTGCTTTCCTGCGCACGCCGGCTTCTGTGAAGAAGCTGTTCGATAAACTCGGAACCAAGTTCGGGCAGCGCAACGGCGGCTACACGCGCATCGTCCGCTTGGGCTGGCGCAAGGGCGACGGCGCCGAGCTGGCCAAGATCGAGCTCATGGGCACCGAACTGGTCAAACGCGCCGCAGAACGCGCCAGGCGCCGCGAGGAACGCCTTAAGGCAGTGCAAGAAGGCCGCGAACACGAGGGCGACGGCGAGCAAGAAGAATCATAGCCGCGGGGACCAGGCTTACCGCCATCCCCGCCACGACGTCCGCTGCGTAGTGGTAACGTCCATAGACAGTCGCCACGGCTACGCTCATCGCGTACAGTAACGTTCCCCAGCCGATTCGTCTGCGCTCCGGCAGATAGGCGAACAGCGCCCACGCTGCCGAAAATGCCGACGATACGTGCGCGCTCGGAAAGACGCTGGAATGAATGCTGTAATCTCCCAGCAGCCATAGATTCAGTCCACGCACTCCGCTTGTGATGTTCGGCATATCGCTGCCTCCGAATGCAATTCTCGGCGGATCCGACGGGAAGTACGGAAACAGCGCATACGCAAGCAGCGTGCCCAGTAGGTACAGGAACAAAGCTCCGTTTACGCGTTCCCGCCGGTGTTCGAAATACAGAATCGCTACCACGAACGGCGCCACGGCGTAGACCAGCAGGTAGCAAAGCTCCAGGAACATCGGCAGCACGTTGATTGGTCCCAGGCGCCCCAGCGCTTCGATCCCGCGCTGCAATCCACCCTGGTATAGGATTGCCCGGTCCCACTCCACCCAATGCAGTTCCAATTGGAAGTTGCGCGGTAGCACGGAGAACCAATCCATCTCACGATATGCCACCAGGAGCAAGGCGATTGGAATCCAATCGCGCGCGATGCTAAAGGCACGGTGTTGTGCACGGGCGAGCACGAAAAATAGAACCGGAACGAGGATTGCCACCAAAAACGGCGAGAATCTCACCGGCAGGGGAAACGCAGGCGAGATCAATGCGACATACGCGAAATAAGCCGTCAGCAGCCACTCCGCGCTTCGCAGTTTCAAGCCCGGGTTCCGCGGTGTCAAGATTGCGCTGCGCCCAATCGGATTAACTGCTCGGCGTGCTTCAATGCTTCCGCGGTCACCTTCTGGCCCGACAGCATGCGCCCAATCTCACGGGTCCGCGCCTCGCCGGTCAGTTCCTCGATCTCCGCCACCGTGCGCCCCTTCACTTCTCGTTTCTCCACCGAGTAATGATGGTCCGCAAATCCCGCCACCTGCGCGAGATGCGTGACGCACAGCACTTGATTCGAAGCCGCCAGCTTCTTCAGCCTTCGCCCTACCGCTTCCGCCACTCCGCCGCCGATCCCGCTGTCGATCTCATCGAAAACCAGCGTGCGAGGGACGGTATTCGCCTTCGCGGCCAGCCCCAGAGACGTTTTCAGCGCCAGAGCGATTCTCGAAAGCTCGCCGCCCGAGGCCACTTTGTCCAGCGCCCTGGGCTCTTCTCCGGCATTCGCCGAAATCAGAAATTCCACGCGATCCGCGCCGTCTTCCGACCAGTTCGCCTCCCGCACTTCAATGCGAAATACCGCGCTTTCCAATGCCAGCGAATCCAGCTCCATCTCTACTTTTTTCGCCAGCTTCTCGGCGCCGGCCTTGCGCGCCTTGGTCAACGCCTGAGCGCATTGCGAATAGGCCGCGCTCGACTGCGCCAGTTCCTGTTCCAGCTGGGCTTTGCGATCGCCCGCCGTTTCGATCGCGACCATCTTCGAGCGGACATCTTCCAAAAATGTGAGCACGTCGTCCAGGCTCGAACCATATTTGCGCTTCAGCCGCTCGATCAACGCCAGCCGCGCTTCCACTTCGTCCAACCGCTTGGGATCCGCCTCCAGTTTGTCCAGGTAATCGCGAATCGCATCCGACGCTTCGTCCACTCCGATCCCGGCGGTCTGTAGCGTCTCCGCCACCCGCTGCAAGCTTCCGTCGATCCGCGCCAGATCCTCCAACTTCTTCAGCGCCGTTCGAAGCTGCGATGAAACGCTCTCCTCGGCCTCATACAATGCGTTGTACGCCGAGTTCGCATTCTCCTGAAGCTTGGCGACATTGCGCAGCACCACCCGCTCCTGCTCCAGTTGCGCGTCTTCGCCGGGCCGCAGCGCCGCCGCGTCAATCTCCTTGCGCTGGAAGCTCCAAAGATCCGCCATGCGCAGCCTTTCCTGCTCAGACCGGTTCAGCTCCTCCAGTTCGTTCTCAACCGCTTTCCAGCGCCGGAACAAATCGGAAACTTCACTGCGTCTGTCGCCCAGGCCCGCGAACTCATCCAGCGATTGCAACTGCGCCGCATTCGAAAAAAGCTGTTGCTGTTCGTGCTGCCCGTGAATATCGCCTAAGAACAGCGCGATCTCCCGCAACAGCGCCACCGTTACTGGCCGGTTGCCAAGGAAGGCCCTGGATTTGCCGCCGGCCAGAATCTCGCGCTCGATAATCAGCTCGCCATCCTCCACCGGCACGCCCGCTCGGTCGAGAAGCGCCTGCAAGGCAGTGTCGCTGGGCGCTTCGAAAATGGCCACCACTCGCGCGCGCTCCGTATCCGAACGCACCATGTCGGCCGACGCCCGTCCGCCCAGAATCAGCCCAAGTGCATCTACCACAATGGATTTGCCGCTACCGGTCTCGCCCGTCAGCAGATTCAGTCCGGCGTGAAACTGCACCCGGACGCGCTCCACCACGGCGTAGTTTTCCACCACCAGTTCGAGCAACACTCGATGAAATTATACGAGGTTTCGCTTCGTCTAACGATCTGTGGACCTGCCCACCGGTGATCGAAGTGCGTCATACTGTAAAACAGAACCATATCATCATGTTTTTTATGCGTTCAATTATTAGGACCGCGCGATATCATGGTTGGGTCAGGCATGCGGTTAGCCGGAAGGAGCTTGGTTGATACTTTCGACAGTGGGCGGCCTGTTCTTGCAACTGAGTACTTGGGACCTTGTGCAAAGCATGGGGCCGCTGCCAAAGGCGGTCTTGGGGATTTTGCTTTTGTTGTCGCTGGTCTCGTGGGCGGTGATCCTGTCGAAGTGGGCTTCGTTCCGGCGCGCCCGCTCGTCGAATCGCTCATTCCTGCGCGCGTTCCGCAAGGCCCCCGCGCTCGACACTATCGCAGCCGCAAGCGAGCAGTTCCACCGCTCTCCCTTGGTTGTAGTCTTCGACTTCGGTTACAGCGAAGTCTCGCGTCAGATGAAATCACGCGGAAGCGTCACCAATCCGCTATCTCTCGAACGCACGTTGCAGCTCGGGATGAGCGAAGAGCTCACGCGTCTGGAGCGCAACATGCCCATGCTCGCCACCGCGGCTACGGTATCTCCATTCATCGGTCTTTTCGGAACGGTGTGGGGCATCATCGATGCGTTTCAGCAGCTCAGCACCGCCGGGGCAGCCAGCCTCCGGGCCGTCGCGCCGGGCATTTCCGAAGCTCTCATTACTACCGCCATGGGTCTGTTTGTCGCCATCCCCGCGGCTATTTTTTACAACATCTTTGGAAGCGCCATCAAGGAATTCGGGGCGCGCATGGAAGATTTCCAGCTCGAGTTCTTGAACCTAACCGAGCGCACTCTGGAGCGATGAGTTTCGAGGTAAATCGGAATGGCTTTCTCACTTAACAGTTCTGGTGGACTCCGGCGCGGCCGTTCCCGCGGCACGCCTTCGCTGGCCGAGATCAACATTGTTCCATTGGTCGATGTGGTTCTCGTGCTGCTGATCATCTTCATGCTCACCGCACACGTCATGGAGTTCGGGTTGCAGGTGGAAGTCCCCAAGGTTAAGCCCGTAAAGGAAAACGTGGAGGACCTTCCGGTGATCTCGATCTCAAAAGAAGGCAGTTCATACTTGAATGACAAACCGGTGAACATTAACCTGCTCGCCGATGCGATCCAGGAACGCTATCACGGCGCCACCACGGTTTACGTTCGCGCCGACCGCCGTACGCCGTGGGATCCAATCGCGCAAGTCGTCGCCACCCTCGGTGTCGCTAAGCTCGGGGTCAATCTCGTAACGCAACCGGAAGATAAGTCCGACAAGGGCCGATAAGGGCAGCATGGATCAGCACGCCGACATTCTCGATCAGCAGGAATCGCTGGGCGGTCCGTTCGTTCAATCCATGCTGCTCCACGCCGCTATCGCTGGAGCGCTGATTGTCTCCACCATCAGCTTCCAGCACTCGCACCAGGTGTGGGGATCGGCCAACACCAGCTTGGGCGACGCCGTCGCCGTTAACGCGGTGAAAAGCATCCCACTTCACTCGCGACCCGGCATCGTGAATCCGGTGGCGAACGACACCGAATCGCAAGTGCCGCAAGCGCCCAAGCCCGAACCTAAGAAACAGGTCGAGGTGCCTGAAAAAGCTATCCCTCTGAAGAGTCGCCTGGCCAAGAAGCAGCCCCGGCCGGAGTCGTTGCAGCGCTATCGTCCACAACCGCCCGCGCCCAACCAGGTATTCAGTCGAGATGCGCCGGCCGCTGTTTCGCCGATGTTCCAAAAACCCGGCTCGGGCGGGGCCGGAGTAGGCGTCAACAGCGCGTTCGGAAACCAGTTCGGTGGCTACGCGGACTTGGTGGTGCAGCGCGTCACCGAAAAATGGCAGACCACTGGCTTGGCGGGTCTGCATCTTCCGATGGCCGTGATTACCTTCGATATTTTGCGCGATGGATCAGTAAAGAACGCTCAGATTTCCCAGCGCAGCGGCAACAGCACGCTGGATTACTCCGCCCTTCGCGCCGTCATGGACGCGGGTCCCTTCCCTCCGCTACCCCCGAGTTACAGCGGCAGTCAAGCAGATGTAGAACTCCGATTTCAACCACAGCAATGAAACGAAATATTCTCCTCAGCTCGATCGTTCTCGCGATGGCCGCCGTCGCCAGTGCTCAGCAGATTAGTGCACCGGTCATTAAGACCGGTGAAAAGCCCACCATTGCCGTTCCCGATTTTCGCGGCTCCGGTGACGCCCAAAAGTTCATGGGGGTCTTCAACACCACCCTCTTCAACGATCTGCAAGGCTCCGGCCAGTTGAAGATGATCCCAAAGACGCTCTATCCGACGCAGGTTCCGCAACAGCCCTCGGACTTCCGGCAAGGCGGCCCTGCCTTCGCCGATTGGTCCGGTCCGCCGCCCAACGCTAATTACCTCGCGTTTGGTTATACCGCCACGCAGAACAACCAGATCGTTCTTTATGGATGGCTGTTCGATGTTCGCCAGGCCAATCCGAGCTCGGCGCAATTAATCGGCAAGATCTACCTCGGCTCGCTGGATGAAGCCGGATCGCGCAAGATCGCGCAGGAATTCGCCGCCGACATCCTGAAACAGTTCGGCGCCACCAGCCTGATCGGCACCCGGATCTATTTCGTCTCCGACCGCAGCGGCCAAAAGGAAATCTGGTCGATGAATTACGACGGTTCCGATCAGAAGCAGTTCACTAACTACCACTCCATCACCACCTTCCCGGCCATTTCTCCGGACGGCACCAAGATCGCCTTCACCACTTACCCAATCCTCGCCTCCTCCAGAAATGCGAACGCGGCGCAATTTGGAAAGCAGAACCAGAATCTCGGACAGCCTCAGATTTACGTGCACTCCCTCGAAAGCGGGCGAAAGCTGGTCTACTACAACCAACAAGCTTCGATGAACGCCGCCTCCGATTTTCTGCCCGACAGCCGCCACTTACTCATTTACTCCACCGCCAACGCGGGTTTCTCGCAGATTTACGAGACCGATCTCGACGGCGCGGACCTACACCGTATCACGCATTCCGGATCACTCGAAGTGGAACCGAAAGTAAATCCCAAGACTGGCCAGGATCTTGTGTTCGTCTCCGGACGCGGCGGTACTCCGCAAATATATAGAATGAGTATTGATGGAACGGATGTGTCGCGTCTGACGACCGGTGAGGGTGACGCCGTCAATCCCGCGTGGAGCCCGGATGGCCAGCACATCGCATTTGCTTGGACTCGGGGATTTGAACCGGGAAATTTCAACATCTTCGTCATGGATGTCGCCAGCCGCGATGTCGTGCAGCTGACCCATGGATCGGGCCGCAACGAGAATCCGAGCTGGGCTCCAGATGGCGTTCATCTGGTGTTCTCGTCCAAGCGCGGACGAACAACGCAGCTTTACACCATGCTGGCCGACGGTAGCCAGGTTCAGCCGCTGACGACGCAAGGGAATAATGAAAAACCTGTTTGGAGTAAGGCAACACAATAATAAAAACGAGACCCATGAAGAGGAGATTCTCAGGATGAGAGAGCGTTCCAGATTGCACGCTTCCAAACTTGGCGCGGTGACGTTAGTCGCGCTGGTGTTGTTCGCGGCCGGTTGCGGGAAGAAAACTCCGCCACCACCTCCGCCGCCACCCCCGACGCCCACGGCCACTACTGCGCCGCCCCCGGCGCCGCCCGTGATCAATAGCTTTACCGCTGAACCGTCCACCATCGAGCCGGGACAGTCCTCCACATTGCGTTGGTCTATCAGTGGCGCCACCGACATGTCCATCGATCACGGCGTGGGCGCCGTTCAAAGCCAAGGACAGCGTCAGGTTTTTCCTTCGACCAGCACCAGCTATGCGCTGACCGTGCGCGGACCCGGTGGAATGGACTCGCGTTCCGTAACCGTGCAAGTGAGCAATGCTCCCCCACCGCCACCGCCGTCTTCCGCGCCGCGGCTTTCCAGCGCCGACTTGCTGCAGCAGCAAGCGCAGGATGCGTACTTTGATTACGACATGAGCGAGATCCGTGGCGATGGCCGCGACGCCCTGACGCGCGACGCCGCGTTGCTTAAGCAAATCTTCCAGCAGGATCCCAACTTCTCGGTGGTGGTCGAAGGCCATTGCGATGAGCGTGGCTCCGCCGAGTACAACCTCGCGCTGGGCGACCGGCGCGCCACAGCCGCCAAGGATTTCCTGGTTCAGTTGGGGGTCCCTGCCGATCGCCTGAAGACCATCAGCTACGGCAAGGAGCGCCCGCAATGCACCGAAGCGAGCGAGGATTGCTGGCAAAAGAATCGCCGCGCGCATCTGTCCGCCGGCCAATGAGTGAAATAAATTAACCGCGGGGCGCTTTCGACGCGCCTCGCGGCCTACAGGAGTTTCTATGAGTTTGTCTCGTGTCGCTGTCCTGCTTTTAGCGCTGTCGCCTCTTGCCTTCGGTGCCAGCAAGGAGATTATGGAGCTGCAGCGTGACGTTGCAATGCTGCAGGACCAGGTGCGTAATCTGCAAAGCACCCTCGATCAAAAAGTCGCTGCCATTCAGACCCTGACGCAGCAGACCCTCGATAGCGCCAACCGCACCAACACGGCCGTGGCTGTCATGGAGAATCGCTTCGAGGAAACCATGAAAAAGCAGGAGCTCAGTCTTAACGCTCCGGTCGCGAATGTCGGACAAAAACTGGACCAGATGTCGGAAGACTTCCGCGCGGTCCGCGAGTCGGTGCTCGATATGAACACCCGGATGAGCAAGCTCGACGCGAAAATGGCCGATCTTCAGAACCTCATCAATACCACGCGCAGTGCGCCTGCCGCGCCGCCGCCGGCTGCCGGAACAGCGCCAGATGCGAATCCAAGCCAGGCGTCCAGCGGTCCGCCGGCCGGAATGCAGGCCGAGACCACTTACACCAACGCCTTCCGCGATTATCAAGCGGGCAAGAGCGACATCGCCATCCAGGAATTTACCGACTACCTGAAGTATTTCGGTAACACGAACTTCGCTCCCGACGCGCAGTATTATCTCGCCGACATTTACTACCGGAACAAAGACTACAACAACGCGATGCAGAACTTCGACGCCGTGCTGGAAAAGTATTCCGAAAACCGTAGAACTCCGGATGCGCATTATTTCAAAGGCATGTGTCTGATGGGCTTGGGGCGCAATGACGCCGCCGCCCGCGAGTTTCGCGACGTCTACTCGCGCTATGTGGATCTCGATCCCGATATCGCCGCCAAGGCCAAAGCCCGCCTCCGCGAGATGGGTCTCACGGTCGGAGCCACCTCCAAACGCCACAAGTAGAATTAAGCTCGGCGCCTATCCCAAATCCCAATTGGCGGCGTTAGCCGCCAGTCGCCAATCCCAGCTACTCGTCCCTGTGCTATGCTGTTTCCGCCGCTGCGCCCATGCCGCATCCAACCTCGCTACCTCGGATCTGCATCGCTCTGGGCTTTCCAGACCCGTCAAAGTTGATGGAACACGCGCGCCGCGAAGCCAACGCCGGCGAATGTTTTTTTGAGTTTCGCCTGGACTATCTCCCAGCGCCCGAACAAGGCATCGCGGTCATTCGCAAATTTCTCGTCGCGCATCCGGAATGCTGCATTTTGGCCACTTGCCGCCGCCATCAGAATCACGGAAAATTCAATGGCAGCGTGGAAGATCAAATTCGGATCCTGGACGCCGCGCTGGACGCCGGTGCGCGCGCCGTGGACGTCGAAATCGAAAGCGCCGAGAATGCGATTCCGCGTTTAGAAGCGCTGCGTGGAAAGGGCCAGCTGATGCTTTCGTATCATAACTACGACGGCACGCCCTCCACCGAATCCATTGTGCGGCGTATGCTGCGCATCCCCGCCGATGGCTACAAGATCGTCACTACCGCGCGTAAGCCGTCCGACAACGGGCGCATTCTCGCGATCACTAAATCCCACCCCCGCACGCCTCTGGTGGTCCTCGCCATGGGCGAAACCGGCTTCGCGACGCGCGTCCTGGCCACTGCCTGGGGCGGAATGTTTACTTATGCCGCGCCCAATGCTTCCGATGGCACCGCGTCCGGTCAAGTGAGCGCTCGTGTGCTGCGTCATCTCTACCGCGCCGAAAAGTTTTCGCGCGCCGCCAAGATCTATGGCGTCATCGCCGATCCCGTGCGCCACTCCATCTCTCCGGCCGTGCACAATCGCGCGTTTCAATCGCACCGTCTCGACGCGGTTTATCTGCCGTTCCTGGTGCAGCCCGCGCAATTGAAGGATTTTTTTACACTCGCCGAATCGCTGCCGATCGCCGGATTCAGCGTCACCATCCCTCACAAGCAGCGCATCCTACGCTACCTCGACGTGATTGATCCTCTCGCCCGCCGCATCGGCGCCGTCAACACCGTCTGGAAAAAGGCCGGAAAATGGCGCGGCACGAACACCGACGCGGATGCCGTCACGGTTCCTTTGTCCCGCAAGTTGCGTCTGTCCAAATCGTCCGTCCTGGTGGTCGGCAACGGCGGCGCGGCTCGCAGCGCGGCGTATGCACTAGTGGGAAGCGGAGCCAAAGTTTCGATCGTCGGGCGCAATCCCGACCGCGTGCGCTCCCTCGCCCGCGCCTGCGGCGCCGAGTCACTGCTGCGCGAACAGATGAACGGGCGCAAATTCGACGCCTTGGTTCACGCCACGCCGCTCGGTATGTTCCCGCATCCCGATGCGTGCTTCTTTCCGGGCGCCATCCCCGCCTCGCTGGTTTTCGATATGGTCTACAATCCGCTCGAAACCACGCTGCTTCGCCACGCCGTTTCGCAGGGCTCGACGGTCATTTCGGGGCTCCAGATGTTTCTCGAACAAGCCACCCGGCAATTCGAAATCTGGACCGGCGCCACGGCCCCGCGCTCGGTTATGGAGAAGGCCGCCATCGAAGCCCTCGCTCCGGTCTCGTAGGTGCTCTACACTAAAGTCTATGAGTAAGTTCACTCGCCGTGAACTCGCAGCGGCGCTGTCCACGTCCACGGTTTTGCTGGCGCAGCCCCAAGCCCAACCGCAAACTCAACCCCCGGCCCAGGCGCTTCCAGCGAACCCCGATGACGAACTGAAAGCCTCGCTGGCCCAGTTCCGCGAGAGCGCTGATCAGCTCGACAAGTTCCCGCTGCCAATGTCCACCGAACCTGCCACAACGTTCAGACCCTAGCCGATCTATGCCTTCCATCTCGGATGATATCTTCTTCGCCGGCATCACCGAAATCAATCAAAAACTGACGAAGAAGGAGTTCTCCGCGGTAGAACTCGCGCGCGCTTTTTGCACCCGGCTGGAGTCCATCGGTCCACGCTATAACGCCCTCGCGCTTTCGCTTCGCAAAGTGGCTCTCCACGAGGCTAAAGACGCGGACGGCGATATCAAGCGCGAGCGTCTGCGCGGGCCGCTGCAAGGTATCCCATACGGCGCCAAGGATCTGCTGTCATACGCCAAGCATCCCACCACCTGGGGCGCCCAGCCTTATGCGGGACAGGTCTTCGATTACACCGCCAGCGCGCTGAAGCGCATTCAAAAGCACGGCGGCGTGATCACCGGCAAGCTCGCGATGGTGGAACTCGCCGGCGGCCCAAGCTATCGATACGCGAGCGCCTCTCTCACCGGCCCCGGTTTGAATCCGTGGGACAATACGCGCTGGTCCGGCGGCTCTTCCAGCGGATCGGCGATCGCCGTGGCTGCGGGCCTTGTCACTTACGCGCTTGGTTCGGAAACGTCCGGGTCCATCCTTACGCCCAGCGCCTTTTGCGGCGTCACTGGACTGCGGCCGACTTACGGTCTGGTCTCGCGCAATGGCGCGATGGCGCTTTCCTGGACGCTCGATAAAATCGGACCGATTTGCCGTTCGGCCGAGGATTGCGGACTGGTGCTCGAAGCCATCGCCGGCGCCGATCCCGACGATCCGTCGTCCGCCCGCAAAAGTTTCTATTACATTCCACAGTTCTCGCGCGATCTCAAAGACGTTACGGTCGGCTTCGCCCCCGCCGACTTCAGCGATGGCGTTGACCCCGCTGCGCGCGCCGACTACGCCAAAGCTCTCGAAACCATCCGATCCCTGGGCGTTCAGGTCTCCGAAACCAAGCTGCCCGACTTCCCCTATGGGTCCGTCATCGGCGCCATTATCTCTGCCGAAGGCTCCGCCATCTTCGAGCCGCTCATCAAGAGCGGTAAGGTGGATCAGCTCGCCGACCAGCACCAGATCGCCGGCCTCAAGGCGGGGCTGGAGATTCCCGCCACGGATTACCTCAAAGCCATGCGCATTCGCTCGCTGATTCAGGAAGCGTTTCGCGACTTACTATCCACCGTGGATGTGTTGATCGCTCCCACGCGTTTCGATCCCGCGCCGAAAATCACCCAGCCGTTGGATCGCCGCACGGGCAGCCGGCCCACCCCTGCCGCACCCGGCCTTACCGCGCTGATCCCCGCGGGCAACCTGGCCGGGCTCCCAGCGCTGTCAATTCCCTGTGGTTTCGCGAATGGAATGCCGATGGGCCTGCAACTGGTGGGCTCGCCGTTTTCGGAAAACATGCTGCTCGCGATCGGCAGAACATTTCAGGAGCGCACCGATTGGCACAAGCGCCGCCCGCCGGTCCAGTAACTACTCCTAAGGTACCTTCAGCCATTTTTCCGCAAGCTTGACTGGATCACTCGATAGGTCGATCAGTGTGCTTTCTTGCTCGATGCCTCCGTGGAAGAACACCGCGAGCACGCCGCTCGGCGTAGGCCGCAATTCCAGTTTCCTGGCGCCTGCTTCCAGACGGAGAGTCGAATCCACCCAGATGGGCCGCACCAGGATTCGACTACGGTGACCAATCTCGCGACACGCAGTCAAAAGACCATCCTTGAATGGCCCGTTCCGCAAGGCTTCGGCGTGCGGCGCAATTTCGAGCGCCAACGAGCGGGCGGCTTCTCGCGCCGCAGCTTCGCGAGCCAGCGCTTCGGGATCTTTTTCTTCCCGGGATTCGAGCGCCTTGAGATTGTTTTCTAAGTTGTCGAGAAAGCTCATTCTGCTAATCCCTATCGAACCCCTAGCCGCCAATCCCTAACCGCAACGCCGCAGCGCCCACCGCGCCAGTCAATGCCGACACTACGGAAATTGCCCCGCGCTGCTGTTGATACTGGCTGTCGATCGCGTGATAGCCGAGATAAACGAAGGCGCCCGCGGCCAGCGAGAGCAATAACGCAGTCCAGTCCTTGCTCAGATGCGGTCCCACAGCCAGCGCTAACGCCCCGCCCGCTACCATGAACGCCTGCGCCGCCGCTGCTCCCAGCAATGCTTTCCACGGTGCACCGAACGCGGCCAGCAACAGCGCGCCCAGCGCCAGGCCTTCGGGAAGTTTGTGAAAACCGATTCCTAACAGAAACGCAAATCGCAGCCGTTCGAATCCGGCTTCCTGCGATGTTGCCAGGCTCCAGCCATCGAACAAATTGTGTACGCCGGCCGCGATCAACAAAGGCGCCGCGAACCCATGCAGGCTCTCGGCGCAGCCGCTATGATCGTGCGTGTGCGAGCAAGCGGGGCACACCGGATGCACATAGCGATCCACCAGCCACAGCAGTCCGAATCCGGCCACCAAGCCCGCGCATCCTTGCTTCCAGCCATACGACTGCGCGATCTCGGGGAGAATCCAGAACAGCGCAATCCCCACCAGCAGACCTCCGCTGAACGGGAGCGCGCGTTGAGAGAGCGACGGAGTTTCCGCGAGCAGGATTCCCACCAGCGCGCCAACGAGCGTCACTAACGCCAGCCCAATCAAGATGGGATACACGTTCATCTTCCCCACTCTACCGTATACAGGCCCGCGCCTCGCTCATGCTCGGCCGACAACCCGCAGGGCGCCCGTGGCCGCCTTCACGCCCCGGTACTGCGCTTCTTCAAAAATCGAGAATCCGCTCAGGTCCGAGTTCGCGCAAAAGATGTTACCTGCCGGCTTCAACCATCGCTCCCTCGCTTCTGAGAACAGGAACCCGGGTGACGGACGCGCCATCGCGTGACCGATGCGCATGATGTCGATGTGTGCCACACATTGCCGTATGTTCGGATGGGCGCGTGAAAGATCGTTCAGGATCGCCTCTTTCCAGTAATTCCAGTCGCGAGTCAGCAACAATCGGCGCCCGTCTTCCGGAGTGTATCCTGCCAACGACCAATAAAACGTCCACACGGTTCGATCCACATGCGTCGCGAGATTCATGTGCGTGGCGTTCACATACCCCAGCGCCGGCGAATCATAAATCACGTTGTCCCACGCCGGCTCGGCGTTCTTCTGATCGGGAATGCGATCGAGCGTCAAGTTGGCTGTCAACCACGGCGAATATTGAAATCCTTCCGCGCGCGGCGCGCCTTCGATTACATACGATGCAAGAAACGTTGGCGCGGCCCAGATCACGGCGTCCGCGACATATTCGGTCTGTTCGGTCAAAACGCGAATCTTGTTGCCATCGCGCACAACGCGATACACGACGCCGCCTGTCCGTAGGTAGCGCTTCAATTTTTCCATCAGCCGTGCCGCGATCCAGCCGTTCCCCTCCGGCCACGTGAGCGGGCCTTTCTCCTCCGGCTCGCGCGACGCGAAGTACTGAATTCCAGCCCACGCCGAGGTGTCTTTCGCCAGCGCGCCATAATCATCGCGGCACGCGTAATCGATGTACCAGCGGAGCGGAATCGAATCGAAGCGTTCTTGCGCGAGCCATTCCTTCATCGACATCCGATCGAGCGGCGATGGCTTCGCGCCTCTTTCCATCGGGACGGTAAACTCGCCGGTTCCACGAAGCTCGTTGATCTTTTCCTGGAAGCGACGGAACTGTCCTCGATCCCTAGGCGTCGCGCTATCCTCGGGCTCGATACCTTCCTGCCAATGGCCATTGATGAACAGCCGTTCCTGCGGATCGAAGCAGAGCACGCGCTCGTCCCACTTGCCGTCGCGCAGCACGCCCAGCTCTTCGAACAGTTCGCGCGCCAGCGACTCACCTTTGGCGGGCACGGGAACATAGTGAGCGGCCCACGGAAATCTCGAAACTTCGTTTTCGCCCCAACGCGAGTTACCGCCGGCCTGCCGCTCCATTTCGAGCAGCACGAAATCGCGAAAGCCGCGCTTGTCCAGGTGCCAGGCCCCATTCAAGCCGGCTATCCCGCCACCGACAATCACGATTGGAACGCGCAATTGCCGCGTTGGTGCACGAAACGCCCCGCGATCGCGCAACCGGTGACCCAGCGGAAACGAATCGTTCACGAAGCCGCCGGTGATCTTGCGATCGGTCTTGCCCCACAAGCCGATCAACGCCGGCGCGCCGAAGAATTCGCGACGCGAAAGGCCAGACACTAGTGCGCGACGTCCTTCCAGTCCTGTTCGTAATAGCGAACCAGAACCTGATTGTTCAGCCGATTCGGTTCGGCCGCTACCGGCTGCATGTCCACCGGAAACACGAAGAGCTCCCCGACGTTCGCGGTGGAAAGGAATCGAAGGCCCGTGGGCAATTGCTTGGGCGGCTGGTATGGAGCGAAACCGCCGATCACGTACCCCCACTCGCCGAAGGACGGTACGTACACATGATATGGATAGACGCGCAGCCCGGCCTGCTTGACGGATTCGACGATGCACCAATACGATTGCCGTGCGAACAGCGGCGAAGTGCTCTGCACCACTAGAAGTCCGCCGCTCGCAAGATGCTTCGATGCCAGCCGATAGAACGCGGTGGTGAACAGCTTGCCCAGTGCGTAACTGGTGGGGTCGGGAAAATCCGCCACGATGAAATCGTATTGCTCAGTATTGGTATCCAGCCAACGGAACGCGTCGGCGTTGATCACGTGCACGCGGGCATCGGTTAGGGAATGCTGGTTCAGCACGGACATTACCGGATGTGTGGAGAATAGGCGCGTCATCTCCGGATCCAGATCCACCAATGTGACGGCTTCCACCGATGGATACCTCAGGATTTCGCGGACCGCGAGGCCATCGCCGCCTCCCAGCACTAAAACATGGCGCGCTCCCGGAAGCGCAGCGAGTCCCGGATGGACTAATGCTTCGTGATAACGATATTCATCGCGCGAACTGAACTGCAGGTGCGAATTGAGGAACAACCGCAAATCGTCCTTCCATTTGGTTAGCACGATGCGCTGGTACGGAGTCGTGCGGCTGAAGATCACCTGATCCGCATAAAGGCTATTGTCGGCCGCGGACGAGATCCGGTCCGCGAAAACGGTTCCCGCGCCGAGTAGCGCAATCACTACGAAGCAGCCAGCACGAAGATAATGACTGCGGCCGATTTGTTCACGAAACAAGTAAGTCGACCAAAGCGCGACGCCGGCGTTGAAAATTCCAAAAACCAATGCCGACCGAACGAGCCCGAGTTTCGGGACCAGAAGAATTGGGAACAGCAGTGACGCGCCCAGCGCGCCCAGGTAGTCGAAGGTCAGGACGTGCGAAACCAGCTCGCGAAACTGGAAGCGCTCCTTCAGAATCCGCATGAGCAGCGGAATCTCGAGTCCGACTAGCGTGCCGACGAGGATCACGACCACGTACAACACCAGTCGAAACGCTTCCGTGTAGGCGAAGGCGAGAAACAGCAATGAAGACGAAAAACCTCCGACCATTCCGACCATCAGCTCAATCGAGACAAAGCGTGCCACCAATCCGCGGTGAAGGAACCGGGACAAGTAACTGCCGATACCCATCGCAAACAAGTAACAGCCAATGACGGTGGAGAATTGAAAAATCGTGTCTCCGAGTAAGTAACTCGCGAGCGTTCCGGCGATCAGCTCATAGATCAGCCCGCAGGCGGCGATTAGAAAAACCGAGAGGAAAAAAGCGATGGACACCTAGTGCACCGCGGCGGCGATGATGATGCACATGCCGATGGACAGCGCGCCGATGAGAATCGCGAGGGCGACATTCTTGTCCTGAACGATCTCTTTCCATAGGTGGTAGGGCGTTAGTTTGTCGATCAGCACAAACGCGAGGGCGAAAATCAATATACCGAGTACAGAATAAATCAGGGCGTTCGCAAGCGCATGCACGTCCATGTTCACTTACCTCCGATGTATCGGGAATAACCGCCATAGACCGATCGATAGGCGCCAGGATTATCGCGAATCGATTTGGGCAGAACCTTTTGCTGATTGACGCTGGAGAAGCTCCAGCCGCGGTATTCGGCCACGCCGGTCACACCGAGCAGCAGGACGCCGTAGATCACGAACAATAAACTATTCAATCGTCATCTCCCTTTGAACTCGCCATGGAGGGTGCATAGTCGCTTTCGCGCCAGCGCGCGGCTTCAAAACTCCCTCTGCGAATAGTCGTATATCCTGGCGGAATCAGAAGCAGCAGGAACGCCAATCCGAAAAAGCCATAGTTCGGGACATTTCGCTGCAATTTGAGGTCATAGGCCACAAAGGGCGATCCTCGGGCCATCTCCGGATCAACACGCAAATAATATTGGCCGGAGGGCACGCTCGGAATGATCACGCTGTTGTCGCGGCTCCCGTCGCTGCCATCGGAGTCATGATAGTAACTCACTTCGCGCCCGAAGTCGAAGGTCTCGCCGGATTGATTGTTGATCAGGGCAAAGTTGAAATAGACCCAATTATTGTCGAGATCGGTGTGAATGGAAAGTTCAACATTCGACTTGCGGCCATCGAGCTGAAAGGGAGGAGTTACGAACGCCTCGGTATTCGCAAACGCGACATCGGTTTTCACTCCCTGCGAGTAAACATAGTGATCGCTAAACGCAACGCGACCCGGAGACATAAACATGAAGAGAAAAACCAGCGCGGCGAGCCCGACGTTCAGCCAGACCCAGGTGCTCCACGACGACGCGACAGTCGATCCGTAAGACGACGGTTGATTCGCAAAGATCCCGTGTATGGGAGGCGGCGATCCGGGAAGCTTGAATGCCCGCCAGACTTGCGGGCCCGTCATGTACTCGGCGCGCGACCAGGTAATTTCGCCGCGCGTGGCTTCCGAAGACAGCATCGAGGGTGGCGCGACGAAGTCCTGGCAGGCCACCGAATCGCCCCGCTGAACCTTCCAGGGAAATTCGCCCAAAACATAAACCGTGCTGTCTGTCATGGAGTCGAAGGCGAGATACGTCACACCGCCGAAGCGCATCGCCGGCTTCCCTCGTGCCTGGATTTTTTCGGGCAGCCCGGTTTGGACCTGCACGAAATTCCAGTGCCCGTTGTACTCGGTGAGATAGCGGAAGCCTTTGTAGGGGTTAAAGAGCAGGTATTCGTCCCAGGAATACGAGTCGTCCGCCGTGTCGACTTCGCGCACCTGAAATCCAATCACTTCATACTGGGTGTTGCTGGACTTTTCTTGAATTACGCCGCGCGTGCCTAGCGGTATGGTCGGCTTGACCTGCGTCTTCCCTTGGAACTTCTGGAGGATTTGGACTTCGGGCGTTGTAGCGTCGAGGACGCTCAAGCATTGTGGACAGACCACACTGAGCGTGTGGGCGAATCCACGCATTTGCACCGGGCCGCCGCAATTGGGGCACGAGATCGATTTCGCTTGAACCGCCGGCA
>Ga0206831_1006_pt1 | contig 100069 bp, 91 predicted proteins | sample Alteio_BWOrgCont_73_FD_152876 | JGI IMG/M metagenome (GOLD analysis project Ga0206831, IMG submission 152876) | Enriched cells from forest soil in Barre Woods Harvard Forest LTER site, Petersham, Massachusetts, United States -... | ecosystem: Environmental > Terrestrial > Soil > Temperate forest >...
TTCGGATGCTCCGGCGGAGGCTGGCGGCTGGGGAGCAACCATAATTACGCTGCGATGACGAGAAAATGGAACTTCTGTGGACCGAACCCGGAATACCTATCAACGGCCGATGCGGATCGCCGCAATCAACTAATGCTGGAATCCCCGTCCCATAGTGATGGCGATCTGCTTCGGCTGCTATCAACGGGCGACGAAACGGCGTTTCTTCAGTTCTATCGCAGGCATCAGGGCTTGGTGTACCGGTTTGCGCTGCAGATGAGCGGTAAAACGGAGCTCGCCGAGGAAGCGACGCAGGACGTTTTCATGGTGGTGATGCGGTCGGCCACACGCTATGACAGCGAACGCGGGTCGGTAGCGGCGTTTCTGTATGGGATCGCGCGGAATATTGTACTGCGGGCCTTGGAGCGCGAGAGGCCATATATCACGATGCTGGACGAGGTTGACGGCGAGTATGCCAGTCGGCTGACGGCCGATCAGGATGTCTTGGGCGATTTGGCGCGAAACGAACGTCTTGAAACGCTGCGGAAAGCAGTGCTGGCGCTGCCACCTGCGTATCGCGAAGTGGTGGTGCTGTGCGATCTGTACGAGCGTGATTATGCTGAAGCGGCGAGCGCGCTGGGATGTGCGATTGGAACCGTGCGGTCGCGTTTGCATCGGGCTCGGGCGCTGCTGTTGGAGAAGCTGCGCGCGGGCGAAAGGGTTGCGGAATGGAAGACAACCGGGAGCTATTAGAAGATTTGCGGGCGCTGGCCGCGGATGGGCCGCAAACCGCACCGGATCGCGTGGAGTATCAACTTCGCGCCGAGTTCCGAAAGCGGACCATGAGGCGTCGCCTGGGCGTCTCCGGCCTAGCGGCGCTGGCCGCTGGAATCGCGCTGCTGTTGTGGGTTCGCGAGGCGCCAAAACCGGCCGCCACGGCGATGCTGGCCGCTGCGCCCGCCGTCGCTGAGGAAGATGAAGCGGACGCAAGCTTTTTTCCATTACCTCAGGCCGAAGCGCTTCCGGCGGTAGAGAACGCCATGGTGGTTCGGGTTCAATTGCCGATCTCTTCCCTGCGTTCGATGGGATTTCCGGTGGATGAAGAGCGCGCCGATGAGGTGCAAGCGGAGTTATTGCTGGGCCAGGATGGCTTGGCGCGCGGCGTACGCTTAGTCCAGTAATTTGTGATGGAGGAATGTCATGCTGAGTAGACTATCAATTATTTTCGCTGCGGGGCTGGCGGCTTCCGGTCTGTTTGCGCAAGGGCCCGGCCGGCATCTAAGCGGCGGTCCGCACGGGGATGGTGACTTCGCGATGGTGCGCGCGGAATTCGGCATCTCTAACAAAGTTGTACAAGGCGCGCCGTATTCGGCGCAGGCCGTGACACAGTTTACGCAAACGCTGGCGAACGGCGATCATATTCAACGGACCACCACCGCCTCCGTAGCGCGCGACAACCAGGGGCGGACGCGCGTGGATCGCTCCATCTCGGGCGTCGGCGCTCTCTCGGCCTCGGCGGGCGGCCAGGGACGCGCGATCATGATCCACGATCCCGTTGCCGGTGTCAGTTATGCTCTTAATCCTGCCAGCAAGACTGGCACGTCGAACCAGATACGAACGCGGCCGGCTGGTTCCGAGCAAACCCGCACGCGCCGATCTTCGGCGGCGGAGAAGACCGAGGATCTCGGCACGCAGGTGATTCAAGGCCTCAGCGCGCAGGGCAAGCGGGTGACGCGGGCGATTGCGGCCGGTCAGGAAGGCAACGAGAAGGAAATCGATATCGTTACCGAGACCTGGTATTCGCCGGATTTGCAAATGGTGATCCAGAGCAAGACCAGCGATCCGCGCTTTGGCGAGACGGCGTATCAGTTGAGCGGACTCAATCGGGCGGAGCCTGATCCGGCGCTGTTCGCTGTTCCATCCGGCTACTCGATTACAGAGGGCCGGGCGATGCATCGGGGTCAGTAAAGGCGCCAGCGGTCGCAAGCTATACTACTAGTTGCGATCAACTTTTCTTTCAATTCTAGTGCTTCTGGGCGGCCTGCCGATGGCGGCGGCCGCACCACCTCAATCGCCGGAAGCCGCGCAAAATTCGCTTTTCGCTCTGCACGACTTTCGCGACGTGGCGATTTCGCAGGATGGCGGCAAAGTGGCCTGGATCGAGTCGGCTCCGGGCAAATTTGAAAGCGACCTTCCCACCCTTTCTATCTACATCAAAGATTTGGGCGACGTGGGTGCTGTCGCCAAGCGCATCAGCGATCCAGGATCGATGGTGCAAGGTTTGGCGTGGTCGCAGGACGGCAGGCTGGCGTTCCTCTCCGACACCGAATCCCACGGGCAGATGCAGTTGTACGTGGCGGAAAAGCCTGGGCGCGGAAAACCTCGGAAGATCGGCGAATTGAAGGGCTACGTTGAACTGCCGCAATGGTCGCCGGATGGAAAAAGCATCGCGGTGCTCCAGATTGAAGGCAGCAGCCGCGTGCCGGGTCCCACGGAAGCGACGCCCGCCGAAACGGGCGTGATCGCCTCCACCGTCACCGAGAAACGTTTGACGATCGTCAACCTGGCTACAGGCGCGGCGCGCACCATTTCGCCGGCCGATATGTACGTGTATGAGTTCGACTGGTCACCCGACAGCAAGAATCTAGCGTATCTGGCTGCGCCGGGCGATGGCGACAACAATTGGTACATCGCGGAGCTCTACGCGATCGACGCGGCGTCGGGAGCAGTGAGGCACATTTTCAAACCCTCCCTGCAAGCAGCGAACGTGCGATGGTCGCCGGACGGAAAGACGATAGCGTTTATCGGTGGATTGATGAGCGACGAAGGCGTTACGGGAGGCGACATATACGCGATTCCAGCCGAGGGCGGCACGCCTCGCGATTTGACGCCGGATCGAAAGGCATCGCCGAACTGGTTCCGATGGTCGCCATCGTCGAAGCAGATCCTCATGACGGAGAACATTTCCGGGAGCTCGGCCATCTCTACGCTGGATCTGGCGTCCGGAAGCGTGGAAACGTTGTGGAAGGGTGCGGAGAGCATGGCATTTTCGGGCGATGCTGCCACCAGCGCGGTGGTGCGGAGCTCATTCGACCAACCGCCGGAGGTTTGGGCGGGTGCAACCGGGAAGTGGCAGCAACTGACGCATTCCAACAACGCGCAGCAGCGGGAGTGGGGCGATGCCAAGAGCGTCACCTGGAATAACGGGAGCGTGGAGGTGCAAGGCTGGCTGGTGCTTCCGCAGCCGTATGATCCGGCGAAACACTATCCGATGATCGTGGTGGTTCACGGAGGGCCGGCGTCGGGTGTTCGTCCCAGTTGGCCGCATTCGGGACTGCCCCTTCATCTGCTTTCCGGACAAGGCTACTTTGTGTTCATGCCGAATCCGCGCGGCAGCTATGGAGAAGGCGAAGCGTTTACGCGCGCTAATGCGAAGGATTTTGGCCACGGCGATCTGGACGATATTCTCGCGGGCGTGGAGACCGTGGTGAAGAATTATCTCGTGGACAACGAGCGCGTGGGCATCGCCGGCTGGAGTTATGGGGGCTACATGACGATGTGGGCCGTCACGCAGACCAACCGTTTTCGGGCGGCTTTCGCGGGAGCGGGGATCGCCAACTGGCAAAGTTACTACGGAGAGAACGGCATCGATCAGTGGATGATTCCTTATTTCGGCGCATCCGTTTATGACGATCCAGCCGTGTACGCGAAGAGTTCGCCGATCAATTTTATCAAGAACGTGAAGACGCCGACTCTGGTGATGGTGGGCGATCGCGATGCGGAGTGCCCGCCCGCTCAATCCTACGAATTCTGGCACGCTTTGAAGACGTTCGGTGTGAAGACGGATGAGCTTCCCGGACGCGCCACGAACGTTCATTTCGCCGACACATTCGAAAACGGAGAGCTGCATTTCGACTATCGGCTACAACCCGGCGTGGTGGAACGCAGCAATGCGCTGGATCTTATGCGTTCAGTCGGCTTGGAAGTCTAGCGCGGATTGTGCCTTACTCGTGCCTGAGCGCAACCATCGGATCGACGCGAACGGCCCGCCGCGACGGGAGATAACAGGCCAGCAGCGCGACCAACGTCAACACAATGGCGACGGCGGCGTACGTCAATGGATCTTGCGCGCTGACGCCGAAAAGCTGACTGGCCATGAGGCGCGTCAATCCCAAGGCGGCGGCGACACCGGCCGCGACACCAACCAGAGTCATTCTTGCGCCCTCTCCGAGCACCAGGCGCAGCACGTCCTTGCGTTGCGCGCCCAGCGCCATACGGACGCCGATTTCATGGGTGCGTTGGCCCACCGCGTAGGAAGTTACGCCGTAAATCCCGACGCAGGAAAGAACCAGCGCGAGCGCCGCGAATATTCCGAGAAGCAGCATCGAGAGCCTGCGCGCTGCAAATGAGCCTGCGATGACTTGGCTCATGGTTTCGACGCCATAGATCACGTCGCGAGCGTCGATTTGCTCGACCGCACGGCGAACAGGGCCCATGACGGCTGCCGGTTCACCCGACGTCCGTAGCACCACTGCGGCGCCGTCAGCGGCCATCCGCATTAAATTCTCGGGAAGCTGCATGAAAGGATAAAAGAACTGAGCCTCGATCGCCGACTTTTGATCCGTGCCGAGGCCCCACTGCTTGATATGGCCTACCACGCCGACGATTTCGGCCTGCACATCGAATTCCTCTAGATGGACGCGCTTCCCGATAGGATTTTCGTTCGGAAACCAGGTGCGCGCAAACACGTCGTCGATGTCGATCACCACTGGGGCGTTCTCGTTGTCTTGCGGGGTGACGAAGCGGCCACGCTCGAGTGTGATTCCCATGGCCCGCTCGAAACCGGCTTCCACCAGATAAAACATCGACTGGGGCATTTCATTGAGATTCGCGGGCTTGGGACGGCCTTCGATCCAGAACGGCAAGGACGAATCATGGATCATCGGGCGAGAGCCGAGGGTGACGGAAACAGCCTGCACTCCGGGAATGGAGCTCAATTTGTCGTCGAATTGCCGCAGGCGGGCGCGAGTGTCGGCGGAGGTGGTAGCGGACGAGGACGGCATCGATAAATTGAATGTAATGGCGTGGCTGGGATTGAACCCGGGATGCACACGCCAGAGCGCGGCAAGGCTGCGCAGCATCAGCCCCGCGCCGATCAGGAGCACCAAGGACAGGGCGACTTCGCTGATCACAAAAATTCCCTGCAGGCGGTGGCGCCCGCCCATCGACCCGCGGCCGCTTTCCTTGAGAATCTCCATTACATTTATGCGTGAACTTCTGAGCGCGGGAGCGAGACCGAAAACAATTGCGGCGAACAGCGAGAGGACCAGCGTAAAAAGTAGTACGCGTCCATCCAGGGCGATTTCTTCGACGCGCGGGAATGTGCCGGGCAAAGTGTTGAGCACTGCTTTCACGCCGCAATAGGCGAACAGGAGCCCGAGTATTCCACCCAGAGCCGCGAGCGAAACGCTTTCGGCGAGAAGCTGGCGGATGACGCGCAAGTGGCCGGCGCCCAGGGAGGCACGAACTGCAAACTCACGCGAACGGCCCATGGAACGCGCCAGAAGAAGATTCGCAACGTTCGCACACGCAATCAGCAGCAGGAAACCGACGGCGGCGAGAAGCACCAGAAGGAACGGCTGGACGTTACCGACAATATCCTCCTTCATGGAAACGAGAGTGATGCCGGCTTCTTTGTCGGCGACCGGGAAGGCGGCAGCCAAGTTGGCGGCGATCAAGTCCATGTCGGCTTTGGCCTGAGGAAGTGTAACACCCAGCTTCAGGCGGCCGAAGGCATGAGCGCTCACTGAGATGCGTCGATCGCGAAAGGAGGGATCGTTCCATTGGCCAATGGGAGTGTAGACGTCGCGGTCCTGGCCGTAGAAAGTGAAACCGGGCGGCATGACGCCCACCACCTGGTAAGACGTTCCATTCAGGGTTAGGGATTTTCCAAGGACGTCATTCGAAGAGCCGAATTTGCGCCTCCACACCCCCCCGCCGAGAATTACCACCGGCGCTGCGCCCAGCTGATCGTCATCCGAGCGGAACGCGCGGCCGAGAATGGGCTGAACGCCGAGGGTGGAAAAGAAGCCCGCTGAAATCTGGTAACCGCTCACGCGTTCTGGTTCGGCGGCGCCGGTGACGTTGTAATTTTGGTTGCGGTAGGTGGCCATCGATGAGAGGGTCTTGGTGTCGTGCTGCCAGTCGAGGAAGTTCAGATAGACGATGGGGGCTTGCTCGAATCCAGGCGTCTTTGCATAAACAGCCAGAAGCTGCTCGGAGTGCGGATACGGCAAGGGGTTGAGCAAAACGCCGTTGACGACCGAGAACAGCGCCGTGTTCGCACCGATGCCAAGCGCGAGGGTGAAGACCGCAGTTGCCGCGAAACCGGGTGACTTTCGCAGCAAGCGGCCGGCATACCGGAGATCCTGAGGGAGGTCGCGGAGCCAATTGGGCATGTGGGAATAGACGAGCAGGCCTACCGGAGGTTACGCCTAGTTCCCAGCCGTGACGCCGACGTCCGGAATCCAACGCACCAGCGCGTCGCGCAGCTTCTCCAGTCCAACCGGCTTGCTGATGTAGTCGTCCATGCCTGCCGCCAGACACCGCTCGCGATCGCCCGCCATGGCGTTGGCTGTCAACGCGCAAATGGTCTGATGGCGGCTCTTTCCCTCGCGGCTGCGGATCACCGCCGTGGCCTCGAAGCCGTCCATGTCCGGCATCTGGCAATCCATGAGAACCAGATCGTATTTTTGCTTTTCGAGCGCCTCCACCGCCTCGCGCCCGTTCACCACCGCGTCGGCCGCTAATCCCAGTTTCTGCAGCAGGCGCAGCGTGATCCGCTGGTTGATTTCGTTGTCTTCAGCCAACAGAATCCGCATCGAATGCGACGTGGCAGGCGCGCTCTTGCGTGTCGCGCTCAGGCTGGTATGAACGGCCGGCTTTACTGGCGTCGCCGCCCGTGGCGCCAAGACCTGTGGAGCTGTTTCCGCCTTGGCTGCGTTGCCGAAGCTGGCCGTAAACCAGAAAAGGCTCCCGGCGCCCGGGTCGCTTTCCACGCCGATTTCGCCACCCAGCAATTCCACCAGTTGTTTCGAGATGGCGAGTCCCAGCCCCGTCCCGCCGTATTTCCGTGTGTTCGAGTCATCCGCTTGGGTGAAGGTGTCAAACAGCCGGTCTCGATCACTGGCTGGAATTCCGATGCCCGTATCGCGCACCGTGAATCGCAATTTGGATTCGTCGCGCGTGTGACTTACCAGCTCCGCCGCAAGTTCGATGCGTCCACGTTCAGTGAACTTCAGCGCGTTGCCCAAGAGGTTCGAAAGCACCTGCCGCAGCCGCGCCGGATCGCCCACCACTGCATCCGGTACGCCGGACGGAATCGAAGAAGCAAAATCGATTCCCTTGACGCTGGCCTGCGATGCGAACGCCGAAGCGGTTTGCTCAATCGCGGCGCTTAATGAAAACACCACGCGATCCAGGCGCAGCGTTCTGGCTTCGATCGACGAGAAATCCAGGATGTCGTTAATCAGCGAAGTCAGCGAACCGGCCGACCGCTGGATCGTTTCCGCGTACTCCCGCTGCTCCGGTTCGAGTTCGGTACCCAGCAGAAAATCGGCCATCCCCAACACGCCATTGATCGGAGTGCGGATCTCGTGGCTCATGTTTGCCAGAAACCGGCTCTTGGTACGGGTGGCTTCGCGTGCCGCGGCCAGCGCCGCCTCAAGTTCCTGGTTTTTTTGTTCCAGCTCCTGCGCATTGTCAGTGAGCCGACGCTCATTGGATTGGCGCGTGGAGATGTTGCGAACAATCGCGATCCATTCGTCCCAGTTGAGCGGCAGCACCCGCATTTCGTAGGTTTGCTGGCCCAGCCGGTCGTCAATCGGGAACTCCACCACCTCGACCACGCCGGTCTTGCGTACTTTCTCCTGAGCGGTTCGGATATGTTCCAAGACAGGCGCCGGCAACATGTCCTGCAGATTTCGGCCGGAGAACTTTTCGGCGCTCAGAAACGAATCGGAGCTCTGCCCGGCTTGCGCATCCAACACCGCGCCATTCCGGTCCAGGCGCAGAAATAGATCCGGGAAAGCCTGAAACAACGCCCGTAGCTCACTGGCATTCCGATACGCGACGTCTTCGCTGTGTTTGCGATCCGTCACGTCAATTGACGCCATGCGCATGCCGACGACTACGCCGGAGCTATTGCGCAGCAATTGCTCATGCACTTCCACCGTCACCCGGCCGCCATCCGGAACCGAATGCTCGCGCTGATAGGGCGTCAGCGCTGTTTGGCTGGACATCTTGCGCTGGAGCTGCTGGCGATATCGTTCGCGCTCCAACTCTGGAATGAATTCGGCGCAGTGCAATCCCATCAGGTCGCTCGCCGCGCGGCCCCGCAACTTGCATTCGCTCCGGTTGACCCGCCGCACCAGTCCCACGCGATCAATTTCCAGGTACCCAATCGGCGCGACTTCAAACAAGTCGCCAGATACGTCACCGTCGAATGCCTCGCCCGTAATCCTGAAGGCTTCATAGGAGCGGCGTTTGCGCCAGCGAATCCACAGCCAGACCAGTCCGGCGAAACACAAGATTGCCAGGAGAGTCATCGTCTATGCAACTATCGGCAGAAGGAACTAAATCTTTTAGTTCTAGGATCTTCGCCCGATTCTCACTCAGCAATTAGACGGATCGACCCGATACCGCCGCGGATGTCCAGGTGTACGGTGGTTTTCGCGTGGCCGAGGGCGGCGTTGACGTACCGGCCGTCCCTTTTCTCCAGGCCAGTGGTTTCAACGCCCCCGATGCCGCCCCTCGCCTCGGCTTCAATGCCAACGCCGTTCCTGGGAAGATAGACCGTCGCTTCACCGACACCGCCGCGGATGGAAACCGAGTAGTCGTTCTTGGGTGTGCCTCGCAGATCCATGTGCAGCTCGCCGACCCCCATCTCGACATTCACCCGCCGCAGCGACAGGTCTCCAAGGTCCAAATGGCTTTCGCCGGCACCGCATTTCACCTCTAGATCCAGAGGTTTCTCGTCGTTGAAGGCCAGGTCCCACCGGTAGCGGCTGGATCCCCCGTGGACGCCGTTAGGCTCTTCCACCAAAAGGTGCGCGCGAAATCCGCCGGCTCCATTGTGATAGGTGACTTCCGGGCGCAGGCGCAGACGGTTATAAACAAACCTCGCTTCCATCAACTTGGCCGCGCCTCCTCGAACCCGCAGTTCTCCCGCGCCCATCCGCAGCTCCGCCCGCACCTCTTCGGAACTGTCCAGGTCCACGCTCCGGGTCTCGGTTCGTTCGGGGCCGGGCGGGCTGAAATCGGGGCCACATCCGCCCAACAACAGCACGCTCGGCAACAGCACGCCCACAGCCGCCAGCGCCGGAAGACTTCGCGATGAATGCAGCATCCGTTGATTACCTTAATCCAGCATACGAGGAGGGACTGGCGCCAAGTTCCGTCTATATGGGGGGAAGGCGAAGGTGTCTAAGGTCCTTTTCTTAGTCCGTACCCTACTGTACTCTCATCTCACGCGTATTCTTTGCCTTAGTACATATCGTTGCCACAGCTCGATTGCTACACTGGGTCATCGTGACCGACAGTCCTATGGGCTGCCTCTATTGCCGTAAGAATATCAGCCATCTGCGCAAGCTGAAGGACACGCAGTTTTGTTGCGACGAACATCGCAAGAAAAGCAATGCGAAGTCGGCGCGCGCCCTGCGGGAAGCTGAAGATTTGTATGGCTTTCCTAGCGCCATGGCGGCTGCCAAACCCGAGCGGCGCGCTGGTTTCGGCGGCACCCTTTTAGTTGGCGCCGCGGTGGTGGTCCTGCTGCTCGGCCTCTCGAAGGTGCCCATGAATTCAGCCCCCAAGGCGATCTCGCCGCTGCCGGATAACCCACACGGAAGCAGTGCCGGTTTTGGACAAACGATCGCCAATCTGATTCAAACTCAGGCTTCTGGAACCTTGCGCGAGGATTTCCATTCGGGCTTCTCGAATTGGGATGGTCTCAAATCGATTGGCTCAGACTGGACCCTGCAAGCCGGCCAAGTTCGGCCCGCGTCATTGCGGGTGTGGAAGCCTTCCTCTTCGCTCTCCAACTATGAGCTGGAGTTCCTGGGCCAGATCGATCGCAAAAGCATGGATTGGGCGTTTCGAGCGGCCGATCTTCACAATTATTACGCCACCAAGCTGGTAATAACCCGTCCCGGCCCCTTGCCCAATGCAGGACTGGTTCGGTTCGTTGTCCTGGATGGCCGCGAGCGCGAGCGCGTGGAACTGCCGCTGCCTCTCACGCTCGAAAGCGGCGTGGACTATCGGGTGCGTGTTAGTGTGCGAGGCAACCGTTTCCTTACGTCGGTGAACGGACAATTGATCAGCTCCTGGATGGATAGCCGGATCAGCCGCGGCGGCGTCGGGTTTTTCTCCGAGAACGGCGAGTCCGCCATGCTGAAATGGGTCAGCGTATCGGAACGCGACAGCTTCCTGGCGCGCATCGCATCGCATTTCTCGCTGATTACCCTTCCAGCCCCCGCAGGCTTTCCGAAGAACCGCTAGTCTATTGATAGGCCCGATGCGCCTCCTTAGTTTCGCCCTACTACTTTGCTTTGCCGGCGTCGTCCTGGCCTCCGACCCGAAGGAGGCCGAAAAACCGTTTAAGGACGGTCTTCGGTACGAACAAAACGGCCAATGGAAGGAAGCCGAGGCTGCCTACTCGGAAGCAATTCAGCTCAACTCCGCTAGCGCGCTCTATTATCTGCACCGCGCACGAGTCCGCCTTTCGAGCGGCGACGCCGCGCATGCGCTTGAGGACGCCAGCACCGCCAGCCGGCTGGAACCCAAAAACGGCGACACGTTCGTAATCCTAGGCAACATCGACGTCCTGCTCAAAAACGCGCGCGGTGCGATCACCGATTACACTCACGCCATCGAACTAGGGGCAAACGATGCGGCGGCTTACAACGGACGCGCGGCGGCCCATATGGCCTTGGAAGAGCACGAAGCCGCCCTGGCCGATTACAACACCGGAATCAAGCTGCGTCTGGATAATCCCGAGCCCATCCGATTGCGTGGCGATCTGTACATCGCCATGGGCCGCTTTAGCGATGCGATGGATGATTACGACCAAAGCATCAGCTTGAATCCGAATAATCCCGATGCGTATCTTGGCCGCGGCTTCTGCTGGGGACAGCTTGGCGATTACCGGCGCGCCATCCAGGATTTCGATAAGGTGCTCTCCCAGCGTCCCCAGGATGCCAAGGCTCTCACGCTGCGCGGCGCAGCCCGCTTCCGGCTCACACAAAACGAGCTGGCCGTAGCGGATTTCACCGAGGCGTTGAAAATCACGCCCAAGGAAGTGTATCTTTACCTGGCACGCTCGTCCGCGCTGGTGCGGCTCGAACGCCATGCGGAAGCGCTTCAGGATCGCGAAGAAGCGGTCCGATTGGCGCCGACTTCGGCCGAAGCCTATCTGGCGCGCGGCGGGTCATATCACCAGCTGGGCTTGCATGAAAAAGGACTCGCGGATCGCAGCAAGGCGATCGAGCTGAATCCCCAGCTTCCCGAGGCCTGGTTCGCGCGCGGCAGCGCTTATTATCTACTGGGCGATTACGCCAAGGCGCAATCCGACATCGCGCAGGCCGTCCATCTGCGTCCGAGCTATCAGGAAGCCAGCGACGTTTTGGCCGAAGCTCAAAAGCATTTGGAGGAAGCCAAGAACACCGCGCCAACGCCAGTCGCGCCTACCCCGCCCGCCCCAGCGCCAGAACCGGCGCCAGCGAAAGTTGAGCCGGCCATACCTGCTCCGGCAACCGCTCCTACGCCTGCTCCAGTGCCGGCTGTAGCAAAAACTTCGAATGCGTCTATTTCCGCCTCACAGCACGAGATGCTGGGCCGTGCATTCACACAATCGGGAAAGTATGCGGAAGCGCTAGCCGAGCTAACCAACGCGATCCAACTTAAGCCGAACCTCGCGACCGCATACAACGCGCGTGGTTACGTCTATTTGCTCCAGCACGACTATCAGCATGCGCTGGCCGATTTCAATGACGCCATCCGCGTGAGGCCCGATTACTCCAACGCGCTTCAGAACCGCGCCATCGCCCTGAAAGCTCTCGGCAAGGCAGGCCAGTAACCGTGGCGGACGCCTAGCCCAGCCACTGTCTAAGATCGGGGGCCGGGCAGCGGATTCCAATATAGAACGTTCCGAACAGCGCATAATCCGCGCTCACTTCGTCAAATCGCATCTCGTAGATCAGCCTCTTGAACACCAGCGGATCGTCGGCGAACAGATCCACGCCCCACTCCCAATCGTCGAATCCGATCGATCCGGAAATGATCTGCTTCACCTCGCCCGCGTACCTGCGGCCCACCATACCGTGCTCGTGCATCTGCCGCTGGCGCTCGGCCATCGGCAGCCGATACCAGTTCTTCAGCTCGCCGCGCTTGCGATCCATTGGATAAAAACAGAGGTACTTGTGCGGAGGCATATCGGGGAACAGCCGCGGCGCCATGGCCTCGCGCTGGCGCTCCAGCACCTGTTCGATCTCAGCCGACCATTCTGGCGAAAACGGAACAACTCCGCGCGCTGCCAGCGCTCCGTAAGTTTTCAGGCTGGAGTCGTACAATCCCAACTCCACCACCGATAAATACGATGACGACACCTCCAGGTAATCCCAAAGCCTGAGTCCCGCCAGTTTGCGCTCGGCTTGATTCAGCTCATCGAACGAGCGGCGGAAATGCATCAGAATCAAATCGCCCTTGTGGCCCAGCAGCGAAAAGATCGCGCTCTGGCCGCGCGCTTCCTGCTCCATTTCGGCGAGCATGTTGGATGCTTCCAGAGCAATATCAGCGCGCTGCTCCGCCGGAAGCTGCTTCCACGCCGTCCAGCGAACGCGCAACATCTGATGCAGCATGCTGGCGCCTTCCAGCGTCAGTGGAACGGCTGGCAGATGCTCAATGGCGGTTTCGGGAAGGTTAGTAACTGTAGACATAAAGGAACCTGCAGCCATTCTATCGAATGGACGACGCCTGTCCTCTGAATTTTGTGTGAACTTTCCACCTCCACCGGCGTCGAATGTCCGGAGGTTCTCAATATGGATCACGCCCCTGTATGGCGCATCCTTATTTTCAGCGCCTCTCTAAGCACGATTTTTAGCGCCTTTCTGGGCACAGCCGTAGCCCAACAATTTACAAATCCCGAGCCTTACGAACCCGACACTCCGGGCGCATCGCATGCGTCCACTGACCTCCGAATCGCAGGACCAAATCCCGACGGTTGGCTATACCCGATCACGCAGCTCGACACATTGCTCCCTCATTGGATTCAATTCGGCGGACAGTTTCGCAACCGCGCCGAAGGCCAGGCTGGGCTCGGCTATGCTTCCGTCGATGACGGGTACGATTTAACGCAGCTTCGCCTTGGCATGTACATCCAACCCACGAACTGGGTGAAGCTGGTTATTGTGACTCAGGATGCACGAGCCTTTTTCAATCACCACGTCGGTAACGTACCTCCCTACCAAAACATCTGGGACATTCGGGAAGCCTACGCGCAGATTGGCAGTTCCACCGAAGGATGGATCGATGTCCTGGGAGGCCGCGAGATGCTCAGTTTCGGAGACGAGCTTGTCATCGGACCGTCAGATTGGCGCAACCAAGGTCGAACGTTCGACACAGCCAGAGTCGACCTTCACCCTACCGGAGTCAAGATCAGCATATTCGCGGCATCCGGAGACGGCGTAATCGATCATCACCTCGAAGGTAATAACCTTTACGGCATTTACACTGGATTCTCCCGTATCATCCGGCACGCGTCTGTGGAACCCTATCTATTGTGGCGAGTCGCTCCTGCAGGTGTCCACCTTTCCGAGGACGCTGGCCTCGGCCATTTCAGCGAGGTGACGGGAGGCGCTCGTATTGCGGGAACGTTAGCGAACAATATCGACTACGACATCGAAATGAACAAGCAGACCGGCTCGCTGGCACATTACACCATTGACGCCTGGGCTGGCCATTGGAACGCCGGCTATACCTTCACGAACGTGCGCGGCCAGCCGAGAGTTTTCGCTGAATACAATTACGCCTCTGGCAACAAGCACCCGGATAGCGACACGTGGGGCACTCATGACCAGATATATCCTTCCAGTCACGACAAGATGTCCTTCGCGGACCAGTTTAGCTGGAAGAATATTGAAGAGCTCAGGCTGGGCGTTGACGAAAAGGTTGCGGCGAAGTGGACATTAACGCAAGCGTTCGAGGATGTTTGGCTGGCCACCAAGAACGACGCGGTCTTCGGCGATAGCGGGGCCATCGCGGTAGCTGCGGACCCGCAGGCTACCAGCCGCCACATCGGCACCGAGCTCGACCTGATTGCGGAATATAAGCAAAACACGCATGTCGTGTATGGTTTCGGATTTGCTCATTTATTCACTGGTCAATTCTTGAACGAAGCTACTCACGGCAAAGACTACAATTATCCGTTTGCCTACTGTAACTTATATTTTCTGAGAAAGGAAGACCTATGGCTGACACTGAGAATCACGATACAAAGGTCAGTAGACGAGAAGCTTTCGGTTTAAGCTCGGCGGCTTTGACGGCTGCAGCAGCCTTGTCGCTCGGCGGCGCAAGAAACGCGCATGCATCCCCGCAGGCTCAAAAGATGGCGAACCATAATGCGCCCAACGAGATTGACCCCGGCCCGCAGAACTTGCCTCTGGCCGCGGAGAATCCCAATGCCGAATGGCCTCCTCCTACCGACCATGGCACCGTAAAGCCGTTTAAGTATTCTTTCTCGCTGTCACACAAGCGCATCGAGAGTGGCGGATGGACGCGGCAGGTAACCGCGCGTGAGTTGCCGATGTCAAAAGACATCGCGGGCGTCGAAATGAAGCTCACCGCCGGCGGTGTCCGCGAGCTGCACTGGCATGTGGAAGCCGAATGGGCCATCATGCTCAACGGCACAGCGCGCATCACAGCGGTGGATCAGAATGGCAAGAGTTTCGTTAATGATGTATCCCAGGGCGACTTGTGGCTCTTTCCTGCCGGGATACCGCACTCCATCCAGGGCCTGGGTCCGGATGGTTGCAGGTTTCTGCTGGTGTTCAACGACGGAAACTTTGATGAGTTCCAAACCTTCCTGATTACCGATTGGCTTTCTCATACGCCCAAGGAAGTCCTTGCGAAAAACTTCAACGTGCCAGCCTCCACTTTCGACAAGGTTCCCAAGAAGGAGCTGTTCATTTTTCAAACCGGACTTCCCGGCGATCTAAAAGCGGAGCAAGCTCAGGCGGCGGCCGGAACGGGCAGCATCGATAACAGGTTCGACTTCAAAGCCAGCACCATGCAACCGACCAAGGTGACGCCCGGCGGCAATGTGAAGATCATCGATTCCAAGATCTTTCCGGTAACACCAATTTCGGCCGCTATCGTTACGCTGAAGCCGGGCGGCCTGCGTGAATTGCACTGGCATCCCAATGCCGACGAGTGGCAATACTACATCACGGGCAAGGGGCGCATGACACTGTTCATCGCGGGTTCAGATGCTCGAACCATGGATTTTGAAGAGGGAGATGTCGGGTACGTTCCGATTTCCAACCCGCATTACATCGAAAATACAGGCGACTCGGATCTGGTGTTCCTCGAAATGTTCAAATCCGCGGAGTACGAAGATGTTTCCTTAGGGGGATGGATGGCGCATACCCCGCACTTGCTCATGGATCAGCATCTGGGAGTAGGAATGACAATGCTCGATAATATCCCCAAGCAGGAGACAGTCATCAGACCGGCTTAGGTTTTGAGGGTGCGAATTTTTCCACCCGGCGCCCACTGCTAAAGCATGAAAGCATCTCTCTCTGTGTTCTTAACCAGCGTCCTCGTACTGGGCGCAACTTCGTTGGTCTTCGGAAGCCCTCGCGAAGGCGAAAACAGCGATCAGAAGGCCAAGCATGCCAGCTCTGGTCACAAATCTCGCAACTCGCATCATCACAGCACCGGCTCGCACCACAGCAGCAACACCAATTCCGGTTCGAAGACGCAGAGCAACATTCCTTCGAACTGAACCGCGCGTGTGCGGGCGGGTCGTGTTAACTTGTGTCCTTGCCCGCGCCACTATATTCTTCGCGGCTTCGCTGGGATCTCGCACCCAATCGCCTAACGCGGTTATTGGATGAAAGGAGATCCTCCGGAGCCGCCATTCTGGACCTCACTGAATCGAATCCGACTGCCGCCGGATTCGCGTATCCGTCGGATCAGATTCTCGCCGCGCTGGCCGATCCGCGAGCGCTCCGCTACCAGCCCGCCGCCGCAGGGATGCCGTCCGCTCGTGCAGCGGTTTCCGAGGATTACTACTCGGGCCGCGTCGACCCTGGCCGCATTTTGCTCACCGCCAGCACCAGCGAGGCGTACACGTTCGTCTTCAAGCTGCTGGCCGACCCCGGTGACGAAGTCCTGGTCCCCCGCCCTTCTTATCCTTTGTTCGATTTCCTCGCTGCTCTCGATGCCGTGCGCGTTGTCCCGTATCCGCTGGCGTACGAAAACACCTGGGCGATCGACTTTGACGCGCTAGCCCGCTCGATTACTCCACGTTCGCGCGCTATCGTGCTGGTGAATCCGAACAATCCGACCGGATCGTTCCTGAAGCAGTCTGAGATCGGACCGCTGATCGCGCTCGCTAGCGAACACAATCTTGCCTTGATTTCCGACGAGGTTTTTTCGGATTACGCGCTCCGTGAGGATCCGCGCTTGGTTCGCTCGCTCACCGAAGTCACCGAAGTCCCGACATTTTGCTTGTCTGGCCTCTCGAAAGTCGCTGGCTTGCCCCAGATGAAGCTGGGCTGGATCGTCACTAGCGACGAGCAAGCCTTCGAGCGCCTGGAACTGATCGCAGATACCTATCTCTCCGTTGGCGCTCCGGTACAACTAGCCGCGCCCGTGCTGCTTGGCCTGCGCATCGAATTACAAAATCAGATTCTCGCGCGCGTTCGCGCCAACCGTGCGTTCCTCGCGAGCCAGATTGGCCCGGCCTCGCCCTGGAGGCTCCTCGAGACCGAGGGCGGCTGGTACGCGATCCTCGAAGCGCCGCGGATCCAATCTGAGGAAGAGTGGGTGCTAAGTTTACTCGGGGACGACGGAGTGCTGGTCCAACCCGGCTTCTTTTTCGATTTTGAACGCGAGGCGTTCCTCGTGCTCAGCTTGCTGACTCTCGAGGAAGTTTTCGAGGAAGGCGTCCGCCGAATTCTCGCGCGAGCCCGCTGAGCTGAACTACGCCGGCTTCCGCATTTGCGTTTCTACCGGCTCAGATAACGCCACGCGCGCGTTGGCCAGCTGCATCAGCCTGGCGCAGCAACCACTCAACGAAATCGTGATCTCCTGCAGCGACTCGCCGTGGAAATGCAGACGCGGCGGCTGGTGATGTTCCGGACAGCGAACCCCGCGCAGCTTTTCCCGCGTGGATTGTTTGAACCGCTCCACGCGCATCCGATCAGAATCTGTAAACACCACGAACATTCTAGCATGACTTTGTTACAAACAAGCTTAGGCTCGGATGTGCGCTTTTCGCGTGTCGCAGCCCAAGGTGACCGGACTGGTCCCGCAAAAGATGCGAAATCTTGCGAACGAAATGCGTGCGGCCGCGTATTAGTTTGAGTAGGTCGTCCACAACGAAGGAGGTTGCCATGCTCCGTTTGCTTACCGCCGCGCTCGCCTGCGCTGCATTTCTGCATGCCGCCGAGACAGAGGACAGCGTCCGGAAATCGGCGCCGGTTTCCTCGGCTACCCGTTTGACGCTAAAGGCTGAATTCGGTGCGATCCGAATCGAGCCAGGCGATGGAAAGAGAGTCGAAGTGGAGGTACACTTCCGGGGAGATCCGCCATCTCGCGGGGAGTTCGATCGGATGCTGCGCGACTTCAAGCTGGAAATGGCGCAAGAAGGCTCGGACATCCGTGTAACCGGCACATTCCAAAACGGCTGGAAGCCGCAATCACTTTTATGGATGTTAGGCAGCTTCATCGCCGGCGGCGGCCACCCGATCTGCCATAACGGCCAGTGCCTGGAATATTCGGAGTGGCTGCGGGATGTAGAGTATCGCGTCAGCGTGCCGCGCAAGTTCGATGCGGACGTTGAGACTTCCGGAGGCTCGATTTCGGCGACCGATCTCAAAGGCGAAGTGACCGCGCGTACCGCGGGCGGTTCGCTGAAGTTCGAGAACATCGACGGCCCGCTGAACGGGCGCACTTCAGGCGGGAGCATTACGCTCGCGGGCGGCAAAGGCAGCGCTCTCTTGCACACCTCGGGAGGGTCCATCCACATCTCAGAAGTCACCGGGGACGTGGACGCGTCCACCAGCGGTGGCGCGATCTCGATTGAACGGGCTGGCGGCCGCGTGAAAGCGCGTACTTCGGGCGGGAGTATTGAAGTTCGCGAGGCCTCGGGCGCAATTGACGCTTCGACCTCGGGAGGCGGCGTGACAGCGTCGCTCAGGGGGCAACCGAAGGAGGGGTGCCGTTTGTCCACATCCGGCGGGAGCATCAGCGTGAGCTTGGCGAAAGACATCCATATGGATCTGGATGCCTCCGCCAGCGGTGGAAGCGTTTGGACTGACTTTCCGGTGCCGACTAGCAACGACCGGCATCAGCGCGAACTGCACGCGCCTCTGAATGGCGGAGGACCGCTGCTCTATCTGCACACTTCGGGCGGCGGCATTAGCGTGCGGCGCTCGGGTTAGTGGATTCTGTATTCTGAATTCTGTCTTCTGACTCCCCCCGTGTAGTATGGAAGTGTGAGCGAACCGACAAAGTTCGATTGGATAACGAAGCGTTCTCAATGCTCGTTTCCGAACGTGTTTAAGGACTTGAAATTACAGGTTGGAGAGGACGTCAAGACCCGCAACGGCCTGCGCCCCAACAATGCCCCGTATGAGTTTTCGGTGACGGACAAAGGCGACGACTTTACGGTTCTTCTCAAGGCCGGGGATTTTCACCAGTCGGTGATATTCAGTCTTGCCGAACACGCGATTGTCGTGAAGGACGACACCGGCAATACGATGTTCGAGGTCACTCTGGCCTTTACCGATCAAGGCGAGTGCAGGCTTCATGTGAATGACAAGGAGCTCGAATCCTGGCAGGTGCGGCGGATGGCGCTCGAAGAGCTCCTGTTTCGAAACCATTAACCCGGCTTACGATTCAGTTTTCCACGGCACTTGGCCGGCCAGCGCGGTGTAGAAGCCCCAGATCGCAAGGGCAGCGACGGTTCCGAGCGCCAGGGTAGCGCCTGTGAAGTACCAAGCCGATGGGTTCAGCGTGACCGGGATGTTCAGCGCCGAATCGGCGGTGTATAGAGCAACCACGAGCGCCACTAATCCGAAGCGCAAGGCTCCAACGGCGAGCGTGGTGTAGAGAATAGCTTCGATAGGCCATGACACCGATGGATAGTCGGCAGAGACCGATTTGAACGCGGTGAACAACAGGATAAATCCGATGGCGGCCAGCCAGGATTTCCGCAGCAACACGCGGAACAGGAAGAGAATCAGAAACACGAGCAGCGTGGAGCTAATGGAGTCTGGAATATGTTCCAGCCAGGCGGCGATGGCAATCCGCGCGGTTCCGAGATAGTTGGTGTCCAGGGTCGCTGGAGGCGCGCCGAGCCGGGCTGCCAGGTGATAGGCGAGGACAAAGATATCGCAGAAGAAGATGCCGAGGACCGCGCCATACAGCACATCGCGGCCGACCAATGGATCCCGGAAGCGCCCGGCAAATACACGCGTCCATGAGATGAGGGCCTGGGGCCAATAACGACGAACATACGGCTCGAGCGCCAAATACAACACCCACACCGCGCCACCCCAAAACAGTGCGTCGCTGATGGCCAGCACCAAAAGATAGATGAAATTCCCGACTGAGGAGAAGTGGGCTTGGAAGGCCCATAGAACCATGTGGAGAGAGAATATTAAAATGGCGAGCAGCATCGCGCCGCGACGGTCGCCTTTGCCGCGGACGAAGTTCCAACGTGCCAGGAATACGGCGGCGAGAACCGGCACGAGAATCATGATGGACAGCAAAATTCGCTCGGCGAGCAGGCCGGCGCCGGCGGGTTCGCTGGACGGCATGCGGACCGCCCGAGTCCACGGTCCGATGAGTGAGAAAAAGACCGGGCGGCCATGCCAGGCGGCGGCTTCGATGCGCAGTGGGCGATGGTTGTAGCCGGGCCACTCACCCGTCCAGGCCTGGCGAAGGTCGGTGTCCGCAAGCGACGTCCAGATCGGCTTGGCGGATTGGAATTTTGACATGTCCAGACCCGCCGCGGCGAAGAGTGCGTTCCAATTGGGCGGCGCAGAAATTTGACCGCTTGGATCTTCTTTTTCCGGCGGAAGCGCCTCGAAGTAAGTGAGCCGGCCCTGTGGATCGAGCTGAACATCGATCATGCCCGACATGGTGGGTTTGGGATCGCGCTCCGCGATTCTACCCGGGATCAACACGTCGCTTTGTAGCCCTTCAGCCAACATGGGTTCGGGGCTCTGGCGATACCAGAACTTCAGAGGCGAGGGACGGCCGCGAGCGATCTCGTCCCATTGCGGGCGCGGCTTGTCGGCTTTTTCAACCGCGTTTAGAAAATCCTGGTTCTCGCCGAAGGCGTAAGCGGAATCGCCCGGTGTAGCGGTGTAGCCCAGGCTCTGGATTAGCTCGCGTGCCTTGTCGGCGAGCACTTCGGGAGGCTTGGTGAGCTGGGCTTTCTCGATCATGCTGGATGTCGCAGCCAGGAACACAAATGCCACGAGACCAACGAGAGCGGCAGCCAGGCTTGGAACCGCCATCTTCCAAGGCAGCGCCGCGGTATCGCCCGATGCCGCGACCATTTGTGGCGAAGGCGTTTCGCCAGCGGCGAGAGCGGCCGCTAACGGATCACCGCCCGGGAGCCGGGCAGCCACGGCGAGCGCGGACGAGGGGCGACGGGAAGGCTCTGGATCGAGGCAGCGAAGAATGGCGCTCTCGACGGCGGGATCGAGTTCCTTCACCAAGGTGGACGGGCTAACAGGCGCGGTCTCGCTATGCAGGCGCACCAGCTCGGCTAGAGTGGACGCTTCAAATGCGCGCTTGCCGGTAAAGATTTCGTAAAGCACCAAACCCAGCGAATAGATGTCGCTCTGAACCGTGACTTCACGTCCGGCCAATTGCTCGGGCGCCATGTAGGCGGGGGTGCCGTTGCGAATCTCCTCACCGGGGATTTCGTCGGCCAACGCGGCCAATCCGAAATCGGTGACGACCACCTGACCGCGGCCGTTGAGCATCACATTGGCCGGCTTCAGATCGCGATGCAGAACGCCCTTGGCATGCGCGGCGGCGAGTCCGGCGCACAACTGGCGCGCGGTTTCCACGGCTTTATCGGAAGGAAGGCGGCCGATGCGGCGCAACAGCGACCCAAGATCTTCGCCGTCGATGTATTCCATCGACAGGTATGGCTGGCCTTCGACTTCGCCCAGATCGTAAACACGGCAGACATTGGCATGCGAGACCTGGCGCGCGATGCGGACTTCATTGTAGAAGCGGGCGAGCGCAGCTGGATTGCGCGCGGCCACCTCGGGCAGGAACTTGAGCGCGACTTCCTGGCCTAGCGTGAGATCGTGCGCGCGATAGACTTCGCCCATGCCGCCGCGTCCGAGCAGCGCGACGATGCGGTAGCGGCCGGCAAGCAGAGCTCCAGGAAGAAAGCGGCCTTCCGAGAGCGAGCCGGATGAAGACAGATGGGACGGAGTACGGGCCGGTGTAGGCGTGGGCGTGCGCGCCGGGGCCGGAGCCGCGACGGTTTGGGTGACTAGCGGGGCGCCATCAAGGACAGCACCGCACGACAGGCAGAAGCGGCTGGACTCCGGGATGTCTTTCGCGCACGAGCGGCAGATCATGGCGATTCCGAGTTCCTAGTTTAGCGCCACCATGCCAGTTTAGGGCCACCATGTATGCTGGACCTAGTGGATCCGATTCACATTCTGGGCGGCGGCTTGGCGGGTTCGGAAGCCGCGTGGCAGATCGCGGCGGCGGGCTTCGACTGCGTGTTGTTCGAAATGCGCCCGCAACGGCCGACGCCGGCCCATAAGACCGATCAGCTAGCCGAGCTAGTGTGCAGCAACTCGCTCAAAAGCGAAAGCGAGAACTCGGCGCCTTGGCTATTAAAGGAAGAGCTTCGCAAACTTGACTCGCTGTTGCTGCGCGCGGCGCGCACGGCTCGCGTGCCAGGCGGCCAGGCGTTGACCGTCAATCGCGAAGTGTTCGCGAGAGAGGTGTCGCGCGCCATCGAAGGGCACAAGCGCATCGAATTGAGACGCGCGGAAGCGACGTCAATTTCAGAAGACGCGATCACGATTGTCGCGACGGGGCCGCTGACGAGCGGCGCGCTGGCCGATGACATTGGGCGACTCACGGGCACGGATCGGTTGTTCTTTTACGACTCGATCAGCCCCATCGTGGAAGCGGAGTCGATCGACGAGACCATTGCATTTCGAGCGTCGCGCTACGGCAAATCGCTGGACGGTACGGACGACTACCTGAACTGTCCCCTGGATCGGGAGCAGTACGAGCGATTCGTGGACGCGATTCTCGCTGCCGAGGCTGTGCCCTCGCATATCCCGGAAGATACTGCCCGATTCTTTGAAGCTTGCCTACCCATCGAGGAATTAGCCCGGCGTGGGCGTGAGACATTGCGATTCGGTCCGATGAAGCCGATGGGGCTGGAGGATCCGCGCACCGGCCGGCGGCCCTACGCAGTGGTGCAATTGCGTCAGGAAAACCTGCGAGCCGATAGCTACAACCTGGTGGGATTCCAAAATCACATGAGGTTTTCGGAGCAGGCGCGCGTATTTCGCATGATTCCGGGTTTGGAGCGCGCCGAATTTCTGCGATATGGGCAGATACATCGCAACACATACATCAATGCGCCCACGCTGCTGACGAACACACTACAGCTCCGGACGGATCCGCGAATTTTCTTTGCGGGGCAGATCTCCGGCGTGGAAGGATACGTGGAATCGATCGCGACGGGCTTGATCTCTGGGCGGCACGCGGTGGAGTTGACATCGGGCGCCGAGGTTCGGGCGTTCCCGCGAGAGACCGCCATCGGATCGTTATGCGCGTATGTTTCAGGAGCCGATGCGCGCAATTATCAGCCGGCGAATATCACGTTTGACTTGCTGCCAACGCTGGACGAACCGACGCGGCTGCGGTTCCGCCACGACAAGAAGGCCCGTCACGCCGAAGTCTGTCGTTGCGCGATCGAGAAGCTGGATCAGTATCTCTCTGTTTATGCCTGAACTGGCCAGCCAGATCGAGCGATTCCTCGATGAACTGCGGCGCCAGAACGCGTCCGCCCACACGATTCGAAACTATGCGTCGGATCTGGATCAGCTGCTCCAGTATTTCAGCATTCCTGGAAAGCCAAAACCCGCGCTGGAAGATATCGACACGTTGGCGATCCGCGAATGGTTGGGACATTTATACAAGCAACGGCTGACGGCAGTCAGCATGCGCCGGAAGCTGGCCTCCGTAAGGTCGCTGTTCAAGTTTCTGCTGCGCGAAGGCGTGGTATTGAAGAACGTCGCGAGGATGGTGCGAACGCCCAAGGCTCCGAAATCCCTGCCGTTCGTAATGACCGCCGAGCAGACCAACGTGCTGGTGGATGGCGTTCTGCCGGCAGCGGACAAATTTGAGCGGCCGTATCCGGCGCGCGACCTGGCGATTTTCGAGTTGCTGTACGGTTGCGGACTGCGCATCAGCGAACTGGTCGGCTTGAATCTGGAGGATTTCGATTTCAACGAGCGCTGGGTGCGCGTGCGTGGCAAGGGCAAGAAGGAGCGCCAAGTCCCTTATGCCGGCAAAGCGTCGGATGCGCTCGAGCGCTATCTTGCGCTCAGGAAGCCAGTAACGGGCAGCGAGCGCGCGATCTTCTTGAACCATCGCGGGGACCGGCTGACCGACCGAGGCGCGCGGGGCATCGTGAAGTTTTACGCGCGGATGATTACGGGCGACTCGTCCATTCATCCGCACAGCCTGCGCCATGCGTATGCCACGCATCTACTGAGCGACGGCGCCGACCTTCGCGCCATCCAGGAATTGCTGGGGCACGCCCGGCTGTCGACCACGCAGAAGTACACGCAGGTGTCGGTAGCGGATTTGATGGCGGTGTATGACAAGGCGCATCCCAAAGCTTGAGACGGTGTCCCCACAGCTCGAAGTGATCCCCGCCACGCCGGACCAACTGCCGATTCTTGCAAACCTGCTCGAGTTGTACGCACACGATTTCAGTGAATTCCACAATTTAGAAATAGGAGAAGATGGCAGGTTCGGCTACCAGCCCCTTCCGCTGTATTGGTCGGAGCCAAACAGGCATCCGTTCCTGATCAGGGTGGACGGCAAATTGGCAGGGCTGGTTTTTGTCAAGAAAGGCTCAGATATATCTGGCCGTGAGGCGGTATGGGATATGGCGGAGTTCTTTATTCTTCGCGGATACCGAAGGCGTGGAATCGGAACCAAAGTGGCCCATAAGGTCTGGAGGCAGTTTCCGGGGTCATGGGAGGTGCGCGTGATGCAAGCGAATGTTTCAGCAAAGCGCTTTTGGGCAGACGCCATCTCGACATTTGCGGGCAGCGTGATTCACCCCGTTCGCATCGAGAATGGTGGCGAGTGCTGGGACATGTTCTTGTTCGAATCCAAAACACATTGATCCAACAACCGATCGTCTAGTAGTAAGAGGCTTGGTATTCTGTGAGGCGTGCCGGAAGCGATTCTGATCGACACCGATACTGCATCGGACGACGCGGTAGCGTTGATTATGGCGCTGCGTTCCGCGACCGTGCGTGTGATCGCAATCACCACAGTGGCGGGCAACGTCCAAGTGCAGCAGGCCACCCGAAATGCACTGTATACGGCCGAACTTTGCGGCGCTAGCACGCCGGTGTACCAGGGAGCCGAGAAGCCTTTAGCCCGCAGCCTCAGTACCGCGGATTGGTTTCACGGTAAAGACGGATTAGGAGATCACGGGTATCCGTCTGCGCGGCGCTCGGCAGAAAAGCAGCACGCTGTGGACGCCATCATCGCCACGGTCCGAAGCAATCCAGGGATTCTGCTAGTCACCCTCGGCCCTCTCACAAATATTGCGCTTGCATTGGCTCAGGCGCCGGACTTGGTTCAAAACGTAGGGCGCTGCGTAATCATGGGAGGAGCGCCGTGTTGCGAGGGGAACGTCACGCCTGCCGCCGAATACAACATCTGGGTGGATCCCGAGGCTGCGCGCATGGTATTCCGCAGTGGATTGCCAATTGAGATGGTTGGCTGGCAGCTGTGCCGAGGCGCGGCGGTTCTTGCTCCGGCGGACATCGAATTCGTTAGCAACATTGGCACTGGACTCGCCAACTTCTCGGTAGAGTGCAACAGGACTGCGCGCAAGGCGTTCCGAACGCAGACTGGCGAGGACGGCATCTCGCTGCCGGACCCAGTGGCGATGTCCATTGCGCTCGATCCCTCGATTGGTTACGAATCGAGCCGGCATTATGTGGATATCGAGACCGCGACCGAGCTCACGCGCGGCATGACGGTGGTGGATCGCCTGGGTGTCGCGGCCAATGAACGGAATCGCGAGACGTGGGCGCCACTCCTGCAGCGCAGTCCCAACGCGACGGTTTACTGGGCAATCGATGCAGCACGTTGGAAACAGGCGCTCTACTCGGCTCTGCGCTAGTACTGGAAGAACCGTATCTCAGGCGGTGGAACTGCGCGTGCTAGAATAAACTAAATCGAACAAACTATTCGATAGCTTCGTCTAAACCTGCTGGGGAGACTTGTCCCACGTGAAGGCAAACTCAAAGATTCTGTTGACCATCGGCCTCATCGTACTGGTGAGCGGTGGTATCGTCGCCAGCATCAAATATAACCAGCGCGGCATTGTTGACGTCCAAACCGGCCGCGTATCCCGCCAGGATTTGGTGGCTTCGGTCACCGCATCTGGCGAGATCAAGCCCAAGAATTACATCAACCTGGGGGCGAACACCATCGGCCCGGCGCCCATCACTGAGATTCTGGTGAAAGAAGGCGATCATGTCCACAAGGGGCAAGTAGTTGCCAAGATGGAATCCGTCCAAGCCAATGCGGATGTGGTGGCGCAAAGAGCGTCCATCGCGACCTCCTTGGCCGATTCCGCTGCGGCCGAGGCCGGATTGAAATCGCAGGCGGACGGCGTCACCACGGCGCAAGCCACGCTCGACAAAAACAAGGCCGAATTGGCTCGCACGAAGGCGAATTTTGACCGCGCCACCGAGTTGTTCGAGGCCAAATTGCTGGCTAAGCAGGATTACGAACAGAAAAGGGCCGAGTACGATACAGCGGTAGCGGCTATCGGAGAAGCTGAGGCTCGGCTGTCGCAGGCCAGGGCGCAAGAGGCGCAGGCTCGCCAGCAATTGACTTCGGCTCAGAAACACACCGCGCAGCAGGAAGCCAACTTGAATCGTTACGCGGACATTCTGGAGAAATACGACGTCACGGCGCCGATTAACGGCATCGTGACCAATTTGCCGGTTCGCGCCGGCGAAACGGTGGTTCCGGGCGTGCAGAACTCGGCGGCCAGCACCATCATGACCATTGCGGACATGTCGGTGATCACGGCCGAAGTGAAAGTGGACGAGACCGACATCGTGAACGTAGCGTTGGATCAGCGGGCTGAGGTGACTATCGATGCCATGCCCAACCGCACGTTCCACGGGCACGTCACCGAGATTGGCGACACCGCGATCTTGCGATCCAGCGGGGTTGCGGCATCCCAGAGCAATACGTCGGATCAAGAGGCCAAGGATTTCAAGGTGGTGATTGCCTTGGACGATCCGCCGGAGGACATTCGACCGGGCCTGTCGTGCACCGGCAAAATTGTCACGGCTACCAAACCGCGCGTCCTTACGATTCCGATTCAAGCCTTAACGGTGCGGAAGCGAGGCGACCTGGATCCCAAGAAATCCGACGCTGTGGAGGCCGCATCCATCGTCGATCCGGTGGCTGAAAAAGCGAACAAGGAAGAGCTGCAGGGAGTATTCACAATCCGCGATGGAAAGGCCGAATTCGTACGGGTAACAACGGGAATCACGGGCGCCACCGATATCGAGGTGCTGACCGGGTTGAAGGATGGCGATCAGATCATCACCGGCACATACAAGATAATCCGAACGCTGCGCAATTCCGCCAAGGTGAAGGTCAACAACAAAGTAGTTACCGCGACGACCGAAAGCTAGCCTATGGCCACGGCAACCCAGGAGCTCGTCAATCGCGGCGAGAACTTAAAGCGCGACGGGATCGTCATCCGCACCTATGATCTGTGGAAGACGTACGTGATGGGTGATCAGGAGATCCATGCGGTATCGGGCGTGGATATCGAAATCCGGCGCGGCGAGTACGTGGCGATCATGGGCCCTTCGGGGTCGGGCAAATCGACGCTGATGAATCTGATCGGCTGTTTGGATTCACCCACGCGCGGCCTATACTATCTCAACGGCAGCTTGGTGAGCGACATGCAGGATGACGAACTGGCGCACATCCGCAACAAGGAAATCGGATTCGTGTTCCAGACTTTCAATCTGCTGGCGCGAGCTTCCGGACTGCACAACGTGGAGCTGCCGCTGATTTACGCCGGAGTTCCCAAGGAAGAGCGGGCCGAGCGCGCGAAAGCCGCCCTCCGCGCCGTGGATCTGGAATCGCGCATGCATCATCGGCCGAACGAGCTTTCCGGCGGCCAAAGGCAGCGCGTGGCCGTTGCGCGGGCCTTAGTGAACAACCCGTCCATCCTGCTGGCGGACGAGCCGACGGGCGCTTTGGATAGCACCACCGGCAACGAAATCATGGCGCTGTTCGATCGGCTCTGGCAGCAAGGCAACACTATCGTCCTGGTGACGCACGAGGCTGACATCGCGATGCACGCGCGACGCGTGATTCACATCCGCGACGGCAAAGTGGAAAAAGACGAAAAGATAAAGTAAGCGGGTTCGGTCCCCTACTTCCGAACCGCGCAGCGGCGGCGCAGCAATGCGATACTTAGCAGGCCGGCGCCGAAGAGGCTGATATTAGCCGGCTCCGGAACGCTAGACTTCGGGATGACCGAAGTAATAACGTCGCTCTCATACGCAAACATTGGGGCAATCCCGTTGAAGTTTCCGACTTTAGTTGCGCTCTGCAAATTGACGACGTCGTCCTCAGTATAGTTATCCCCGTCAAAACCCACGGGCTCAAGCGGTATTCCTGTGGCGGTTACTCCAACCTCGGCGCCGGGAAAGTTGGTTGTAATTATGTCGCTATAGCCGGTGATGGCGCAGGTGAAGCCAGTTGCGCAGGCTGTGATGGTCGCCGTATAACCGAGTGAAAAGGGGGCGAAAAAGGACCGGCCATCAAAGTAAGTGAAAGTAAAGCCAGCCGTAGCGCCGCCCAGGTCTACGGTGGAGGTTATCTCGCTGGCCTCGGTCGTGTTTTCGACGAAGTCGCTGAACGTGATCGTCTCATCCGTCAACGTGTCCGTGCATGACGAACCTTCGCTGTTGAACAATGTCGAGGTGCAAGGACTGGTATGGGAAATCGCAGCGGCTCCAGTCGCAAGAGCGGTTAAAATCAGAATATGTTTCATCCTCATCTCCCTGTTGCTGCTAAAGATTGGACGGTTCGATAATACTCCTATTTTTATTCTTTTGGTAGGGCTGGGATTTATTTATTGAGGGCGCCCGTTTTTTCTGTGGGTATTAATACACTTCTTGATACAGCAGTCGGAAGCGCGCGAGGTTAATTACCAGCGCAATTCCCAAGGCATGCGCCGGATCCGCGCCGTCCGATTTCCCAGCAGGGCTATCGAGGGTAGGAGCATCCCAAAAATGAGCGTGCTTTACCTTCCGCGACAATTCCCAAAGCGATGCTTCCTGGAGGGCCACCAGATACTTCGCGTACCCATCGAGCGTGCCGGCCGGGAAATACTGCTGCATCCGTCTATTCTATTGCGATGGCTTCCCTAGCCGGCCGAATTTTCTTCATGAGGAACATGAGTGGGATCACCGCGAAAAACAATGCACCCAGAACCCAGAAGACTTCGTTGAATGAAAGCATCGCAGCTTGTTGCTGCATGCTGTTGTAGAGCATCCCATGCGCTTGAGCGGCGGCCTGGGTGGAGTTCGCGCCGTTGGTGATGAGCATCTGCTTCATGCCGGCGAGAGCCGATTGATAGGGCAGGTTGAGCGGTGAAAGATTCTCGATCAGCCGCTGCTGGTGGAATTGTTCGCGCCGCGCAATTACCGTGGTGCAGATCGCGATGCCGCTACTACCACCGATGTTGCGCGCGAGGTTGATCAAACCCGTGGCGTAGCCGGTCTTCTCCCGAGAGATGAACGCGAATGCCACCGTGTTAAGGGGCACGAATAAGAACGCCAGGCCCAGGCTCTGCAATACACGCGCGCTAACGGCGTGTCCGAAGTTGATCTGCATGTTGAAATGCGACATCTCGAACAGGCCTAGGGAGGACACAATCAAGCCAGCGATAATCAACCAGCGCGCCTGGATCTTTGAAAGCAGAATGCCGACGATGGGCATCATGACCATGATCATGAGGCCACCGGGAGACAATGCCAACCCGCTTTGCATCGCTGTGTAGCCGAGCAGAGTTTGCAGAAACAGCGGCAGCGCCATGGTGCTCCCGTAGAGCACAAAGCCGAGAACGAACATGCCGGCGGTGGAAATGGCGAAGGTGCGGTCTTTCAGCAGCCGGAAATCCACCACGGGTTCTTTTTGCCGCAGTTCCCACACCACCACGCCGATCAATCCAATGGCTCCGATGACAGCCGCTGCCACGATGCCATGCGAAGAGAACCAATCGTTGCGCTGGCCTTCGTCGAGCATGATCTCGAGGGCTCCAAGGCCGGTGGCGAGCAGTCCCAGGCCGACGTAATCGATCTTCAGGCCGTCGCGCAAGGTCTTGCGTAGCAGGTAGGGTGGATCGAAGATCAGCAACGAAGTCAGCAGCAGAGAACAAACGCCGACCGGAACATTGATGAGGAAAATCCAGCGCCAGGTATAGTTATCGGTGATCCATCCGCCGAGCGTAGGACCCACTACCGGCGCGAAGACCACACCCATGCCGTACACCGCCATCGCGATGCCCTGCTTTTCGCGTGGGAACGTCTCCCGCAAGATGGCTTGCGAAACGGGCTGCAGGGCTCCGCCGCCTAAGCCTTGTAGCACGCGGCACACAATCAATATAGGCAGGCTCGGCGCCAGGCCGCACATGGCTGAGCTGGCGGTGAACAGCATCACGCATCCCATGTAGAAACGTTTGCGGCCGAATAAGGTTGAAAACCAGCCACTGAGCGGAAGCACGATCGCGTTCGCCACCAGGTAAGCGGTGAGCACCCAGGTGGCTTCGTCGACGCTGGAAGAAAGGCTGCCCGCGATGTGCGGCAGCGCGACGTTCGCCACGCTGGTGTCCAGCACTTCCATAAAGGTGGCCAGCATCACCGTTCCAGCGATCACCCAGGGATTAATGAGGGGCCTGGTTGCAGTTGGCGCGGGAGTGCGCAGATCCACCACTTCGGTTTGTAGACCGGTCGGCATAAATGGAATTCGAGCGGAAAATTACTTCGTGAAAATCGTCGCTTCGATATTCATTCCTGGACGCAGGACCTGATTGCCGCCTGGAATGGGATCGAGCACAATCTTCACCGGAATTCGTTGGACCACTTTGACGTAGTTGCCCGTGGCGTTTTCCGGCGGCAACAGGCTCATGCGCGTGCCCGTTGCAGCGGCCAGAGAATCGACGTGACCGGGATAGGTCTTACCGCTCAAATCGGCTTTCACTTCAGCCTTCTGGCCGTCTCGGACATCGGCCAGTTGTGTTTCCTTGAAGTTGGCGGTGACCCAAACACCCTGCAGCGGAACCAGCATCAGCAAACCCTGACCTTGTTGCACGATTTGTCCCACTTCGACGGATTTGCGGGTTACCATGCCGTCCATGGGCGCCACGATCGTGGTGTAACTGAGATCCAGTTTGGCGGCTTCCAGATTCGCTTTGGATTGCGCGATACTCGCGACGGCGGAGGAAGCATCCGCTACTCGGACAGCCACCTGTTTTTGACCGGCCTTGGCTTGCTCGATGCCGGCCTGCGCCTGCGCTATGCGGGCCTGCGCGGACAACACGGCGGCATTCTTGGTCTCGGCGTCCTTGATTACAGCCCCCAGCTTATCTTTGGCAGCTTGCAATTGGCTCAGAGCCACACGCGTGGAGGACGCGTAGGAATCGAATTCCAGGCGCGAGATCTCTTCTTTATCCACCAGCGTCTTCATGCGATTTAAATCGCCTTGCGCGTGATCCGCCGTGGCCTGCGCAGTCTCCACGTTGGAGCGCGCTACTGCGATATCGGCGGTGGCGGCGCGCTCGGCATCAACCTTCGCCTGAGCGTAATCCGCCTGCGCGGCGGCTAACTGAGCTTCGGCCGAGGCGACGCTGCTACCCGTGGTATCGCGAATAAGCGGCACCCCGGCGTTGGCTCCAAGCGACTGGCTGGATGCTACAGCCACGGCTGCTTCGGCCTGGTCCAGCTTGGCCTGATAATCCCCAGGATCGATGCGCACCAACACTTGGCCCTTCTTCACTTGCTGGTTGTCGTCGATGAGAACCTCGGCGACTTTGCCGTAGATTTTAGAAGAAACCGGAATGATGTGGCCGTCCACTTGGGCGTCGTCGGTGGAGACGCGATCCAACGAATGTACCCACAGGTACAAGCCGAGGCCGGCCGCCACGAGAAACACGATCAGAATGATCAGCTTTCTCGCTGAATTCTTGGGCTTGGGCGGAACAACAGTTCGCACCGGCTCAGCGGCTCGCGTTTCCACCTTGGGCGCCTCCCGCTCCTTCTCAAACTCCACTGTCTGTGACTCCATTCCTGCTTCCTTCCTCATTTCGTGTACAACGATTCCGTTTGGCCGGTGGCATGGGCGAGGTCGGCGCGCGCTTGATTATAGCGATACAACGCGACAATCTGATTGTCGTTTGCCCTTGCCAATTCGTCCTGCGCCGTGATCACTTCGATGTTGTTGGCGACGCCGGCCTGGAAACGGTCGCGGGCCTGTACTACTTCCTGGCGCGCCAGATCGACTCCTAAATTCGCCACATCTACTTCGCTCTTCGCGGCTTCCAGTTGCGCGGCGGCGGTCCTCACCTCTTGCGCGATCTGATTGCGAAGCTCGGTCTGCTGCTGCGCCAACTTCTTGAGCTCGATATCCGCGACGGCGATCTGCGCATGAATGCGGCCGCCGGTGAACAACGGGACGTCGAGAGAAGTGGCGAAATCGTATACCGGGATCGAACTAGCCGGTGAGAGGCCCTGTTCGGACCACAAGCCGTTCAGGGCGACGCGCGGCACCCTGGCATCCTGCGCGGCCTTCTTCTCGAGTTCCTGAGCGCGGATCTGCGAGACCAAGGCTCTCATTTCCGGCCGCTGCCCAAAGGCTCGCTCCATGGTCTCGTCGGCCGAGTACGTCGGTGTTTTGAAAAATTCCGAGGCATCCGCCAGCTCGATGGGTTGATGTGCATCGACGTTCAGCAAACGCGAGAGCCCAAAGAGTGACGTTTGAAGCGTGGTTCGAGCCTCGATGAGCCGTTGCTGCTCATTCTGGTACTGGACGTTGGCGCGCAGCGTATCGATGGCGGTTCCAACGCCGTTCTTCTGCATGTCGCTGGCTTGATCGAAAAGCGCTTTGGCCAGTTCCACTCGCGATAGCGAGGCGCTGACATCGGCGGTCGCGCGCAAGCTTCCTAAATATTGCGACACCACCAGGAGCACGTTCTGCTCGCGAACCGTGAGTTCCTGGGCGCGCGATCCCGTGGTGTTTTCCTGGGATTCGCGCCAGCGATGCCAGGCCGCTAAATCCAGCAGCGGCACTGAACCATTGGAACCGCCCTGGAATATCCAGAACGGTCCGGAGTGTTGCGGGAATCCGGCAATTTTCATCCCCAGGAAGGCATCGAGGTTCTCGCGCTGTATTGCTTCAGAAATGGCGAGATTCACCTGCGGCAACAGCGCCGAGCGCGCGATGGTTTGGTTTTCCTGGGACACTGCCACGTTTAGGTTCGCGACCTGTACCTGAGGATTCTGTTTCAGCGCCATTGTCACGGCATCGCGCAGCCTCAGGCGCAGCGGGCCCGATGAGGTATCCGGTTGCGAACCCTTTGCGACCGCAAGCACCGTCAGGAACATGGCCGGCAACAGAAGGATGGCCGGCAAGACAACGCCTCGCAAAACCGGATTCGTTCTCCCGGTGATCTCCGCGACAATCGACCCTGTCATTGTTCCGGCGCTTCGAAAACGCGCGCCTTCGCGGAACAGTTTCGTCAAAACTCGCTTGCCCTCTTGGTCGATGAACAGGGTCCCGGTCAAATCGATGACCGATTTTCTGTTTTCGCGCACAGACGCCGCGCTTTTCCAGGTCTGTTCCAATTCTTTGGCCCACGCGCCAACCAAGCGCCCTTCCACCTGGAAGGTGATCACACCTGGGCTGTCATGCAAGCTGATACGCAACATTGTGGCGGTTCTTCCTGCGTTGGAAGCAGTTAACGGTCCCTTAATTTCCCCATTTGTTTCAGTGGCTTGCGATTGCATGCCGAAACCCCGTCGCCGAAATAACGGCTGTGGCCGAGGATTCGGCACCATCTTCCACCGGGAACCAGCCCAAAGGTTCGGTGTCTATAGAGACGTGTTTGAACAATCCATACTTCTCAATCACGACGCAAACCGGCCGTGGAATTTCGTCGCGTCGCTCAGTGCTGAGCTGTTGATTGTAAGTCTGGCGGTCTTGATTCCGCTGGCTTCGAGCAATCACTTACCGCTATTCCATTGGGAGAAAGTCGCGATGAGACCTGCGGTCGCACCGCTTCCGCTAAGGCCCGCGCCGACGAGGAAATCGGGCGCGACGAGCACGAGCTTGCTGCACGAATCGATCGTGCACCCGTTGTTCGTGCTGGACCGGGCTGTGAACGCGACTCCGCAACAGGTGTCCACGCTAGAGGGCGACGCGCCACCGAGCATCGCCGGATATTCCGCCGGCAATGGCCTGGGTTCATCGGGAGCCATCGTTATTACGACGCCCACGGCGCCGCCTACACCGAGAACCGTCACCCATACCGCAGCCCCCGTCTCTTCTGTGCCAACTAGGGTCGGCGGTACAGTTCAAATGGCGAAGTTGATCCACAAAGTGATTCCGGTGTATCCGGGTCTGGCGAGAACGGCTAGGATCTCAGGCGTGGTGCATCTGATGGGAACCATTGGCAAGGATGGAACCATCCGCAACTTGCAGCTCATCGACGGCCATCCGATGCTGGCACGCGCCGCTCTGGAAGCTGTGGAGCAGTGGGTGTATGAGCCGACGCTGCTCAACGGCGAGCCGGTGGAAGTGATCGCGCCCATCGAAGTCAGCTTTACATTGGGAAACTAGAAACCGCGTAATCTAAAAGCGATGACACGTTCGAAATGCGTCTTGGCTGCGGTGATGGTTCTGGTCCCGTTGGCTTGGCCAGCACTCGGAGCTGTAGACCGGCCGAAACCGAAAGTCCGCGCCATCACCGGCTTCATCACGATCGATGCGAAGTCGTATCCGCAGCAGATCGAAGAGGCCGTGAAGTTTCTTAGCCAAGTGCGCGAATCAGTCAAGAATGCGGGATACGACGTGGCGGGCATCCGAATCTCGACGCAGCCGTTCCCCGATTACACCAGCGGGCTGAGCCGTGCTGATGCGCTAAAGTTGCTGCGCGGTATCGGTGATCTGGCGGCCAAGCTGCAATTCGCTCCGAACATCGGCCCAGCGATGTCGAAAGACACCGACGGCACCGGTCCGGTAGATCTGCTGACCGAAATTTTGTCGACGCCAGGCAACGGCCTTAACGCGAACATCGTGACGGCGGGCGACGACGGCATCCACTGGAACTCTGTGCGGCAGGCCGCGCGCATCATCAAGACGGTGGGTGAGCGTAGTCCGCATGGTCAGGGAAACTTCAACTTCGCCGCTATCGCGATGCTGAAGCCGTATGGACCGTTCTATCCCGGCGCCTGGCATCCCGGCGGCGGCCCGCGAAGCTTTGCGATCGGGCTTGAGGCCGCCAACGTGGTGATGGATGTGTTCGCGCACGAGCACGACCCGCGAACCGCCGGCAAAGCGCTGACCGACGCGCTCGCCGTTCACGCGCGCGCCGTGGAAGCAGCAGCCATGAAAGCGGCGGCTGGCAGTGGATGGGCCTATGCCGGAATCGACCCGACACCCGCGCCGGGCGGCCAAGTTTCCATAGGCGCAGCGATTGAAGCATTCACTGGCGCGCCTTTCGGATCTCCTGGTACGGAGACCGCTTCAGGCATCATCACGCGCGCCGTCAAAGCCGTACCGGTAAAACAGACCGGCTATTCGGGGTTGATGATTCCGGTTCTGGAAGACGCGCTGCTGACGCGCAGGTGGACGGAGGGCACGTACGGGCTCGATTCGATCCTTGCGTACTCGGCAGTTTGCGCCGGCGGCGTGGATACGGTGCCGCTGGCGGGCGACACCAGTGAAGACGCTATTGCGCGTATCGTCGGCGATGTGGCTACGCTGGCGTTCAAGTGGAATAAGCCTCTGGCGGCGCGATTGCTTCCGTCGCCGGGAAAGAAAGCCGGCGACCTCACCGAGTTCAGCGGCGCTTTGGCCAACGCCGTTATTCAACCACTGATCGGCTCGCCACGAAGATAACAGCCGGTCCCGATTATCCGTGAACGGCAGGTCTTGACTTGCTAACTCGACGATTGTGCACAATTCGCACGCCAAAATATAGCACTACGAACAATCCCACGGCCAAAGCAATAAGTTCCCAAATGTGGTGGCGCAGATAAGGAATAGTGTCGGCGCCCAAGCGCGAGCCGAGCCATGCCAGGAACATGTAGCGTGGAATCCGCGCCGCCAGCAGAACGATGGAGAAAGTCACGGGACTCTCTTCCAGAGCGCCCGCGGAAATGATGAAAATCTTGAGCGGCAACGGAATGACAGGTATGAATGCCGGTACAAACACCGTCAGGAGCCCATACTCATGGAACCATGCGCGGAGCTTGGCGCCGCGCTGGCTGGAGGTGTGCCGGCGATGATATTCTTCGCCGCCCTTACGCGCGATCAGGAACAGGATCAGGCTTCCGATCAACGAACCGGCAATAGCTGCGCCGGCGGCCAGGTAGCCTTGCGAGCGATCCACCATCGCGACCAGGACAATATACAGATCTACTCCGCCGACCATGGGAACTCCGGTAGAATCCAGCAGGCCTAGGAAGAAAACGCCCATCGGCCCCCACGACACCAGAGTCTGTATAAATTTGGACAGTGTCTGTACGCCCTTTGCGATTCTACTGCAAGCGGGTGAGGTTCTATTGTAAAAGTGTGAGTAGCTCGGGCTCGCCTATCACCGGGACTCCCAGCGAGCCGGCCTTGTCGAGCTTCGAGCCCGGATCGGCGCCTGCCACAACGTAGTCGGTCTTTTTGCTCACCGATCCTGTCACTTTGCCGCCGGCAGCCTCGATGCGTGCCTTGGCGTCCTCGCGCGCGAGATTCGGAAACGTACCGGTGAGCACGAAGACCTTGCCAGCGAGAGGGCCCGCCGTCTTCTTTTTCTTGACGGCGTGTTCGAACGTCAGGCCCGCCTTGCGCAAGCGCTCCACCAATTCGCGATTCCGCCGCTCATGGAAAAACTGGCGAATGCTCTCGGAGACCTTGGGGCCGACCTCTTCAGCCTCTTGCAGCGTCTCTTCATTCGCGTCGGCAATTGCATCCAGACTCCCGAATGTCTCAGCGAGAATTTGCGCGGTGCGCTCCCCGACGAACGGAATACCCAGACCGTTGAGCACGCGCGGAAGCGGCTGCTTACGCGACCGGTCAATATTTTGCAACACCTTCTCCGCGGATTTTTTCCCAATGCGGTCGAGTTCGAGCATCTGATCGAGGGTCAGATCGTAGATATCGGCCACACTCTTAACCATGCCGCGCCTCACCAGTTGATCCACCAGTACATCACCCATTCCGTCGATATCCATGACGCCGCGCGCGGCGAAGTGCAGCACGGATTCCTTCAGACGCGCCGGGCAGTTGGTATTGATACAGCGGCTGGCGGCTTCTCCTTCCTCGCGCACAATCTCGCCGCCGCACACTGGACAATGTTTTGGCATCTTGAACGGCCTGCGATCGACGCCCTGTTTTACTACGCGCACAACTTTCGGGATCACGTCGCCCGAGCGCTCCACAAGCACGCTATCGCCGATTTCGACGCCCAGCCGCGCGATTTCATCCTCGTTGTGCAAGGTGGCTCGAGTGACGGTGACGCCGGCGATAGTTACGCCTTTCAAGTGCGCGACAGGGGTCAACGTGCCGGTGCGGCCCACTTGCACCTCGATGTTTTCAACCACGGTCTGCTCTTGATGCGCCGGGAACTTGAATGCAATAGCCCATCGCGGCGCCTTGGCGGTCCATCCCAGCCGGGTCTGCTGAGGGATGGAATCCACCTTGATGACTATGCCGTCGATCTCATAGTTGAGGGAATCGCGCTTGGACTCCCAGTTCTTGTAGAACGCGAGCACATCTTCTAAGCCAGCGCATTTCTTGCGATGCGCGTTGACCTTGAAACCCATTCGCGAAAGCTCTTCGAGAGACTCCCAATGGCTGTCGTAATAAAACTTGCCGTCCACCAGTAGAAAGTAGGCCGAATACTCGAGCTGCCGCGAAGCAGTGAGCGCCGGCTCTAAGGCCCGTAAAGATCCCGCGGCGGCGTTGCGAGGGTTCGCGAATGGCGGCAAATCGTGCTGCAATTGCCTGGCATTGAGGCGCTCGAACGCCTGGAGCGTCAACAGGGTTTCGCCGCGCACTTCGAACTCGGCGAGCTTGGATTTCACGCGCAGCGGAACGGAGCGGATGGTGCGGGCGTTTTCGGTAATATCCTCGCCTACCTGTCCGTCCCCGCGCGTAATGGCGCGCAGCATCTTTCCATGCTCATAGTGAACCGCCATCGACAGCCCGTCCAGCTTCAGCTCAGCCACGTATTCGTAAGGCTCGCCTTTCAGCAGGTCCCGAACGCGCTGGTCGAAACCACGCATTTCATCTTCGTTCAGAGCGTTGTCCAGGCTCAGCATCGGCGAGCTGTGACGAACCTTCACGAAACCTTCGCGCGCCTTGCCGCCGACGCGCTGCGTGGGTGAATCGGGCGTTACGAGCTCCGGGTGCGCGGCTTCCAGCTCCTGCAGCCGGCGCATCATCCGGTCGTATTCGGCGTCGCTGATCTCGGGCTGATCGAGGACGTAATACAGATATTCGTGATGATGCAGCTTCTCGCGCAGATCTTCCAGTTCTGCCTCAACGTTCTTAGTGAGCATCTACTATAATTAGGGTACTATTCACCGGCGAACCGTTCTCATTTACAATCCTTACGCGGGCGGCATCAGACGGCGGAGCCATGCCCTGCAACGGACCATCGACGTGCTGGGCGCGCGGGGGATGACGTTCGATTCCATTGCCACCACCGGCCCTGGGCACGCGGGCGAGATCGCGCGCCAGGAGGTGGATCGCGGAGCGGAACTGATTTTGGTCGCCGGCGGCGACGGCACCATTAATGAGGCGGTGAACGGAATGGCGTTTTCCGACGTTCCCCTGGGAATTCTTCCGGCCGGAACCGCCAATGTCCTGGCCAACGAAATGGGACTGGGAAACACCATGGAACGCGCTGCCGCCGTTCTCCCAGATGCGATCCAAGAGCGCATCGCGCTGGGAACGATCTCGACCGCCGGCTATGCCTCCACGAGCGCCGAGCAGGTCTCGCCAAGGTATTTCCTCATGATGGCCGGCGTCGGATTGGATGCCGATATTGTCTACAACATAAATCCGCGCCTCAAGGAGGCGACGGGAAAAGTGGCGTACTGGATTGCCGGATTCTCGAAGGTGGGGCAGCGCATTCCCGAATTCACCGTAAGGGCGAACGACCGCGATTATCGCGCGAGCTTCGCATTGATGAGCCGTGTCCGCAACTATGGCGGCGATCTGGAAATCGCTCCCACCATTTCACTTTTGGACGATGAGTTCGAGATGGTGTTATTTGAAGGCGAAAGTTCGTTCGGCTTCCTGAAGTACATGCTGTCGATCGTAGTTCACCAGCAACACACCATGCGCGGCATCACCATTCTGAGAACACGCCAGGCGGTATTCTCGGCCCCCCCGGATTCGAAGATCCATGTTCAGGTGGATGGCGAGTATGCCGGCGTGATACCGGCGCGTGTCGAGATCGTTCCCAATGCACTCACGCTGTTGATGCCTCCGGGTTTTCGCGCGCGGAGACCAGCCAGCGTCCCCACCAGTGTCAATGACCCGGCATGGACAACCTCACCCACTCGCTGACCGGGTTGATGCTGAGCCGTGCCGGCTTGAATCGCTTTTATCCCCGAGCCACTCTGCTGCTGATCGTGGCGGCCAATATCCCGGACATCGATTTTGTAACGATCACGCGAGGCCCGCTGTTCTATTTCGAGCAGCATCGCGGCATTACGCACTCCATAGCAGCGTTGCCGGTGATGGCGCTATTGTCCGTGCTGGTGGCCTGCGCCTTCGGGCGTACTATGCGAGGCTGGTTACCGGCGTGGGGGCTGGCCGGCATCGGAGTCGCCAGCCATCTTCTGCTGGACTGGACGAACACCTATGGCATTCGGCTGCTGTTTCCGTTCTCGTCCCAGTGGTTTCATTTGGATCTTATTAATCTCTTTGACCTGCTGGTTTGGGCAGCGCTGCTGCTGGGGTGGCTGGGGCCGATGATGGGAAAACTGGTCAGCTCCGAGATCGGCGCAAGAGCCGGCGCGGGCCAAGGCATGGCGATTTTTGCGCTGTCGTTCTTCCTGATTTACGATTTCGGCCGTTTTCTCTCGCACCAGCGCGCCGTCGAAATCTTGAATTCGAGGGTGTACCATCAGGGTCCACCCACGCAGGTAGCGGCATTTCCCACCGCCGGCATCAATCCTCTGGAATGGCTCGGCTGGATTGAGCGGCCGGAGTTTGTGATGCATTTTCTGGTGAATGTGCGCCAGGAATTCGATCCGGAGGCCGGTTCCATCATCTATAAACCCGCGCCAGGTCCGGCCATTGATGCCGCGCGCCAAGCGCAACCTTTCAAGGTGTTTCTAGGCTTCGCGCAGTACCCGCTTTGGTCGGTCAGCGCTGCCGACAGCCCGGAAGGCGCGCATGACGTCAATGTGACTGACTGGCGATTCCCATTTGGAGCCACGGCACTGGTGGGCTCTTCCAACCGCGTGATTTCTTCGTCATTTCACTACGGTACGAACACGACCGCCAAGGAATAGCTGGCGGGCACGCCCTTAGCGAGGCGCCGGCGCGGCTGTTCCCAACCAGCGATTCAGAAGCCTGCGGCCGCCCGTCTCCTGTTGCGGCGGTTTGGGGATCGCGGCGGAGGGATTGGTCTTTTGGATGTAGTGCGCGATCAGGGCGTCTTCGTCGTACCCGATAGCCGCCGCGTATTGGCGGAGGTAGCTGGTACTGAAGATCCCGCCGGGCAATTGACTGAATTGCTCGTCTTCAATAGCTTGCAGGAATCGCGAACTGATCTTGGTGCGCTCCACGATCTCTTCCAGTGAAATGCCCGACCTTTTTCGGAATCGGGAGAGATCCAACTCCGGTACGCACTCCCTGTGCGGTGACGCGGATGTGCCAGTGGCGTGAGAGTCCATTACGCTAGCCCCTATATGACGTATTGGTTATAAGGGTCCATGATAACCGATTTGACATGTTTTGTGTTTACCTCGCTAGATTTTTTCCGAACCTACTTCCATTAGGTGGCGTATCATACCGTATAGGCCCGACTGGAGGTAGTTCATGCGGTTTTATCTAGTGTGTATTCTCGGCTCCATAGCTCTCGCACAAGCTGGAACTGAATCGTCTGGCGTCACCTTTTATAAGGATGCGTTACCCGTATTACAGAAAAATTGTCAGACTTGCCATCGGCCCGGCGAAACGGCACCCGCATCGTTTCTGAGCTACGAAAGCACCCGGCCATGGGCCAAGGCCATCAAGACGGCCGTCCTGACCAAGAAGATGCCGCCGTGGTTCGCCGATCCTCATTTCGGCAAGTTCGCCAACGACCGGTCGCTCTCCGAGGCCGACATTCACACGCTGGTTTCGTGGGTGGAAGCGGGTGCGCCGGAGGGTAATCCGAAGGACGCTCCAAAGCCTGTCGAGTGGGTCCAGGGATGGCGCATCGGACAGCCGGACGTCGTGCTTTCAATGCCGATCGCGTATCAGGTTCCGACCTCGGGCACGATCGATTATCAGTACATCGTGATTCCGACCGGTTTCACCGAGGACAAATACGTGCAGCTGGCCGAAGCGCGACCAGGTGATACCAAGCTGGTGCATCACATCATCGCGTTCGTGCGCGAACCCGGCAATCCATGGATGAAGGATGCCAAGCCGGGGGTGCCTTATGTTCCGAAGGAGCCGGAGTTGAGCCCTGAAGATCAGAAGAAACAGGAGGAGGCTGAGGCGAAGTTGCCCGGCATTCCATTTCCCGGCGACTTTCTGGTGGCGTACGCGCCTGGAAATCTTCCGGACGTCATAAAGCCGGGTAGAGCGAAGCTGATCAAGGCGGGCTCGGACCTGGTGCTGCAGATGCATTACACGGCTAATGGAACCCCGGGCACGGATATTTCGAAGATCGGACTTGTATTTGCGAAGGAGCCGCCAGCCGAGCGCATGCTGACGATCAACACCGCGAATGTGACGTTTTCCATTCCTCCCGGCGCGCCGGACACAGAAGTGCATTCGAAGATGACCTTGCAGCAGGATGCCACGCTCGTGAATTTTCTGCCGCACATGCATTTCCGAGGTAGCAGCTTCGTGTATCGCGCTACCTACCCCGACGGCAAGAAGGAAGTTCTGCTGAGTGTGCCGCACTATGACTTTAACTGGCAGCTTACTTACGATCTTGCGACGGAAAAGAAGCTGCCCAAGGGAACAGTGATCGAATGCGAGGCGCATTTCGACAATTCGGCCAACAATCGTTTTAATCCTGATCCGACTAAGGAAGTTCACTACGGCGAGCAAACTTGGGAAGAGATGATGATCGGGTTCTTCGATGTCGCGGTTCCGATGCAAACGACCGCAGAGGACTTGATGTTCCCGAAGCGCGAGCAGGCGCAAAAATAATTAGGCCTGGCGTATGCTACATTGGCCAAGTATGCGGATCTTGGCGGTTATTCTCGTTGCGATCTTTTCATTGCTTAGCGTTGGATGTACGGACGAAGGAGTAATGTTACAGCCTCCGCAACAAGGCGAGTGGTCGAACTTCCACAACGACAAGCATCGGGTCAGCAGAGACGCTAAGGAATCGGCCGAGAAGCCGCCCGCCGACAAGTAGTACTGCCGCGTGTACTAATTTCGGCCAACCTCCCGTCAAATGTTCAGGAGGGCTTTGGCCGTGATGACCAGCCGAACATTCATAGCTACTTCAACCGCTTGTGCCACGCTTCTTGGCGTTGCTTTGATCGCGGAGGATAATCCGCCGCAAGCTCCGCACGCAAACATCGATCTCGCCGGCATTCCCGCTGCACGGGGCATCTACTACCGTGCTTCCAACGAATGGGTGACGCTATCGCACACGGTTCTGATGCCCTTCGACGAACAAAGATCGGTAACGTTGGAAGTCCTCAACGTAGGGTCGGATCACGCGGAGGCGGATATTCCGGGCCGGCATTCCATGATTCAGATCGGCAATGATGCCCGCCCCACCTTCTATCTGCACGGCATCAGTCCGCAGAACCTTTACCTGATTCACATGGTGCCGAAATCAGACTATCGCGAAATAGTGATGCCAATTAGCAGACACTTCAAAGAGTGGGCGCATTATCGGGACAAAGACCTGACGGACTTGGGGATTGAGGCCGTCAATGGCGATATCGTGGCAGTCAAGCCCACTACCAACCTCAGGCCCGGCGAATACGCTCTGGCCACACCCTTCGATCCAAGCGCTCGCTGGCTCCGGCTGGGCTTTGACTTCGGAATCCTCGGGCCCGTGGCGCACTAATATTTCGGGACGCTCGGGTCCACCTTATCGCTCCATGCCAGGATTCCGCCCTTCATGTTGCGAACTTTCTTGAACCCGGCTTGCTTCAGAAAGTCGACCGCCTTGGCGCTACGCATTCCGCTCTTGCAATGCGCGATGATTTCGACGGCGGAGTCGAGCTCGTTCACTCGCTTCGGCAGATCGCCGAGCGGAATCAGCTTGGCTTGCGGAATATTGCAGATCTGATATTCGTGCGGTTCGCGCACGTCAATCAATACGAAACGATCGCCACGGTCAATCTTGGACTTCACTTCGACGGGATCGATGTCGCCGTCAATGCCGCCAGCCATGGGCGCCTCCTGATGTGTTTGGTTCGGTATGCCGCAAAATTCCTGATAATCGATGAGCTTCGTAATAGTCGGATGATCGCCGCACACCGGGCATTCGGGATTGCGGCGCAGCTTGAGCTCGCGGAACCGCATCGCCAGCGCATCGTACAGCACCAGCCTGCCGATCAATGGCTCGCCAATACCTAAGATCAGCTTCACAGTTTCGGTGGCCTGGATCAATCCGACGGTGCCCGGGAGAATGCCGAGCACGCCGCCTTCAGCACAGCTTGGAACCAGACCCGGAGGCGGCGGCTCCGGATATAGGCATCGATAGCAGGGACCACCGGGATAGGCAAAGATCGTAGCTTGGCCTTCGAAACGGAAGATCGACCCGTATACATTCGGCTTCTTCAGCAGCACGCAAGCGTCGTTCACCAAATATCGCGTCGGGAAATTATCGGTGCCGTCGACCACGATGTCGTAGTCTTTCAAAATATCGAGCGCGTTCTCGCTAGTTAGCGCGGTTTCGTGGCGATCGATCTCGACATAAGGATTGATGTCGAGCATCGTTTCGGCCGCTGAGTCCAACTTCTTTTTGCCGACGTCCTTGGTTCCGTGGATCACCTGGCGCTGCAGGTTGGTGAAATCGACGACATCGAAGTCCACCAGTCCGATACGGCCGATGCCTGCCGCTGCGAGATACATTCCCAGCGGCGCGCCCAACCCACCGGTTCCAATCAACGCGACTTTTGCGCCCTTCAACTTCAACTGCCCCTCCATGCCTACTTCGGGCATGATCAAGTGGCGGCTGTAGCGCAGGATCTCGTCTTTCGAAAGCGTCAGCGGAGGAGCCGGCGGGGCGGCAACGCCAGCCGAACCTCCAGCAATGCTTGGGACAATGGAGACCGTATCGCCGTCCTTCAACGGCGTCGCTTCCTTGTTCAGATAGCGAATATCCTCGTCGTTCACATACACATTCACGAAGCTTCGCAACTTGCCTTCGTCGTTGTACAGGTGACGGCGCAACTCTGCATATTGTCCGGTGAGTGACTTCAGCACTTCACCCACGGTGGAGCCAGCAAGCTGCACCGAGTCCTGCTTGTCGGCAAATTGACGGAGCGGAGTGGGGATCAAAATCTTAGCCATAAGTCAGTTCTTCCTTGGGAGCTGCCGTTTGGTCGAAATCCGGGCGGTAGCTATTGGCGTGATCAAAACGCCCATTCTTTATCGATAGCACGACGTACGAGAACCAGGGGCAGGAATGCTCGAGGTCACGCTTAGAAAAATAAGCGTCGCAATTGGGGTGCGAATGGAACACGCCCAATACGTCGAGTCCGCGCTCGCGCGATTCGCGATCCACGCGATGCAGGTCCTTGGGATCGATCACGAAAAAGTCTTCCTGCGGGCCACTATACGAATTCGGCAAAGGCACGGTTTCTTGCACCACGCCGTCCGAGCCAATCATCAAGCCACAGCCTTCTTTTGGAAACGTGCTTTCAACATGGGAAACCATTTTCTCCCAAGCTGGCTTCTCGATTCTAATCATTCCAGAACGGCTCGCTCAGATATTTGTAAGCACCGTCGCACAGGACAGTGACGATAACACCACGCTCGCCCCTGTCCACGATTTTGCGAGCCACTTGCGACGCGGCCGCTAAATTCGCTCCCGACGAGATGCCAACCAGCAGTGCCTCTTCGCGCGCGAGTTTGCGGCACATCGCATACGCGTCTTCAGTCTCGATCCAGATGTTGTCGTCGGCTAGCGCTGGGTCGTAAATGCCGGGCACTATCGCGGTCGGCATATGCTTCAGACCTTCGAGACCGTGGAAACCTGACGATGGCTGCACTGAAATGCATTGGATACCGGGAACCTCTTCACGCAGCCGCCGGGTATTTCCCATGAACGTACCGCTGGTGCCCATACTGGCGACGAAGTGCGTAATGCGGCCGTCGGTCTGCGCCAGGATCTCGAGCGCCGTCCCATCGTAATGCGCTTTCCAATTGGCCGGATTGTTGTATTGATCGGGGTAGAAATATCGCTCGGGATCCGCCTCATAGATTTCGCGGCATAGACGGATCGCACCGTCCGATCCCTCGCCAGGGTCGCTGAACACCATTTCGGCTCCATAGGCTTGCAATACGTGCTTGCGCTCCATGGAGGCATTTTTGGGCAGACACAGCTTCACTTTATACCCGAGATAGCCGCCAATCATGGCGTAAGCAATGCCGGTATTCCCACTGGTGGCGTCGAGGATGATCTTCTCGTGCGTCAATTTGCCGGTGCGCTGGCCATCCAGGATCATGTTCAGTCCGGCACGATCTTTCACCGATCCTCCAGGATTGAAGAACTCGGCTTTCCCGAAGATCTCAACGCCGGGATAAGGCCGCGCGATCCGCTCCAAGCGAATGAGGGGCGTGTTTCCAATGAGTTGGAGCAGGTCCGTAGCGACCAAGCGCGAAACCGGAGGAGTGATGGTGGCGACGGAAATTGGCATCTAGCTGATCCTATTGATTTTATCACCTATTTGTCAGTAGACAAACAGGCAAAGACGCAAAACGCTCAAGCTAATGGGATTGGATGCTGGAGGGAAGCTTTGGTCGCTCGATTCTCGAGAGCAACGCAGGAGCCGCGCGCTGCTCGTCTTCTCGGGCGATCAGGGGTTCCAACTTCGGCGCCAAGTCCTTGAAGATCTGGACCGCCAGGGCACTGGTGAACTTATAGGACGCTGCCTTCGATCCCGGGACATAAGCGAGCACGGTTCCATTGAACCGGTCGCCGATCATGAAAACGAAGGTCGCCGTGCGGCTGACGGCCCTGTCGCCAATCCCCCGGCCGTTCGCTGAAAAGCTCTCCAGGCGATTGTCGCCCGTGCCGGTCTTTCCACCTACGGGAATCATCCGGCCGCCCGGCATAGTGATGCCACCGTGCATGCGCCGCCCAGTGCCGTTCTCGACTACGCCTATTAATTGTTGGCGCACCAGCGCGGCGATCTCGGGAGCGATCACTTGCTGACCCGCACCGGTTTGGCGGCCCAGCACGGTCTCAGTCGGCGTATCCTTGCCGAAGTGCAACCGTTCGATCTTGAGTGTCGGATTGCGCACTCCATCGTTTACCAAGATACCCATCAAATCCGCGAGCGCCGCCGGAGTGTCACCCGAAACTCCGATCGTTGTGGCATAAGACGGTACCAGCGAATCGAATGGATAGCCTTGGCGCTTCCAGGCTTGGTGGATCTCCCGAAACGCAGCTTCTTCCATTTGTGTCCGGATGCGAATGTCTTGCTGGTGCTTGTAATGGCTGCGGAATAACCACCAATACACGTCTTGGCGGAGCTGGGTGCTCGCGGCCGCGAGTTCCTTTAAGTCGGCTTGCGGGTGCTGTTCGCGATAATTCAGCATCCACAATTCGAGCGGATGAACGTGCGCCAGATAGCCGCGATCCGCCAGGTTGAACTTGTCGGGTCCATATTTTTCGTAGAGCTCGGCTGGATCGTTCTTCTTGACGAGCACGTTCGCAGGGAAATGCCTTTTCAGGAACGCCGTGAATTCGTTCAGTCCGGACTGCGGGCGCACGGAACGATAAGTCACCGCGGCGCGCAACGGAGTGAGGTGCTCGCCACGAAACAATGTTTCCAGAGCTTGATCCGAAGTCTCACCGCGATACTTCGCATAGAAGCGCGAAAGATAAACTTTGCCCTCTTGATCGGCAAATGAGCCAGATATTTTTGGCGACCCGGATTGTCCCAGTCATCCAATACCGCTGGCGTGGCGCCGGGCACGCGGTAGCGATAGTAGTTCACGATGTCGCGCATCAATCGGATGAACACCAGGTTCACCGAATTCTGGAAGCCGCCGGCAACCGTGAAGTTCTGGCCGTCTTCGAACTTCTCGAAATTCGCGAACACGTGCAGTCCGCCGCCGGTAAAGAACGCTTCTCCAGGACTGCCTGAATACTTACGCTGAAGCGCCGCTTCGAGCATGGCTTTTTCACTGCGGTCATGCGTGGTGGCGAGATACTGCACGGCCCACTCGGTCAAATGGTCTTCGGGCAATATCGGAAGAGACTGCAACTGCTCGGTAGTTTTGCCCGCGTACTGTTGATGCAGTTGCGTCACGATTTCCAGATAGTTGATCAGCGTACGGAGCTTGGCCGTAGAGCCCAATTCCAGCCGGGTGTCCTGGTTGATGTTGAGCGGCTGATTCAGATTGTCTGTCTGGACCCGCAGGACGTTGATCCCCGGTTTCCGCTCGTACAGCGTAAAGCTGTAAACGACGTTCGTGGGATCGCTTTGTTCGAGCAGTTGATACTGAGTAAGGTTGGCCGCGGCCGCTTGCTTCCTATCGGCAATCTGTTCAAAGAATTTCGTGACACCCTGTTGCGCCGGCTGGTCGACTGTTGTGTGAACCGTGAGGTCCAAGCGGTCCAGCTCGTACGTATCGTTGAGGCCAAGCACGGGCAGTAAGGCCATGCGAATGGTGTTGGGAGATTTGTTCTCGACGTAATTCAACGCCGGCGCCGCTGGAGCGCGCCTCATTGGAGCAATCTTTTGCCGCAACGCCAGATTGCGCAATCGCGCTGAAATAATTCCACGTTCCGCTAGCGCTCTTAAATAACGGTCGGTCTGATTTTCAAGCGCGTTTGGATGTTGCACCAGATAAAAGTGAGGCGATCGCAGAGCCAATAGCAGCGACAAGACCTCGCGATAAGCCCGTGCCCGCATGCGCATTTCACGCGCGTTTAGAGACGCTTCCGGCGCGCGAAGCAATGGATCGGTTTCGGAAACGTCGGAGCCATACCAAGCCCAGAGACCATCACCGAGACCCTCCACATCACCGTAGCCGGGCGACGCGGCCAGCGGAATCGAATTGATGTAGCCGCGAATGATATCCTGCTGCGCGTGAAGCGTTGTGGAGCCGTCCTGGTAGGCTTCCAGGGTTGCCGACGTCATTTGCCGCAACTTTTCCACCGGCGACTTTGTTCTGCCGCCCGGGGAATGCCGCAGCTTTTCGAGCTGCGTGGCCAGAGTGCTTCCACCCTCCACGCGGTGTTTGGAATCCACCGTGTGCAAACCGTAATCGAGGACTGCTTTGCCCAGCCGATCCCATTCCACCGCCGGATTGCGCGTGGGATGCGTCGAATCCAGCATGTGCCGGTTCTCGATGAACAACAGAGTGGTCACCACCAGGGGTGGAATGCTTGAGTAGCTTGGATAGATGCGGTTGGGTCGGTCAAAGGAGTACATCGCGCGGCCATCACGATCCACGATTTGCAATCCTGCTTGATCTTTCTGCTGATACACCGGATAGAGTCCGAGGCCCACGAGCGATGCTAGCAATCCCGAACTGTGAGCTTGCGCTTCGATTTGAAAGCCGTTCGCTTCCAGGTGCGGCAGAAACGCAGGCAGCCGGGCATATCCAAGTGTCCAGTCATAGGGACCTGCCGCGGGATAATGGATGGACTTGCTCTTTCCTTCCTCCAGTTGATACGAGAGATGGCGATCGGCTTCGCGAAAAACCTTAGACTCGACCCATGAATTTTTCAGTTCAAAGCCGACAGCAGTGACAGCTGTCACACTCACGACCGCCACGATCGCAATCTGTTGAGCAAGCCGGCTGTGTAACCATGCAATCCAATTTTCCTTGGAACCGATTGGAAAATCAGCGGCCCAACCCCCTCCGCGAAAATGCATCACGCAAGCACCTGCCAAATTAGATGCAGCACGCCTGGAGTTAGTTTTGGGTTAATATTCGCCGGATGCGGGTGTGCGATATCATTGAGGCAAAATATGAATCCTAAAACCGAATACGTCAATCTCGCCGTGAACGATGGAACCTCTATGCGCGCTTATGTCGCTCATCCGGAGGGCAAGCCACGGGCGGGATTGCTGGTGTTCCAAGAAGCGTTCGGAGTGAACGGTCACATTCGCGACGTCACGGAACGGTTCGCGCGCGAGGGATATCTTTCGATTTCGCCGGAGCTTTTTCATCGCACCGCTCCTGGCTTCGAGGCAGGTTATACCAATTTTGCTGAAGTGATGCCGCACATGCAGGCGCTTACGGACGCGGGTCTGGCGGCCGACATCCAAGCTGCGTACCAATGGCTCAAAAACGGCGAGGCAAAGGATTTGCCGGTGGGGTCCACCGGATACTGCATGGGCGGCCGGACCTCGATTCATGCCGCGCTTACTGTCCCGCTGCAAGGCTCAGTATCCTATTACGGCGGCGGCATCGGCCCGAGTCCCATGTTCCCGAACCTGATCGACCGCTTGAAGGACCTGAAGGCCCCCACCATGTACTTCTGGGGCGGATTAGACGCTCACATCGGGCCGGACGCAGTGAACGCCGTGGCCAAGGCGCTGGATGAAGCCAAGAAGGATTACGTGAACGTCGTGTTTTCCAAAGCCGATCACGGCTTCTTCTGCGACGCTCGCGCCAGTTACAATCCCGTGGCCGCGAAGCAAGCTTGGGCGCTAACTCTGGAGTTTTTCAAGTTGCATCTCGCGAGCGCAGCCAAGAAGGCCGACGCCTAAGCTGAAGCTTCAACCGTCTTCTTAACGCTGGCCTCGTATTCGCTTCGGGCAGCCGGAACCTTGGATGCTAACTCCCAACTGCTGGAGCGCGTTCAGAGGGGCTAATCGGTAGTAGACGGCCGACAATCGCTCGGCTTCGTTCATCTCGAATCGAATTTAGCAGGGGACGCGGTGGTCCGCCTGATCGGGCGTACCAATTTTCCGGCGCTACGGGCTGAGCGATCGCCAGAAAGGCCAACGAGCCTCGTTTCAAGATCGATTCGCGCGAAGCATTCCCCCGAACCACGCCGCCGGAATTATTAGCACGATCCCCGCAACCCACGACCACAACGGCGCGTGTCCAGGAAGTGCCATCATTGCCGCGACCGTAAAGATCGCCTCGATCGTTCCCATGATTACGGCGTGCCGTACCTGGGCGCGGCGTGCAATCCAGGCTGTAACGTACCCGCCGGCCGCCACGCACAACAAGGTGTAAACAAGCGTGAACAGTTTCAGCGGGACATTGAGATTCATCGCCGAATCATTCGGCAGCGCATGGGGGAACAGCTTCATTGCCAGCGGATTCGCCGCGGCTTCGATCGCAAACGAAGCAACCGTGAGCACCAGGATGCCAGCGACTACCGCCAGCGCACTCCGAATCATGGCCCAATTTTAGTGCAAGCTCGTGCTCGCGTCTTGACAATTCTTGCGGTCGAGTCCGGCTACCATTGCCGGACGCCGCTCCAGCATAATTGGATGCCGAGCGTGATGAGCCACACCGACAGGACGATGCGAAACGCCCGCTGCGGAGTGATGGCGGCCAAATAAGTTCCGGCGAAGGCGCCGAAGACTCCGCCGATCACGAGTTGCGTCAAAATCGCCAGATCGTAGTTTCCCGCGGAAATTTGAACCCCGCCGCCAATCAGCGAGAGACACAGACCGAAGAAAAGATCCGTACCCACCACGCGCGCAGCCGAGAGCGGCGTCATCCACAACAGCGCGAGCGATCCGATTGCTCCCGCACCAGCCGACGAAAATCCGACCTCGGCGCCGATCGGCAAAGCGATTGCCGGAAGCCAGCGCGACAAATCGCGCGAGACACCGCGCGCCGGATGGATCCACAAACGGTAAAGATTCGCGCCCGCCATCACGACCACGGTGGTTCCGAGAGCAGCGTACAAAATTCCTTGCGAGCCTTTGGTATTGAGCCTCGCCAAAATATACGATCCCGCGAGCACCCCGGGAATGCCGCCCGCCAGCAGAAAGCCCAAGATTCGGTAGTCCACCTGTTTGCGATAAATCTGCATCGGGACAACCAGAATCTTCACGGCGACGCTAAACGCCAGGGCGGTGCCAACGGCGTGCGCCGCAGGAACGTGCATGAACAGGATCAAGACCGGCGCCGTGATTACTCCCGCGCCGACGCCGGTCACGCCGATAGCCACCGCGATGATGAAGCCGAGAACGATTTCCACGGTTTACTCGCTCTGAATGTGAATGCCGCACTCCAGCTTGTGGCCGCTCCAGCGGCCCGAGCGCGGATTATTCGGATCGACCGGCGGCGTGGTGCACGGCGCGCAACCGATGCTAGTGTAGCCCTGATCGTACAGCGGCAACACAGGAATGCTGCGGCGTTTCAGATAGGCCCACACGTCGGCGTTGGTCCAGTCTGCGAGCGGGCTTACTTTGAGCAATTGATGACCCGTGGGCAATTTGAAATGATCCACGGCCGCGAGATTTGCGCGCGTCGGGGATTGCTCGCGGCGCAGTGCCGTAAACCAGACGCCGTAGTCGCCCAGACCTTGGAAGAGCGGCCCAACCTTGCGAAAGCCGCAGCACCGGTCCGGTGCGGTCTGATTCAGGATGCCGAACTGCGATTCCTGCTCGGCTACCGACATCGAGGCGGAGAGATTCACGAGGTTCAAATGCATCCGCTCCGTCATTTGGTCGCGATAGGCGTAGGTCTCCGGGAAATGATAACCGGTCTCGAGGAACAGCACGGGGATGCTGGGATGCTGCGCGGTCACCAGGTCAACCAGCGCCATGCATTCGGTTTGAAAGCTGGACGTTACGCACGCGTCCGCACCGTGCTCGGCGAAGATACCACGAATCAAAGCGGTCGCGCTGTCGATTTTTTGGTCCAAGGTCGCGGTTGTTGCCGCTCCCTCACGGTCACGGTTCAGTAGAGTCACAGCTAAATCCCTTCGCCGCCGGTCAGCGATTCCTTGCGTAGCAAAATTTCGGTTTTCTCGAGCGTCGAGACCACAAAGATCGCCGCTTCGGCGTCATCCGCGGGCAAGCTCCAATCCGGCGCCTTGTCGGAAACAAGCAAGACCAGCACTCCCGCGTGTTCCAGCGCGGCCAGCGTTTCGGCTGAAGGTCGCTCCACCACCGCGACCGAGCATCCGCGGTCGAAAAGTCTGCGTTCCACCAGCCAAGCCACGCTCTTGCGATCGCCCAGGGAAACGGTTTCGCCGCCATGCCGGTAGCGCACGATGCGCTCCACGGGCGTCACGCGTTCGTGCTTGAGATCCAGCGCTGCGGCCCTGAGACGGTCGCGTTCGAGGATTACCGGAGCAAGAATCATGCCCGCGCCGACCGTGGCATTGGTTTCTGGGTCAATCAGAATCAAGCTGCCAGTGGCGCGATTCTGCTGATACGGGTCGAAGTAAATCGGACGGCTGGTTTCGATACGCAGCACGCCGATGGCGTTCATCTCCAATTGGTCCGCAGGTTCGTGCTGCAAAGTCTTGATGTTCACCCGATGCCGCACGGCCTTCACTTCCGCGGGAATGGTTTGCGCGGTGTGCTTGACCAGATAGCGACGAGAGAGGTCGAGTGGCTGCTCGTTCAGCCAGACCACGCTCGCGTCAAACTGGCGCGCTACTTCGGGCGTCTTTTGGGCGGAGGCCAGCATGTCACCGCGGCTAATGTCGAGTTCGTCCTCCAGCGTGAGCGTCACCGACATCGGCGCTACTGCTTCTTCCAGAGGTCCGTCGAAAGTTTCAATGCTCTTGACGTGCGAGCGCCGTCCGGATGGGAGGGCCAGGACGCTATCGCCCGGACGAATCGCGCCGGATACAACTTGACCGGCATAGCCGCGGAAATCCTGATTCGGGCGGATGACGCGTTGCACTGGAAAACGGAAGGCCGTGCTGCGAGCGCGATGGTGCACCGGAACAGTCTCCAGGAATTCCAGAAGACTCGGGCCAGCAAACCAAGACATGTTTCGGCTGGGCCGTACCACGTTATCGCCTTCCAGCGCGCTCATGGGCAGGAAATACATGTACGGAGCCGTTTGTTGCGCGATCAGTTGCGTGAGGAATCCACGAAATTCCGTTTCGATGGCGCGAAAAACGGACTCGTCATAGCCAACCGCGTCCATTTTATTGACCGCGATCACGAAGTTAGGAATTCCGAGCAGCGATGTGATGTAGGCATGCCGCCGGGATTGGGGCAGCACGCCATTGCGCGCGTCAATCAGAATCACCGCGAGATCGGCCGTGGATGCGCCGGTGGCCATGTTGCGGGTGTACTGTTCGTGGCCAGGGGTATCGGCGATGATGAACTTGCGCCGCGCGGTGGCGAAATAGCGGTAGGCGACGTCAATGGTGATGCCCTGCTCCCGCTCGGCGCGCAGTCCGTCGGTGAGCAGCGAAAAATCGATCGGTCCAGCCGAACGGTTCACGGTTGCCTTGGTAACCGCCGTCAGTTGATCTTCGTAGATGCTTTGGGAGTCGTACAGCAAGCGGCCGATCAACGTGGATTTGCCGTCGTCCACGCTTCCGGCGGTAGTGAACCGCAGCAGATCCTTGGCTTGCTCCTGGGCGAGGAAATCTTCGATATCGAAAACGGAGCGGCGGTCGGCGACAGCGGCCATCAGAAATATCCTTCCCGTTTCTTGATCTCCATGGACCCTTCCTGGTCATGATCGATGACGCGGTTTTCCCTCTCAGACCTCCGGAAGGACACCAGCTCCTCAATAATTTTCGGCAGCGTGTCCGCGTCCGACCGGATCGCTCCGGTACAGGGACTGCAACCGAGCGATCGCATCCGGCACCGCACCATTAACGGCTTTTCGCCCGGCAGCATCGGGATAAACGGCTGTTCGACCGGAATCAACGAATCGCCTCGTGCCAGCATCTCGCGCTCCTTGGCGAAGTACAGTGGCACGATAGGAATCTTTTCGGCGTGGATGTACTGCCAGACATCCATTTCCGTCCAGTTCGAAAGTGGAAATACTCGCAGGCTTTCGCCCGAATGGACGCGGCTGTTGAACAGATTCCACAACTCCGGCCGCTGGTTCTTGGGATCCCATTGGCCCTTGTCGTCGCGAAACGAAAAGATCCGCTCTTTCGCGCGCGATTTCTCTTCGTCGCGCCGAGCGCCACCTATCGCGGCGTCGAATCCGCCTTGGCGGAGCCCGTCCAGCAGCGCCTTGGTCTTCAATAGCCCGCAGCAGCGTTGCGTGCCGAGCCGAAACGGCGTCGCGCCGTCGTCGATGGCCTCGCGATTGGTGTAGACAATCAATTTCGCGCCGATCTCGGCCGTGTATTGATCGCGGAACTCGATCATCTCGCGAAACTTGTAGGTGGTGTCGATGTGCAGGAGCGGAAACGGGATCGGCGCGGGGTGGAAGGCCTTCTGAGCCAGACGGAGCAAGACCGAGGAGTCTTTGCCAATGGAGTACAGCATCACGGGGCGCTGAAACTCGGATGCGACCTCCCGCAGAATGTGGATACTTTCGGCTTCCAGCAGACGGAGATGGCCGAGTTGCGACATCACGCGTAGTGTAGCAACGAATCTACCTAAAGTCTATTGGGATGCAGATGTTAGCTTGCAAGTCCCTCATTTATAATATCTTCCAGGAGTTGCTTGCCTGCGTTTGAGGGATAGCCGAAGTCCCAGAACGGGTCGGCCGCCGAGGTTTCCCAAATCCGCTTCTCACTATCAATCAGCAAGTTTTCAAAACGCTTGTCCAGCTCTCGGACCTCTTCATCCATACCGAGCATGGAGATGATTCCGCGTAGATCGAGGTCGTTTCGGTAATCTTCCAGGCCGAACTTGTAGCCGCTCTCGACCTCGGCGACGAACTTGCGCCAGCGCTCGATCAATCCGGCGCGTCCAGCACGAATGATGTGTTCTGGATAGCCGTTTTCGCGCAGATAAGCGGACATTTCCTGGTCAGTCATGTTCGCGTTGAGCTTGGCGCTGAAAATAACGTTCGCCGGCGTTTGGAATGAAGAACGTTCGGATGGTCCCGTCGCGATTATAGGCTCCGAAATATCCGTCGCGACGGTCGAATCGGCTGAACTCGCCATCGGGCCGGCGCGCTTCAAGGATCGGTCCGCCAACTGGAGCGTCTCTCAACTCCTGCGCGAGACGCAAATACTCGGCTTTGCTGATCGCGCCGAATTCGTGCCCATGCTTCTGGTAATGTTCTTCGAGTCTCTCCTGGCTGCGGAAGCCTGGGCCGGAAGCGAGCAGCAGCAGCCCAAACAGCAAGACGCCAACGGTTCTGGCTACGCGACGGATCACCAGACCATTAGATCATTTTGCAGTAACTATTTCGGCGCTACTACTTCGTCTGATTCATGCTGAACCAGTTGTTGGAATTATCCTTCATCACGCACTCGACGCCGTAGAAGCGGTCGGTGGGCGGCGAAACGAACTCCACGCCTTTGGCCTTCAGCTCTTCATAGGTCGCGCGGCAGTCGTCGGTCTGAAGCACGGCTCCGCCTAGCTTGCCCCGCTCCAGTAAGCCCCGCAGAATTGCGGCGACGTCAGGTTGAATATTCGGACCATCCACTTGCATCAAGATGAGCTGGAAATCCGGCTGTCCCTTGGGACTCACGGTCAGCCAGCGGAATCCGTTGTCCATGCTCTGATCCATGCGGATCTCGAACCCGAGCTTGTTCACATAGAAATCGCGCGCCGCATCTTGATCTAGAACGTAAATGGTGGCGTGAGAAAGTCGTTGAATCATTGCATCTCCTTCGGTCCTCAGAATAAGCGAACGAAGGGGAGAATGCTTCTCGGATCTTGCGATCCCGGCTCAGGAGCCAACGAAGAAACGCTGGAAGCAGGCGGGCATGTAGTACAACGGCCAATTCCGACCGGAGGTGCCGAACACGCGCCGGGATTCGCGCCTGAACGCCGCTGGCGAAAGGCCCGTGAGGGAATGAAAGCGGGTGCTGAAAGAGCCCAGGCTTTCATAGCCGGCGTCGAGGCAAATGTCAGTCACGCTGTGATTGCCGGCCAGGAGCAGCTTCTTGGCGTGATCGATCCGCAGGCGCGTTACAAATTCGTGCGGAGTTTCGCCGAAGGCGTTCGCGAACAGGCGCTGGAAGTAGAACGGTGATAATTCGGCAAGCGCGGCCGCGTCGGCCAGAGAGATCCGCGCGTTGAAGTTCGCGGCAAGATACTCCCGCGCGCGAAGCAGCCCGGGACGCGATTTCATGGAACCAGCCACTTGCGTTGAATCGGCAAGCCAAAGCGCTGCAGCACGGATTCGACGTCTTTTTCGCTGAGGCGGGAGGCGTCGTACTCGACATAAAGCTTATCGAGTGAAGGCGCGAGTTGCACGCGCTGCATTCCGTACCAGCTGTGAACGTTGGAGACGGCCGCGGCGTCGTGATCCGTCAGAGGACGAATGAGATCGTATTCGAGCTGAACCTTTGTCATGGCAAGTTCCGAGTCATCGCTTGAGCTTCCATTCTATCTGGCGAATCATTCCGAGCCAAACTTCAGCATCGTGGCCGGCCAGATTCAAACGCCGGACTAATCTGCGAATCTTCGCCGTGGAACCCTCCGAATGCGCGTAGCCTGATGCGTTCAGCACTTCCGTTAACAGCGCGGTGAGCCGATCCAATTCCTCCGCAGTAGCCGGTTTGCGCCGGTCGGGTTTTGGCGCGGCAGCCTTGCGCACCAGTTCATAAAGACACACCGCGACGGCCTGGCCTAGATTCATGGAGGCCTCAGTCCCAATGCGCAGCAGCCAGTGGCAGTAGCTGATGTCATCGTTGGACAAGCCGAATTTTTCCGAACCGAACAGCAGCGCGACCGGCGCGGCGGCAAGCGCCCGGCGGATCAAACGCGCGCCATACTCGAGCGAGCGCAGAGAATGCTGCAACTCGCGGTGGCCGAGCGAAGTGGTTCCTACCACCAGCCTGCAATCGGCGATCGCCTCCGCCAGCGTCGGGAACTCTTCGGAATCGCGCAGGATCTGATGCGCATGCACGGCCGAGCGGGCTTCCTGGAACGCGACTGCGTAGGGATTTACCAGACGCAGACGCCGGAATCCGAAGTTGCTCATGGCTCGCGCGGCAGCGCCGATATTGAGCGGATTTCGAGGGGCAACCAAAATCACCCGCAGGTTGTCGTGAAGCTCGGCGGATTCGCCGCTACTGCTCGAGGTACGTGTAGCCGTTGAGCCCCTCTTCGTAGAATTTAAGCAGGCGGCCGGATTCCTCGTACCCGATGCGCCCATCGCGCAGTGCGGTCTCGACGTCACGCCGGAACTCTTCCAGCAACACCTTGGAGTTGAACTGCACGTAGTCCAACACTTCGCGCACGGTGTCGCCGCGGATCACGGCATCCAGAATCACGTTGCCGCCTTCACCCAAACTCACGTGCACGGCGTTGGTGTCGCCAAACAGGTTGTGCAGATCGCCCAGGATCTCCTGGTAAGCACCCACCAGAAACGCGCCCATCAGGTACGGCTCGCCATTGAATGGATGCAGCGGGAGCGTGCGCTTCACGTCGCGACGATCGATGAACTGATCGATCTTACCGTCGGAATCGCAGGAAATGTCGCCTAGCACGCCGCTGCGCGTGGGCATCTCATTCAGCCGGTGAATCGGCATAATCGGAAAAAGCTGCTTCACCGCCCAACTGTCGGGCATGCTCTGGAACAGCGAAAAGTTGCAGAAATAGGTATCCGAGAGCATTCCATCCAGGCCTTCGAGCTCCTCGGGGAAATAGTCCAGTTCCTTGGCCATCCGATGCAAGCGTTTGCAGATAGCCCAATACAACGTTTCGGCCTGGCTGCGTTGCGCGAGCGGAAGATAGCCCAAGCTGAACAGGTTCAACGCGGCATCCAGCGCTTGCTGGGCGTCGTGAAAACCCTCCAGCAGATTCTTGGAACTGAGCGAACGATAGGTTTCCTGCAGATCGATCAGGGGCTGTTCAGCATCGTCCGGGACCGGCGAGAAAGAATCGTCGCCAAATCCGCTGACGCCCAGGACGTTGAAGACCAGCACGCTGTGATAGGCGGCGATAGCGCGCCCGCTTTCCGAAATGATGGTCGGGTGCGGCACCTCGGCCTCATCGCAGACGTTTTGAATGTGATACACGATGTCGTTGGCGTATTCCTGTAGCGTGTAATTCACGCTGGATTCGAAATCGGTTTGCGATCCGTCGTAATCGATACCCAGGCCGCCCCCGACGTCGAGGTATTTCAGGCCCGCGCCGGAGCGCTTTAACTCCACGTAGATTCGGGCGCCTTCCAGCACCGCGGCCTTGATCTGTCGGATGTTGGTTATCTGGCTACCAAGGTGGAAATGCAACAGCTCGATGCAATCCTCCATACCGACGGCTTTCATTTGATCCAGCGCCTGCAGTGCTTCGCTCACGGTGAGGCCAAACTTGGATCGATATCCGCCGGACGATTTCCAGCGTCCCGAGCCTTTACTTGCGAGCTTCAGCCGCAGGCCAATGGTGGGCCGCACGCCCACCCGCTGCGAGTGCTTCACGATCAGGTCGAGCTCGGTGTATTTTTCAACCACCGGGATGATCTGCCGGCCGATTTTCTTGGCGAGCATCACCATCTCTATGTATTCGTCATCCTTGAAGCCATTGCAGATGATGGGCGTCTCGTTATCGGCGACTGCCAGTACAGCCAGCAACTCCGGTTTGGAGCCGGCTTCCAGACCGAAATGATAAGGACGGCCGAACTTGAAGACCTCTTCCACCACCTGGCGCTGTTGATTCACTTTGATCGGGTAGACGCAGCGGTAGTCGCCTTTGTAGTTGTGTTCGGAGATCGCGCTTTGGAACGCCTGGTACATTTCGCCCAGCCGATGCTGGAGGATTTCGCCGAAGCGGATCAGGATGGGGAGCCCGATGCCGCGCAGTTCGAGTTTTTCGATGAGCTCACGCAGATCGATTCCGCGCGCCTGCTCCTTGCTGGGATGCACCCACAGGTGCCCATTGGCGCCGACGGAAAAATAGCCTTTGCCCCACCTAGCGACATCGTAGAGCTCGCTGGCGTCGGTGACGGTCCACCGCTCGGTCGGCTCAAAAACCGCGGTTTCGGTCAATTTCAATTCGTACTTACCTCCGGCGACATGGGCTAGATTTCAGTGTCCTAGGAATTGGCGTCCAGAGCAAGTAAATTCTTGGCCGAGCGGGAGTTTGAATGTTCTGTTACGACGGATGCTGGCTGCCGCTGCCGTTTCCGCGCGCTCCATGCGATCGTTCCTCAGTACTTGGCACTCTACCTCAAATCTAAACCAAAGCCTTACGATCGGGCGGCTTCTTATTTTCCCACCAGATACTGCTCGACAAACTCGGCCATGGCCGCTGCCATGAAATCGCGGTTTTTCTTCTTCGCGAACCCGTGGCCCTCGTCTTCGGCCACCAGCCACCAGACCGGGACGTTGTTCTTGCGTAGCGCATCGGTCATCTGCTGGCCTTCCGTCCAGGGCACGCGAGGATCGTTGCGCCCGGCCACGATGAACATCGGTTTGGTGATTTTGGCCGCGTTGTTCAAGGGCGATATGGTCTCGAAGAAGTCGCGCATCTTGGGATCGCGCTCATCGCCATACTCCACGCGGCGCAAATCGCGCCGGTAGGCCTCGGTATGCTCCAGAAAGGTGCGGAAATTGCTGATCCCCACCTGTTCCACGGCGCAGCGCACTCGATCGCTATAGTGGGTCATCACGGCCAACGTCATATATCCGCCATAGCTGCCGCCAGTCACCATGATGCGCGCCGGGTCCAAATTGGGCTGCGTCTTAATCCAATCCAGCAGCGCGCCGATGTCCTTCACCGAGTCCTCGCGCTTCGCGCCGTTGTCTAAATTTAGGTACGCTTTGCCATACCCTGTCGACCCGCGCACATTGGGATAAATCATGGCGATGCCGAGCTCGTTCATGTAGTAATTTGCACCCCCCAGGTATCCGGGGCGTGATTGCGCCTCTGGCCCTCCGTGAATGTTGATGATCACTGGGCGCGGGCCAGTGAAGCGCGCGGCCGCGGGGTACAGGAACCCGGAGATTGCTTGGCCATCAAACGATTTCCAATGAATGAGCTGAGCGTTCGAGAACTCGCCGGCGTCCAAGCCGCCGGTTTCGCTGGAGGTCCAGCGGCTGACCTGCCCGTGATCGACATCCAGGGAATAGGCATCGCCGGGGCTGCGCGCCGACGCAACAGTGAAGCCGATCTCGTGCCCCGAGGGCCGCCAACGTAAACCATCCAGAACACCCTCCGGCATGGCGGGAAGCGGCGCGTCTTTATGCGCGACCGTGTCTAACACGTGCAGCCTGCCGTAGCCGTCTTCATTCGCAAGGTACGCAACGTAGCGGCCGTCGGGCGAAACAGCGAGATCATCCACGTCCCATTTCAGATCGGGGCGAAGCGTGGTCGATCGCTTTGAGCCGAGATCGACATACACAATCTGCGCATTGTCGCCGGCCGCGTTTGAAATCGCGAATACCCCTGGGCTGGAGTTCGCGAATTTCGGATTGAACCAGCCGCCGTCCGGCGAGTCCGGGCCGAGTTTTCGCTTTTGTCCAGTGGCCACGTCCAACAAATGCACCTCGCTTACCACCGCCGATTTCTCGAGAGTCAGAAGCAGTTCCTTACCATCGGCCGACCAGTCGCTGATCTCCCAGCCGGGATCGCTCGCCTGCATCAGCATACGCGCTGACCCTTGGTTATGCGGGTCTTCGATCCATATGTCGCCGTTCTCGCCGTCGCGAGCCGTGGACGCAAAAGCGATGTACTTTCCATCGCGCGACCACATGGGACTGGTATTGCGCGTCCTTCCGCCCTTGGTCAGCGGTGTGATCTTGCCGCTGTGCAAGTCATCCAGATAAAGCTGATAAAACTCCGCCCCGCCTTCATCCTTCATGAACAGCATCTCGCCAGCGTTGGCGGGACTGAAGAACGCGTCGGTCACTCGATCGGGAAAGAACGTGAGCTGCTGGCGCGCTCCACCCGGCGCCGCCACGCGATGAATCTGGGGAACGTCACCAAAACGTGTGGTAATCAGGATCTCGCGCTTCGATGGCGACCAGTCGAGCAACGCCGCGGTACGGTACTCGCTATAGCGGTTGATTGCGTCGAAGACGTCGTCGCGAATTGGCGGAAGGCCATCCGGTTTCAGATTCGAGGGTGTTGGGAGGCTGGCGGCTGCCGCTACGAGCACAGCGGCGCTGAAAGAGACGCTGAGGAAGGGGAATCGGCTCATATTATTCCGATTGTAGTGGACGGCCGTGGGACGACAGTGAGCGCGGGTTCTAGCAGCGTTTTCTCGGGGAAACTCGCCTCAAACCCGAAACGTATCGCCCCTCCACGTCACGATGGCTTTCTTGATATCCCGCGCCGGTGTTTTCGCGGCCAAAACTCGTTCCACCAACCCGGGCAGTTCAGCATCCGATGCGAACCGCAGCGCGACCAACTGGGATTCCGTCAGCTCTCCGACGCGCGCGCTCAGCTCAGCGGACAACATTGCCTCGAGCCGCAGCCGTTCCTCCAGCCGGATCAGCCGGTCCTGCACCCGAAGCGGATTCAGCCGAATTAAGAACACCGCCGCCAGAAAGAGAATCCCCATCAGCAGCAACATCCACGCGTCTAACCGGCGATAGTGCCGAACCACGTTTACGATGCCTAGGATCAGCAGCACGATTGAGCCAGGAGCTAGAAAGAAGTGAAACGGCGGATGGAACCGCGCATGATTGGCGTAGGTCTGTGGAACTTTCTCGGCCATAGTCCCTCCTTCAGGGAGAAGCGCTTGAATTCATTGCTCCAACTATGCTAGGGTAACCTCTTTGGGACAGCGTTTTTGGGCGTGCGCTATCGTCTGAAAAGCAGGCGCCTCCTCGTAGTCTACAAGTTCCCTTCTTAAGACATCATGGAATCGACGCTACATGACCTGGGTCAACTCCTGCTAAAGGCGATCCCGACCATTTTCCTTTTGCTGGTTGTCCACTTCTATCTGAAGGCGATGTTCTTTCGTCCCATGGCTGACGTGCTGGCCAAACGAAGGGCGGCCACCGACGGCCTGAAGGAATCGGCCGAGGCGGCGCAGGCCAGGGCGGCCGAACAACTTGCCTCCATTGAAGCCCAATTGCGCAAGGCACGTGAAGCGGTCTATCAGGAACAAGAAGAGGCGCGCCGAGGTTGGCTGGGCGATCAGGGCGCCCAATTAGACGCGGCCCGGCAGCAGGCACACGAGCTGATCCATCAGTCGGATCAACTACTGGCCGCGGAGTCCGTGGGCGCTAAAAGCCAATTGGCTGGTAGCGCGAATGATCTAGCCGACGAAATCGCGCAGACATTGCTTAAGAGGACCGCCGCTTGATGCGCAGAGCAACCCTTGCTGTCGTGATTGGCCTGGCTTTCGCGTCTTACGCGCTTCCTCAGGAAGCGCCCGCGACCAAAACAAGCGAGACCGAGCAGGGCGATTCCATGATTTGGTGGAAGTGGGCCAACTTCGTAATTCTGGCCGCCGGTTTGGGTTATCTAATCGGCAAAAACGTGCCGCCGCTGTTTCAAAAGCAAGCCCAGGATATTCAGGGCGCGCTGGCCGAGGCCGCAAAAATCAAGCAGGAAGCCACCGCTTACGCCGTCGGCGTCGAAAAGCGGCTGGCCAATCTCCAGAACGAAATACAGCAGCTGCGGGAAAGTGCGCACGCTGAAATGACTGCCGAAAGCGAGCGCATTCGCCGCGAGACCGAGCATCACGTGCAGAGAATCCACGAACAGTCCGTGCAAGAGATAGAGCTGATGACCCGCGCTGCCAAAGATGAGCTGCGCAAATACGCCGCCGAGCTCGCCATCGGACTGGCCGAGGAGCGCATTCGCTTCCGCATGAACCCCGAGACTCAAGACCGGCTGGTGAACGGATTCGTGCACGATATGCACGAGCGCGCGACGCCGCGGGCGGCGGCGAACTGATTTATGGTCTCCGCTGTAGCGAACCGTTACGCTTTAGCCCTGGTTGACGTTGTAATGGCGCCGGGATCGCCCTTGAAGCCAGAGGACGCTGTGGAGCAATTGCGCGCCCTGGACGCGATTATTCAGGGATCGCTCGAACTACGCACCGCGCTGCTTACGCCCGCCATCCCGAATTCGCGTAAGCGCGCCGTAATGGCGAAACTGTTGGAGGAATCCGGTGGAGGATCGCAGCTCATCCGCAACTTCGCCTATGTGTTGATCGATCACCGGCGTATCCCGATCATCGGGGAAATCCGCGAAGCTTTCGAACTGCAGCTGGACGAGCGGCTGGGCTTTGTGCGCGCGGAAGTGACTTCGGCGGCGCCGCTGGAACATCGGGTCGGGGCTGAACTCGAATCGGAATTGTCCCGGCTCACGGGGAAACGGATGCGCCTGCGATTTGACGTCGATCCAGCTTTGCTCGGGGGCGTCATGGCGCGAATCGGATCCACAGTATATGACGGGTCGGTGCGGGGTGAACTGCGCCAGTTGGCCAAGAAGCTAGCAGGACAGCCGGGCTGAACCGGAGCGAACAGGGGTGAATTATGGCTCAAATCCAAGCTGATGAAATCTCGCGCGTGCTGCGCGCTGAAATTGAGAACTACGACAAAGCGATTAATGTATCCGAGACCGGATCGGTGATCTCGGTCGGCGACGGCATCGCGCGCGTTTTCGGCCTGGAGAACGTAATGTCGGGCGAGATGGTGGAGTTCCCGCACGGGGTGACGGGCATCGCGCTCAACTTGGAAGAAGACCAGGTGGGAACCGTGCTACTGGGCGAGTATCAGGATATCAAGGAGGGCGATGAAGTCCGCCGCACGGGCAAAATTATGGCCGTGCCCGTAGGCGAAGCGCTGGTGGGCCGCGTGGTGAATGCGCTCGGCGAACCCATCGACGGCAAGGGGCCGATCGCAACCAGCGAAACGCGCCCGGTGGAAGCCATCGCTCCCGGCGTCGTGGATCGCCAGTCGGTGAAAGAGCCGCTGCAAACCGGCGTCAAGGCTATCGACTCGATGATTCCAATCGGCCGCGGCCAGCGCGAGCTCATCATTGGCGACCGTCAGACCGGTAAGACCGCCGTTGCGCTAGACACCATCATTAATCAGAAGGGCGGCGACGTGATTTGCATCTACGTCGCTATCGGCCAGAAGCGCTCGACTGTCGCGCAGGTGGTAAAGACGTTGGAAGATTACGGCGCCATGGAATACACCATCGTAGTAGCGGCCACAGCTTCCGATCCGGCGCCCATGCAGTACATCGCGCCCTATGCCGGCTGTGCGATGGGGGAATTCTTCCGCGACTCCAAGCGTCACGCGCTCTGTATTTACGACGATCTTTCCAAACACGCCGCGGCGTATCGGGAAATTTCGTTGCTGCTGCGCCGGCCACCCGGACGCGAAGCGTATCCCGGGGACGTGTTCTATCTTCATAGCCGCTTGCTGGAGCGCGCCGCCAAGTTAAACGACGAAAAGGGCGGCGGGTCGCTCACGGCTCTCCCGATTATCGAGACGCAAGCCGGCGACATTTCGGCCTACATTCCTACTAATGTGATTTCGATCACGGACGGCCAGATCTTCCTGCTGGCCGATCTGTTCAACTCCGACGTGCGGCCAGCCATCGACGTCGGCCTTTCGGTGAGCCGAGTCGGCGGCAGCGCGCAGATCAAGGCCATGCGGCAAGTGGCCGGATCGTTGCGATTGGATCTGGCCCAATATCGCGAGCTGGCGGCCTTCGCGCTGTTCGGGTCCGAGTTGGACAAAGCGTCGCAACAGCAGTTAGGTCGCGGCAAACGGTTGGTGGAAATTTTGAAGCAGCCGCAATACAAGCCAGTGCCGGTAGAAAAGCAAGTTGTAATCATCTTCGCCGGGACCAGCGGTATGCTGGACGATCTGGCGGTGGAGCAGATCCGTCCGTTTGAAGCAGAGTTAAACAAATTTCTCGATAATTCACAGGCCGCATTGTTACAGGAAATCCGCACGAAGAAGACTCTGGACGATCAGGTGAAGTCCAAGCTCAACACGGTCCTGAAGGAATTCAAGGATCGCTTCGTTTCCCAACACAAGGAAGCGCTCATCACCGCATAGCCCATGCCCAGCCTGATCGATTTACGCCGGCGCATTCGGTCGGTGAAAAACACGCAGCAGATCACCAAGGCCATGAAAGTGGTCTCGGCGGCGAAGCTGCGGCGCGCGCAAGACCGCGTAATCGCGGCCCGGCCCTACGCGCAAATTATCCAACGCATGCTGGTGAATGTGGCGCAGGCCACGGCGGAACAGGACCAGGATGAAGAGATCGACCTGCTGGCGCGCCGACCCGAGAAGCGGATTCTATTGCTGGTAATCACCGCAGATCGCGGTTTAGCTGGCGCTTTCAACTCGAACGTGATCCGCGCGGCGCAAAAGTTTATCGTCGAGCATCGCGATTCCGAGGTCCACTTGGAACTGATTGGACGCAAGGGCCGCGAGTTCTTCAAGAGGCGCCATTCTAAGATTGCCGGCGAATACACCACGCTTTTTCAGAAAGCCGTTCGCTACGAAGATTCACTGGAAATCTCGGGTAAAGTGATCGAGCTTTTCCGCAAGGCGGAAGTCGATTCCGTTTACGTGGTGGTGAACAACTTCAAAAGCTTGATGGCGTCGCAGTTGATCACGACCCGTTTGCTGCCGCTGGAGTTTCCCGAAAAGCAGGAGCAGATCGACTATATTTATGAACAGCCGCCGGCTGAGCTCCTAGCTGCGCTGCTGCCGCGCTATATCGAATCGCAAATTTATCGCGCCATGCTCGAGTCCGACGCTGCCCAGCACGCCGCTCGCATGACCGCCATGGAAGCGGCCAGTTCCAACGCCTCCGATGTCATCAGCTCACTAACACTGAGGATGAACCGGGTGCGGCAAGCCAGTATTACCAGAGAGATCATCGAGATTGTGAGCGGCGCGGCTGCTCTAGATTAGAGGTATTTATGGCAACCACAACAGAGACGCAGGTCGTAGGCAAGGTGATCCAGGTTTCAGGCCCAGCCATCGACATTCAGTTTCCCGAGCACCAGATCCCTGTCATCAACACGGCGATCCACATTACCAGCGAAGGGTTTGATACACCCGTTCCCATCGACGTGATGGCGGAAGTGGCGCAACACATCGGCGAAGGCCGCGTGCGCACGATCGCGCTGCAACCTACCGACGGCATGGTGCGCGGGATGAAGGCCGTCAGCCTCGGCCACGGCGTCGAAGTCCCGGTGGGAAACGAGACTCTGGGCCGTGTGATGAACGTCATCGGCGAGCCGGTGGACAACATGGGTCCGATCAATACCGCTCAGAGGTGGCCCATCCATCGGCAAGCGCCGGCCTTCGACGAGCAAGCCACCGAACTGCAGATGTTCGAAACCGGCATCAAGGTTATCGATCTACTGGAGCCCTATCTCCGCGGCGGAAAAATCGGACTGTTCGGCGGCGCGGGCGTGGGCAAGACCGTCATCATCCAGGAACTGATCAACAACATCGCCCTGAAACATGGTGGCGTGTCCGTGTTTTCGGGTGTGGGCGAACGCACGCGCGAAGGCAACGACTTGTGGCATGAGATGCAGGAGTCGGGCGTGCTCGATCCGCACGACTTCAACAAGTCGAAGGTTGCACTCATTTACGGCCAGATGACCGAGCCTCCTGGAGCGCGCCTTCGTGTCGGCCTCACCGGCCTCACTGTCGCCGAATATTTCCGCGATGAAGGCGGGCAGGACGTGCTGCTGTTCATTGACAATATTTTCCGCTTCACCCAAGCTGGTTCGGAAGTTTCGGCGCTGCTGGGCCGCATGCCTTCGGCCGTGGGTTATCAACCGAATCTCGCCACTGAGATGGGCGAGTTGCAGGAGCGCATCACCTCCACGAAAAAGGGGTCCATCACTTCCGTGCAGGCCATTTACGTGCCTGCTGACGACTATACGGATCCCGCGCCGGCCACCACGTTTGCCCACCTGGACGCCACCACCAATCTTACGCGCAGCCTGGTGGAGCAAGGTATCTACCCGGCGGTGGATCCGCTGGCCTCCAGCTCCCGCATTCTCGACCCGCGCATCGTTGGCGAAGAGCACTACGGCGTCGCGCAACAGGTGAAGCAGATTCTGCAGCGCTACAAGGATCTGCAGGATATCATCGCGATCCTTGGGATCGACGAGCTCTCCGACGATGACAAGCAGACCGTGGCTCGCGCTCGCAAGATCCAAAAATTCCTTTCGCAGCCTTTCCACGTTGCCGAGCAATTCACCGGACTTAAACCCAAGTACGTACCATTGGCCGACACCGTCCGCAGCTTCAAGGAAGTTGTGGAAGGCAAGCATGACGAACTGCCTGAACAAGCGTTCTACATGCAGGGCGACATCGAAGACGTAAAGAAGCGCGCCGAAGAATTGAAGAAGCAGGGCGGGGGCTAACAGATGGCGGCCTCCTTCGAGATCGAGATTGCCACACCGGAGCGGTTGCTCGCGAGCGAGAAGGCTGTTCGCGCGCAGATTCCCGCCAAGGACGGCTATCTCGGAGTGCTGCCGGATCACGCCGCGCTTCTTTCGGAACTTGGAATCGGCGCCCTTACCTACAGCACGCCGGGCGGTCAATTCTACAGTCTTGCGATTGCCGGCGGCTTCCTCGAGATTCGGGACAACATTGTGAGGATTCTGAGCGATAGTGCCGAGCGAGCGCAGGAAATCGATGTTTCGAAAGCGGAGCAGGCTCTCAGAGATGCGGAGGAGGCATTATCCAAGCCCGCACAGGACATGGACTTCGCCTCCGCCCTGAGTGCCGCCATGCATGCGCAGGCCCGTATCGATGCGGCCCGCAAGGCAGTCAACAGGGAAGAGTAACCGCATCGTTCAGATAGAATGGATGTAGTGGCCGCCGATTCGCCTCGGCGTTCAAATATGTTTCGCGTTATTATCTATCTGCTTCTCACGGTGGTCGCGATTTCCGTGCTGAGAAGCATCGTCGGAATCTTCCTCAAAGGAGTCGCGCAGGCGATGAAGGCCGGTTCCGGTGCGCCGGGCGCGCCGCGTGCTTCGAACCAAGTCCCGCTCACTGGCGAATTGAAAAAGGATCCGGTCTGTGGAACCTACATCGCGGCGGCCAGTTCGATCAAGGAAACGGTGGCCGGCGAGACCATCCATTTTTGTTCCGCCCAATGCCGCGATAAGTACGTTGCTACGATGGCTCATTAGTTTCGCTGCACTCTCGTCTGCATCGGCACAGCCGGTGTTTTACAAAGACGTTCTTCCGATCCTCCAGAAGCATTGCCAGGAGTGCCACCGTCCGGGCGAGATCGGGCCCATGCCGTTGTTGACTTACGCCCAGACCCGGCCTTGGGCCAAGGCGATTCGCGAACAAGTGCTCGCGCGGAAAATGCCGCCGTGGTTCGCCGATCCGGGCTCTCCGGATACAAAGCAGGGCCACTTCGCGAACGATCGATCCCTTTCGCAGGCCGAACTCGACGCGCTTGCAGCCTGGGTGACGGCAGGCGCGGCCGCAGGCGATCCCAAGGACGCTTCCCCGCCCCGCGAATGGCCGAGCGGTTGGAATATTGGAACGCCCGATGCGGTCTTCGAAATGCCGCACGCTTTCGCTATTCCCGCGAAAGGCGCCGTGGACTATCAATATCTGATTCTGCCGACGCACTTTTCCGAGGACCGCTGGATTCAGAAAGTGGAAGTGCGGCCGGGCAACCGCTCCAGCGTTCACCATGCGGTGGTTTACATCCGTGAGCCGGGGTCGAAATGGCTGGAAGGACAGCCGAGCCAGACGACCTTCTCGGTGCCGTTGGCGAAGGGTTTCACTACCAGCGATATCTTGATGGTGTATACACCGGGAAATGCGTTCGACGAATGGAAGCCCGGCGTAGCCAAGCGCATCAAGGCGGGATCGGATCTGGTGCTCCAAATGCACTACACGACCAGTGGGCAGGCCATCGAAGATCGAACGCGCATCGGCATCGTGTTCGCCAAGGAGCGGCCCAAGCAGGCCGTGCTTTCGCTACAGATGAGTAACGACCGGTTTGTGATTCCACCGGGCGATTCCAACTATCGCGTTCAGGTCGCGGGCACGTTGCCGAACGATGCGCTGCTCATCAGCATGTTTCCCCACATGCATCTGCGTGGGAAGGGGTTCGAATACCTGATCACCGGCCCGAACGGCCATGTTGAAACGCTGCTTAAGGTCAGCCACTACGATTTCCAATGGCAGCTCAACTACCGCCTGGCCGAGCCACGCTTGGTCAAGGCCGGTACTCGATTGGAGTGGGTTGGTTATTTCGATAACTCACCCAATAATCCCAACAATCCCGATCCAACGGCGGAGGTCCGCTACGGCGAACAGAGCTGGGAGGAGATGATGATTGGCTTCTTCGATGTTGTCGTAGACGCGAGTATCGACAAGCCAAAGTTTTTCGAACGTCAGGGGCCCTCGACGCCTGTCACCGTTAGCAAACAATAAAGCTTGTCGCAGGCCTCTCGCAGGAGTAGACTGAGCTATGTGGTCAAAACAAAATGACGGACAAATGATTCATAATCAACCGGTTCAGTCTAGCCATCCGGCCGCCACGCCGGTTGCCAGCCAGCCTCATCAGCCTCCGCCGGTCGCACCCGGTCTAACCGTGTTCGGCAAATCCATGAAGATCATCGGCGAAGTTACCAGCGATGAAGAGCTTTATCTGGACGGCGATCTCGATGGCAAGTTGAATCTGCGGAACCGCCTTACCGTCGGGCCAAATAGCAAGATAAACGCCAACATCAAGGCTCAGGAAATTATTGTCTTTGGGACGGTCAAGGGCAATGTGGAATCAGAGAGCCGAGTTTCGCTGCGGACCGGCGCGTCCATTGTCGGAGACATCAAGACCGCCGGCATCGTCATTGAAGATGGGGCATATTTTAAAGGCGGCATTGATATCTCTCGTCCCGGCGAAGGCGTGAAGGCAGCTCCCAAAGTCCAAGCGGCGTCAGCAGGTCAGAAGCAGTAGCCGGAAGCGGAATCTTGATCGTGTGGCAACAGTTTCGCCGTTTCGCGCGTCCATCGTAGTGAGGCCGCACCCTCGGGTTGAGGAACTGTGACCGTAATGGAGAGCGCCCGTTGGAAGGCGGGCGCCCCCTCTCAGGGTTTTCCAACGTTATTCAGCTTGTTCTCGATTCGCTTGCGCGTGGAGCGCGCCGGTTTCAGAGCCAGCGCCGACTGATAGGCCGCCCGCGCTTCGGTGGGACGCTGCTGCGCTGCTTCCAGATCCCCAATGCGCTCGAACACTTCGGGATCTTGGGAGTCCCGCTTTGTAACTTGCCGTAACTTGTCGAGTGCGCCATCCCGATCTCCGGTCTTCGCCAATAGATCCGCCAAAGCAATGCGGGCAGCGACGTAGTCTGGCTTGGCTTCGAGAACTTTGCGATATTCAGCGATGGCCTGCGCGTTGTCACCCGCTGTCGCAAGCGCGTCTGCCAGGCTGAGGCGCGATGGAAGATAATCGGGCGGCTGCGTCAAATTCTGCCGCCACAATTGAATAGCCTCTGGAAGCCGACCCTGCTGCCCGGCAATCAAAAGCGCGAGATTGTGCCGCGCCGCTAGCAACCTCGGGTTCTTCTGCAGTGCTTGCTGGTAGAGCTGCTCGGCCTCGGTTCGCTTGCCCTCCGATGCCTTCAAGGTGCCCAGCGCGTTGTATGGTTCGGCGGAATTTGGCGCGAGCATTTCCGCTTTCGTATACTCTGCCTCCGCGTCCTTGCGGCGGTTCAGACGCTGATAGACCAAACCGAGGTTGTACGGCAAATAGCTATATTGCGGCGTAAGACGGATGGCTTCCTGATACGCGCGGATCGCCGAACGATAGTCGCCCGTCTCGACGTAAGCCAGCGCTTCGTTGTGCAGCGGATACGACCAGTGCTGCGCACGGCGGACGGCGTCGCGGAAAGCCGGAATGGCTTTGTCGTACTGCGCCTGCTCCAAATAAGCGATGCCGAGGGCGTTGAACCCGTACGCAGCGCCCGGGTCGATTCGCACCGATTGCTCGAGTAAATTCGCCGCCTCCGGGAACTTCTTGTCGAACAGTAGCGCGCGGCCTTGGAAGAAATCCTGCCGGCCCTCCAGGAATAGAGACTCTTCGGTGAGCATTCGCGCGGCGTCCATATAGCGTGCGCCACGTTGAAATTCATCGCGCGACTGCGGCGTCTCGTCACCCGCCAAATATCGCAGCAGCACTTCCTGCGCTTTGTTTTCGAGAGCGATCCGGAGCTGGTTCTGGAGCTCTTGAAACTGGTCGGGCGCGGCCGTTGCTTTCAAATTCCGCAGGGCGGTGAAGGCGTTGTTCGAATCATTGGGTAGGATCCGGCCCGCATCGATCGCCGACGTCAATCGATCGGTCATCGCTTGCGGAGCGGGCACTTGGCCCCGCGGTGCGCCGGCTAAGTAGAGCGGACCGCCGTTGCGAGAGTCCAAAATCACGCGCCAATGCGCGACGTCATTTCTTGCAACATCTATGCCCGGCTTTCTGGTATCCGACAGCCGCAACATGTTGTCATACGTCCCGAACTCGCGCGGGTGCTGCTTGTTCCCGGTCGCCATCGGAACTTGATCGCTGACGTACTTGATCAGTTCGTCGGCGTCCACCACTCCGTCCTTGTTCGTGTCGGCCGCGCCCTCCAACCCCTTGATGACGTAGTAACTGAAGACGCCATGTCCGCCGCCAAACTCGGGCCCTTCGAGCGAAACTTCGCGCGGGCGGCTAGCGAGCAATCCGAAAAGATCGCCCTCGATATCGCCGAGCTGCTGCACGTTGGAATTAACGTTCGTATTGTGAATGGTGCCGACGGTTCCGGCCTTGCAAACATCCACGAAAAGCAACACGCGGCCCACTTTGCCGAGTTGTTCTTGAAACAGCGATTGGAGTTCGTCTACGGCTAGCGCCGTACTAGTCAAGTCCTGCGGATCCGAGTCGTAAGTGAGGATGAACGCATTCTTGCTGCCCGGCACTTCCACCGTGCCATGCCCGGCGATCACGATAACGACGGTGTCGTTCCTACCCGCGCGCCGCTTCAGAAAATCCTGGAAGCCGTTGCGGACTGCCGCGGTGGTCGCCTTCTCATCGGTTAACAAAAGGATGTTGTTGCTCGGGACACTGCCGCCGCGCGGGCTCTCCAGCAATTTTCCAAACACGCTCGCGTCCGCGTTGGCAAACTGCAGCGACAATTCCGGCTTTGCATATTTGGAAATGCCGACCAGCAGCGCGTAGGTCTGGCCGGTAGTTTGCGACGCTGCCGACGCCGCAGCCGCTTGGTCAGCGAGCGTTTGCTCGAGCTCGAAGATTCTGCTCTTGATCCACACCGCGTCCGGCCACTGCTCGCGCAGTTTGTAGTACATCTCGAGCGCATTGGCGCTGAGCTTGCGATTCTCAAAGATGGTGGCTTCGGTGACCAGCGCGGCCTGATCCTTCGGATTCGCCGCCAGCGCGGCCTCGTAGGGAGCCAACTCGGCTTGAACATCGGCGGAGAGCTTGTCGGGCGCCGTGGGCGCGACTTCCGGCAGCCCGCGCGTCATGCTGACGCCGTAGTGCTGCTGGCTGGCGGCCGCCACGCGCAAGGTTTGCGGCAACGTGCAGGCGCGTGCCGGTTGCTCGGAAATCTTGCCTGCTTTCACCTTGGGCGCCTTGGCATCCAAGCGAACTTCTCCGGAGGGTAGTAGCGTGTCGAGCGATTTTGCTGGGCAAAATAGGAACGTTGCGGGGCCGGTTTCGGTCCTCAAACCGTCGCCGGAAAACAACAGGTCTCCCGGCCGGGCCGCGAGCGCCGTTTCCGTGTCGGCGCGCAGAAGCTTGCTCCCTGTAGCAGTGAGAACCAGGCCGACCGGCTCTTCCTTGTTGTCGGCAAAGCCGGCGGAGCAGAGCAGGAGTAGTGCTACTGAGCCGCGCGCGTGAGCAAGCGGTCCCCTACGCATTCACCGCGGCCTTCACCACCAGCGATGCCACCGTATATAGATCGATCGGCAGCGCCTTGCCGCGCACCGGCGCTTGTCCTAAATGCAGCGTCTTCACCTGGCTTCCCAGCTTGCTGTGCGTAACATCCGTCATCAACAATTTCGTCTGATGTTCCTTGTTCAGGCTCTCGATCCGGGACGCAAGGTTGACGGTATCTCCCAAGACGGTAAATTCCATCTTATCGGCCGATCCAACGTTCCCTACGACCGCCGGACCGGTGTGGATTCCGGCGCCAGTTTCAAACCGGCTGGGAGCAGTCACCATCCGCGTAGCGCAACGCACCGCCCGCAGCGCATGATCGCCGGGTGTGGCGCCTTCATCGTCGTCCGAGAATACGGCCAGAATACCGTCGCCAATGAATTTGTTGACATGCCCGCGATACGCGACAATGATCTCCACCATCATCTTCATGTATTCGTTCAAGAGCTGGACCACCACTTCCGGACCTTGCTCCTCGGAGACCTGCTCGGTGAAGGCCGTGAAGCCCCGGATATCAGTAAAGAGGATGGTCACGTCCATGCGCTTGCCCGATAGTGCGATTGCTTCAGACTCATCCAGCGACGTGGCCACTTGCTTGCCAACGAAAAGCGACACGGCGCGGTGAAAAAGATTGCCGCGCGTTTCTTCAGTGGCGAAGCGGTAGACGACGGACGCCACCAGGCAAGCAAAGGTCGCCAGCAGAATCTCGGAGGTCGACAGCAAGATATCGCCTTCGAACAATAGGTGAGTTGCCACCAGGATTCCGGCGATTTCCAGCAGCATGAACGCAACGGCGCGGCCGGCTGCCAACGAGGTGGTGATCCACACCGTAACACCGGTGGCTAGTAGCAGCGCGAGCACAAACACCCACGGGGGCGCGGGAACAAGATAGCTTCGGGTGAGTAGCGTTCTCACCGTGTTGGCGTGAATCTCCACGCCTGGTGTTAGCCATTTAGTTCCACTGAACAGGGTGAAAAACGGCGTTGCGCGGCGGTCGTCTAGAGCGTCTGTCCCCACCAGCACAATTTTTCCGTCCACCCACTTCCGCAGCTGATCCAACTTTCCTGCTTTGGCGGCCGCTTCGAAATCAGCCAGGGATACACTTGGAAACGTATCGGGCGGCCCGGCGTAATTGATGAAGATGCTCCGGTCCTTGGCGATAGGAACGAGATGGTCTTGGAAAACCAACTTGCCATTCTGGAACTCAGCATCGCTTCCGGCGAATTTCTCGGCCACTCGTAGCGCGAACGAGTGCGCGGCAGGCTCATCCGGGCGCCCTGCCGGCGCTTCGATCAGCTCCTGGCGGCGCACAAAATCGTCGGAATCGACAGTCACGTTCGCGAAGCCAGCCAAGCCAAGAGCCGCCGACAGCATATTGATGGGAATCCGCTGCGCTTCCGGGTTAGCGTGGATAGCTGTCGCATAGGCGCAGACCACCGGCACGGGTGACGTGCTGACAGCCTCGCCAAGGAATCGATCGAAGTCTGGCTCGTACTTGTCCACTGGAATGCCGAAGTCCAGATCTAAGCCGATCACCTTAGCGCCCGCTTGCCCGGCCGCGCGAATCACGTTGGCGTAGTGCTGATGCCAGAAAAGCCGAAGCTCCGGAAACGTGTCCAAAGCCTTCTGGTCCGCCAGCAGAAGGACGATGTTAGAAATGGCGGGCGGGCGGGCGAGCCAGTAACGCACCACAAAATGCGCGTCATAAGCCTTGAGGTTGAGAATTTGGAAGAAGCGGATATCACTCGCCAGCGACGCAGCCAGCGCGCTTCCGGCCGCAAGCACGGCGCAGAGGGCCCAGTGCCTCCACTTCTTCTTCATGGTAACCTGCATCTTACTACGACAGTGCGGCCATCGCGCTTTAGAGTGGTGCGTAATATTACGGGACTTCGCGCGGGCCTTCTGTTGCTATTCTGCGCCGCAGCCGGCGACTCCCAGACCACGCAGGGGCTCATTTCAGGCCAGTTGGCCGATTCCGTGACGGGAAGGCCCGTGGCCGCCGCCAATGTCTTCTATTCCAGCACCACTAGCAATCTCGCGGGCGCGGCCGCGAGCGACGCATCCGGTTACTATTACTTGCCCCTGCTTTCGCCAGGCACTTACCAAATCCGAGTAACTGCGCCTGCCTATCAATCGCAGGAGGTACAGGAGTTGGATCTAACCGTGGCGGCGCGTATCGAGCTCGATTTCCGTTTGCGTCCGCTCAGCGACGTTTGGGAATCCGGCCAATACAAGAGCGTTTTTCTCCCGGGACAAAAGACCATCGTCACGTTTTATGGTCCCGATGTCGACCCTAGCAAGTCGGGATCGTTTGAAGCGCAGAAGGGCCGCAGCGAACCGCTCGAATCCACCGTGTCTGAGGTGATCGACTCCGGCGAAATCGAGAATCTTCCGCTGCAGGGCCGTGACGTCTACACCTTGCTGATTACCCAACCGGGCGTGACCTCGGACTCGGCTACTGGCCGCGGGCTCGGCATTTCGGTGGACGGCCAGCGTCCCTCGTCGTCCAACTTTATGCTGGATGGCCTGCAGAACAACAATTACCTGATCACCGGACCGCTGGTGACGGTGGCCCCGGAAGCGATTCAGGAATATCGCATCTCCACCAACAACTTCTCCGCCGAGTATGGACGAACGTCCGGCTTCCTGGCGAACGCCATCACCCGATCCGGCAGCGAACAGTTTCACGGCGTGGTGTATTTCTATCTGAAGAACGAGGCTCTGGACGCGAACGCTTTTCAACAAAACTTGATTGACGCGCCGCGCCCCATCGACAAACAACTTCAGCCCGGATTCGTGGTGGGAGGCCCGATTCTGAAGAACCACCTGTTTTTCTCGAGCGCGTATGAATACTTTCGCAGCCGTGGCACCGGGGATCCCTACACATTCCTGCTGCCCACGCCTTATTTCTTGAACAACTTTACGGCGCCAAACTCGCCGGCCAGACAATTGCTCACCGAGTTTCCGTCCCCCGTTACCGCGAACATACAAGCTCCCACCGCCGAAGAGACGCTGTCGCCGCCCGTGGCCGTGAATCGCACGTTGGCAATTGAACGCCTGGATTACAACACACCGGATGGCAAGGATCGCCTGATGGGTCGCGTGCTCATTAATCTGATGGGCGAGCCGGATTTCATCTGGACTCCGTATAAAGCTTTCATTTCGCCGCTCCATGAGAATACAGTGGCCGCCGGAGTGAGTTACATACATAACTTCCAGGCGAATCTGACGAACGAAGTGCGGGCCAGCTACAGCACTGACGACTTGGGATGGAACCGGCCGCATCCGGAGATCCCCACGCTGACAACTGAAGACCAATACTTCGTGAATGGCGTGGCGCAATCGGGCGTGACTTTGCCAGGCAGTCCCGCGTTCTACGCTTACAAGAATGTCAACAACAGTTGGGAGGCCCTGGATAACGTGATTTGGACGCACGGCCAACACCTCATCACGGTTGGCGGCGGCGTGCTGCTGCGCAGTTCAAATGGGTATCTGACGGCGGGCGCCGACGGCCAGTATTTGTTTTCGAACATTCTCCAATTCGGTAATGGAATCGCGAGCAATCTTGAAGCCGCGATTGACCGCACGGCTTTGCCGACAATTCAGCAACCCAATTACAACCGCACTTACAAATACGGACAGGACTACTTATTCGCTCAAGACACTTACAAGCTCACACGGCGGCTAACGGTCAATTACGGCGTCCGCTACGAGTTTTACGGCGGACCGCAAAACACCGGCCCCGCGAAGGACGCTCTTGTTCAGCTCGGCTCAGGCGTAGGATTGGCCCAGGAGCTGGCTGGCGCCTCGCTCGTTCAACCGAGCGGCTCCGGGGACCAGCAAATCTTCCGCTCGAGTAACGACTTCGAGGTTCGATCCGGCGCGGCGTACGATTTGTTCGGTACCGGGCACACACTGCTCCGCGGCGCGTTCGGCACCTTCTATGACCCACCATTCGACAACCTGTGGGAGAACGTTCGCAGCAACAACATCATTTTGCCTGTGATCTCCCTCTCGGGTCCCGTGAACTTCCTGGCGCCCGTGTCAAGCGTTCTTGCAACGTTTCAGGGTAGTCAGAAGCTAGCCAGTACGTTTCCCGACCTGACGCTGGTGGACCCGAACCTGCGCAATGGCCGGGTGAAGAGCTACTTCGCGGGCGTGCAGCAAAGGATTACCGACAACCTGACGCTGGAGGTCAACGGCCTGGGAACCTATGGCCGTTCGTTGGTCACCACCGACGTCATTAATCGCAATTTCTCCACGTCAAGCGGCACTGGGTTGACCGGGACCGGCCGCTATAACAACGATCTGCCGGCCATTGCCTATCGTGCCAATCAGGGTTTCTCGGACTATAACGCGATGACCGCCGTCGTGCGCTACCACACGAATCGGGGCATGCTGCAAGGCTCCTACACCTGGAGCCATTCCATCGACAACCAAAGCGATCTGCTGATCGGCGACTTCTTCAATTTGACGTTCACTAGCATTCAGACCGGTGAGACACCCGGCCAGCGCTCGACGTTCTCAGAGCAATTCAATCCGAACTCGGATCGCGGCAATTCGGATTTTGACCAGCGGCAAAATCTGGTGCTATTCTCGTATTGGAACTTGCCGTCGCCGTTCCCGCGATGGAAGCCCGGCATTTTATTGCGCGACTGGACCATCGCCGGACTTGCGGCATTTCGCTCGGGTCTGCCTTACACCGTTTATGGTCCCGACACGGGAAGTCTTTTAAACAATCGCGCGAACTTACTGAATCCAAGCTCGGCGGTGTTCGCGAATCCCGCGCCAGTGCCGGGCGGAGTGCAGTTGCTGAATGGGGCCGCGTTCGGGCCGGCCGCGAACGACACGCTCGGCAACTCAGGGCGCAATGCGTTCACCGGTTCTGGCTTTTATAGCCTGGATCTGTCGCTCGCGCGCACGTTTCCGCTTCCGTGGCTCGGCGAATCGGGACGACTGCGGGTTCGCGCCGACGCCTACAACCTGCTAAATCACGCGAACTTGGGGAATCCCGATAACCAGTTGTACGACCCTGCCTTCGGAGTCGCCACCTACGGCCGCCAAGGTTACGCTTCCGGGTTTCCGGCGGTGAGCCCCTTGAACGAGACGCCGCGCCAGATCCAGCTCAGCTTGAAAATCGAATTTTGAAGCGACGAACTGTTCATCTGAAATTAACCGTAAATTCGATATAATTAAGCTCTTTACGAGCGAGGAGGATTCGATGTCCACTTCTCTGTACGCGCCTGACTTTCTAGCTATTTTCAATCGCTATAGGGACACTGGCGGCCCGCTCCAGACTTTTGCATCACCCGCTGATTGGCGTGATCAGTGGATTTACTTCCTGATTGTCGATCGCTTCAATAATTCCCTCGCGCCGCCGCGCCATTTGCCGTTCGATGATCCGAATTACTATGATTTTCAGGGTGGCAATCTGGCGAGCATTCAGGATCAGCTTCCCTACATCAAACAGCTCGGCGCAGGCGCCTTATGGCTAAGTCCCGTTCTCAAGAATGTGCCCTTTCAGGGAGGCACATATCACGGTTACGGCATTCACGATTTTCTGCACGTCGACCCGCGTTTCGCACGTAATGCCAGCAACGCCGACGATGAGCTTCGCGCGCTGGTAGACGCCGCCCATGCTCTCGGCCTTTACGTCATTCTTGACATTGTCCTCAACCACACGGGCGACGTCTTCGCCTATGTTTGCGACCCCGGGGAAACCAACTGCACAACTACGCTTGGTTCACAAGCCGATTTCCGAGCGGCCCCACGGTCCATTCAGTGGCGTGACGCGCAAGGCAATCCGCGCGCCGATTGGCCGGATGTCGCGGCCATCCCAAACCCGTCACTCGACACTGTGGTGTGGCCCATCGAGCTTCAGCAAAACACGTGGTTTCGTCGCCAGGGCATGCCTGCGTCCGGAGGCGACGACACCGTGGGCGATTTCGACTCTCTCAAGCAATTCCGCACCGATCTGACCAATGTCCAGCAGTTTCTGGTTCGCGCCTACCAATATGTCATTGCCCGCTTCGATATCGATGGATACCGTATCGATACGCTGCGATATCTCAAGAACGGTCTGCCACTCCTATTTGGCAACGCGATTCGGGAATTTGCGCTCAGCGTCGGCAAGAAGAACTTCTTTACCTTCGGAGAAGTTAATGTCGGTGACGCCGAACAAGCCATCGCCCAGTTCATCGGCCGCACCACCACGGAGGGCACCGACATGGTCGGCGTCGATGCGGCTCTGGACTACCCGCTCTATAACGACCTGAAGCCTGTTGCAAAGGGGGAGGCACCGCCATCGACCCTGGTAAGCATGTATCAGGTTCGCAAACAGGTGGAAGCCAATGTCCTAAGCTCCCACGGCGACGCCACGCGTTACTTCGTCACGTTCCTTGATAATCACGACGTCAAGGAGCGCATCCGTTACCTTGATCCAACTAATCCAACAAACTATGACGCTCAGATCACGCTCGGGTTGGCGTGCCTCTTTAGCTTGCCGGGCATTCCGTGTCTCTATTACGGGACAGAGCAGGGTTTGCATGGCGTCGGCTCCGATCCCGCGGTTCGCGAAGCGCTGTGGGGCGGTCCTGGCTTTGCGCAAAACAGCACGTATTACCAGGACATCTCACAAATTGCCGCAGTCCGGCGCGACTGTCCCGCGCTACGCTATGGGCGATTCTACTTCCGTCCCATCTCCGGCGACGGACAGCACTTTGGAGTCTCCACGTACCTTAACGGCACCCTGGCCTTTTCTCGAATATTGATGGATCAGGAAATCGTCATTATCGCGAACACGGATTCAGTCAATTCGTGTGCTATTTACGTGATTGTTGACGTCACGCTCAATAGTCCGGGCGATCTGCTCCGCGTTCTCTACAGCAATCAACAGCAACCCACTACTCCAGGCCCAGTGCAGCAGATGGCAGCTGGCGCCGTTCAGGTTCAGGAAACCGACGGAACCACCGGCACGGGCCCACTGAATTGCGTGTATGTCACGCTCGCTCCAATGGAAGTCCAAATTCTCGGCCACTGACTCCGCAGGGTTTGCGACTCAAACCGCGACCGTTAGGGAGTGGCTTTCACTGACGACAGCGCCGCCACTCGCCCCGCGCCCAACAACGCGGTTTTGTCGTTGGTGATCACGCGCACCGGGATTTCCTTCAGTAGCGCTCCACTGCGCCCTTTCCCCATGAACGACTTCATGAAAACCGTGCTGCTCAGTTTGCGGATGATCTTGGGCGCGATGCCGCCGCCCACATAGACGCCGCCAGTGGCAAGCATTTTCAAACCCAGGTTGCCCGCCTCCGCGCCATACAGAGAGACAAAGATGTCCAGTGCCTGGACACAAATTTCCGACGTGCCCTCAAGCGCCGATTTTGAGATGGCGGCGGGCGGGTCGCCTTGCGCGATCTGCTCGGCGAGCCAGGGTAGCTCCGTGCCGCGCCCCGTGTCCCGCAGGAATTGATAAATGTTGTGCAACCCAGGCCCCGAGAGCACGCGCTCGTAGCTCACGTGTTCGAAACGGCCCAGCAAGTACCGAAGCAGTTCCATTTCCAGGTCGTTGCGCGGCGCGAAATCAGTGTGGCCACCTTCGGACGGGAACGGATGGTAAGCACCCTGCGCATCGGCGAACAGGCCGGCTTCGCCCAGTCCAGTGCCTGCCGAGATCAACGCCCGGTTCCCGGCGGCATTCGCAAGGCCAGTATTGAGAACCACAAAATCCGATTCGACAAGTAACGCGATTCCATGCGCGTTGGCATACAGATCGTTGATCAGTTGCACTTGCGCGAGACCCAGTTCGGCGGCCATATGGCTCGAGTCCACAACCCAAGGCAGGTTGGTGGTTTCCACGCGGCCGTTCACCACCGCGCCGGGCAATCCGAAACAGGCGGCTTCCACGTGATGCTTGTGAATCTCGAGAAACTTACGAACGATTTCGGCCGGCCCGGCAAAATGGGGGCTGGGAAAAATCTCGATCTCGATCGGGAGCAAACGATCGGCCGTTCCTTCAAAGAACGCGAGACGGGTATGTGTCCCGCCAATATCGCCCGCCAGAATCATTATTCATTGCTCCAGTGGCGGTGGTCCTTCGCGAGCAACTCATCGGCTTCGTGCGGTCCCCAGCTTCCCGCGGCGTAGTTAGGAAAGCGGCGCGGCGGCAGCGCCTCCCATACGTCCAAAATGGGCGCCACCACATGCCAGGCTGTCTCCACCATGTCCGACCGTTGGAAGAGCGTCGCGTCGCCTAACATGCAGTCGTACAACAAGCGCTCATACCCCGTCTGCGGCGAGGCGTTGAAATAATCGGTGTAGTTGAAGTTCATGTCCACGTCGCCGATCTGCACCACGGGACCAGGGACTTTGGCGCTGAAACTGAGCGAAATTCCTTCGTCGGGCTGCAAGTGCAGAATGAGCCGGTTCGGCTCCAACTGATCGACGGCGGTTTTGCGGAATAGCACGAAAGGCGCGCGCTTGAACTGAATCACGATTTTGGTGGCCCGCTGCGGCAGCCGCTTTCCGGTGCGGAGATAGAACGGCACGTCCGCCCAGCGCCAGTTGTCGATGAACAGTTTCATCGCGACGAACGTTTCCGTCCGGGAGTCCGGCGCGACATACGGCTCGGCACGATAGCCCTGCACCCTGTTGTCGCCTTCCAGGCCTTCGCCATACTGGCCGCGAACGGTGCGCGTCAGCACTTCTTCGTCCGTCATGGGCGAGAGCGCTTTCAGAATCTTGGCCTGCTCGTCGCGAACCACGTCGGCATCGAACGAAACGGGAGGTTCCATCGCGGTCAACGAGATGAGCTGGAATATGTGATTCGGCACCATATCGCGAAGAGTCCCAGCTTTTTCGTAGTACCCGCCGCGCTGTTCCACACCTACTGTCTCCGCCACCGTGATCTGAATGTGATCGATGTAGCGCCGGTTCCAGATCGGTTCAAAAATGCCGTTGGCGAAGCGAAATACCAAGATATTTTGGACGGTCTCTTTGCCCAAGTAGTGATCGATTCGATAGATCTGCTTTTCATTCAGAACCTTGCGAATCTCTTTGTTCAGCGCCACCGCCGATTCATAATTGTGGCCAAATGGTTTTTCGATAATTACGCGGCGCCAGCCATGCTCCTCCTTCACTAAGTCAGCCTCGCCCAACTGCGTGATGATCGGCCCGAAGAAGCTGGGGGCCGTGGCCAGATAGTAGAAATAGTTGCCGCGCGTGCCGTGCTCTTTGTCGATCTGCGTAAGCAGCTCACTCAATGCCTTATAGGCAGCGGGATCGGCGAAGTCGCCCGAGTGATAATAGATGCGCCGCGAGAACCAATGCCACAGATCCGGATCGATCGTAGTGGTGGCGAATTCACCGATCTCCTTGCCAATCTCGTCGCGGAACTGTTCGCTGGTCAGCTCGTTGCGCGCGAATCCAACGAGCGCGAACTCCTTCGACAGAAGATTGTCCTTGGCGAGATTGTAGAGCGCCGGGATAAGTTTGCGCTTGGTCAAATCGCCCGACGCCCCAAAAATCACCATGACGCACGGATCGCCCGGGCGACCGGCACCGTGACTGTTTCCTTTAGAAGCGATGTCTTCTGCCAGCTGCATTCTTCACCTTTCTGAGCTGCACCAATTTGTCTGAACCGCGCGTCAGCAGCACACCCGGAGACGACCGGAGGTCATGCACTGGATAACATCGACTCGAAGAAAACCGGACGGCGGGCACGTCAGCAAGCGGTCTTGGCGTCGTGGGCATAGAAGCGTGACGAACGCGCGCTCTCTGATCGAGCATTGTAGCCCAGATCACTAGGATGTCGCCAATGAATATTCTGTTGCGGTGTGATTAGGCTGGAGTGGTCCCGAATTCTCGGGCGATGAATCCGCGGCAACCGGCAAGTAGCGGGGGGGCGTCAGGCGTTCAGATATTTGTGCAACGGCTCCCAATAGCGCATGGGCCAGCCTTCATTCAGGCCTTCCCATTTGTCTTCCGTGAACCCGGTGTGATCGAGGATGATGCGCGTTCCCGACTCGCGCGCAACCAGCTCAAATTTCACGACGGAGTAAACACCAGCAGGCCAATACGCCGGGCGCCAAGCCTGAACGATTCTCTGATTGGGCACCAGTTCAATGTTGCGGCCTTCGATGACGCCGCCGAACAGCTTGAATGGCTCGCCTGCGCGTGGTTGAATTTCGGCCGTCGCCTTGGTAACGATGCTGAATTGTTTCGCGTCGAGCAGAACTTCGTAGATGCGCGCGGGCGTCGTCTTGAAGTCGACTTCCTGGTGGATGGTTGTGCTGGGCTTCTGGGTTTGAGCTTGGGCCGAGGCCGTACAGAAACCGCCGAGGATTAGAGTCAACTGGCGACGCGATATGCTTTCCATTGGTTGCATTGAAGCATGAGCTGAAAATATGATCAAGATAATATTTTAGGAGGTCCCGACCATGCCCTATCCAGCCGGCCATCGCGAGCAAGTCCGCAAGAAGATCGTCGAGAGCGCCCGCCGGTTGTTCAATCGGAGCGGCTTTGAGAACGTGTCGGTGGATTCCATCATGGCCCACGCGGGACTCACGCGCGGCGGATTCTATAGCTACTTCAACAGTAAGAGCGATCTCTATGCCGAAGTGTTGGGATGCTTCTTCACGGATCCGAATTGGAAGAGCCGCTGGAAAGGCGTTCACGTCGATCTCGCTTCGCCCGAGGCCGGGCCCCAAATCGTCCAGGCGTATCTGTCGCGCCAGCATTTTGACGACGTGGAGAATTCCTGTCCGATGGTGGCTCTGCCGAGCGATGTTGCGCGCAGTGATGAAAAGGTCAAGACCGCGTTCGAGACCGTGTTCAAGGCGATGGTGACGCTTCTGGGCCGCGAGGTGAGGAACAGCCGCCAGGCGCGCGAAAACACCGCCATGGCGATCGCCGCGCTTTGTATCGGCGGCATGGTGGTGGCGAGATCGATGACTGATAATGGACTCGGTGACAAGTTACGCGAGGCCGCAACCAGAGTTGCCCTCGAGCTGGGCGGGTGGCCAGCGAAGAAGCCATCGAAAATGAGGAGACGATCAAAATGAGCCGACGATGGATTTTCGTACTAGTGGCCTGCCTGGCCGTCTCCCTCTTCGCGGTCGCGTACCCCATGTACGTCATCCGCCCGTTTCGCGCGCAGGGAGCGCGGGAGCTGATGGTTGCGCTAACGGTTTCCCGCTTTGGGCCCGTGCTTACCGTCATCTCATCGCTTGCGGCGCTGGCGGCCGCGATAGCGTACTGGCGTGGGCAGGCTCGCATGCGGGGGCGCATATTGGTAGCGGCGGGCGCAGTGTTGGTGTGCGTCCTGGCCGTGCTGGCGCGTGTGAACGTGTACGAGGCCGTGATGTTCCACGCGGTTGATCATCCGGAATTCGCCGCGGCGGCAGACACAAAAATCGACCCGAATGACAAGCTGATCGTAGTAAAGATCGGCGGCAGCGCGCGTGCTTACCCGATCCGCGAGATGGGTTATCACCACGTCGTCAACGACGTGGTCGGAGGGACCGCGCTGGTCGCGACGTATTGAACGCTCTGTCACACCGGTCTGGTGTGGATGAGAGATGTGGATGGCCGGCGGCTGACGTTTCATCTGGCCGGCATCAATAATCAGAACTTCCTCATGCGCGACGAGGAGACCGGGAGCTATTGGCAGCAAATCAGCGGACTCGCCATCTCTGGTCCGCTGAAGGGCCGGCAACTCACGCTGGTTCTTTCCGATGAGCTTACCTTCGCCACTTGGAAAGCTGAGGAGCCTGCAGGTACAGTGCTCAAAGACGTGGCCAAGTACGCATCCGAATACGAGGCCAAGGATTGGGACGTACACATGGCGCGTCGGGCGACCGTCATCCAGTTTCCCGAGCATGGCATGCAGGCGCGCGATTTGATCCTGGGAATTCAGGACTCTGGCGCCAGCCGGGCGTTTCGCTATGACCGGGTCATCAACGAAAAGCTGGTCAAGGACTACGTGGGAGACCAAGCGGTGCTGGTTGTGGTGGGTCCGGATGGGCAATCCGTCAGGGCGTTCCGCGATCGAATCGCTGGCGTAGATGGTGTCCCCGATTTCTATCGCATGACCGCGAACAAACCGAGTCCCGTGCTCATGATGGATGCGGCCACCGGCAGCGAATGGAATTTCCAGGGCTGTGCCATTTCGGGGAAAGCAAAAGCCGCGTGCCTGGAGCGCATCCCGATGCTCAAGGACTATTGGTTCGACTGGCGGAACTATCATCCTAAGACGGCGATTTGGGGCAACAAGACCCGGTGATTCACTCCGCTCGGAGCGTGTCCGCGGGTTGAATGCGGCTGATACGCAAGGCCGGAAGAAAACTGGCCGCACCAGCTGTCAGCGCTAGGATTACCGGGACGGTGACGAAGGTCAGCGGATCATGAGTGCTGACGCCATAAACCTGGCTCGAGATGACGCGCATCGCCAAGAATGCAAGTACAATGCCGGAGACCAGCCCACCCGCCGCGGCAACCACCCCTGAAGCGCCGACATGCAGAATCGCTCGCGCCGTAGTGGAACCGAGCGCGATGCGGATCCCGATCTCGCGCGTGCGCTGTACTACAAGATTTGATACCAGGGCGTAAATCCCGATCGTCGAGAGCAAAAGCGCGAGGCCGGCAAGAGTGGCCAAGAGCAGTACTTCGATTCGTTGTACTTGCAGTTGCTGCGCGAGGATCTCTTGCATGGAGCGGAAACCGGAAAAAGGCAGGTTGGGGTCGGCGTCCGCGAGCGCTCGCTGCATGGATGCCGCAAGATCCTTGATAGGACCATTCGTTCGAACGATCCAACTCGGCTGAAACCAGATGTGCGCGATATTCACAAGGCCCTGCGGAGTTTGTGTTGCGGGCAGATAGGCGACCGGTTCGGTTCCAATTGGCGCGGAGCGTCGAATGCCTTGCGCCTTAGCGACATCGCCCACAACGCCAACGATTGTGAACGTCGCGCCCTCGGTCTTAAAGTGATAGCCGATGCCCGACGGATTGTTGAAGAAGCGCCGGCTGAAGGCCAAGTTCACGACGGCAACGCGTTCGGAAACGGAGCTGTCTAAATCGGTAATGGGACGTCCGGCCAGAAGCGGGATGCGGAGTGTTGAGAAGTAGCCAGGAGTGATATACGCGAGGCTGGACGCCGTCTTTGTGCCGGCGCCTTTCCCGTCCATGATTGTCATTCCGTCATTGAGCCCACGCTCGTAGGGCAGGCTCAGGCCGACCGCCGCGTCCCGAACTCCGGGGATCTGGCGCATGCCTGAGATACTTTTTTCAAGCAGCTTTTGGAACGCTGCGGCATCGTGGTAGCGCGCGTCATCGAGCGAAACCTGGGCTGTCATGACGTCATGTGCGTCGAAGCCAGGCGGAAGGGTCTCAAGGTAAATCAGCGTGCGCACCAGCAGACCGGCCGAGGCCAGCAGAACCACGGTGAGTGCAACTTCCGCGCCGATCAATAGCTGACGGAGACGGTTTGATCCGCCGGTGACAGCGCGGCTTCCGGCGAAGGACGAACCACCCAGGGCAAAGCGGCGTGTCTGGAGAACTGGAAGCGCCCCGCAAAGAAGGCTAGCCAATAAGGACACGCCGAGAGTAAAGCCGAGCACTCGTGCGTCGATGGAAAAATTGCCGAGCGGAGTCATGGATTCGGGAAGGAGCGTCCGGAGCGCGTTGAGGATGATCAGGGCGAGGCAAACTCCGCAAGCCCCGCCGAGAAGGGCCACTACCAGATCCTCCGTCCACAATTCGCGGAGCACGTCCAGACGCGAAGCGCCGAGGGCGAATCGTGTCGCAATTTCGTGGCTGCGGCGCAATATTCGGACCAGCGCCAATCCAGCGAGATTCGCACACGCGATCAGCAATATGAAGCTCACCGCGAGCATCAGCACGATCACTTTACCGCGCATGTCGCCTGCCAGTTCCAGTTGCAGCGGGCGAGCGTAGATCCGAGCGTGACCGTGGTATTTCGCTTCGAGGTCGTTGAAGTAGGGGAGCCGGAGCCGGCTGAGCTGCGCGTTCACTTGTGCCCAGGTTGATTCTGGCTTGAGACGGACCAGGATGCCGCAATTGTCGCCCCCACACTCGCCGGTTTCAGCCGGTTGGAGTGGCGTGAAAAGGTCGGCCTTGCTGGGAGTCAGTGCGCCGCGCGGCAAGATGCCAACCACGGTATAAGGCTCGCCTTTTAATTGAATCGATTTGCCGATAATGCGTGGATCCGATTGAAAGGTCGATTTCCAGAGCAGATAGCTGAGCACGGCTACGGGAGATCCGTGCGGCCGGTCTTCCTCTTCGCTAAAGCCGCGGCCAAAATAGAGCGGGATTCCCAGAACATCAAAATAGTGCGCCGACACGCGGCTGCCAGTCACGTAGCGAACCGTGGCTCCGGCTCTGAGATTCACCCCGCCAGTACCACCCCAAGAAGCGAGGGTCACGCCATCGAGGCTGGCTTTGAGCAACTTCCAGGAAGAGCCATCAAAGCTGTCGTCTTCTTCTGACACCGCCTTGCCCCGGTCGGCGCTTTCTTTATGGACAACCAGAGCGGCGATTCCCTCGGGATGAGGATACGGCAGAGTGCGCAGCAGAAAGCCGTCCACGATGCTGAAAACGGCAGTGTTGACCCCGATGCCGAGCCCCAGCGTTACCAGTGCAATCGCGGTGAACAGCGGGGCCTTCGCCAATCGCCGGAACGCGTATTTCAATGGCCTCATGCTGAAATACTACGACAAACCGGCCGGTCTGGTTCACTCACATTGGTTCAGTCAAAATAGTTCACTTCACAAACGACATTTGGCTCACCGGAAGCGGCTCACCCTTATCCCGACGCAGCTTGCGCCGAACGGTTTGGGCGAATCGCCGCGCGCCATCGAAGATCAGGCTCATCAGGAACCGTAGTCCGCGCAGCAGGTATTTTCCCAGCCGCAGCAAGCCCAGCCCGGTCGCAAGAAATGCGCTGGCAAACACGATCATGAAAAACGCCTGACCAGTAGGAGACAAGTGATTGAAGACTTCGGCAGGTCCGTTTATTTGGATAAAGCCGAGCATTATCAATTTGTCCCACAACTCCGGCAGAATGATTCGGATCAGGCCCATCGACATAAACACTGCGCCCGCCAACAGAAAGGCGCCCGCGACCACATAAAAAGCGAAAATGATCCCCAGCAGTGCGATCAGCAGACCCACCAGCACGCCCACGCCTCCACATCCGAGGGGAATCCCGAACAATGCGATCGTTACTCCGGCCAGAACATAGAGCGGCAGATTCCATTTGGTGCCGGAACGCACCATCGCTTTTGGTAACCGGTCGGACACAACTTCGGCAGGTTCGCCGAAGTTTCGCAGCACGGCGAGCATTCTCGCCACGTCGTCCTCGCCGGCGGTTTGCTCGCCTGGCGTCCGATGGTACGCCTCATGGATATGCGACTGGATCTCACGCAGGAACTCGTCCCGCTCCCGCGCTGGAACCAGGCGGAGCTGCAACTTGACGCGCTCCAAATAGTCGTCTGCAATCTTCGCCGCCGCTTCCGGATATTCGTTCATTGGTTAGCCCTTTCGCACCACAAGCTTCTTCCCGGCATGTGTAGTTGGCTCTACGCCCTTCCACTTCTGCTGGACCAGGGAAATCAGCAGATCAAGCTCTTTGCTTAGCTCATCGAAGAGCTGCCGGCCTGACGTCGTAAGCGCGTAGTACTTGCGCGGAGGTCCTTGATCGGATTCCACCCACTCCGAACGAACCAGGCCATCCCGATCCAGCCGCGCGAGAATCGGATAAATGGTCCCTTCCTTGAGCGAGATCGATCCCGTCTCGGTCAGAGCCCGTACCAGCGAATAACCGTAATGCCGCTCGTGGTAGAGCACGCCCATGACAGCCAGCTCCAGAATGCCCTTCCGCAGTTGGGTAATCCGCCGGTCTCGATCCTCGTCCGAGTACTCCACGATGCCTAGTATACGATAATGCTAGGTACCGGGTTCCATCGAACTACCCTTCCGCGCCGTCACTTCGACTTCGATCTTCATTCGAGGGTCCGAAAGGCCGGCCGAAATCATAGTGGCCGCAGGCCGGACGTCGCCGAAATACTTGTGCAGCACCGGCCAGCAAGGCTCGAAATCTTCGACTTTTGGCAGGATGTAGCGAACCCGGACTACGTCCGAAAGCCGGCTGCCAGCCTCCAACAAGGCCTTTTCAATATTGATGAAACAGCGCTCTGCCTGCTCGACAACGTCGTCGGAGATGGTCATGGTTTGGTAGTCGAACCCGGTGGTGCCCGAGACGAAGACCCATTCACCATCCACGACGGCACGTGAATACCCGATGTCGCGCTCGAAAGATGAGCCGGATGATATGAGGCGTCGCATGGCGTGGCGGGCTAGCTTCCCATTATCCACGGGAGTAAGATCTGTGACAAAATCTACCCAGGGAGGTTTTGGAATGAAAGCTGCGTTCGCTTTTTTAGTTGCAGGAATCGGTTTATTGGCTCCGACAGGGGCTCAAGCGCATCACTCGTTTGCCGCCGAGTATGACGCAAAGAAGCCCGTTACGTTGAAGGGCGCGGTCACCAAGGTTGAATGGACCAATCCGCATGCTCGCTTTTATGTCGACGTGAAAGACGAGAACGGCACCGTCACAAACTGGAACTTTGAGCTTGCGAGTCCAAACGTGCTCAGTCGAAATGGATGGACACGTCACTCTCTGAACGTGGGAGATCAAGTGACCGTGGAAGGCGCCCAGGCCAAGGACGGATCGCAGATGGCTAATGCCAGAAGCGTGATATTGGCCGATGGCAAGAAGGTCTTTGCCGGATCTGCGGCCGAGCCGGCGCCCAACCAGTAGATTCAGGAGAACCACAGTGAAACCCAATCTGATTGCCCCAGCGATGCTGGCGATTGCGTCCTTAGTAACCGTAGGGGCGCTCGCGCAAGCTCCGGATCCGGCGTCGGGGGCGGCAAAGGCCTCAACCCTCACCCCCGGCCAGGCAACCGCTCCCGCTGGGGGCAGCGCGAACCCTGCAACACCCAGGCCGCGCCCGCGCGATGATGCGCCGCATGGCCCAACACCTCGCCTCCCGGACGGGCATCCCGATTTATCCGGAATATGGAACGGCGGCGGTCCAGTGGGCGATCTCGCCCAGGGTCTTGCGCCGGGCGAAAGCATTCCGCTGCTCCCTGCCGCGAAGGTAATCATGGATCAGAGGCAATCCAAGGACGATCCGGAAGCGAATTGTCTGCCGACCGGGATTCCCCGCATCGCGCCGTATCCGTGGAGGATCGTGCAGGATTCCACGCACATCTACTTCCTCTTTGAGGGCAATATTCACAGCTTCCGGCAAATCTTCATGGATGGCCGCAAGCATCCCGCTGATCCGGACCCCACTTGGTACGGGCACTCCATCGGGAGCTGGGACGGAGACACGCTAGTGGTCGACACGGTGGGATTCAACGACAAGTTCTGGTTCGATTTTCGTGGGCATCCGCACACCGAACAACTGCACACCATCGAGCGCTACACGCGCAAGGATTTAGGCACGCTCGAGAACAAGGTCACAATTATCGATCCGGGCGATTACTCCAAGCCTTTCACGCTCACCTTTACGGCTCGCCTCCGCCCGAAGGAAGAGCTGATGGAGTACATCTGCCAGGAGAACCAGCAGGACTCGCAACACATGAAAGGCTCAGCGGGACTGCCCCTGAATCCGTAGTCTGGTTGCCCGGCGCGCACTGGGCACGCAATATTACTTCGCTCATGGCCCGGCAAGCCCTCGTCATCCTGATCGTCGTAGCAGCGTTCGGGATCCTGGTTCCTTTGTACAAGGGCTTCGGGTTCCTGGATTCGCGGATCATCGCCGCCTATGCCTGCCTGGCGCTGTTATTTGTTGCGCCCGCCAGCGCGGAACTTGGAGCCCAGGGAAGAACCGCGTCAGCGGCCGCCATCCTTGGAAGGATCGCCGTGATCGTGGCATGGGGTTGGGGCGTCACGGTGCTGATTCTCGCCACTGCCATCGTGACGCTCAACCTGGTCGCCCGAGGCGGCGGCTTGCTCGCTCCGGCGTGCGGATTCTTGGCCGCGGTTCTAACGTTCAGCTTGAGCGCATCCATAGCGATTGCGATTTTGGGCGCGGTTCTCGCGCGCCGCTTCTCCGCCACCGCCGTGAAGAACATCCTCCGAATCGGCTTCTTGGTGATTCTGCTCGCAATCATTTTCGGCTCGCGCGTATTTCCGGAACGTGTACAGCTCGAAATCCTCGATCATTTCAATTCCCGCCGCGCGCTGACTCGTCTGGCGTGGGAATCGTCGATTGTATCCGTGGTCATCGGGGCGCTGCTGATTCCGTTCCTTAGGAACGCACGCAAAGCTTGAACCTGTCTAAAAAAGTTTGTTCTAACATGGAGAAGCTGCACTCACAGCCCGCCTGGCGACAAATTCAAGAGGAATTCTTCGCCACCGGCGCAGCGGCTCCCGTACTGGCTGGACTTTCTGGGCTGATCGAGCAAATGACGATCGAGGCTTTTCAAACGTCCTTCACAAGCCCGTCTGATTCCAATGTCAGCATGCTTGCCGTGGGCGGCTTCGGACGCCGCGAGCTCTTCCCGTACTCCGACGTCGACGTGCTGATCCTGATCGAGCGCGAGTCCCAAGCCGCCGCCATCAAGAACGCGCTGGCCGAGTTTGTGCGTCTGCTCTGGGATGCAGGGCTGCGCTTGAGCCATTCGGTGCGAACCGTCGCCGAATGCGTCGAGATACACGAGGGCAACATCGAGTTGAGTATCAGCTTGCTGGATCGGCGAATGCTAGGCGGATCGCCCGACCTTTACGCCAAGCTCGAAAACAAGCTGTCCGTTTTTTTCAACCGGCAGAGCCGCGCTTTAACCCGTCATCTATGCCGGCTGGCACGCGAGCGGCACGAGAAATTTCAAAACACGTTCTATCATCTCGAGCCCAACGTGAAAGAGACACCCGGCGGACTGCGCGATCTGCATTTGATCGATTGGCTGGGCAAATTGCGGAAGCCGATTGAGGAAGTGGCCGCCCGCCTATGCGCGCCCACCGCGTTCATGCATTCCTTGCGCTGCTTCTTGCATTATCAGGCCCGGCGCGATCAAAATCTGATGAACTTCGATGTGCAGGAAGCGCTGGCAGCCCAACATTACCTTGGGTTTGCCGAACCGGCCGCGCTGATGCGCGAATATTTCCGCAACGCGCGTGTCATCTTCAGCGAAGCGCGCCGTGCCTTGGACTGGAACGAAAAGAGCGAAAGCTCATTGGCCTCGCAGTTTCGCGACCGGCGCTCGCGGCTATCCAATACCGAATTCACGGTCTCAAACGATCGCATCTATCTGCGATCACCCGCGCAGTTGATCAACGACCCGGCCATCATCCTGCGACTGCTCGAATTCGTCGCGCGTCACGGCGTGCTCTTGGCCGCGGAAACCGAGCGCCGTCTGGAACAAGCAGCCGCTGCTTTCGCCGCCTACTGCGCCTCGCCGCCTGAACCTCTATGGCCGCCGCTCCGAAACATCCTGTCGCTCCCTCGCTCCGCCACCGCGCTCCGCGCCATGCACGACACAGGTCTGCTGCAGGCCATGTTCCCTGAGTTGAACACCATTTTCTGCCTCGTTGTTCCGGACTTTTACCATCGCTACACCGTCGACGAACATACTCTGGTGGCCATTGAAAAACTTCCCGAACTCGCCGCCGGCAAGCAGCCCGCGTTGCAACGCTTTCAGGACATCTACTCGGAAATCGAAGACCTCGCATTGCTGCGCTTTGCCTTGCTCTTCCACGACTCCGGCAAAGGCGCCCAGAGCGGCGATCACGCGCGTCTCTCCGTCCAGTTGGCCCACGCAGCCGGGCAGCGCATTCAAATGCCGCCGCAGGACCAGAACGCGGTCGAGTTTCTGATCGAACATCATCTCGATCTTTCGGCCGTAATGAATTCTCGCGATTTGTACGATCCCGCCACCGCTGTCCTGCTCGCCCATCGCATTGGCACGCTGGAGCGCCTGAAGCTGCTCACGCTTCTGACGTATGCCGACATCTCCGCCGTGAATCCCGCCGCCATGACCCCCTGGCGCCTGGAACAGCTTTGGCAAACCTATCGTGTCGCGCACCAGCAATTGCTGCACGATCTCGAAGCGGAACGCATCACCGATCTCCCGAAGGATCTGTCGGCCGGTTTGTCCGATCCCGAAGGCTTCCTCAAGGGCTTTCCCTCGCGCTATCTTCGCACCCATACCCGCGCCGACATTCACGCGCACCTCAAGCTTTACGAATTCAGCCGTAACACCGGCGTCTCAGTTCTGCTGGATGCCGCGGGCGGTGTCCATCGCGCCACCATCGTTGCCCGCGACCGTCCGGCTCTCTTCGCATCCCTCGCGGGCGGCCTTTCCAGCTTTGGAATGGACATCCTCAAAGCCGAGGCCTTCTCCAATTCGCAAGGCCTGATCCTGGATACGTTTGTGTTCGACGACCCGAAGCGAACTCTTGAACTCAATCCAACTGAGAACGATCGCCTGCAACAGACTCTCGAAGATATCGCCCTGGGCCAAGTCGACGCCGAGCGGCTTCTGGATGAACGCGCTGCCCCATCCCGACTCAAGAAGCGTACGGTAGAACCGCGAATCCATTTCGATTCCAATGCATCTAATACCGCGACTTTGGTCGAAATCATCGCCGAAGACCGCCCCGGCCTCCTGTACGATTTATCCGCTGCTTTCTCCGCCGCTGGTTGTAACATCGATGTAGTTTTAATCGACACTGAGGGCCGTAAAGCAATTGACGTGTTTTATGTTTGCACCCAGGGAAGCAAGCTAACCTCTAGCATTCAGAGGGAGTTAGAGGAAAAGCTGCTTATTATTTGCTGACTTTCCGGATTCGCGGGTAACCTTCAGCAGGCTCCGAGCGTACTATAACTGTGTGGCCTTGTATGCAAGAGGCAAAACCACACTCCTCGTAGAGCTGAACCACACGCATTAAAATTCTAAGGAGTAAATCACATGAAAATGACTAAATTCATGCTTGGCGTTTGTGTCTTTTCGCTTGGCATCGCTAGCGCTGCTTCCAACTATCACGTAACGATCTCTGATCCTACGTGGGTTGGTCAAAGCGAACTCAAACCCGGGGAATACAATGTGACAGTGGACGCCGGCAAAGTCACGTTCAAGATGGGCAAGACTGTGATCGAGGCGCCCGCCACGGTCGAAACCAGCACGTCTAAGTTTGCTGACACGCTGTTGAACACCAAAACTGTCAACGGTCAGGCGAAGCTCAAGGAGCTTGACCTGGGGGGCACGAAGTCAAAGATCGTGTTCGGCGATGCTTCCGTTGTCGAAGCAGGCACCCGCTAACTAGTCCGCAACTCTTACGCGCCGGAGCGGAGCATTCAGAGCCTTCGCTCCGGTGTTATATCCCCCTGCCTTTCCCCGCCTGTAACCTCCAGTATTCCCAGCCGCGTCGTTCAATTGACTTATCCTGAAAGCGTATATATCATGAGAATCTCTTCAAGGCGTTTTCTGCGCGTCCCCGGAGGCTTCAAACATTAGATGTCCATTCTGAGCGTGTGCCAGTGGATTCAGGACACCAACATCGGCACATCCATCCGCGAGTCAATCTGGGTATTCCCCATCATTGAAACCATCCATGTACTGGGGCTCTCCATCTCGGTCGGCCTGTTGCTGGTATCCGACCTGCGCCTAATGGGCGTCATCATGAAAAAGCGCCCGGCCTCGGAGGTCTACGAACAAATCAAGCCCTGGATGTTCCTTGGATTCGCCATCATGGTGGTCACCGGGATCTTCCTCTTCTGGTGCCAGGCCGTGAAAGCCTACAACAGCATATTCTTTCGCGCCAAAGTGATTTTGCTGGTGGTGGCCGCCATCAACGCGATCGCGTTCGAGCGCGGCATTTATCGCAAAATCGACAAATGGGACAACGCGCTGGTTCCCCCCATGGAAGCTCGCGTGGCCGGTTGGGCTTCGCTGATCCTGTGGGCTGCCATCATCACTTGCGGCCGAACCATGGCGTATACCTTCTAAACATGCAAGCCATCATGCCCTTCTTTCAATGGTGCGACGACACCGCCGTCGCCCAGGCCATTCGCGACTCGCGTATTGCGTTTCCAGTCATCGAAAATTTCCACCTCTTCGCTCTCACGGTCTTGCTTGGCACCATAGTGATTCTCTGCCTGCGACAGTTCGGGCTGGTACTAAAGACGCAGACCATTTCTGAAGTCGCCGCCGCGCTGCGTCCTTGGAACCGCTGGGGACTCGCGGTGATGCTGACCTCTGGCGTCCTGCTGTTCTTGTCGGAAGCGATGAAATGCTACGGCAATACTTCGTTCCGCATCAAGATGATCTTCCTCTTCGCCGCGCTGCTATTCCAATTCACTATCTACAACCGCACCGTCAAGGACGAAGGCGCGTCCGCTCCCACCGGCGGCAAAATCGCCGCTGGCATCGCTCTGTGCCTGTGGTTCGGTGTCGGCTTGGCCGGCCGTGCCATCGGTTTTCTCGGATAGGAAAAACATGGTCATCAGATTCACCGCAATTGTGGTCGCGACAACTCTCGCGACAACGCTCGGCATCATCACGGCCGACGCCCAGCAGAAGGTGGACGCGAACGTTTTGAAGAACGTCGGTACGGCTCAGGACACGCTCCAAGGCGACTGGCTTAGCTACGGCCGTTCCCTCAGCGAAACGCGCTTCAGTCCCCTGACCCAAATCAACACTTCCAACGTTAACCGGCTCGGCCTCTCATGGACGTATACGGTCGGCCCCGGCGGCGGCAATCAGGAAGGCACTCCGCTGGTCTGGAACAACACCATCTTCGGCATCACCAACTGGAGCGTCGTGTTCGCTTTGGATGCCCGCACGGGTAAGGAACTGTGGCGCTGGGATCCCGAAGTGAATCAGCCAGCGGTCCGCCCCAAGATCTGTTGCGGCATCGTGAACCGAGGCCTGGCGATTTATAACGGAATGATCTTCGCCCCCATCATCGATGGCCGGCTGGAAGCGCTGGATGCACTCACCGGCAAAGTGATCTGGGAATCACGCGTGGCTTACACGCAGGATTCGTACTCCATTACGATGGCGCCACGTGTCGCCAACGGCAAGGTGCTGATCGGTGTCTCCGGCGGGGATCACCTCATCCGCGGCTTCTTCGATGCGTATGACGCCGCCACTGGCCGCCGCGCCTGGCGATTCTACACCGTGCCCGGCAACCCGGCCAACCCTTATGAAAACGATGCCATGCGCAAAGCGGCTAAAACCTGGGGCGGGGATTTCTACAAAATGGGCGGCGGCGGATCAGTGTGGGACGGCATGGCATACGATCCCGATGCGGACCTGATCTACGTCGGCACCGGCAACGCCGAACCCTGGACGCAGAAATTTCGTGGCGCGCAGGGCATGGACAATCTCTATACCTGTTCCATCCTCGCCGTGAAAGTGTCCACCGGAGAGCTCAAGTGGCACTATCAAGCCGTCCCCAACGACAACTGGGATTACGACAATGTTCAACACTTGATTCTCGCCGACCTAACGATCGGCGGCCGCCAGCGCAAGGTGGTGATGCAGGCATCCAAGGACGGCATTTTTTATGTGCTGGATCGCATCACTGGCGAATTCATTTCCGGAACGCCCTACGCGCAGGTCAACTGGACCCGCGGCTTCGACAAGTCGGGCCGCCCTCAGATCAACCCGCAAGCTGTCTACGACAAGGAACCGATCACCATCTATCCCACCGCGGGAGGCGCCCACAACTGGGCGCCCATGTCTTTCAATCCGTCCACCGGCCTGGTCTACATTCCTACCACCTACGGAAACTGGACCTTCGCCGCGAATGACAAGATGACTTACGCGCCCTATGGCGACACCGGACTGGCGCCTGGGTTTCCTTCCGCTCGCCCCAACTCAATGCCCATCATTGGTCCAGAGCCTCTTGGGAACGAGCGTGGTGTCCTCGAAGCCTGGGATCCGGTGAACCATAAACTAGCCTGGCGTACTCCCGGTGGGGGCGGCATCGGTGGTGGAACCGTCACCACAGCCAGCAACCTGGTTTTCCAGGTGATCAACGATGGCCGGCTGCTCGCATACACCGCCGATAAGGGCGAGAAGCTGTTCGAGATTCAGACCGGCCGCACTGGCATGGGTCCGCCTATCACCTACCAGATCGATGGGAAGCAGTATGTGGCGCTGATGGGAGGGCTTGGCGATGCCAAGCTGGAGCATCCTCCGTTATTGTTCGTCTTCGAGTTGGATGGAAAGACGCCGATGCCCTCGCCGGCCGCACCGCCCCCTGCATTTGGGCCGCCGCCACCACCGCCGCCGTCGGAGCTTCACAAATAGGCTCCGCGCCCCCACAGCCTTTCGCCCTCCGCCAGACTTTGCACCCAGAGTCTCGCGAACGAATATCCTCCGGCTCGAAACACGAGGCCATGCTCCACCCAAACCAGCAGCGTTGTCGCCATGAGAAACCATCGATGCGAAGCGCGCACAAAGCCCCGCAGTACCGCCGGCCGCCGCGATCCCAATTGGCCAAACGTGAAGGCCTGAAATCGCAAGTGTTGCGACTCTTCTTCCAAAATGCGCGTGCAAATCGATTTCAATAGCGTCGATCCCGTGGCTTCCCGCAAGGCCGTGTAATAAGGAATCGCCAGCACCTCCGCAGTCGCGAGAACCCGCATCCGAAGCTCCAGTCCCGCAAATCCTCGCAGCCTGCGGAACGTCGCGTGCACCCAATGCCTCGAGAGGCAGCCCTCGCCCTGCACCGCGAGAAACCGTGCCAACAAGTAACTGTGCCGCTGCTCTTCCTGAATGAACAGCCGCAGTGCTCCGGCGTACTGCGCGTCCAAAGCCTGCGCGCGTTCCAACAACCGGCGGCCTTGCGCGTTTTCGCCAAGCTGGAATTGTTGGATGGATTCGATCACCACCGTCCGTTCGGCGCCACTCAGCCGATAACCATCGTCCCAAGGCAATCGAGGCTCCGCGGAATTCGCACTGAAATACCGCAGCCAATCGGTTTCGGTCATATGCCCACGGTATCACAGTGTACTTTGCGTTGTAAAGTTACGTGACTAGCCCATTCCGAACGCCCGCGCAATCAGCTCGTACGACCGCTTGCGCGCCGCGTGATCGTACATGATGTTGACCACGAAAACTTCCTCGGCCCCGTACTCTTCCGCTACCTCTTCGATCGTCGCTCGAACCTTCTCCGGCGTCCCCACAGTGATCCTGCGCCCCACTGGCAGCGTGTCCGCCGCTACGCCTTCACTCGCCAGAAATTCTAGCGCGCGCTCCACCGACGGTACCGGAATCAACCGCCCGCGATAGAGCATCAACATCAGCATGCGCATGCTCGACGCCAAGCGCTGCGCTTCTTCGTCCGTGTCCGCGCAAATCGCCCACGTAGCGACGCCCACGCGCGGCTCGGTCAATCGCGCCGATGGCTGGAACTGCTCGCGATAATAGGCCGCGATCGCTGCGCCATTTGGATTGATGAAATCCGCGAACACGTATGGCAGCCCCAACTCGGCCGCCCAAATTCCGCTTTGCGCCGACGATCCCAGCAGCCATGGCTCCGGGCTTTCAAAGTGGATCGCGGCAGTCTGGCGGAACGGCCCGGTCGCGGGCGCGCGATTCTCCAAATATCCCAGCAGCTCCTCCAATTGATCGCGAAAATCGTCCGGCGCAGGCTGCCTTCGGTCGCGCTGCAGCGCGTATGCGACACCGGAGCTGGTCCCCGGCGCGCGTCCTAGACCCAAATCGATCCTTCCGGGATATAAAGCACTCAGCATGCTGAATGTTTCGGCCACTTTCAGCGGGCTGTAGTGTGGCAGCATGATGCCGCCGGTGCCGACATGCAATCGCGAAGTGGCCGACGCCACCGGACCCACCATTACTTCGGGACTGGCATCCGCAAGCCCGGGCGTCCCGTGATGCTCGGCCAGCCAGTAGCGGTAATATCCGAGTCGCTCGCACCACCGCGCCAGGTGGATCGTATTTCGGAGCGCGTCACCCGCGGTGGAACCCTCCGCGATCGGCGATTGATCCAGAACGCTGAGCCGCACTATCTTGATCCGCCCACTCTCGATGCTTCGGGCAGCGCGAACGCCATCACTGTCGATCCGTTGCGCCACACCTCGCCGGGAAACAGCGCCTGCGTCGCCGCGCCAATGTTCGTCACCGGCCAACCCGTCGGCGTTGCGATATACTGCCTGCCATTCACCGCGTAGCTCACCGCCGATCCGCGATGCCCCGCGCCAGTCTGAAAGCTCCACAGCTTGCTTCCGTCGCGCGCGTCCAGCGCGAAGAATTCGCCCTCGGGATTGCCCGTGAAAACTAGATCTCCCGCCGTCGCCAGCATCGACGCCAGCAATACGTACTTGTACGGATAACTCCACACCCGCTTGCGCGTCACGGGATCCCACGCGTCCACGTGACTATAGGTCTCGCGATTCGGCGGAAGCTTCAAATTCCAATCTCCACTCATGAAAAACCGGCCTTCGTCTGGCTCCTGATGCTCGGCCGTAATGTCCACGCAAATTTCGAGCGTCGGCGTGTAAATCAATCCGGTTCGCGGCGAATACGCCATTTCGTTCCAACTCTTCGCGCCCGCCGGCGTCGGACAGAAGTTGATGGTCTTGCCCAGCTCCGGCTCCCGCCTCCCGACGAGCTTTCCATCTTCCGTCACACCCGAAATCCAGGTTTGCAACTCAGGCACGCTGAACACACCCACGAACGTGCCAGTCACGCGATCCAGCGCGAACGTTAGGCCACTTTTGTTCATGTGCACCAAGAGCTTTCGCATGCGCCCTTCCACCACGCGATCGATCAGGATGCACTCGTACGCCGAATCGAAATCCCAAACGTCGTTCGGAATCTCTTGAAAATGCCAGCGCAGCTTGCCGGTGTCCGGATCCAGGGCGACTACACTCGCCGTGTAAAGATTCACTCCACCTTTCCCGCCTACATTCCGATCGCCCGCG